>ENA-OQHZ01000008-OQHZ01000008.1-human-gut-metagenome-genome-assembly--contig:-NODE-8-length-184102-cov-10.398082_pt1 | contig 184102 bp, 174 predicted proteins | sample MGYA00242642_ERZ504734 | MGnify/ENA primary metagenome ERZ504734 (study PRJEB26092, sample SAMD00036210) | human gut metagenome | host: Homo sapiens | study: EMG produced TPA metagenomics assembly of...
AATCATGAAAGAATATGGATTTAATGTAATAGATAAGGAGATAGAAAAGATGTGTAACTTAGGAGAAATGATTGAAAAAGAAGCAATTCAAAAAACGAAACAAAGTGAAAGAAAAAAAAGAAATATCATGGTAGTAAGAAATCTTATTCATAATTTAAATACTACTTTTTCTAACGCAGTAGAATTACTAGGATTACCTCAACAGGAAATTGATGAGATTAAAAAATATTTTCAATCATAAAGAAAATGTATCAACTTAAATCTATAAGTTGATACATTTTTATTGATAATTTAATACAAATAATTCTTCATTATTTTTTATAACATTTAAATCATAATCATAAACTTCTTTTAAAGTCTTTTGATTAATCACTTCATGAGGTTTTCCTTGAAACATCAGTTGTCCATTTTTCATTGCTATAATTTCATCACTATAATGAATTGCTTGATTAATATCATGATGTACCATAATAATAGTGATTTGATATTCTTTGTTTATTTTTCTTAATAAATTAAGTGTCTCTATTTGAGCTTTAATATCTAAATATGTTGTTGGTTCATCTAATAAAAGTATAGGTGTTTTTTGTGCTAAAGCTAAAGCTATCCAAACACGTTGTTGTTGTCCTCCTGATAAGCTATTTAACATTTTATTTTGATGTTCTTTAAGATTTGTGACTTCTATTGCCCAATCTATTATTTGCTTATCTTCTTTTGAAAGAGATTGATGATAATTAAGATAAGGTAATCTTCCATAACCTATGATTGTTCTAACATTTAAATCCCCATATACTTGATTCTTTTGATGTACAACAGCTACTTTTCTAGCAAATTCTTTAATTTTATAATCCCATATATTTTTATTATCTAACTCAATTGATCCTTGTTGTATTTTATAAATACGACTTAATAGCAGTAAAAGTGTTGATTTACCACTTCCATTAGGTCCAATAATGGTTGTTATTTTTTGATCTTTAAACTGTATATTTATGTCTTTCATATAAGATTGATGATTATAACTAAAAGATAAATGATTAACTTTCATATAAACTCCTTTTTAACAATAAAATAAATATTGGACCACCTATCATTGACATAATAATTCCTGCACTTATTTCATAAGGAGCCATCAATGTTCTACCTATTGTATCAGCAACTAATAAAATAATAGCTCCACATAAGGCAGTTGTGGGAATAAGATATTTATGTTGATTACCTACACATAAACGTGCTAAATGTGGCACAAGTAAACCTACAAAGCTTAATATTCCAGCAATAGCAACAGATATACTGCATAATAAAACAGCTAATAAAGATAAAATAAAACGATATGTATTTACATTGATTCCTAATGATAATAATGTACGATCTTCTAATCCTAATAAATCACATGCTTGTGTTAAAAAAAGTAAGATTATTAAAATTGGCACAATATAAATCATTAAAAGAAATACATCATTCCATGAATATAAAGTAATTGTTCCTGCTGAAGATGAAATAGAAGCTGACATACTTGCTATAAGAGAAACAATGGCATTCATAGTATAATGAATTGCTACACCAACAAGAATAATTCTTGTTGTATTTAAACCTGATTTCCAAGATAAACTATAAATAATAATAAATGTTACTAAGCCTCCTAGACATGTAATCATTGGTTTAAATACATATAAATCAGGTAAAAAAATACCAACTAAAAGACTCACAATATTTGCCCCTGCACTTATTCCTATTAATCCAGGATCTGCTAAAGGATTTTTAAGAACAACTTGAAATAATAATCCAGATAAAGCTAATGCACACCCTACAAGCATTGTTACAATAACTCTAGGAAAACGTATTTGATAAATACTTGCTACATCTTTGTTATATTCTATAAATAAACCTTTCATTAGTTGTATAAAAGATACTTTAATTGATCCTATATTAATTGCTAGAAAAAAGCATATTCCTAAAATAATCATTAAACCTAATATAAATAATAATGGATTCTTTTTAATGATTTTCATATAAAATTCCTTCTAAATCTTCTAATCCCTTTTGATAATTAAAATTAGCACTCATTCCAAAATACTCATGATTTAAATCAAATACTTTATTATTTTTAACAGCATCAAATTGTTGCCATGTTTCATTATTAGAAAACTCTTCTTGAAAATAAGCCATTACTTTTTCAGGCATTGCATGACTTGTTCTTAAAATAAGATCAGGATTTTGTTTTAACATATCTTCTACACTTACATTAACAAAATCTTCCCCATTTCCATCTCCATAAATATTCGTACCACCTGCTAATTTTACTAAATCTCCAACATAACTAGATTCAGTTGCTACAACATAACTTCCTCCTGGAAGACCCATTAAAATAAGTACACGTGGGCTCACATTGTTTTGATATTTTTCTCTAAAAGAAATCATATAATTTGTATAATCATCAATTAATTTTTGTGCTTTTTTTTCTTTATTGAAGAATTTTCCTAATTCTTCAATACTCTTATACATTCCTGATAAACTTTTTAAATTTAAAAAACTTGAACTTATTTTTATTTTTTCATATTTACTTGCTAAATCACCTTCTAATGAATTAGGGCTTAAAATAAGATCTTGTTTTAATGTAGAAAGTTTTTCCATATCTGGTGACATTGCATTCCCTAATTGAGTTGCCTTTTTATATTTCTTAGGAACTGAATAACTATCACTTTGAGGAATACCAACAACCTGTTTTGCTGGTACATCTAATTGGTCTAATATTTCAGTTATAGAAACAGATGTAGCAGCAATTGTTACTTCTTCATTTGTTTGGACTTCTTGATTTTGATTAACACATCCAGTTAATAAAGAAATTAAACAAATAAAAATAAAACTATTTTTTAACTTTTTTAACATAAACTACACCTCCTATAACGATCACGCCTAAGACTCCAATAATCCATAAAGAATAATGAGAACTTGCTTTTTGTTCCTTTTGATTTTTCTTTTTTATATTTTTGATAGTTAATTTTAATTTTCTATCTACTTTTCCTTTTGAATTAATTAAATGATTACTTAACCCTGTCGCATTTTCCATTAATGATTCTTTTGTAATTGTCCCTACTGTAGCTTGTGGCGCTTCTGTATTTTCAACAGCTTCTGGAGTTGTTTCCTCTTGTGCTTTTTGTGTTGGTGTTGATGATTGAGTTGTTGTACTTGATTGATTTTCTGTTGATGCTGTTGGTGCTTGGCTTTGTGGAATCATTTGGCTGTTATAAACACCTGTTCCAGATATTGCCGAGGAAATATTTGGTTTAATAAAAAACTGAACATCTCTCCCCATAGGACTTACATACATAATAGGACTAATATAAATATCTAATGAACTTACTTGTATTCTATAATGATTAACTGTATCTCCATTTGCACTACTACTTCCTGTTTTAGTTGCTGATACAGAAGACATAGCACCACTTGATGTCATGACTTTAAAACGTACATTACTAACATTAGAAGCTAATCCAAGTCCTACAGTGATATAATATTTTCCTCCTGTTTGTTCAAGTAATAATTGTCCTTCAACAATATTACCTACCATACTATCACCTAAAGCAATATTTTCTCCACCATCTTCTGTTTTACCTGTAAGAGGATTAACATAACTTGTTGAACGACTTATTAAATAAGCACCATCATTTAAAGCATTTACTGGCGATAAAAATAACAACATCATCAAAGCAATAATATTTATCTGTAATATTCTTTTCATAATTCCTCCATAGAAATAATGAGGCATATTTTATGCCTCATATTTTTTTTGTAAAACAACAAACATAAACAATGAAATCATACCTAATACACTCATCATTGTGATAGGGGCTTGATCTCCTGTTTTTACTGCTTGACTTTCTTGTTGATTATCTTTTGTAGTTTCTGTTTTATTTTCAGTAGCTGTATTACTTGCTTGATTTTGATTATTTTCTTTTGGATCTTCTTTTTTAGTATTTGTTTCTAATTCAGTTTTATCTGAAATATATGTTAATGTACTATAATCAACTTTAATTCTTGCTTCTAAATCCATATTACCCATCATAGCAACATGTGGATTCATCATTACATTGATATATTCATCTTCATGAGGTAATTCAAATGACCATAATGTTGGATTACCTTGTGTATCTTTTTCTATAATTGTAGCACTATGATTTTTATAATCTTCTTGAGCACTTCCAATATAGAATTCTTGTAAACTTGCTTTAATTGTTCCAAATGACATTTCTTTTGTAGAAATATACATTGTTGCTTTTCCATCTTTAACAATAATTTTAGCTTTAGAATCTAAAGCAGCAGCTGCCATAGATGCTTTATCATTTGTTGCATTCCATAATGCAACATCTACACTATATGTACCATCTTGATTAAATCTAGAAGGAATTACTTTTGTTAGATGATCTAAATCTAAAGATAATCTAGCAGTAGCACCTCTATTACTTCCGCCATAATAGAATTTAACATTTGTAAGTTTTACATTTTGATCTAATTTAAATTGAACCTTTGTTGGATGTCCATTTTCTTCTTCAATAATTGTTGCTTCTTGATATGTTCCATCTTTTAATTGATATTCCATTTTATCAACTGAAGCTGTTTGACCATACATTGTCATTTCTTTTAATTTTAATGTAACAGTAACTTCATTATTGTTAACATTTATTTGTGCTGATTCAATTGCCTTAGCTGCCATTGATTGATCATCACTATTTTCTTTTAAAACATCAACTGGAACATTATATGTACCATCTTCTAAAACATATTCTTTTTGTAATTGTTGAACATTATCTAAATCTAATGTTAATGTTACATTTGTAGGATAATCATTCCCTTGTCCCATCATAGCATTCATAAAATCAACTGTAATAGATAATACTGTTGAATTATTTTCATCTAATTGAGGTAAATCAAATAAAATCTTTTCAGGAACATCTACATCTACTGTTTGTCCATTCATTCCTTGTGTAGACTTTTCAACTTTTGTTGAAAGTGTTGTACCATTAGCAATTGTTAGAACATTTGCATAATATTCTTTCCCTAAATTAATAATCATATTTTGTAAAGTAGCAATTGCTTGCATTTTTCCATCTTCATTTACTGTTACTTCTAATGAATCTCCAAATGCTTTTGCAAAAGCTGTTTGTACTGCTGGAATTGGTGCAGCACTTGTTAGACTTTTGATTGGAACTTGATATGTTCCTGCTTTTGATAAATCATTATTTAATGCATGTACTGAATTAAATGATGTAAGTTGTAAACATAATGCCATCATTAGGGCTAATGTTATTTTTAATAATTTTTTCATGTTGACCTCCCTTTTTTAAGTTAGCTTAAACTAACTAAAGAGAGTTTAGCATTTCTTTTCCATTTTTCAATATTTTATTTTGTTTCAGGTGTGTAACATAAAAGATACTATTTTATGATTATTTGTTGATATAACTACACTTTTATAGATGTTTTACATGTGAAACAAAAAAGCCTTCCATCAAAGGAAGACTTTTATTTTTTATATTATTTTTCGAAATCAAATTCTTGGAAAACATCACTTACTGGTAAATTATTTTCAATACTTTCAATTGTTTTAGCAAGTAATGAAGCTACTGAAACAACTTTTAATTTATCGAATTTCTTTTCTTCAGGTAAGATAATTGTATCAGTTACAACTACTTCTTTAGCTGAACAGTTTTTCAATCTTTCAACAGCTGGTCCTGAGAATACTGGGTGTGTACATGCAACAAATACATTTTTAGCACCTTTTTCAAGTAACATATCAATACCTGCTACAATAGTTCCACCTGTATCGATCATATCATCAATCATGATACAGTTTTTACCTTCAACATCACCTAATACACCCATGATTTCAGCAACGTTAGGTTTTGGTCTTCTTTTATCAATGATAGCTACTGGACAATCTAAAGCAACTGCCATTTTACGAGCACGAGTAGCTCCACCATGATCTGGTGAAACAACACAGATATCATCTAAGTTTTTATTTTTGAAATAATTACAGATTAATGGTAATGCTTGCATATCATCTACAGGAATATTGAAGAATCCTTGGATTTGTGCAGCATGTAAATCAATTGTTACAACACGATTAACACCAGCAGTTGTTAATAAATCAGCAACTAATTTAGATGTAATTGGTTGTCTAGGTTTTGCTTTTCTATCTTGTCTAGCATATCCAAAGTATGGCATGATAGCTGTAATTTCTCCAGCTGATGCTCTTTTTAAGGCATCTGCTAAAACTAAGATTTCCATTAAGTTTTCAGTAACAGGATTAGATGTTGATTGGACAATGAAAACATCTTTTCCACGAACTGATTCATCAATTTCAACTAAGATTTCTCCATCAGCGAAATGGTGAACTTTTGATTTTCCCATTTCACAACCTAAATTATCACAAATATCTTGTGCTAATTCTACTGATGATGATAAAGCAAATACTGTAATTTTGTTTTTCATTTTTTCTTTTACCCCTATTTTCCTATTTTATTTCTTTTTTCTTCTAATACTTTACTATAACCTTCTTTGTTCACTTGTCTACTTCTAGCAATTGCAAAAGCATCTTCATGAACTTCATCTGTAATTGTTGATCCAGCAGCAATAAATGCATTTTTACCAACAGTTACAGGAGCAACTAAATTAGAATTGCAGCCAACGAAAACGTTGTCTTCAATTACTGTTTGGAATTTATTTTTTCCATCATAGTTGCTAGTAATAGTACCGCAGCCAATATTTACGTTTTCACCAACTGTCGCATCTCCAATATAGCTTAAGTGCGCAGCTTTACTTCCTTTACCAAAAGTCGCTTTTTTCATTTCCACAAAGTTACCCATGTGGACATTTTCTAAGATATGACAATGATTTCTAAGTCTTGCATATGGTCCGATATCAACACCGTTTTCAATAATCGAATCAGCAATAACAGAGAATTTAATTTCTACGTTATCTTTGATTTCTACATTATCAAATTCACAATAAGGTCCAATATGACATCCATTACCAATCACTGTTTTTCCTTTAATAATACATCCTGGTTCAATTGTTGTATCATGACCAATCACTACATCTCTACCAATATAAGTATTTGTCATATCTACAATATTTACACCGTCTAATAGATGTTTTTTATTAATACGATATTGTAATTGTTTTGTTGCTTCTTGTAATTCAAACTTATCATTAATTCCACCAACTTCTGATAAGTCATCAATTTTATAACCACCAACATTTAAATTTTGATGATTCATAATTTCAATTACATCTGTAATATAGTATTCATTTTGAGCATTGTTATTTGTTACTGATTCTAATGCTTTAAATAAAGCAGCATTATCAAAGCAATATTCTCCAACATTCATTTCAGAAATATTTCTTTGTTCATCTGTACAATCTTTATACTCAACAATACCTTTAACTTGATCATTTTCTCTAATAATACGACCAAATTTCTTATTTAAGTCACAATCACATGTCATGACTGTTCCTTTCATTTGATGTTCATTATGATATTGAATTAACCCTTGTAATGTTTCTTTAGTAATTAATGGTGCATCACCATTTAAAACAATAGTTGTTCCTTCTTTATCTCCTAAAACATCTTTTGCTTGCATCAATGCATGTCCAGTTCCTAATTGTTCTTTTTGCATTACGAACTCAACACCATCAACAAGTTTCATGACTTCTTCAGCTTTATGTCCAACAATAACATAAATACCATCAACACCTAAACCTTTTAATTCATCAACGATATGACAAACCATAGGTTTATATAAAACTTCATGTACTACTTTAGGCTTGTCGGATTTCATTCTTGTACCTTTTCCGGCAGCCATTACTACTGCGTAAGTTTTCATCGTCACACCCCTCTACGACGTCATTCTAACAAAATATAACTCATAATTAAAGATGAATAAGACAATTTATTGCAAATTCCTACATCTTTTCAAAAAAAGAAAATCTTATCACAGATTTTCTTCCTTGTTTAAAATTTTCGATTTTCTAACAAAAAAATAACGTTTTCTAAAGAATTCATATCCTTTATTCATAATTTCTTGATTTCTAGTAATACCAAATACACATGAACCACTTCCTGACATTAAAGCTCCATCAAAACCTAACTTCATCATTTCTTTTTTGATTTCTTTAATTTGTGGCACCATTTTAATAGAAGGAAGTTCTAATGTATTTTGTAGATTATCAATAACTGCTTGATAATCATTCATTTCAATTCCTTTTTTCATCTTTCTGCAATCTTGATGTTTTACCTTAGATAAATCTAATGAAGTAAATGCTTTTTGAGTTGAAACACCTTTTTTAGGTTTTACAAGTAATAAATAAGCTTCAAAAGGTTCATCAATAAATTGTAGTTTTTCACCAACACCTTCAACAAAAGCTGTTTTTTCATAAATACAAAATGGAATATCTGCTCCTACTTCTTTTCCTAAAGCAGCCATTTCTTCATAAGATAAATTTAAATGAAATAATTTATTCATAGCTTTAATAACTGCTGCTCCATCAGCACTTCCACCAGCTAATCCTGCTTGCGTTGGAATATGCTTATAGACAAAGATCTTAACACCTTTTTTTAATCCGTATCTTTCTTGCATCAATTGTGCAACTTTATACATAATATTTCTTTGATCGGTAGGAACGATCTTACTATTTGACTCAATTTCAATTCCTTCATCAATGACATTAATATAAATGAGATCATGTAAAGTAATAGGTGCCATGATCATTTCTAAATCATGATATCCATCTTCTCTTTTTCTTACAACATCTAACGCTAAATTTACTTTTGCATATGCTCTTACTTTCATTTTTCATTACCTCGGATACAAATTTCTGGCAACCCCTCTTGTATCAATTCCACCAACACCTAATTGTTTAAAAGAGGTTTTCTCTATAACTTTTTCTAAATCAACATACTCTTTAATATTTGTACTTGCGATTTGAGTTGTGATAATAACAGGATCTAACGCATGAATATTTTTTCTTGAAGGACTTGATGCAAAGTTAGCACCACTCGCTACTAGAAGTTCATAGTATGACTGACACGCTCCTGCAAAGATTACTAATGCATCTTTGTCGGGTTGATATTCTCTAGCCTTTTTGATTGCTTCTACAAAATCTAAACTGTGCAAATAATCTTGACTATTTCTTTTATGTCCATTTTTTTTCAAGGCATCATGTCCTGTAATGACTAAAAGATGTGGATTATGTTTTTTTAATAGGTTGGTTATTTTACTAGCAAACTCTTCTTCTTTAAAATAATAACCATATGCTCTAATACCATATTCTTGATATTTTTTCATACACATCTTTAAATAAGAAGGATCTCCATCTAAATGTAAAACACTTCCCTTTAAACATTTTTCTTGTGGTAAATGCACATCTTCTATTACTCTTTTCTCTTGAACAAGCTCTAAATCATCTATTTCACTATCCGCAATAAGACGATACTCTATTCCTCTTAAATAACAAATATTTTCTTGTATATCAATGACTTCAAAAATAATATCTTGATGATATTTTTTTCTACTTACAATATCACCTATCTTCATTCTATCACCATTATATAGTATGTTTATATAATGATTTTGTGATAGCTTGATAATCTTCTAATGTAAGTTGTTCACATCTTAATTTTTGATCTATTTGATTTTCATTTAAAACATCTAATGCATTTTGATATTCTTGTTTTAAATTATTATAAATCGTTTTTCTTCTTTGTTTAAAAGCACTATTTAATACTTTATATAAATCTAAATTAGCTTCCTTATTAATTGTAATCTTTAAAATAGCACTATCAATATGAGGTGCAGGAATAAAAACATTTTGACTTACTGTAAACATATATTCAATTTTACCCATATCTTCAATCATATACATCAGTGGACTTTTATAATCGCTTGTATATTTTAAAGCCACTTCTTTTTGTACCATCACGACAATTTCATCAATAACTTTACTTTCAGTTAAAACCTTTTCAATAATTTGAGTTGTAATATAGTAAGGCAAATTGGCTACTAAAATAACTTTTTCATACTTATCCTTTAAAGTCATTAAATCCTCTAAATTTACTTTTAAAAAATCTTCAAAAACAATCTCAATATTTTCCTGATTTAAAAACTCTTCATAGACTCCTTTAAAACGTGTATCTATTTCATAGCTTCTTACATATCCTGCATAACGTGCTAATACTTGAGTTAAAGCACCAATTCCAGGTCCTACTTCAATCACTGCACATTTTTCATTAACACTTGAACAACGAACGATTTTTTCTACGACATGAGGATCAATTAAAAAGTTTTGCCCATATTTCTTTTTAGGATATAAATCATATTTATCTAATATATATTGAGTTGTACTTTTAGTCGCTATATCCTTCATTCTCTAACTCCTTCTCTATCATTTCCCTGGAAATACCCACCATATTTAATCTTTTAAACAAAGTTTTTGCATTGCCATATCCTAAATGAAATAAATCATAAACCTTTAATCTTTTCTTTTTATCTCCAATAATATCTAATTCTAAAAACTCTTTCCAAGAAATACTTTCTTCTTGATTTGAAAATGTAACAACATTTTCAATTGCTTTCTTTACAGCTTCTTTATTTGCTTCAGCAATACCTAGTTTCTTTTTACCAATTGCATCTTTTCTATCAACAAAAGCATGTTTACAATTTTGTACATATTTCTCCACTTGGTTTCTAATCCTTAAACCTGGATAATCTGGATCTGTTAAAACAATAACACCTCTTGTCTTACTAGCCTCTTTAATAAGCTCTAATGTTTTATCATCTAATCCTAGTCCATGTGTTTCAATAGTATCTACATCATATAATTCTTTTAATAATTGGCTATCTGTTTTTCCTTCAACAACAACAATTTCATTAATTCTTTTCATAACTTTACCATTTTAAATAAATCGTCTTCAATTGATCATTCGTGATATATTGAATATGATCTACCCCTTCTATTAAACGATAGGCATCTCCTTTTTTTGTTAATCTTTCTTTAGCATCATTATATACTTCATTTGAAAATTGAAAATAACATTCTCTTTTATTTTTATTTATTTTAGCTATTAAAGTATTTAATTGATATAAATCAAAATACAACCCTTCTTCTTTAAAATAAGTATGTTTATCATTTTTAGTTATTTTATAATGATCATCTAAATCATACATTTGTTTCATTGTTTGACTATCAAACATCAAATAATTATTATTGATGATTTCCTCATCATCTAATACTAAATCACCCCAGGTTGCATCTATATAATAATAATCATTGTCATATTTTATCATATTTATTGCATGTTTGTCTTTTCTTCCTTTTATTGTTTTCCCTGTTAAAAATGTTGCTTTAAAATGCAATTGATTGAGTAGATATTGCATTGTTTTTGCATAACCACTACAAACTGATTGATGATTAATAAGAACACTGATTATTTCTTGGTTATATTTTGCTTGTTCATTATACTTACAATGAGTAATAACATCATCATAAATATATTTTATTTTTTGATAGGATTTTAAATCTTGTGTATCCTCTTTTAGTTGTTTGACAATTTTCTTTATCCTTTTTTGATCTTTAAGAATTTCTTTTTCTTTCATACTATATTCAAAATTAAAAAGACCTTTTGTATTAAGAGACCATTCCTTAATATAAAATAACTCTGGATGATCCTTTAAAACTGCATTAACAATTTTACTTACTTTATCTATCTGTTTTTCTTTAATATAAATATTTTGTTTTCTTGTATAAGCAATATTATAAATTATTTGATAGAGTTGTTTTTGTTTTTTATTTAAAAGCTGGTAATGATATTTAAAACATTGATCTTGTTTAAATTTATTTTCTATACTTTGGTAAGATTGTGGAAAACATCCACATAATAAAAATAATACAAGTAGACTAATCAGTTTTTTCATTTTAAAAAAAATAATCTAGCGAATGCTAGATTACTCTTCCCTCAATTTATATTCAAAATAACTCTTACCAAAATAAACTACACTACCTGCCAAGAGCATCATTAATAATCCTAAGCACATAATAAACATCCCCTTCTTATTCATATCATACTCTTTTATACTATTTTATGCAAATTATTTAGATTTTATATCCTTTTTTTACTTCTTTTTTTCTACAATCTTTTTAAAACTATTATTATAAAATATTATTAGTAAAATAAATATTTTTAAACTTGTTCAATGATTTAAAAGGGGTTAAAATTATAATAAGTAGGTGATATGATGAATGCCGATAGATTATTTATGCTTGTTGATACATGTGCCAATATTGATGAAGTAAAACACGAATTTCCAAATTTAGATTTTTTAACTTATTTTTATGCTTTATTAGGATATTACTGTATTCCTACAATCAAGTTATATAATGAAACAAAAATTGATGAAAACACTTTGAATGGTATTCTTAATGGAAAAATTCAACCTCAAAGAGATGATCTTATTCAAATGAGTTTAGTTTTAAATATTGATTTAAAGAAAACAAACTTTATGCTTTCTCTTGCTGAATGTGAAACATTATCCTATAAAGAAAGTAGAGATAGTTTAATCATTTGTGCTATTAAAAATCATTATTCAATTAATAAAACAAATATGATGTTATCAACCTGCAATCTTATCAAAATATAAATAGTGGTTCAAAAATGAACCACTATTTTTCTATTTATTTAAGTTTTTAAATGCTGTCGATAACATTAATTTAATACGATTTAATTGGTTAACTTCACTTGCTCCTGGATCATAATCTACAGCAACAATATTACTTTGAGGATATTTCTTTCTTAAAGCTTTGATTGCTCCTTTACCAGTAACATGGTTAGGTAAACATCCAAATGGTTGCATACATACAATATTTGGTGCTCCACTTTCAATAAGTTCAATCATTTCACCAGTTAAGAACCAACCTTCACCTGTTTGGTTACCAATTGAAACAACTTCTTTGGCTTTATCAGCAAGCTGTTCAATAGAAGCTGGTGGAGCAAAACGTTTTGATTTTTCTAAAGCTTTGATCATATCTTTTCTTAAGAAATCAACGGCTTTAACTGCGAATTCACATAGCTTAGCAGCTTTAGCTGTCGCATTAAAATGTTCTCTTTCAAATGTTGTTGAATAGAAACAATATTGGAAGAAATCAATTAAATCAGGCATAACTGCTTCTCCACCTTCTCTTTCAATAATATCAACAATTTGATTATTAGCAGTTGGATGGAATTTAACAAGGATTTCTCCTACTAAACCAACTCTTGGTTTTTTAATATCTAATAATGGTAATTCATCAAAATCTTTTACGATTTGATAAACATTTTTCTTAAATTCTTTCATGCTACCAGTTTCGATATTCTTCATACATTTTTCTACCCATGATTGATAAAGTCTATTGGCACTTCCTTTTTCTTTTTCATATGGTCTTACACGATAAAGGACTCTCATGAATAAATCTCCATACATTGCACCGATAATAACTTTCTTAGCAAGTGGGTAGGTAATTTTAAATCCTGGGTTTGATTCAATACCTTGTAAGTTGGCACTGATAACTGGTACTTGTTCTAAACCAGCATCTTTTAAAGCTTTACGGATAAATCCGATATAGTTTGTCGCACGACATCCACCACCTGTTTGAGAAATGATCAAGGCTGTTTTGTTAACATCATATTCACCGCTTGTTAAAGCTTCCATCATTTGTCCAGCAACAAGGATACTTGGATAGCAGGCATCATTGTTGACATATTTTAATCCAGCTTCTGTAGCTCCTTTATCTACTGATGGTAAGACTTTTAAGTTATAACCACTTTCTTGCATTGCTTTTTCAACAAATTGGAAATGGATTGGTGACATTTGTGGACAAAGGATTGTCCAACGATCATCTTTCATTTCTTTAGTGAATGGTACTTTGACTGGTTTATATTTTTTAGATAAATCAATTTCTTTATTTTCTTGTTTATCAATTGTTGCTTTTAAGGAACGGATACGGATACGAATAGCACCTAAGTTACTTCCTTCATCAATTTTAATAAGTGTATAAATCTTATTTCTCGCATTTAAGATTTCAGCTACTTGATCTGATGTTACAGCATCTAACCCACAACCAAATGATGTTAATTGAATTAATTGTAAATTAGGTTGTGATGAAACAAATGAAGCTGCATGATACATTCTTGAATGATATGTCCATTGATCCACAACACGTAATTCTTCTAATTCTTTATCTAAGTGACAAACACTGTCTTCTGTTAAAACAGCCATGCCTTCACCAGTAATTAAATCAGCCAATCCATGGTTGATTTCTGGATCAACATGGTATGGTCTACCTGATAAAACAACACCTGTCATATTATTTTCTTTTAAATATGCAAGGACTGTTTCCCCTTCTCCTTGAATATCTAAACGGCATTGTTGTAGTTCTTCATAAGCATGTTCAATTGCTGCTTTTAATTCTTTATCACTAATTCCAAATGATTTAAATTCATCTTTTAAGTTTGTAAACATTGTTTTTCGGTTACTTAAATCCATGAATGGATTTCTAAAGATGATTTCATTTGTTTCTAAGTTATCTACGTTATTTCTAATAACTTCTGGATAAGAAGTTACGACTGGACAGTTGTAATGATTTCCTTGAGTAACATTTTCTTTTCTTTCATAAGCTACTGAAGGATAGAAAATATATTTAATTCCTTTTTCAATTAAACTTTCAATATGTCCATGTGATAATTTAGCTGGATAACATACACTTTCTGATGGAATAGATTCAATTCCTTTTTCATAGATTTTTTTACTTGAACGTGGTGATAAGACTACTCTGAATTTTAAATCAGTAAATAATGTATGCCAGAAAGGATAATTTTCATACATATTCAAGACACGAGGAATACCTACTGTTCCACGTTTTGCTTCTTTAGCCGTTAATGAACGATAATTGAAAACTCGACGATATTTATAATCATATAAGTTTGGTAATTGTTTTGATTTAGGAGGTAAGTTTGCTCCTCTTTCACATCTGTTTCCACTGATATGTTCACTACCATCATTAAATGAAGAAACTGTTAACATACAATGATTTGTACATTTTTGACAATAACGAATTGTACTTTCATAACCGAAAGCATCAACTTGTTCCTTATTAAGTAATGTTGTTCCTTGTCCTTGATATCTTTCTCTAGCAATTAAAGCAATACCAAAAGCACCCATTAATCCAGCGATATCTGGACGAATCGCTTTGATTCCTGTTTCTTGTTCAAAAGCTCTTAAAACAGATTCATTATAGAATGTTCCACCTTGTACTAATACTGATTTACCAATACTTTCAGGCGAACGTAATTTAATAACTTTATATAAAGCATTTTTAATAACAGAATAAGCAAGACCTGCAGAAATATCTTCAATCTTAGCTCCTTCTTTTTGTGCTTGTTTTACTTTAGAGTTCATAAATACAGTACAACGTGATCCTAAATCAATTGGTGCTGTTGATTGTAAAGCTAGATTAGCGAAATCAGCAACATTATACCCTAATGATTTTGCGAATGTTTCAATAAATGAGCCACATCCTGATGAACAAGCTTCATTTAATAAAATATCTTGAATAATACCATCTTCGATCTTGATAGCTTTCATATCTTGTCCACCGATGTCTAAGATAAATGAAACATCATCTTTAAAATATTTAGCGGCTGTAAAGTGAGAAATTGTTTCTACTTCACTGACATCCATTTTAAATGCAGATTTAATTAAAGCTTCACCATATCCAGTTGAACCAGCATGAACAAGTTCTACTCCTTTAGGTAAGATTTCATAGATTTCTTTTAAGATCTTACGAACAACTTCAATTGGATTTCCTTCATTAGATGAATAGAATGTATATAACACAGAACCATCTTCATCAACTAATACAGCTTTAGATGTTGTCGAACCAACATCTACACCTAAGAAAGCTTTTCCTTGATATGTATTTAAATCTCTTTTCTTTACTTTAGTACGATAATGTCTATTTCTAAATTCAATACGATCTTCTTCTGTTTCAAATAATGGTTTCAAAGTATCTGTTTCATCAGAAATACCATCTTTTAATGAATCTAAAATATTCACTAATTCATCTATACTTGTTTGTTTAATTTTATCTTCTCTAGCAAGTAAACAAGCTCCCATAGCAACGAATAATTGAGAGTTTTGAGGGAAAATAACATCTTCATCTTTTAAATTTAATGATTCAATAAAACGTGTACGTAATTGATCTAAGAAATAAAGAGGACCACCTAAGAAAGCAACTTTACCACGAATAGGTTTACCACAAGCAAGACCACTAATTGTTTGATTAACAACTGCTTGGAAAATAGAAATAGCAATATCTTCTCTTGCTGCACCTTCATTAATTAATGGTTGAATATCTGTTTTCGCAAATACACCACAACGAGAAGCAATTGGATAAATTGTTTCATAGTTTTTAGCAAGTTCATTTAATCCTGCAGCATCTGTTTGTAATAAAGAAGCCATTTGATCAATAAAAGCTCCGGTACCACCTGCACAAGTTCCGTTCATTCTTTGTTCAAGAGTTGATTCAAAATAAGTGATTTTTGCATCTTCTCCACCTAATTCGATTGCGACATCACATTCAGGAATATATGTTTCTACTGTCTTTGTACAAGCAATCACTTCTTGAACGAATTCTACATTTAAGTGTTTTGATAAAGAAAGCCCACCTGATCCAGTCATAACTACTTTAACTGGTAAGTTTCCATGGTGTTCTTGAACTTCTTTAATTAGACTTTCTATTGCTGGTTTAACATCAGAGTAGTGTCTTTGATATTTTGAATAGATACATTGATGTTCTTGATCTTCCACATATAATTTTACTGTTGTTGATCCTACATCAATTCCCATGTAATATAATTTATCCATTTTTTGACTCCTTTACTAAATTAAGTGTCATTTTAGAAATCGTATTTCTAAATTGTTTCACTTCTTTTTCATCAATTCCATCTAACATAATTTTTTCTAATTGAATAACATGATTATCAATCTTTTCTACTGTACTATACGCATGTTCAGTTGCTTTGATTTTTTTCATACGTTTATCATTTTCAACAGGTTCTTTTGTGATATATCCGTTCTTTTCTAAAGAATTTAAAAGACCTGTTGCAGTTGATCTTCTAATATTAAAATATTTTTCTATGTCTTTTTGATAAACTTATTCATCATTTTCACATAAATAAATAAGAATTAGCCCCTGCGGTCCTGATAACATACAATCAATACCATGAATATCATCTAAATAACGTCCCATATATTTAGACAAAACACGTATTTCCATTCCTATTCGATGTTCCATAAATGTCTCCTTTTTTGTTCGGCTGCTAACATTATACGCTTTTGTCACACTATGTCAAATTATTTGAAATTTTATTATTTAAACAAAAAAATAGATATTTTCATATCTATTTAAATAAAGCACTTCCAATTCTAATCATTGTTGATCCATGTTTTAAAGCTTCATGATAATCATTAGACATTCCCATTGATAACTGATCCAATTGATACATTGGATAATCTTTTTGAAGTCTTTGTAAAAGCTCTTGTGTCATTTTAAAATACCTTTCAGTTTCACTACTTTCAATATGTGGTGCCATCATCATAAGTCCTCTTACTTTGACATGAGGATAATCTTTTAAACTATTAAATACTTCATCAATTTCTTCTACTTCAAAACCATGTTTACTTTCTTCTTTAGCAATATTTACTTGAATTAAAACAGGCATTTCTAAATCTCTTTTAGCGGCTTGTTTTTCAATTTCTTTTAATAAAGAATAACGATCTACTGCATGAATTAAAGTTACTTTATCAATAATATATTTAACTTTATTAGGTTGTAATGTTCCAATAAATTGAAATTCACCATTACCATGATAATTTTCATACTTTTCTAAAAAGGCTTGTACTCTGTTTTCACCAAAACATGTTACACCTAATTCTTCTAATTTTTCTATTTCATGAACATCTACATATTTTGTAGCTGCAACAAGTTTTGCTGGTTTTACTTCCTCTAATATCTTTTTAACTGCTTCTTCATTTACAATCATAAAACTCTTCCTTTCATGATAAATTCTTATTTAATTATAATTCAATCAAAAAGAAAAACAAGAACTTAGTCTTGTTTTAATCTTATTCTTTCTGATTCCTTTTTTAATACTTTCATTAAAATAGGTGCACATATTAAATAAAAACAAAAGTTTCCTACTGCATGAAAAGTATCAAATAACAATCCTGCCATATAATAAACAATATATAAAGAAGGACCACCTAACATTAATTGTTCTAGAGAAACAACAATACCAAAGACATACCCCATAAAAAAGGAAAAGATAGCCATAGGAAACAGTTTTGGTTCCTTATGTATCTTTTTTAAAAAATCTAATAAAACCTGTGTAATCAAACAAATAACAACCCAAGCTAATATTTGAAAGAAAGTCCATGTTCCCATGCCTAAAAACAAATTAGAAACAACAGTTGTAACAATACTTAATTTAACTCCAAAACCTAATCCAAATAACATGACAGAAATAATAATGATAGAAGTAACAGGTTTAATATTAGGTAATGCTTGTAGATATATACGAGAGGCAATATTAACAGCTGCTAATATTCCTATTAAACTAATTTCTTTTACTTTACTTGAATGCATATATTCTCCTATTCGTAGTTAACATAATACCAAACAACTTTATCACCATCTTTTAAATCATATTTAATTGCTGCCTTATTAGGCGCAACACCATTAACACTATACATCCATCCAGACATTGGCCCATGTTGTTTTTCTTTTAAACCACCTATTCCTGAAACATAATAATCACTACCCTCAACCTCTTTACCATTTTTAGCTGCTATAATTTTTAATACACTTAAAGCATTACTATTTTTATCAACATTTAAAGTACCAGCCATCATTGTATTTCCCATTCCAATTACTTGAATATTTATTGTAATTTTTTCATTAGTTGGTTGTTGATTCGATGAACTATTGGTTGATGAATTATTTGACTGATTATTACTTGTTTGTCCACTATTTGATTGAGATCGATTCGTAGAACTTTGAGAATGACCTGCACTACTACTTTTACTATTGCTTTGAGTTGTAGATGATGATTTACTATTTGATTTATTTTCATCATTTGTTTTTGTTTCATCTGTTGATTGTGTTGATGATTGACTGTCATTTTGTGTAGATTCACTTGTTTCTTGTGTTTGATCAGTTGTCTCTTGTTTCTCTTCTTTTTTAGTTTCCTTAGTATTTTTTTCTTTCTTATTTTTTGTAGCGTCTACTTGTGCTACTTGATTGGTTTTATAATTTCCAGTAACACCATTATAAATAGAAAAACTACCAATAAAAACAAAAGAAATTGTAATAAATAATATTACAATTCTTTTTGTTTTATCCATATTTTTTATTTTATTAATGAACTCTTTCATATTCTTTTCTTAATACTAAGAATAATCCACCAGACACCATTGATAATGAAACAAAGATAACAACATTAGTTTCATCTCCAGTTTTTACTGAAGTTGTTTTTTGATTTGTTGTTTCAACTTTATTTGTAGATTGGCTATCTTTTTTTGTATCTGTTGGTTGTACTGGTTTTGTGTTATCAGGTTGTTCTGGATTCATCATTTTATCATAAGCTTTTTTTGCTTTTTCAAAAACTGAACCATTTTTATATGTACCTAATGTTTTAGCTACTTCTGCAGTTGTATATTCTGCATTATAACCACTTGGGAATGACCCATCGCTTAATTGTGTATTTAAAAGACAATCTATTGGATGAATAGTATAGCTATCATTTAATAAACTATTTGTATCATAGGCGAACATTCCTTCTAATACTTGAGATTGAGTATCTACATTATCAGTAGTAATCCATCCTGTTGTTGTTACAGTTGTATTACTTTTTATATAATCAATTGCTTTATTAATAGTAGTGGCATATTTTTCTTTATTAACAACTGCTAAACCTTCGATAACCCATCCTGTAGTATCATAGTCAGCATAGTAAACTCCACCCCATTCATAACCACAAACACTAGATGATGCTAAATATGTATTTAACTTATCAGCAAGTAAATTTGTTTTTTCTGATGATGTAGCATATAAAGCATATAATGTCCAAATATCTGAAGAAGCTCCCCAGCTACCTTCAACATTACCATTTTCATCAATTTGGCTTTCTAATGTTTCTTTGTCTTCTGTAGGATCAATTCCTAATAAAACTTCTGTTACAATTTTTTTAGAAAGTGATGTTTTACTAAAATCTACTGAAGAAATATCAAATTGATTACTTTCTGCTTCTAACCCTAAAGATTCTACAGCAAGAATTTTATCTGCATTATTTAAAGTATTGTTATTTTTATAATATTCAACAACTTTAGAATAAGCATCATTAATTTTTGATGTATCATAAGAAGCTGCCGATACACCAGAAATAGCAGTCATAAAACATAATACTGAAATCATAAGACTGCCTACAATTTTTTTCATTTTCATATTCTTTCCCCTTTCAAATTAAATAACTCCTAAATAAAAACTAGGCATAGTTATCCTAGTTCATCTAGAAGAACTACTTTATACTCCGTAAAGTGTATCCTTAGATATAGGCAAGTATTCCGACTCTGTTTCTTTGTTTAAGCGTCTTCCCAGTTTTCCAGTGACTTTATGCTTATCCTCCACATTACGGCGGCGGGACCGTTCAGGTATTTCACCTGATTCCTTTTTAATTTAAATATATAATATTTAAAACCTATAAATATTATTCAATTTTACTTTGTACTTGGACATTATATTATAATTGATAAAAAAAATATAGACAGAATAGAAAAAAATCGCATGAAATCATGCGATTTTAGATTATCTGATTGTTGTACCTACTGGTAATTCTCCTGCATCTACAACACCTAATACTTTTTTATCTCCACCGGCAAGAACCATCCCTTGTGATTCTACGCCTCTTAATTTAGCTGGTTTTAAGTTTGTTACAACAATAACTTTTTTACCAGTAAATTCTTCTGGTGAATAAACATCAGCAATACCACTTACGATTTGTCTTGGTGTTTCTTCACCAACATCAATTTGGCTTACTAATAATTTATCAGCATTTGGATGTTTTTCACATTTAATAACTTTTCCTACTTTTAATTGAATTTTAGAGAAGTCATCAATTGTAATTTCTTCTTTTGTTTCTTTAGCTTCTTTTTCTTTCTTTTCTTTTACAGCTTTGATAGAAGCTTTTTGTTTTGCTTCAATAACTTCTACTTTTTTAGCAACTTCTTTTGGATCTAATCTAGCAAATAACATTTCTGGCTTTTCAACTACTTTTGTTCCTGATGCATAGTTTCCAAATTCTTTTAAACTTTCAAAATCACGTTGATCTGTATTAATTTGATCTAAGATTTTTGTAGCTGTTGAAGGCATATATGGATATAGCATAACTGCTGAGAAACGAATTGATTCAATTAAGTTATATAATACTGTAGCTAAACGATCTTTTTTAGTTTCATCTTTAGCTAATGCCCATGGCATTGTTTCATCAATATATTTATTTGTTCTTCTTAATAAGTTGAAGATTTCATCTAATGCATTTGATGCTTTGAATTCATCCATTTTAGCAATAGATTTAGCTGGCATAGCTAACGCTAAATCTTTTAATTCTTGATCTACGTCTTCACATACGTTTTTGTTTTCTACAATACCACCAAAGTATTTATTAGACATAGCAATTGTTCTATTAACTAAGTTTCCTAAAACGTTAGCAAGATCACTATTAATTCTTTCTACTAATAAATCCCATGTAATACTTCCATCATTATCATATGGAATTTCATGTAATACGAAATATCTTACTGCATCAACACCAAAGATATCTACTAAATCATCTGCATAGATAACATTTCCTTTTGATTTGGACATTTTACTTTCACCTTGTAATAACCATGGATGTCCAAATACTTGTTTAGGTAATGGAATATCTAATGCCATTAACATAATTGGCCAATAAATTGTATGAAATCTAACGATATCTTTACCAATTAAATGTAAATCAGCAGGCCAGTATTTTTTATATAATTCACCATGATTTCCATCTGCATCATATCCAAGTCCTGTAATATAGTTTGTTAAGGCATCAATCCATACATAAACAACATGTTTAGGATCAAAATCAACTGGAATAGACCATTTAAATGATGTTCTAGAAACGCATAAATCTTGTAATCCTGGTTTTAAGAAGTTATTCATCATTTCATTTTTTCTTGAAACTGGTTGAATAAATTCTGGATGATCTTCGATATGTTTAATTAAACGATCTTGATATTTAGATAATTTAAAGAAGTATGCTTCTTCTTTGGCATCATGAACATCTCCCCCACAATCAGGACATTTACCATCAACTAATTGTGATTCAGTAAAGAATGATTCGCATGCTGTACAATATTTACCTTCATAATGACCTAAATAAATATCACCTTTGTCATATAATTTTTTAAAGATTTTTTGTACTTGTTTTTCATGATATTCATCAGTTGTTCTCATGAATCGATCATACGATGTATCCATCATATCCCAAATATTTTTAACTACACCTGCAACTTGATCTACATATTGCTTTGGTTCAATTCCTGCTTCTTTAGCTTTAATTTCAATTTTTTGTCCATGTTCATCTGTTCCTGTTTGGAATCGAACATTGTACCCTTCTTGTCTTTTAAAACGAGCAATTGCATCAGCTAAAATAATTTCATAAGTATTTCCAATATGAGGTTTACCTGAAGTATAAGTAATTGCTGTTGTAAGATAATAATCTTTTTCGTCTTTCATCTTCTAATCTCCTTTATAAAAATAAAAAACGCCCTTATAAAAGGACGAATAATCGCGGTACCACCTTTTTTACACATTGCTGTGTCACTCAAAACTTTAACGCAGTTAACGATTATTTCTAACTATTTGAAATAACTACTCCTGGGCCATCTCTTAAAGTTTAACATACTGATTTTCACCAGCCATCAGCTCTCTAAATGTTTTGCTTTAACATCTTCCATTCTTCGTATTTATTATATCCTTATTAACTTTATCAAACCCTTAAATCAATGTCAATGAGTTGTTTGAATAAAAATATGTTTCACGTGAAACAAAAATAGTATAGCCTAAACTATACTATTTATATTCAGAATGTCCTTTATATTTGATTAAATCAGATACAGTAACAAATTGATAACCTTCTTTACTTAATTGATCTAAAGCCATTTCTAATCCAGCAACAGAATTTTCATGAATATCATGAATCAAGACAATATTACCATCACCAGTTTTTGCTTTAGCATCTCTAATAATATTATCACATACGATTTGAGCACCATTTGTTACTTTACTATAACGCCAATCTTCTGTATCTCCATCCCATAGAATCATACTTAAACCATAAGAATAGAATGCAGATTTAACTGTATCATTTTTTGCTCCATAAGGTGGTCTTACTAATGTTGGTTCTGTTCCACAGGCCTTAAAACATGCTTCTTGTGTTTTCTTAATTTCTTCATCTAAAGCAGTAGCATCTAATTTTGGAAGTTGTGCATGTTGATATGTATGACTTGCTATCTCATGTCCTCTTTCATAAACTGATTTAACAATATCTGGATAAAGATTCATGTTTTGACCTAATTCAAAGAATGTTCCTCTTCCATTATATTTTTCAAATGCATTCATTGCTCTTTCTGTTAATGTTTTATGTGGTCCATCATCCAATGTAATAGCAACCATTTTTTTCTTTGGATCTACTTTCATTAACTTAGGTGCTTTGACACCTAATGGTGCATTAGATGGAATATTTTTATTTGCTAATTTTATGTAATCTTTATATTCTTTATAATTAATAACAATTTTATTTTTTAATGTATCATCTGTATAATATGTAAAACTATCTTTATCAACTTTTATTAATGTTGATTCTTTGTTATATTCATTTACACCCAATGTATTTAATAAATCTCCATATTTACCATGTAAACAATCTTTTAAAGCCACTAATTGATTTGTTTTACAATCATATGTCATTATAGATTTTGTTGCTTTTGTTTTTGTCTCATTTTCATTAATACGCTTATAATCTAATTCAACAACAACATATTGTTTATAAATCTTTTTACAAGAGTAATCTAGATACAATATATCTTTTTGATCTTTCTTCTTTTTTTCTGATTTTAAATATGTAGTATAAGATTCTTTAATAATTTTATTTAAATTTTTTTCTTTTACTTTAGGATAATATAATGAAACATAAAATTGATCATTATCCTTTTCATAATGTTTTACTGTTCCATATTGCTTATTATTGGTATTATATGTTGTATAATCTTCATACTTATTCTTACCATTGAATAATAAAAAATAAAGGCCTCCCGATATTAATATAATCACCAATAATGTAATAATAACAGATATTGGTTTTAATCTTCTTTTTCTCCCATGTCTACCATAATTGTAGCTATCTTTGCTATACATATTACCACTTACTCCTTTTTTATAATATACCACAAATGATATATCTTTTATAGCTTTTAATTTTGTTTCACGTGAAACAAAAAAAGAATATCATTATTTAGAATGATATTCTTGATAAACACTATTTTTATTTAAATTTCTTTGTTTAGCAACTTCTTTAATTGCATCTTTAGTAGACATTCCTTTTTCAATGTACATATCTACGTCTTCCTTGATTGTTGTTTCAAAAGTTATTTCTTCTTCTACTTCTTGACTACCTTCAACAACAATAACCATTTCTCCTTTTAATTCTTCTACAATGGAAATAATTTCAGAAATATGACCTCTAATGATTTCTTCATGTTTTTTAGTAATTTCTCTACATAAAGCAATATTTCTATCTCCTAGAATATCTAACATTAAATTTAATGTTTTTTTAATTCTATGTGGTGATTCATAAAAAACAAGTGTTTCTTTATATTTTTTTAAATCAATTAATTCTTTTTTCTTTTTCTTATCTAAATGATCTAAAAAGCCATAAAACATAAATGGTTGTGGAGCAATTCCTGAAACAACTAAAGCATCTAAACAAGCATTACATCCTGAAATAGGAACAACATTTATTTCATGTTCTATTGCTTCTTTAACTAATTCATATCCAGGATCAGAAATAGCAGGATAACCGGCATCACTTACTAAAGCAATATCATTTCCTTCTTCTAATAATTGTATAAGTTTAGGAATTGATTGTTTTATGTTATGTTCATGATGAGAAATAAGTTTTGTTGAAATTTCAAAATGATTTAAAAGCTTAACAGTATTTCTTGTATCTTCTGCAGCAATATATTTTACATTTTTTAAAGTATTAATAGATCGATATGTCATTTCATCTAAATTACCAATAGGTGTTGCTACTAAATATAATGTTGGTATTTCATTTTCAAAACTCTTTTGTCTATTCATCTATCTTCTCTCCAAACATTCTTCTTACTTCATTACTGTAACTTCCATCATCATTATGTGCATATAATGGTGGTTCGATTTTTAATCCTTTTTTTCCTTTATACATTCCTTCTACTAATAAGACATGTGAATCTCTATTCATTTTAGGATATACAAAACGTATTCTTTTAGGTTCAATATCATATTTTTGCATAATATTTAAAATATCAATCATACGATCAGGTCGATGAACAATTGCAAATCTTCCTTTGTTGTCTAATAAATAAGCTGCCGCTGAAATAATACCTTCTAAATCAATTTTTATTTCATGACGTGCTATTGTTAAATATTCATTATCATTTAAATTACTATTTTCCCCTACTTTAAAAAATGGTGGATTGCAAACAATCAGCTGTGCTTTTGGTAACTCTTTGATAACATCTTTAATATCTCCATGAACGACTTCAATTTGGTCATTTAAATCATTCATCTCAACATTTCTTCTAGCAAGATCAACCGCTTCATCTTGAATTTCTATACCTATAATTTTTTTAGGTGTTCTTTTTGAAAGCAATAATGGAATAGCCGCATTATTTGTACCAAAATCAACAATATTTTTTACATCTTTATTGATTGTACAAAACTGTGATAATAAAACAGTATCCAAAGAAAAGTTAAACATATCTTTTCTTTGGATAATTTTCAAATCATTATGTGCTAATAAATAATTAATGACTTCTTGGTTTTCCATTTTTCTTTCCTGCATGATTATTTTTATCAAATTTAATTTCGTCTAAACCAACGAATACAATTCCATTATTTGTTTCAATTTTAACAAGATCATTAATAACATTTAATCCTATTACTTTTACATCTTTATCTTGATATTTTACATGTGATCCTATTTTAGGAAAACGTTCTTTTTCTAAAGAATAAATTTCATCTTCATATTTTAAACAACACATTAATCTTCCACATGCACCTGATATTTTTTCTATATTAATTGCTAACATTTGATTTTTAGCCATATTAATAGAAACTCCATTAAATTCTCCTAAAAGAGTTGAACAACATAATGGTAAACCACATGTTCCAATTCCACCAATTACTTTTGCTTTATCTCTTGGGCCAATTTGTCTTAACTCTATTCTACATTTGAAAACAACAGCTAATTCCTTTAATAGTTCCCTAAAATCAACACGATCATCGGAAGTATACATAAAAATAACTTTTGCTTTATCTAATGTATATTCACAATTAGTAAGTTGCATATTAACATCATATCTTGAAACAATTTCTTTACATGTTACTAATGCTTGTTTTGCATCCTTAACATTTTTTTGATAATTTTCTATATCTTTTTTTGTAGCTTTTCTAACTATCTTTTTTAATTCTGTATCTAAATTAAATTCTGATATATCTTTTAATTCCTGTGATATTTCTCCAAGTTCTAATCCTCTAGCAGTTTCTACAACTACTCGGTCATCTTTTTTTAATTTTAAATTTGTGGAAAAATAATAGATCTTACCAGCACTTTTAAATTTTACACTTGCAAGTTTAATTTCTTCCATATAAATTCCTTTCTATATTCTATACATCATACTATCCATAAGTAATGGAATATTAGCATTTGTATCTAATAAGTATGATGTTTCTAATAATAATTCAATTTTCTTTATTATATCATTGTTATCATATGTTAGTGAATTAAAAAATTCTACGTGATTACAAAAAACAGCTTTTTCATTTTGTTTCACGTGAAACATATCCTTAAGTGCAAGAATAATAAAGTTAATAAATAATTTAATATTTTCCTTTTCTTTATGATCTTTAAGCATATGAATTTGTGTGTTTATGATAAGATTTTCTCTATATAAAAATAAATCCTCAACAAAATTAATTGCTTGTAACATAATATCATCAAAATTATCCTGATTTAAATTTTCTAAATCATCTTCATCTTTAATAATATAAGATAAGACACTTGCTTTTTCTTCTTCATATCCTTTAGCAATCAATTTTTCTTTAAGTACTTCTTTATTATCTGGTTTTAATTCTATAACCTGACATCTAGATATAATCGTTGGTAAAATACGATTGATATTTTTAGTTGTAAAAATTGCATAAATACCTTCTGTTGGTTCTTCTAATATTTTAAGTAAAGCATTCATAGCTTCTTTGGTTGTTTTTTCAACATTCTTTAAAATATAAACTTTTGCCTTACCTTCAAGAGAAGATTTTTTGAAAGTTTCTTGTATATTTTCAATGTGTTTCTTTTTAATACTTTCCTCTTCTCCATCAATTTCTATAATATCTGCATATTGATGGTTTAATACTTTTTGACAATCTATACATTGTTCACAAGCTAAGGTTTCATTACATATAAGTGACATTGTTAGAAACTGTAAAGGTTGATCAGTATTATTTCCAACAAGTAAGAATGCATGTGGTATTTTTTTTAAGTTAAATTCATTTTCAATAATTCTATAGAATAAAGGTTGATTTTCTTTTAAATAATCTTTGATCATAATATTTTCTTAATTTCCTTTAAGGCATCTTGTACAACATCTTCAACCTTTTGATCTGCATTGATTTTTACAATACGATCACTATATTGTTTACAAATTGTTAAATAACCTTCATAAACATTTTTATGAAAATCACTTTTTTCTAAATCTAATCGGTTTGTTTCTCTTTGATTAACTTCAATTCTTTCTAATCCTTTTTTATAATCAATATCAAAAAATAAAGTTTTATCTGGCATAACATCGTTTATCGCAAATAAATTCATATTATAAACTTCATCAATTCCTAGATTTCTAGCAACACCTTGATAAGCAAGTGAACTATCTACAAAACGATCACATAATACAATATACCCTTCTTTTAAAGCTGGTAATACTTTTTCTACAAGATGTTGTCTTCTTGCTGCTGCATATAATAAAGCTTCTGTACGTGCATCCATTTTTGTATTTTTCTTATCTAAAATAACATTTCTTATTTGTTCAGCAATATCAACCCCACCTGGTTCTCTTGTAAGTAAGACTTTATATCCTGCTTCATTTAATATTTTTACAAGTTCTTTAGAAACTGTTGTTTTTCCACTACCTTCTGGTCCTTCTAATGTAATAAACTTTCCTGTCATAATACTTCTCTCCTCTTTCTTCATTATTATAACTGATTTTTCTATTTAAACAAGAAAAGACCTCTTGCAAGGTCTTATATTTTCTTTCTTCCTTCTAAAGATTTTAATAATGTTAATTCATCTGCATAATCAATATTACTTCCTATTGGTAATCCATTAGCAATTCTACTTGTTTCTATTCCTTTTTTCGCTAACAACTTAGCTAGAAACAATGCTGTTGTTTCACCTTCTCTTGTAGGATTCGTTGCAATAATCACTTCTTTAACTCCATCAAGTCTTTCAAATAAAGAATTAATATTTAAATCATCTATCGTTTTACCATCAATCATAGAAATCGTCCCATGTAAAACATGATATAATCCATGATATTCTCTTACCTTTTCCATAGCAAAAACATCTTTAGGACTTTCTACAACACAAATAACTGATTGATCCCTTGTTTCATCTTTACAAATTTCACAAAGTTCACCTTCACAAATATGTCCACATTTTTTACAGTAATGGATATTATCTTGAAAATGAGCTAACACATTTGCAAACTCTTGAACATATTCTTTATCCATTGATAAAACATGATAAGCTAATCTTTCTGCAGATTTACCACCTATTCCTGGTAGTCTTTTAAAACATTCAACTAAATCTGTAAATGACTTTGGATAATTCATAATACACTCCTATTCTTCAAATTCAACAATCTCATCACCAAACATATCAATCGCATATTGTTGAGCTTCTGTAAGTTCTACAACCGGTTCATGATATTCATCAATATGATGTAAAACAATTGGTTGTGGTTGTGGTAATTTTTTTTCTTTACTAAGTTGAATAAATTTTTGTCTCATATTTGGCCAATCTGCTTCCATTACTGCAATAAAATCATATTCTGATCCTAAAACTTCCTTTAAGAAATTTTTTAATGGATAATAATTTTCTGTATAGTTAATACTATTCACTTCTGGTTGATATTTCAATGTCAAAATAAAACCTTTTTCACCAGCAGCTACAGGTTTAGCATCACATAGCATATTTGCATATTTAGCAGTATTAAGATTATAACAATATCTTCTAATAACTGGCCATTTATCTTGAATATCATTTAAAACTGTTCTTTTCGCCTGTACTAAAATATTTAAAATGTCATTAAATTCTACTTCTATTTGAGCTGTTGTTTTTACTTCTTTTACTTCTTCTTTAGCTTCTTCCACAGGAGTTTCTACTTGTTCAACTTTTGGTTCTTTCTTTTCTTCTACCTTTTCTTGTAAATCTTCTTGAGGTTCAATTACTGGTTCTTGTATCTTTTCTACTGGTTTTTCAATCACTTCTTCTTGTTGAACTTCAACCAATGTTTCATGTGAAACATTTTTAATAACTTTTGGTTCTTCTACAACAACTTCTTTATGTTCATTTTCAATTTGATTACATATCTTTAATAAAGCTAATTCAAAATATGTTGATGAATCTACAGCCTGTCCATAATGACTACTTGCATCCATAAAAATATCAATCATTTGAAATGCTTCTTCTACTAATATATAAGGAACAATTTGTTGGATATCGTTTTTATGCAAAACAAATAATAAAGATAAATCTTGCGTGTTTTTAAAAATAATAACATCTTTTAAAACATCTATTAAATCTTGTGTCAATCTCTTTAAATCAATACTTAAAGACATCATATGATCTAATGTTTTTAAAACATTCTTCATATCCTTTGTCAGTAATAATTTAATTAAACGTATTTTTTCATCATTTGCTAATAAACCATAAACTTTATTAATATTTTCTACTGTTAAATGTCTATCATACGCTAAACATTGTTCTAAAATACTTAAAGCATCCCTCATTCCCCCATCAGCCAACTTAGAAATAATTTCAAGAGATTCTTCATCATATTCTACATTTTCTTCTTTTAATACATATTCCAAACGACTAATAATATCATGTTCATCCACACGTTTGAAATCAAATCTTTGACAACGTGAAATAATAGTTGGCAAAATTTTATGTGGTTCTGTTGTTGCTAGAATAAATACGATATGTGCTGGTGGTTCTTCTAATGTTTTTAATAAAGCATTGAATGCTTCAGGTGTCATCATATGAACTTCATCAATAATATAAACTTTATATTTAGCATTAATAGGGGCATATTTTACTTTATCTATCAAATCTCTAACTTCATTGACTCCATTATTACTTGCCGCATCAATTTCAATAACATCAGGATGATCCCCTTGAGTAATTGCTTTACAGTTAGGACATTCATTACATGGAGGATGATCTCCTGTACAGTTAATAGCTTTAGCTAATATTTTAGCAATCGTTGTTTTCCCTGTTCCACGTGGTCCAGCAAATAAATAAGCATGCGCTATTCTATTTTCTTTAATTGCATTTTTTAATGTAATTGTAACATGACTTTGTCCAGCGACATCTTCAAATGTTTGCGGACGATAAGTACGATACAAGGCTTTATATGACATATTCTCAACTCCTATCTCCTACATTATACACGAAAAAAAGATATGAGTAATCATATCTTTTGACGTTTCTTTTTAAAATAGTCTTTTATTAACTTTGAACATTTATCTTTTAAAATATCTGATTGAATCATGGGAATATAATTAAGTTTAGGATCCGGTAAATGAATCAATTTATCTAAAGACATCCATCTTGTATCACTTGCACCATAAACAACTCTTTGAATATGACTTTGAATAATAGCTCCCGAACACATTAAACAAGGTTCTAAAGTTGTATAAAGTGTACATTCATCTAAGCGCCATCTTCCTATTTTTTTACAAGCTTCTTCAATAGCTAACATTTCTGCATGACCATAAGTTTGATTTAAATACTCTCTTTGATTATATGCACGGGCAATAATTTGATCATCTTTTACAATGATACATCCAATTGGTACATCATCATGTTTTAATGCTTTTAAAGCTTCTTGATAAGCTATTTCCATATATTCTTCATCATTCATCTTTTTTTCCTCTAAAAATAAAGACCATCACACATAGACGGTACTTCTTAATGCTGCTACCTTCCGGTCCTGACATGGTTCGAAGCCGCCTATTGTAATGGCAAATATGATTATAGCGTATTTTAGATTTTTAATCAATATATAAATTCATTAAAAGTGCATCATAATACTTTTGATTGACATTAAACATTTGAGGATATCTCCCTATTTCTTGAAAATTAAACTTTTTATAAAGATTAATAGCTGATAAATTATCCTCTTTCACTTCTAAATCAAGAATTTTTAAAGATGTTTCTTTGATCATTTCTAAAGCTTCTTCCATCATCATTGAAGCAATCCCCATATTCCAATATTCTTTTTTAACAGTGATTGCAAAATGACCAATATGTTTTAATCTTTCTTTTTGTTCACCTTGAATAGATAATAAAGAAACAAGTTCATCATCAATAAAACCACATAAAAGTAAACTATTCTCTTGATCAATAAAATCTTGAATAACTTCCATTTCTTCAAATTCATTTAAATAACATTCATTTAAACCATAAGTTAAGTTATCACTTTCTCCACCAACCTGATTTAAATAATCAATAATCATTGAAGCATCCTCAATTTCTGCTTCACTTATAAATAATTCCATCTTTTTCTTACCTTTCTATAAAAAAGAGTCACCGAAGTGACTATTTTTTAGGAATAATAATGTCTTTACCACCCATATAAGGACGTAACGCTTCTGGAATATTAATAGATCCATCTTCATTATAGTTATTTTCAATAAAAGCAATAACTGCTCTTGTTGAAGCTAAAACTGTATTATTTAAAGTAGAAACATAATAATTTCCATTTTCACCTTTAGCACGAATACCTAAACGTCTAGCTTGTGCATCTCCTAATGTTGAACAAGAACCAACTTCAAAATATTTTTGTTGTCTTGGTGACCAAGCTTCAACATCACATGATTTAACTTTTAAATCAGCTAAATCTCCAGAACAACATTCTAATGTTCTTACTGGAATATCTAAACTTCTAAATAATTCAACTGTATATGACCACATTTTGTCATACCATTCCATAGCTTCTTCTGGTTTACATAAAACAACCATTTCTTGTTTTTCAAATTGATGAACACGATAAATACCACGTTCTTCAATACCATGTGCACCTACTTCTTTTCTAAAACATGGTGAATAAGAAGTCATTGTAATTGGTAATTCTTCTTCTTTAACGATTTGATCTTTAAATTTACCAATCATACTATGTTCAGAAGTTCCAATTAAGTATAAATCTTCACCTTCAATTTTATACATCATGGCATCCATTTCATCAAATGACATAACACCTGTAACAACATCACTACGAATCATGAATGGTGGAATACAATAAGTAAATCCTTTATCAATCATGAAATCTCTAGCATATGAAAGCATTGCTGATGATAAACGAGCGATATCTCCCATTAAATAATAGAAACCATTTCCACTTGTTCTACCTGAAGCTTCTTTATCTAAACCATTAAAACGAGCAATGATATCAGCATGGTATGGAATTTCATACTCAGGTACAACTGGATCTCCGTATTTTTGAATTTCTACGTTTTCTGAATCATCTTTTCCAATAGGTACTGAATCATGAATGATATTTGGTATTTTCATCATGATTTCTTTTAATTCTTTACCATATTCTTCTTCTTTAACTTCTAAATCTTTTAATTCTTCTGCCATAGAAGTTACTTTTGCTTTAATTTCTTCAGCTTCATCTCTTTTGCCTTCTCTCATTAAAGCACCAATTTCTTTAGAATATTTATTTCTTAAACTTCTAATTTCACTGGCTCTTGTGACAACTTCACGATAATCTTTATCTAATTTATAAGCTTCATCTACTAATCCAACTTTTTCATCTTGAAATTTTTTCTTCATATTTTCTTTGACTAAAGTAGGATTTTCTCTAATTAAATTAATATCAATCATTTTCTTTCCCCTTATATTATTAATAACTGCCTTGATTATACATCAAGGCTATTTTCTTTGCAATTCTCTTTTAATCCAAGCCATAATCACTTGAACAATCATCTCTTGTTGACTGTCATTTAACTGTGTATGTGGCTTAATATGATACCACTTATATAAACACCCTCGACAACATGAAGCCGTGGCATGTTGAGCAATAAACACAGGATGATTTTTCATCGGTGTTTGCTTTCCATCATTTAAAATCACAGCCGGTGCTATTCTTTTAGAAATAAAATCTCTGGCGTGTTGTTCTATAACATCTAAGCCTTTTTCATTACAATAATCTTTATACTTTTTAGCAAGATGAAAAGAACTTCTAAACTTTGAATGATCTAAACGATTAAACAATCTTTTTAATTCTTCCCCATTCATTTCTAAAAGAGTCAGATTACTCTGACTCTTCTTCACCTTCTTCTACAACTTCTTCTTCATTTTTAGCAACAACTTCCACAGAAGAAACCTTGCTATCATGTACTTTAATAAGTCTTACACCTTGAGTCGCACGTCCTGCTGTTTTAACTTGTTCCATAGGTAAACGAATCACAATACCATCATCAGTAATAATTAATAAATCTTCATTACCTTCTACTGCTCTAATAGCCACAATTTTTCCATTACGTTCAGTAACATTAATTGTCTTAACACCTTTTCCACCACGATTAGAAACACGATATTCGTCAATTGGTGACATCTTACCATAACCTTTTTCCGTAACAACCATAATTAATTGTCCTTCACGGTTTGTTGTCATACCAATAACTTTAGAACCATCAACATTAATACCTCTTACACCACTTGCACTTCTTCCCATTGGTCTAACATGACCTTCAGAGAATCTTACAAGTTTACCATTACTAGCAGCAATTAAGATTTCATCATCCCCTTTAGTTAATTTAACACCAACTAAAGCATCATCTTCTTTTAACTTAATCGCAATCTTACCAGTTTGTCTAATGTTTTCAAATTCAGAAATATCAACACGTTTAACTAAACCTTGTTCAGTTGCAAAGAATAAATACCAATGTTTATCTTCTTCAATCATTTTCTTATTAATATTAATTAATGATTTAACACTTTCATCTTTATCAAGATTTAAAATATTAACAATTGGTAATCCCTTAGCAGTTCTACCAAATTCAGGAATATTATATCCTTTCAAACGGTATACCTTTCCTTTATTTGTAAAGATCAATAAATCATCATGTGTTGACATATGAATAAGTGAACTAATGACATCATCTTGTGTTGTTGCCATACCTTTGACACCACGTCCACCTCTATTTTGAGATTTATAAGTATCTACTGGCATACGTTTTACATAACCATTATTTGTAAGTGAGATGATAACATCTTCTACTGGAATTAAGTCTTCATCTTCAATATCAAATGTTCCTTGAATAATTTCAGTACGACGTTTATCACCATATTTTTCTTTCATTTCTAATAATTCATTTCTAATGATTTCTAAGATACGTTCTTCATTAGCAAGAATATCTTTTAAATCAGCAATTGTAATTAATAAATTATTTAATTCTTCTTCAATCTTTTCTCTTTCCAAACCAGCTAAACGTTGTAATTGCATTTCTCTTACAGCTTTAGCTTGTTTATCAGACATTCCAAATTCATCCATTAATCTTTGTTGAATGATTTCAGTTGTTCTACTTGTACGAATTAATTGAATAATTTCATCGATATGATCTAAGGCTTTCTTTAAACCTTCTAAAATATGTGCTCTTGCTTCTGCTTTATTTAATTCAAATTGTGTTCTACGACGAATAACTTCTTCTTGATGTTGTAAATAATATTGAATTAATTCTTTAAGTGTTAAAGTTTTAGGTTCATTATTAACTAAAGCAATATTATTGACACCAAATGTTGTTTGTAAAGAAGTTAATTTATATAATTGATTTAAAATAACTTCTGCTTGAACATCTCTCTTTAATTCAATGACAATTCGAATTCCTTCACGGTTTGATTCATCACGAACATCACTAATACCTTCAACAACTTTATCACGTGCTAAATGCGCAATCTTTTCGACTAATCTTGCTTTATTTACTTGATAAGGAATTTCATAAGCAACGATTCTTTGTCTTCCCTTATGTTCTTCAATTTCTGTTTTTGCACGCATAACGATTAAACCATTACCTGTTTCATAGGCTTTTTTAATCGCACTCTTTCCTAAAATATATCCTCCTGTAGGAAAATCAGGTCCTTGAATATAATTTTCCATTAATTCTAAAACAGTAATATCAGGATTTTTACTTACCGCAATAACGGCATCAATCACTTCACCAATATTATGAGGTGGCATATTTGTAGCCATCCCAACAGCGATTCCTGTTGTCCCATTGACCAATAAGTTAGGAATACGACAAGGTAATACCGATGGTTCTCTTTCTTCACCATCATAGTTTGGAATAAAATCAATCGTATCTTTATTGATATCTCTCATTAATTCCATTGAAATTTTAGACATTCTCGCTTCAGTATAACGCATAGCGGCAGCGCCGTCACCGTCAATTGAACCAAAGTTTCCATGACCATCTACAAGCATATAACGATATGAGAAATCTTGTGCCATTCTCACTAAGGCTTCATAAATTGAAAAATCTCCATGAGGGTGATATTTCCCCATAACTTCCCCAACGATACGCGCAGATTTCTTATACGCTTTATCACTATAACAACCAAGTTCATTCATACCATAAACAATACGTCTTTGAACTGGTTTCATTCCATCTCTTACATCAGGTAATGCACGTGCTACGATAACTGACATGGCATAATTCATGAAAGAAGTTTTCATTTCTGATGTTAATTGAATTTTTCTAATTCCTTTTTCTTGATTATCCATTTTCTACTCCTTCTAAATATCTAAATCAGTTACATATTTTGCATTTTCTTGAATAAATTCTCTACGAGGTTCAACTTTTTCACCCATTAACACATCAAAAATCATATCTGCTTCCATCGCTTCATCTAATTCAATACGATTTAAAATACGGTGTTCAGGATCCATTGTTGTTTCCCATAATTGATCCGCATTCATTTCTCCTAACCCTTTATATCTTTGGATAGAATATTTTGCACCTTCACCTAACTTTGTTCTTAAATCATCTAATTCTTCATCACTATATAAATAATGTTCTTCTTTTCCATGTTTTAATAAATAAAGTGGAGGTTGAGCCGCATAAACAAAGCCACCTTCAATTAAAGGTTTTAAATAACGATATAAGAAAGTTAACATTAAAATACGAATATGTCCTCCATCGACATCGGCGTCGGTCATAATAACGATTTTATGATAACGTAATTTATTAATATCAAAATCTTCACCAATTCCTGTACCAAAAGCAGTAATCATGCTACGAATCGTATCACTTGATAAAACACGATCTAATCGCGCTTTTTCAACATTTAAGATTTTACCACGAAGCGGTAAGATAGCTTGAATACGACGATCTCTCCCCATCTTAGCACTACCTCCGGCAGAATCCCCTTCGACAATGAAGATTTCACATTCACTAGCATCTCTTGATGAGCAGTCAGCTAATTTCCCAGGCAATGATGTAATTTCCATTCCTGTTTTTCTTCTTGTCATTTCACGTGCTTTTTTCGCAGCTAAACGTGCATGAGAAGCAACAATAGCTTTTTCTACAATGATTTTAGCTGTATCTGGATTTTCTAATAAAAATTGATCCAATGATTTAGAAATAATATTTGAAGCAATTTTTCTTACTTCTGCATTTCCTAATTTTGTTTTTGTTTGTCCTTCATATTGAGGATCAGGATGTTTAACAGAAATAATCGCTGTTAAACCTTCACGACAATCTTCTCCTGATAAAGCATCATCTTTTTCTTTTAAGAAGTTTCCTTTTCTTGCATAGTTATTAATAACCCTTGTAAGAGCTAAACGGAAACCTTCTTCATGTGTTCCTCCTTCATGTGTATTAATATTATTACAGAAAGAGTAAATATTTTCTTGATAACCATCATTATATTGCATTGAAACTTCAATCTTAATATCATTTTGCATATCTTCTACATAAATGATTTCATCATGAATTGGTGTTTTATTTTTGTTGATATAAGCAACATATTCCTTAATACCACCTTCATACATATAATCATGTTCACGATTTTGTCCATCTCTTAAATCAGTTAAACTAATTCTTAATCCCTTATTTAAGAAAGCAAGTTCTCTAATTCTTTGTCTTAAAACTTCATAATCATAAGTTGTTGTTTCTTTAAAGATTTCAGCATCTGCTTTAAAAGTAACCTTTGTTCCTTGCTTATCAGTAGGTCCTAATTCTTTTAATGGTGCAACTGGTGTCCCACCATTTTCAAATCTTTGATAGTATTCTTTTCCATCACGATAAACATTGACTTCTAGCCATGAAGATAAGGCATTAACAACAGAAGCACCTACACCATGCAATCCACCGGAAACTTTGTAGCCTCCGCCACCAAATTTACCACCAGCATGTAAAACAGTAAAAATTGTTTCAACTGTTGATTTACCTGTCTTAGCGTGTTTTCCAGTTGGCATTCCACGACCATCATCAATAACTTCAACTACATCGTCATCTTTCAAAATTACTTTAATATGACTTGCATACCCTGCTAAAGCTTCATCGATTGAGTTATCAACAATTTCCCAAACCAAATGATGTAACCCTCTAGATGATGTTGTACCAATATACATACCTGGTCTTTTTCTAACAGCTTCTAATCCTTCTAATACTTGGATATCTGACTCATCATAGCTATGTTGTACTTTATTTTCTTCTGCCATCATTTTTCCTCCCTATGATTAATATTAATTTTCTTAGCTTCTTTAATAACATGATGTTCTATTCCATCTATTGATGTTGTTGTAATAAACGTTTGAATACGATTATTTAAAATATCTAAAAGTTTTGTTTTTCTTTGATCATCTAATTCTGATAAAACATCATCTAATAAAAGAATAGGATATTCTCCAATTTCTTCTTTTATTAATTCTATTAAAGCTATTTTCATACTTAAAACGATTGTTCTTTGTTGACCTTGAGAAGCAAACTGATGTGCACTCTTATTATCAATAAAGATCTTCATATCTTCCTTATGAATTCCATAATAAGTACTTAAATATCTTAAATCTCTTTCAATTCCTTTTTGATAAAGTTTTAAAATATCTTCTTTATTAACATCTTTAATAAAACATTCATATCGCAATTCAACGATCTCATGACAATTTGCAATATTTAAATAAATATCTTTTACTTTTAAAGATAAACGTTCGATAAAATTATTTCTTTTTTCAATAATCTTAATTTGAACTTCAGCTAATTGCTCATCTAAAGTTTCTAGATATTCATCATATTTACCTCTTCTTTGATTCAATAATTTAAGATACTGATTTCTTTCCTTTAATAATCGATTATACTTAGTAAGATAAAAAACATAAATTGGTGAGATTTTAGATAACTCCAAATCTAAAAACTTTCTTCTAATACTCGGAGAACCTTTAACCAATGATAAATCATCTGGTACAAAGACAACCGCATTTAAATAACCTACATAATCTGAAATCTTTAAAATATCTTTTCCATCTACTTTTGCTTTTTTTGATTCCTTAGATAAAATAAGTTCTAATTGATGCATTCTTTCATTAGAAAAAACATTTCCTTTTACTTTTGCAAAGTCATGATCAAATCGAATCATTTGATCATTGATATGTGTTCTAAAAGATTTACAGACAGATAATAAATAGATTGCTTCAATAATATTCGTTTTCCCTTGAGCATTCCCACCAATTAAAATATTAATTCCTTGATCAAACTCAATAAAAAAATGATTATAATTTCTAAAATCAGTCAGTTCTAAATTATTGATGCGCATTTATACAATAAAAATTTCCTTCAAATTCAACTTGGTCACCATCATGAAGCTTTTTTCCTCTTCTAAGTTCCACTTCACCATTGACCTTTACTTGACCATCTTTAATAATCATTTTTGCTTCAATCCCACTAGATACAAGATTAACAAATTTTAAAAATTGATCTAATTTAATATATTCATCTTTAATTGGTATTTCTTTCATACTTAACCTTCTTTTCTCTATAATTGTACTAAGTTAGTATATCATAAAAATCATAAAAATTCAAAATATTGCGCTATATTCGCTATTTTTATTTACGAATAGAAAAATACTTTTTTGATAAAAAAGCTCTTAAAATAAAAATTACTCCCCAAATAAACAATTAAAAGGAAAATTTACAAAAAAAAGAAGCTTTCGCTTCTTAATATGTTCTAACTGGTAAAACAAGTTGTAATAATTCATCAGAATCAAAATCTTTAACGATGAATGGTTTCATTTCTCCAGTGAATAATATTTTTATTTTATCACCACTAAATGATTTAATAGCATCACTTGCATATTTACAACTAAATGAAATAGTAAGTGGTTCTCCTTTATAGAAAGAAGAAGCTAAATTTTCTTCCACTGAACCAATTTCTTGTTGATATGAAGATAAAATAACTTGTTCATTAGACATATCTAATTTCACAATATTATTTTGTTCATTTAATAATAATGAAACACGGTCAATCGCATTTAATAAATCAGCTCTATTAATATCTAATTCATAATCAAATTCTAAAGGAATCAATCGAGCTGTATCAGGATAAGATCCATCAATTAAACGTGTTTGAATAATATTTTTATCAAACACAAATAATACTTTACGTTCAGATACATATAATTCAATAAGTTCATCTTTTTCAATAATCTTACTAATTTCATCTAAACTTAATTTAGGAATCGTAATATTAAAAGTCACATCTTCATCAATAGAAATAATCTTTTTAGCTAAACGATAACTATCAGTAGCAACAACTTCTAAAACATGATCATGCGCTTTAAAATTGATACCAGTTAAAATAGGTCTTGTTTCTTTATCACTAGCAGCAAACTTTGTTTCTCCAATAATATCTTTTAATACAAGAGCATTCATTATAAAATGAGTTCCTGTTTTACTTAAATCAATACGTGGATATTCAATAGCATCAGTACCATTTAAGCTGTATTCAATTTGACTTCCTTTAATACGAGTAAGTAAACCATCAATAATTTCAATTTCAATATCATCACTATTAATCTTTCTTACAATATCAAAGATATAACGACTATTTAAAACAACTGCTCCTTCTTTAAGGATTACTAAATCATCATCTTCATCAATAATTGTTTGAATAGTGATATCACTATCACTTCCTGTTAAAATAAGTTGATGAGCTTGTAAATCAAATTTAATACCTGTTAAAACAGGTAAAGGACTACGAACAGATACAGCTCTTGTTGCTTTAGCAAGTGCGTTTAATAATTTTATTCTTTTAATTCTAAAATGCATATTTGCCTCCTGTTATTTATATATTTAAAAATAAGTCATTATTACTATTAGCATGTGAACAATGTGCATAAATGTAAAATATGTTGATTTTATCAATGTTTTTTATATGAATATCAATGTGCACATATTGTTGATATTAGTCACTACATTGTGCCTAACTTTTGTTTAAGTTTATCTACAGCGAGTTTATAATCTGGATCTTTTTTGATTTTTGTTTCTACTCTTTTACAAGCTTTCATAACTGTAGAATGGTCTCGATTGGAAAAAGTTGTTCCAATTTCACTAAAAGTAATATCCAAAAGTTCCCTCATTAAATACATACATATTTCACGAGGTGTTACCAAGTTTCTCGTTCTATTTTTAGAAATAATTTGACTAATGGTTAAATAATAGAATTCAGCGGTTGTTTTTAAAATGAATTCTTTTGTTAGTGGTTCTTGTGCTTTTTTTATAGTTTTTTGATCTTTAAAGACTTCAGATGCAAAATTCATATCTATGTAATTAGTTGATTCCATGATACTACAGAAGAATAGTCGTTTTAATTGACCTTCTAAAGAACGAATATCATTACAATAATTCATAACCATGAAGTCTAAAACATCATCTGTAATAACTAAATCTGTATTACCTAGATTTTCTATTTTCTTCTCTAAAATTGCCTTTGCTGTTTCAAATTCAGGTGGATCTATTCCAAAAGATAGACCTGATTTAAAACGACTAATTAAACGTTCTTCAATTCCTTGAAGTTCATCAGGCATTTTATCACTTGTAATAACAATTTGATGATTGTTATTAATGATTTCATTAAATATATGGAAGAACATCTCACTACTTTTTTCTTTTCCAAATAAAAATTGAATATCATCAATTAATAAAATATCAAGATTTCTATAATAACTATAAATCTCATCTGTTGTATTTGTTTTTATAGAATTAATAATTTCATCCACAAAATCCTTAGAAGTAATATATCTTACTAATAAATTAGGATTTGTTTCTTTTGCTTTATTTCCAATAGCATTTAATAAATGTGTTTTTCCAAGCCCTGGATGACTATATAAAAATAAAGGATTAAAGTTCATACCAGGTTTAGTTGATACAAGTAAAGCAGCATTTTGTGCCATACGGTTTGAATTTCCTACGATAAAATTAGCAAATGTCATATCAGGATGAAGATGACTATCGATTTTAGGAACCTTTTTTTGTTTAGACTTTTTATATTCTTCTACTTCTAATACTTTGATTTTTATTGGTTTAGAAAAAGAATTAGAAAGAATAGATTCTATTTCTGCTCGTTTTTCTAAAATAGCATCAATATTCCATTTTAATTCAGTGGTGATAATAACTTGATTATCTTCAATTTCTTCTAGAGTTGCAGGTTTAAATAGTGAGTCCAAGATGATCTTATCATCAACTATTTTATTTTTTTCTAAAGTTTCTACACAAGATGACCAGATTTTGTTTAAATCTTGCACAATTTTCAACTCCCTTTCGACTCAATTATATAAAAGATGTGAACTCTTTTAAAGGAAAAATACTGTCTGCACAATAGCTTCACAATTTTATTCACAAAAAAAGTGTGAAATATCAATCATTTAGAGTACTTATTCACATTATTCACAACTTCATTTTTCGCTATGAATTTTATTAAATGTGAACTTAGTGCATATTGTATAGAATAAAAAACAATGTGCACATAGGTGTTCACAATAAAAAATACGCTGATATCAGCGCATTTTTTACTAATTCACACATATGAATAACTCGATTCACCACGTGAATAAGCATGTGCAAAACTTGTCGAAATATAAAATTTAACAAAAAATGAATATTCACAATGTGAATTTTAAGAAAAATTGCGATTTTTCCTAGAAAAATAGAAGAATTGTAAAATAAAGGTTAAGATGAAATAATATTCACTTTAGGATGTGAATATCTAAAATAAAGAGTTTATTCACATTAGATTAGTGACTATTTTGAATATATTGTATAAATATTGATACAAAAGTACGTAAATACTTAGAAGTGCACACTTGATTTTAGGGGAAAAACAAGGATTTATAAGGAGTTGGAGGAAAATGTGAATAAGTTTTTTTATGAGTTTTAAAGAAATTCACATGTTGTCGTACGTACTTGATTGAAAAATGTTCACAAATAATGTGCATTTAATAAGAGTTATGCTTAGTGATGTTACTTTTTTTGATAAAAGTAATTATTTTTATACAATTTTCTATCTATTTCGATATATCACAAGATGTGAATAATAAATTTAAATTCACAATAAAGAGAATTTTTCTAAATTAAAAAAGTTCACAAAAAAATGTGCAAATAATCATTAGATATTGTTATTCTTATTATTTGTCATCATTAAAAATAATGAATTTAAGAGTAGAAATATAGAATTTAGAATTGACTTGTCACAATAATTCCTATAAGATATAGGAGCATATGTTATTTGTATAAAAAGATAAAAATTTTGGAGGTGTAAAATATGAAAAGAACATATCAACCAAATAAAAGAAAAAGAGCAAAAACTCATGGTTTTAGAGCTAGAATGGCAACTGTTGGAGGAAGAAAAGTAATCGCACGTCGCCGTAAAAGAGGAAGAAAAGTATTAACTGCTTAATGTAAAATCCACTTTTTCGGTGGATTTTTTTCTAAAATTTTATGAAAAAAGAATTTAGAGTAAAAAGAAATGAAGATTTTAGCAAGATTATTGCTAGAAAAAAGAGTTTTGCGAATTCTTGTTTTATTATTTATAAAGATGAAAATCAAATTGGGCATGGACGTGTTGGTATTTCAGTAAGCAAAAAATTAGGAAACGCTGTTACTAGAAATAAAATAAAAAGACAGTTACGTATGATGATTCAAGAATGTTTTCATTTTGATGAAGAAGTTGACTATATTGTAATTGTAAGAAAAAATTTCTTAAATCATACATATATAGAAAATAAAAAAGAATTAGAGTACTTGTATAAAAAAGTGAAGAGAAAGGAGATCAGCAAATGATCTTAGATAACAAAACTAAAAAATATTTTAAAATTATTTGTTTAGTTTTATTTGTTGTAGCCTTAACTGGATGTACAGCAAACTTAGATTCAAGTGGTAAATTAATTGCGAAAAGAGCAATTAACTTAAATACACCTTGGACTATGAAATCAGGGATTTTTGATTTCTTATTAGTTATCCCTATTTCAAAGAGTATTATTTATTTAGGAGACGTTTTATTAAATAATATTGCTTTAGGTGTTATCTTAATAACTATTTTAATTAATATCATTATTTTACCAATTATGATTAAATCAACTGTTTCTCAACAAAAGATGCAATTGATTCAACCAGAAATGGAAAGAATTCAAAATAAATATAAAGGAAGAAAAGATCAAACTTCTCAAATGAGAATGTCTGCTGAAATTCAAGCTTTATATAAGAAAAATGATATTAGTATGTTGGCTTCGTTTACAACATTCTTAACATTACCTATTATGTTTGCAATGTGGCAAGCGGTTCAACGTATTGAAATTTTATATCAAACAAATATGTTTGGAATCAACTTAGGTGCTAAACCTATTGATCACGTATTTAAGTTTGAAATAGCTTATATTGTATTACTTGCCATTGTTGCTTTAACTCAATATTTTGCGATGAAAATCAATACAATCATGTCAAGAAGAAATCCAAAATATAGAGAAACATCACAAATGCAATCAATGAACATGATGAATAATTTCATGACATTATTTATCATTTACTTTGCAGCAATTATGCCTGCAGCAATGTCACTTTATTGGATGACAACAAACATTATTACAATTGTTAGAACATGGTATATTTATATTTACCATGTTGAAAAAGCACAAAAAGAAGTTGATCAAGCAAATACAAATTATTTAACAAAGAGACAAAATAAGAATAAATAGAGGTATAAATATGAAAACATATACTGCAAAAACAGTTGAAGATGCTGTTAATAAAGCATGCCTTGATTTAGGTGTTATAGTTGATCAATTAAATTATGAAGTTACTTTAGAAACTAAAGGTTTATTTAGTAAGAAAGCTGAAATTTCTTGTTGGACAGTAGAAATGGTTCAAGAATATATTGAAAGCTTTATTAGAAAGATTTTAACTGATATGGAATTTGAAGTTGAAACAATTTCTTATGTTCAAGATGGAAGAATTTATTGTAATATTAATACAAGTAATAATTCTATTTTGATTGGTAAAGCTGGAGTTATTTTAAGAGCTATTAACTTAATTGTGAAAAATGCTGTGAGTACAACATTTAAAAAACGTTTAGAAGTAAGTGTTGATATCAATGGTTATAAAGAAGAACGTTATAAAAAAGTTGCAAGTATGGCAAGACGTTTTGGTAAAACAGTTTTAAGAACAAAAGCTGATTTAAAATTAGATCCAATGCCTGCAGATGAAAGAAAAGTGATGCATCAAGAAATTGCAAAGATGGATCATTTAAAAACTGAATCTAAAGGTGAAGGAAAAAATAGATATATGACAATCTCATATGTAGATTAAGCCGCTTATGCGGTTTTTTCTTTAGGGAGGAAATAATGGAAAATTTAATTTTTAGTTTAAATGCGACGGTTCCTGTTTTTGCGATGATTATATTAGGGATGTTATTTAAAAAAATAGGAATTATTGATGATGTTTTTGCTTCTAGAATGAATAAGTTTGTATTTTTAATTCCTTTACCTGTATTGTTATTTAAAGATCTAGCTACTTTAGATTTTAATACAATATGGGATACAAAATTTGTTTTATTTTGTTTTTTTATTACAATTTTATGTATTTTAATTGTTACTTTACTTTCTTTTTTATTAAAGAATAAACAAAATCAAGGGGAATTTATTCAAGCAAGTTATCGTAGTTCGGCAGCTTTACTCGGTATTGCCTTGATTCAAAACGTCTATGGAAAAGCAACCATGGCGCCTTTAATGATTATTGGGAGTGTCCCTTTATATAATATTATGGCCGTTGTCGTCCTTTCTTTCTTTTCACCAGAAAGAAAAGGATTAAGTAAAGAAGTTTGGCTTAAAACAATCAAAGGAATTTTAACAAACCCAATACTTATTGGTATCGTTGTTGGTATTTTATGGTCCTTACTTCATTTACCAATGCCAACGATGTTAGATAAGACCGTGACTTCGATTGGAAATGTAGCGACACCTCTAGGACTTATGGCAATGGGAGCAACTTTTAATTATAAAGAAGCCCTTGGGGATTTAAAACCTGCTTTATGTGCCTCATTCATTAAATTATTTGGCTTCTGTGCAATGTTTCTACCACTTGCCATCTATTTAGGGTTCCAAGGAGAACAGCTCATAGCCATCCTTGTAATGCTTGGATCAGCAACTACAGTTTCATGCTTTGTAATGGCTAAAAACATGGGACATACAGGAATACTTACCAGCACAGTCGTGATGTTAACAACCATTTTTAGTGGATTTTCTATAACAATGTGGCTTTATATTTTAAAAGGAATGGGACTTCTTTAGAGGCTGTAACGAAATAAAATATTGATATAGTTCAGCAAAAAAGACAATGTTGCCAGTATTATACTGATGTACATTGTCTTTTTTTGTAGTGTGCCGGGCATGGCACTAGATAAACCAACCACAGGTATTTACCGCTAAGTGTAATGAACCACAAGTTGTTGTCAGTGATGATAAGGATAAAGGAAGTGATGTAGTGATTCCTTTGAGTGTACGAACAGACTTCACAAGAAGAGGATTGAAAAATACAAAAATGGAATTTCTCGTTGTATATTTGGGTTATAATTTGAGAAAATATCATAAATATAGATTGAAGAAAGAAAAATCAACACAATCAAAAGGTCTTCTTAACTAAAAAGTATGTACTTTCAAATAAATAAAAAGTATATAAAAATCAGGTTACATCTCGCTAAAATAGCTGAAGATGCTTTTTTATACGAAAAACAAAGAAAAAGAAGCCAAACGAAACGAAATTAACTTCTTAAAAAATTATTTCGTTACAGTCTCTTTTATTTTTGCAATAAATGGACATAATATATATGTATTAATAAATAATAACAATAATTATTACTATTTATATTGACGATTCTAATTTTTAGCGTTATGATAAACACATAAGTTAGCAAGAGCTAACTAAGGAGGAGATTATATGTCATTAATTAATAAAGAAGTAAATGATTTTGAAGTTAAAGCATTTCAAAATGATGAATTTAAAACAGTTAAAAAAGAAGATATTTTAGGAAAATGGAGTGTATTTTTCTTTTATCCAGCAGATTTTACGTTTGTTTGCCCTACTGAATTAGAAGATTTATCAAACAAATATGAAGAATTTAAAAAAGTAGATTGTGAAATCTATTCAGTATCTACTGATACTCATTTTGTTCATAAAGCATGGCATGATAGTTCAAAACGTATTTCTAAAATTGAATACCCTATGTTAGCAGATCCTACTCATGCCTTATCAAAAGATTTTGAAGTATTAATTGAAGAAGACGGTTTAGCTGAAAGAGGTACATTTGTTGTTAATCCTGAAGGTAAAATTGTGGCTTATGAAGTCAATGCTGGTAATGTTGGTCGTAATGCAGACGAATTATTGAGAAAAGTGCAAGCTTGCCAATTTGTTTATACTCATGGAGATGAAGTATGTCCAGCAAAATGGGAACCAGGTAAAGAAACATTAAAACCAAGTTTAGATCTTGTAGGACAATTATAGTTTATGGAACAAACAATTTATGATGCCATTGTTATAGGTGGAGGGCCTGCAGGTTTAACTGCAGCTCTTTATTTAGCAAGAGCAAATAATCGTGTTCTTGTTATTGAAAAAGAAACATTTGGTGGACAAATTACTATTACATCTGATGTTGTTAATTATCCTGGTATTTTAAAAACAAGTGGAAAAGAATTGACAGAATCAATGAGACAACAAGCTCAAGATTTTGGAGCTGATTTTGTGTTAGCTGAGGTTCAAAAGATTGAAGATGATGGGGATTTTAAACAAGTAAAAACGACAAAAGGAACATTTAAGTGTTTTGGTATTGTTATAGCGACAGGTGCTCACCCAAGAAAAGCAGGTTTTATTGGTGAAGAAGAATTTAAAGGGCATGGTATTGCCTACTGTGCAACGTGTGATGGTTCGTTTTTTGAAGGAAAAGAAATATTTGTTGTAGGTGGTGGCTATGCTGCTGCAGAAGAAAGTGTTTTTCTTACCAGATATGCAAAACATGTCACTATTTTAATAAGAGAAGATGACTTTAGTTGTGCTTCTTCTATTGCTTCGTTAGCAAAAAATCATGAAAAGATAACTGTTTATACAAATGTTGAAGTACTTGAAGTCAGTGGTCATACGTATTTAGAATCTTTAAAGTATCATAATAAAAAAACAAATGAAGTGATTGAATATCATGCAAATGAAAATGATACTTTTGGTGTTTTTGTCTTTGCGGGTTATCAACCGAATACATCTCTTGTAAAAGATATTGTAGAACTCAATGAATCTGGTTATATCGTTACTGATCAAAATCAAAAAACAAATAAAGAAGGTATCTATGGAGCTGGTGATGTTTGTATTAAAGAATTGCGTCAAGTCGTTACAGCGGTAAGTGATGGTGCAAAAGCAGCCACATCATTAGAAAAATATGTTGAAAAAATGCATCAAAAAACGGGAATAATACCAAAAATTCCTCAAGTAAAAAAGGAAGAACAGGTAACTGTTAATAACGATTCATTACTTGATGAACACATGCTTTCACAATTACAAGCTGTTTTTTCACGTATGGAAAATCCAATTATTCTTAAATTATTACTCAATGAAAGTACGTTATCCAATGAATTAAAAGGATATATGGAAGCATTAGCATTACAAACCGATAAAATAAAAATAGCTATAGAAAAAACAAATCAAGAGATTCCTTCTGTCAATATTTGTTTAGAAGATGGTACATGGAGTGGCTTAACTTTCCATGGTGTACCTGGTGGACATGAATTCACCTCTTTCATTCTAGGAATTTATAATGTTGCAGGACCAGGACAAAAGATAGAACAAACTTATTTAGAAAGAATAGATAAAATAAATAAAGAGATTAATATAAAAATTATAGTTTCTTTATCTTGTACGATGTGTCCAGAACTCGTTACTTCAGCTCAAAGAATAGCTTCGTTAAATAAACAAATAACAACGGAGGTCTATGATATTCAACACTTTAAACAACTTAAAGATCAATATCAAATCATGTCAGTACCATGCATGGTTATTAATGATCAAAAAGTCGTTTTTGGAAAAAAGAATATCGAACAAATTTTAGAAATCATTGAAAATGTATAAAAAAACGAGCAATGCTCGTTTTTTTATTGTGCTGTCGTTTCTGAGGGTTCAATCGTTGTTTCAGGTTGAGTTGGTTCAGTATTTGGAGTCGTTTCAGGGGTTGTTTCTGGAACTTGTTCCACTTTCATTGTACCAACAGCAATAATTGCTTCATGACCTTTATAATAACTCTTAGCTTCTTTTTTCTTTGAAAGCAATTTACCATCTTTATCATAAACCAAACGATAAGAAACAGCTCTTCCCCCATTTGATCCAGCTTGTTTAGTTACTTGTTGTCCTTCAGGAATAGTTGCATCATTTTCATATTTAGTATTATAAGCAACATCCCCTGTTCTTTCACTTGTAAACTTCACGTAACTTCCATCAACATTAGTTCCAATAATTTTACATGTTAATTTATTATTAGCATAACTTACTTCAATCTTAATAGGGTAATCTCTATTATTTTTAAACTTAAAATCAGGACCACCCCAAGAAACAGTAGCATCTCTACCAATAGGTACATAACTAGAAATATAAGTATGATTTGTTCTTTCAGTCACTTCTAAATTAGATAAAACAACAGCATTATATAATGTTGAAGAAGTTTGACAAACGCCACCCCCAACTTCTTGAACAGTTTCGCCATTTAAATAAGCTCCTGCTTCACCAAAACCATTTTCTTTTGTTCTTTTTCCTACTGTTTTATTGTAAGAAAATTCTTCACCAGGAAGTAAAATCACATTACACTTTTCACCAGCAAGTCTGACATTGTTTTTTCTTACAGATGAACCATTAACAGTTGTTGTATATTCACCTAAAACATCTTTAAATAAATTCTTTTCTAAATCTTCTTTAGTAATACTTGGAACAATAGCTTTTGCTTTAACTTCAAATTCTTTTCCTTCTTTAGCTTTATTAAAAGCACTAATTGAATCATCTAAATCATATTTAGCACCATATTGTTCAGCTACAATTTTATAATCATTATTTTTATCTAAAGTCGCATTTTTACCTTCCTTAGATAAAGTCTTATAAATTGTTTTCATTACACTTTCATCTTCTGAAACAGATGAAGGTTTAATCTTTAAAGTTTTATTAAAATCATATTCATTTAAAGCAGTTTGAATTGTGTTATAAACATCTTTTTGTTTAACTGCTTCACCACTTTTACCTTTAGTAAAGATAACTTTTGTTTTTTCAACTTTATAAGTAGTAGGTACTAAAGTTGAATAATCTAAAATACCTGATTTTTTGATATCTTTATTAAGTTGTTTTTGATCTTTAATATCTATAGAAATATTTTCATTATGTTTTAATAAATAATGATAACCCTTAGTAAAGAAATTATTATATTTCTTTTGAATATCATTAACTTGATCTTTAATGTTAACTTTAACATTATCTTTCATATCAATTTGATATTTTTGACCATTCATTTCAAGATTTAATAATAATTGATCTTGATCTTTTTGATACTTATTTTCAAGTTTAGAAATGACCTCTTCTTTAGACATATTATTAACCTTTATGCCATTAATTGTCATATTCTTAATAAACCCTTTACCTGATGCTAGAAAACATAAAATGATATAAATAACCAATATCACTCCTATAACAGCACCTCCGATTATAGGAACTTTTTTATTCAGCTTTTTCATTTTTTCACCCCTATTTGTAAATAATAATATATGATTAAAATATAGAAATCAATCGAAAAAAATCATATATCAAAAATAAAAAATATTTGTTATAATGAGGGAGTTATTTATTGATAAAATCAACAAATTAAGATAGTATCAAGAAGAAAGGTGGTATGAAAATGAATGATGATATTATTGTTGCAGTAGCAACATCAAGACTTGAAGCAGCGATTTCAATTATCCGTTTATCAGGAAAAGATGTAATTGCTTTTGTACAACAATTTTTTACAGGAAAAATATTAAATAAAGAGAGTCATACCATTACTTATGGTTATATAAAAGATAATGGTGAAAAAGTAGATGAAGTATTAGTTAATATCTATCGTGGTAAAAGAACTTTTACTGGTGAAGAAATGGTAGAAATTAACTGTCATGGTGGTGTTTATATTACAAATAGAGTTGTAGATATTTGTTTACATCATGGGGCAAGACTTGCTGAAAGAGGAGAATTTAGTAAAAGAGCATTTTTAAATGGACGTATTGACTTATCACAAGCAGAAGCTATTAGTGATATTATTACGGCTAAAAATAGTTATGCTTCTTCTCTTGCTTTAAAAGGAATTCAAGGAAGTATTAGTCATTTTATTAAGGATTTAAAAGAAGATTTGATTCAAATTATTACGCAAATAGAAGTAAATATTGATTATCCTGAATATGAAGATGTAGAAGAATTAACAGCTGATAAGTTATTACCAATGTCTACTTCTTTAATTGAAAGGATGAATAAGATCATAGAAGATTCTAAAAATATTAAATTATTAAAAGATGGTATTCAAACAGCGATCATTGGTAAACCAAATGTTGGTAAATCAAGTTTATTAAATGCCATGTTAAAAGAAGAAAAAGCGATTGTCACAAATATTGCAGGAACAACAAGAGATGTTGTTGAAGGATCAGTGACAGTAGATGGTATTTTATTAAATATGATCGATACGGCAGGTATTCGTGAAACAGATAATATTGTAGAAAGTCTTGGGGTTGAAAAATCAAAAGAAATGATTAAAAAAGCAGATCTTGTTTTATTAGTTATTGATGGAAGTAAAGAACTTGATCAAGAAGATCAAAAACTATTAGAACTTACTGAAGATACCAATCGTATTGTTATTATTAATAAAGCTGATTTAGGTAAGAAAGTAGATTTAGAAGGAATTGAAATATCAGCAAAAGAACAAGATATTTTAGCTCTTACTAAAGAAATTAAAAAGAAATTTAATTTAGGACTTATAAGTAATCAAGAAGAATATTATCTTACAAATGCAAGACAAACACAATTATTAGAAAAAGCAGCTGTTTCTTTACAAAGTGCTATTGATGCTATGAAGATGTCTATTCCTGCTGATTTAATTGTAGAAGATTTATATGATAGTTGGTCTTGTTTAAAAGAAATATTAGGAGAACAAGCAAAAGAAGATTTATTAGATGAACTCTTTAAACGCTTTTGTATAGGTAAATAAGATGAATACGAATGAAATATTAGCACAAAGATTTTATAGATTCTTTAAGTATACAAGGAATATTGCTTTAATATCATTTATTGTTTTCCTTATATTAAATGCAATTAATACAGGAAATAGTATTTTATATTGGATTTGTTATGGATGTTTAATGATTTCTATTGTAGGAGCAATGCAATCAGTTTTGTTGTATGTTCTTTCAAAGTATTATAAAAAGAGGTAATTTGAATGGAAAAAGTATTTGAACAAATTGATAACTTATTTGTAAATGGGGTTATAAATGGGGTTATTTCTATTATTATTGCAGGAATTGTTTTAATTGCAATCAATAAATTATTAAATAAGTTTATTAAAAAGAAATGGCCTGATAATTATGTTTTACAAAAAAGAATTAAAAAGATTATTCTCATTACAATCTTTTTAGCAATTATATGTGGTGAAGTGAAGTTTTTAAAATCATTTGCGACTGCCCTACTTGCATCTGGAGGAATCGTTGCTGTTGTCATTGGGCTTGCCAGTCAAGAAGCAGCAGGTAATTTAATTAATGGGGCCATGATTATGGCTTATAAGCCATATAAGATTGGTGATTTTATTGTTGTTACAGGACATAATGTTAGAGGAACTGTTATTGATATTTCACTTAGACATAGTGTCATTGAAACATTAGAAAAGACACAAATGATTGTTCCTAATGATATTATGAATAAAGCAATTATTGAAAATATATCACAAATTGAACATGTTAAAGCAAATTATCTTTATATCGATATTTCTTATGAAAGTGATATAGATCAAGCAATCAAAGTGATTCAAGATCTTGTTGTAAAACATCCTTTATTCATTGATGGAAGAAAAGATAAAAAGGATCCATTAGTCCCTGTGATTGTTTCTGATTTAAAAGATAGCAGTATTCAATTAAGAGCAACAATTACAAGTGAAGATAATGTACAAGGTTTTCAAATGCTGGCAGATATTCGTAAAGATTTAGTCACTGAATTTAAAAAGGAAGGTATTGAAATACCTTACCCTCATATGCATATTGTTAAATAGTATACGCATATTTAATACAAAATAAAAAATAGAGAAAGTGTTGATTATATCAATGTTTTCTCTTTTTTTATGTTTTGTTCTTAAAATTTATACTTATCGAATTAACAGGATAAATATTGATATTGGACAAATCAGCCAATGATTTATAGATTAGAATAAGTTATAATTATTAGAGAAAATAATGTTCAGTTTTAAAATAGGATATTTAAGCAAGAAATGAATGATAAGTTATAAAGAAATAGTATACTTAAAATAGAATTGTTCTATGAATTAAAAAATAATATTGAAACAAAAGAAAGAGGGATATATATGTGTAAAGTGTTAATGTCAATAAAACCGAAATATGCAATGCAAATATTAAATGGTACAAAAACATTTGAATATAGAAAAAATAGATTTAGAAGACAAAATATAGATTCTATTGTCATTTATGCAACCTCTCCAGTAATGAAAGTAATAGGTGAAGTGCAACTTGTAGGTGTATTAGAAGATGAGCCAGAAATAATTTGGGAAAAGACATATCATAATGGTGGTATAAATAAAGAAGCATATGATGAATATTTTGCAGGAAAAGAGAAGGCTATTGCATATATTCTAGGAAAAGTAAAAAAATATGATAATGAAAAGCGACTTTCGGATTTTCATATAAATGTTCCACCACAATCATATTTTTATTTGGATTAATATTTAGCTATATTATCAAATAGTATCCACATATTTAATACAAAATAAAAAATAGAGAAAGTGTTGATTATATCAATATTTTCTCTATTTTTATATGTGGTTTATTGTAAAACAAAAGCACCTGATTAACAGGTGCATGAAACATCAGCGCTAGGCTATAATAATAATCATAGGAGTATGTCCTCTATATGAGATATTGTATAAGATATTTTATTCATGTCAATAAAAAAGAAATATGGATTAACCCCATACTTCTTCAGCTATTTCTTTAACAAGTTTTAATTTAGCCCATTGTTGTTCTTCTGTTAATTTATTACCAATTTCACATGAAGCAAAACCACATTGAGGACTTAAATATAAACGTTCTAATGGAATATATTTAGTTGCTTCATAGATTCTTCTTTTAACAAGTTCTTTATCTTCTAAATCAGGTTTCTTTGTTGTTATAAGACCTAAAACAACTTTCTTATCTCCTGATACTTTCTTTAATGGAGCAAAACCACCAGAACGATGGTCATCATATTCTAAGAAATAAGCATCTACATTTTCTTCACCAAATAGTAAATCAGCAACACCATCATAAGCTCCTGAACTAAAGTAAGTAGAATGATAATTTCCTCTACATACATGAGTATTAATTGTTAAATCTACAGGTGCACTTGCAACAACTTTATTATTTAAATCTAATAAAAGTTGTTTATATTTTTCTAATGCTTCCCCTTTTCTACCTGTTAAACTTACAGCAAGTTCATGATTGACCATACCACCCCATACACAATCATCAAATTGTAATTGACGGCATCCAGCGTGATAAATTTCTTGAACAAATTCATTGTATGCTTTAACAACATCGTCAGCAAAAGCTTCTTCACTACCATAGAAACCTAATGTTTTATCTAATAAATCAGCTCCTGTAAAGAAAGCATAGAATTGACCTGGTGATGGAATTGTTTGTTTAGCTGCAGTATTTTCATCTTCTAATGCTTTAACAAATTTAAAATGTTCTACAAAAGGATGATCTTTACAAGAAATCTTTCCTGTCATAAAAGTATCATCAATCATAGCTGCTTCTCCATCAAACGTTTGATTGCCATCTATAGTCTTTTTATGCTCAACCCCATTAAATCCCCACATAAAGTCTAAATGCCAAGTAGAACGTCTAAATTCACCATCTGTGATAGTATGATAACCTAACTCTTTAAGTTTATTTACAAGTTCTACAATACATTCATCTTCTACCTTTGTAAGTTCTTCTTTAGTTATATTATTTAATTCATAATTTTTTCTAGCTTCTTTTAATCTTTCAGGACGTAAAAAACTTCCTACAAATTCATATCTATTTAATTGACTCATATCATTCATTCCTTTCAAGCTATGATATTATTTTATCAATCAAATAACTATTTTAAAAATACAAATAAACATCAGTTAGATATAGTTTTAAACTATATCAACATTTGTGCATCTTGCACAAATGTATACAGTATTCTCATAACCTCAACACATATAATTTTTAAACTTTCTTACATATAATATAAGTAACAAAAGGGATATAAAATACTAAGGAGGAACAAAATCATGTGTGTAAATTACTATTCATATTTAACAACTAATCAAGCAGATTCTCAACCAGGTTGGGCTAAAAAGGACAGATTCGATTCAAGCAACACAACATTATCAAGAATTAAAAATCATGTTGTTAAAAACTATTTCTCTAAACTATTTAAATAATATATAATATTGAAAAACCTGCATGAAATGCGGGTTTTTTAGTCTTCATTTTTAATTTCTTCTAGTAAACTTTCCATGCGATAATCAAAACACTCTTTTAATTCACATTCCCATATTACAATTACTTTAATATCCATTTGTTCTAATTGTTTATAGTGTTTAATATCATTTTTCATATTTTTTTCAAATTTATTAATCCAATAATCTTGATTTGTTTTAGGAATATAAGCATATTTACAATTATAATGATGATGCCAAAAACAACCGTTAATAAAAATAGCAACATTATACTTTAATATGTATATGTCTGGGGTCCCAGGTAAAGTTTCTACATTTTTTTGATATCTATACCCTTTATGATAAAGATACTTTCTTACTTTAAGTTCGATAGAAGTATCTTTACTTTTAATTCTAGACATATTGTAAGATCGTTGTTTTGAAACCATGATATTATTCCTGGACTTTAATTATTTATTTTTTATAGCATAAATTTTATTTTTCAAATAATGATCAAAAGCGTCAGAGGCTTCTATAAATATAACTTCAATAGATGGTAAATCTAATTCATTCATCATTTCAAGAGAAACATTGAAATGATTTGATAAGTTCTTATTTTCAATTGGTAAAACAAAATAATTTTCAACTTTTGTTATATTATGCTTCTCAATAAATTTTTTATATGCTAAATGATATAAATATTGTTTAGTAATACTTTCTATACCTGGTTGATTAATTATTTTGTTATTTTTGATCAATAATTTGTAATATTTGGCATCATATATGTACATGATATTATCTTGAAAAGTTATTGTATCTGGTTTTAAAGTATCAGCTAAAAATGATGAAGTATTATTTAATTTCCAAATAGGTTTTTCAATTAAATCTATAAGTTTTTTTTCGTCATCTTTTGTGTAATTATTATTTTCAATATTTAGTTTGTATAAAGGAGAGTAAAGTTGATTATCAAATATTACAGCAATAACCTCTTCCCATACTAAATTAAAATTAGCCGTTCCATATGTACTAAAATAACTGATGTTATCAAAATTGCCTTTTTTTGAAATATATGCATACATCGCTTTTAATAAATATATTTTTCGCGTATTAAATTGTTTATCAAGTTCATTTTCAATGCGATATAAAATATAATCTATGTCACCAAAGTCATCTAAATTGTAATTAGATAGTTCAATTTCTTCTATATTGAAAAGATATAGAAGATCTGCGTTTTTTAATTCTTTAGAGCACATAGAAATTATCCAAGCATGTAATTGCCTAAAATAGTCAAGATTATTAGATATTCTTTTATTTGTATAATAATTTAAATAGTAAGGCTTATTTCCTTTTATGATTGAGAAACCATCATTTATTGTCCTATCCCAATTTATTTCACCATTACCATTTTCTTCAGTAATATTAATATCATTAGAATAAAGATCATTATCATAATAGTCATTTATAAAAAATAATAGAAGTGCCAAATAATTAAAGGAATTATTATCTTCGCTATTATTGAATATCTTGATAATTTGTTCTTTTGAATTGTATTTTTCTAAAACTGATAAAATTTGTTTTAACTCTTCAATTGGTTCATCAGTACTATCGATATATTTTGGATATATTTTTAAAACCATATTCTCTACTATTGTTATACCAACATATTTAAATATATAATAATAGTCATCGTTAAATTTTTGAGAAACAGATATTTCAATGTCTTCTTCTACAAGATCTGTTATATCTTTTTGCTTATTATTTTTCTTTACAGTACGAATTATAGAATATTCTTTTAAAATGTTAATATAATGAACAATTTTTTCTTCTGAACATTTAAATAAATTTTTCAAATCATCCTGAGAATACCTTTTTTGTTCTTTGATAAAAACAGATAACATTATAAATCATCTCCAGATGATTTAGCTTTAGCCTCAAATTCTTTTACTTTATTTGTGAAATCTTCACCAAAGATTTTTAATCCTTTTTCATCGTATTCTTTACATATTTCTGAATAAATACGAGGATTTTCAATTCCGCTAAAAATAAAATCTTTTTTTTGTTTTGCAGCATCTTCAAATAAATACATGATTATTTTATCTTTAAATAAGTCATTAAATTTTTCTTGTAATTTAGATTTATTATCAGAATATCTATCCATTAGATCATTAACATTTAAAAAGAAAGGACCTAATTGTTTATCTTCGTTAACTTTTATTTCTGTCAACTCGCAATTAATAGCTTTTCTAATACTATTCCAATGTATAGGTTCAGGATCATTGTTTATTATAATATCAAGAGTTGTTTGTTTATTTAATTCTTCTTCTTTTTTATTGATACCGCAATATTCAAAATTCCATCTACGTTTAAAAGCGGTATCCATAGGGAATACACCTTGATCTGCGCTATTCATAGTTGCCCAAATAAACATGTTATCTGGGATTCGTAATTCAGCACATTGATCCGCAGGAATTTTTAATTCTTCAGAAATGTATTTTTTCATATCTTCAGAAGTATGTATAGGATATTCACTAACTCCATTATTTCTATCCAATAATTGGAATATATCACCGAATACAGCAGCAGGATTTGCTCTATTAATTTCTTCAATGATTAATAAAAATGGTTCAGGTGTATCATTCATATTGCTTTCTAAAGCTTTTACTAAAATTCTTAAAAAAGGGCCAGGAACATATTTATAAGAAATTTCATCGTTATCATTATTCACAGGTTTATAAGTTCCAACAAAATTTGCATAGGAATAATCAGGATGAAAAGTAACTCGCTCATAGTTTTCATTTTTTTTGATTAAATCCTCTTTATCTTTATTAAGTGTATAGCTTTTACCAGTACCTGGTGCTCCAAAAATAATACGATTATAGTCATATTTCAAATCGGTATTTAAGGAAAAATTTCTATATTTAATTGCTGAAAATAATTTAGTTAACCAATTGATAAATGGTGTTCTATTATCTTTTTTCTTTTCTGGATTATAGAACCAGTTATTTGATATAGCGTATGTTTTTTTTAGATAATTTCTAGTGTTTTTATAATATCTTGAGTTTCCAGAATCTTTTAATTGATTTTCAATATTTTGATTAGTATCGATTTCTTTAAGTATTGAATATTTACCGAAGTTACTAAATTGTTTATTGCAAAAATCAGAGTTTGTTAGTAATAATATAACATGTTTATCTATTAGATTATGTGCTTCTAAAAAATCAAAACATTTATTTGCAAATGTGTTATTATCATATTTTAATAAATATGATAAATCAATATTTCTACTAATATCATTTATTCTTTTTAATGAGCTATAAATTTCTATAAAATTTTGATATTCTATCTGTTGGATAATATCATTTTCTATTTTGCACGCAATATATTTGGAAATATCTAATGGATTAGAATAGTCACATAATTTTTTTAAAATTATTTCATTACCTATATTTATAATTTTTAAAATCATTTGAGTTATATATATATCTTTTTTTTTACAAATAAAAAGTATATCGTTTTCTTCAAATTTCTTAGTAAAATTTAAATTTTTATTATTAATAAATTTATATGTAAATGATTCACCTGAATTAATAATCTCAAATTCTGAAAATAAATTGTTTGTATAAAAAATATAATAATTATTCATGTATATTAACCTCCGTATCTATAATATGTTTTTCAAAAACAAATGGATGTAAAATAATTAATTTATTATTAAAAATTGTTATGCCACCAATTTCTTTATCATTAAATTCATCTACAACATTGATATTGTTAATCATTATTTCATAAAAATCCGTTTTTGTTGGTGAGTCTGTTCTCTTTTTTTCAGAAGCAACATGTTCAATTTTTATTAAATGATTATAAGCATCTGTTTGATTATGATAGTTATTTATTAGTTCTGGGTTAAAAATTTCTAGTCTGTTTTTTACTTTTTGGAAAAAAAGGATATTTTCTTCTTTACGGTGAGAAATATATAATTTGTTTTCACCATTGTTAATAATTTTTTCGAGTAAAATAGAATCCCCTGGGTTTAATTTATTTTCTCTATAATAATTTCCTAACCCTAAAATGCGTAATTCTTTTCTTTTAGCAGTAGCACGTAACCTTAGATTTATTTCATTATTATTATTATTTTTGCAAATAAATTTGTAATTTATTTTTTCATTTTCAAAGATATCATTAATCTCGGCTTTTTTTGGAATTAAGATATAGGTTTCATGTGTTGTTCCTTTGCCTAATTCAGTATTATTTAGAGTTTTAATAAATTGAATAATTTTCATATATATTTTCCTTTATAAATATTTTTTTATAACTGAGGAAATTCCTCGTGACATAAGAGGTGGGACAGCGTTCCCAATTTGCATATATGTTTTTAAGTATGCTCCTAAGAAAAAATAATCATCAGGAAATGATTGAATTCTAGCCGCTTCACGAGGAGTTATGCTACGAATTTGATATGGATGTATATGAGAATGACAATCCATTCTTAAGTGAGCAGTAATAGTTCTACAAGGTTTATCAGGAATCAATTTAAAATACTTGTCTTTAAAAATATGATTTCGATGAGAATAAGGCATAATATCACTGATTTTTTCATTTGTTGCGTCATCTCCTGGATCTAGACGTCTATATATTTCGTAATTTAAATTGGAAACATATCTGGCTTTATGATTGAAAATAAATGGAATGCTTCGATTCATATTAATTAAAGATAAATAGTCATTGTTATTTCCAAACTCATTAATATCAATTTTTTTTCCTGATATATCTGAATCTATTTCATTTTTATTTTTTTCTCTTTGGGCTTCAAGTGGTTTTATAAACTCAAGAGCATCAGATAAATTAAAGCCATCTATTTTTTTACAATTTAATTCAATTTCTTCAAATAATGATTTTGGAGAAATATTTTTCTTATCAACAACGTCGTTTCGTATAGCTATATAAATAAGTCTTTCCCTGCTTTGAGCCACTCCAAAATCTTTTGAGTTTAATAATTTATACGATACAGTGTAATGATAATCAATATTATTTTTTGAAGATTTTACTTTTTTAAAATCTTCTATCACTTGGTCGGCTACTTTTAACATTCCTCTTACGTTTTCCATTACAACAAATTTTGGAGCGATTTTTTCAACAGCTTTTAAAAAATATTTGTATAACTGATTTCTCGGGTCATCAATTATTCTTTGTTGATTTGCAGAGCTGAAGCCTTGACAAGGAGGACCACCAATAATAACATCTATATCTTTAGAAACAAATTGATCAATATTATCAACAATTTTTTTTAAATCACCAAGTATTATTTTTTTTGATGGTGTATCCGGATGATTATATTTATAAGTATTTATACATACTTCTTCTATATCATTTGCTAATTCAATTTTAAAATTATTTTGAATGAATCCTAGACTTAATCCACCTGCACCACAGAATAAATCGATAAGAGTTGGTTCGTTTGCCAGCTCTTTTTTTTGTTGTAATTTTAGTCTTTCGGTATTTGATAATTTATATAAAATATTTTTTAAATCATTTTTATTTTCTTTGTAAAAACATACAGACTCAATAAATTCTTGAAATGTTTTATTTCCTAAAAAATCTTTTAGATCAGTAATATCTTTTTTTTGTTCAATAACACCAATATTTATTAATTCATCAGTGCAATCGAATATTTTAATACTGTCATTTAGGTTATACTTTTTTCTATATTTATTAACAAAATCAATATATATATTAATTAGTTCTTTAAAAAATTGTTTATCTTTTTTTTCATTTATATTTGTAATAGGTGTGAAAATCATAAACTACCTCGTTTAACTAGTAAATTTAAATTTTGTTTTATAGATAATGCGATTGCCTTTGATAGGAGAGGTGGTACAGCATTTCCAATTTGTTTGTATTGTTCTGTTCTTGGCCCACAAAAAACAAAGTTATCTGGAAAGGATTGTAGTCTTGCTGCTTCTCTAACTGTTAATGTCCTTCCTTGTGTATAGTCTGGATGTATAAATTGATTTCCATCTTTATATAAGTGAGCTATAATAGTTTTTGCAGGTTGATCCCACCATTGAACAACATAACTATTGTTAAAAACACGTGCTTTTTTATGTTTTAAATCTGGTCTATGTTCTAATAGTTCTTTAAATGTCCATTTATTTTTTGCCATTTCTGTATATCTTTTAATGTCTAGATCATTATGTCTTCTTGCAACATGATCCATTAAAATATTTGATGTATTATAACTAATTTGTGCAAGAAATTCATTATTAGTATTTGAAGTAAAATTTATAATACTTTTTCCCTCACCAGGTCTTAATTTTGGAAGTTCATAAATAGCATCTCTAACAGTTACGTATTTTTTTAATTCTTCCTTTTCAATATTATTTGCATCAGGTGCATAATGTGTTGATATAATATCTTTATATAGCTGTTCAGGAGAAATGCATAGATCTTTTCTAGTTCCAAGTATTATAACTCTTTTTCTGATTTGAGGGACTCCGTAATTTACGGCATTTAACACCATATCATTGGGATTTGAAAGAATATTATAATTTTTTGATAATTCTTTCATTACAAGATCTATAATTTTTTTATCTTTGATTTTTGCGGTTAAAATTCCTAGAACATTTTCGAAGACAAAAACTTTTGGCTTATAATAATTCAAAATTTTAACATAATTTTCGAATAAAAAATTTCTTGGATCATCTTGCATGCTATTTTTATCTTTTGCTCTTCCTAGAGTAGAATAAGCTTGACAAGGAGGGCCCCCTATAATAACATCAATCTCTTCATTGTTAGATATTTTATCTATTAGAGTAATTATATTTTTATTAGTTATATCTTCGTTTATTACGGCATCTTCAGCATTTTTATAATTGTAGAATTTCATCCTTTCAATTAGTGTTTTGCAACAAATTGAATTGATTTCAATATGAGCAACGGCTTTAAAATTTTCTTGATAAAATCCCTCACTCAATCCACCACATCCAGCAAATAAATCAATAAAAGTAAATCTTTTCATACTATCTTCCTTTAAATAAAATTAAAACATAATAATGAGTATTATATCATAAATTTATGAGAGTGGAATTATTTTTTTTAAAATTATAAAATATATGATAGGTAATAAAGTATGAATTATTTTTTATTATATATTTTATATCATATAATAAATATTTATATGTTTTTTGGGAATAAAAATGGAGGTAATTGATTTTCTAACTATTAACTAAGTAAAAGTCAAATAAATCTTTTACATACCCTTTAATACCACCATCATACGTCATAGGTTCATAGACTTCTAGTCTTGCAACATTTAATAACATTATTTTTCTTGGAAATTCCTTATCAGATATGGAAGCATCATTATTAAAATACTTTTTAATTTCTTCTCGTCTTTCATAGAACTGTGTAATAATTTCTCTTACAAGCTGAATCCTAAAGCCATCACTTCCTGATCTATCTACTATGTTTAGTATGTAATCAGTATTAAATTCTTGAATTACTTTTAATGTTTTATCGTAAGCATAGACTTTCTTATTATCTACAATTTGTGTTTGCATTGATAACATGCAATACCACCATATCGTTCTTAACCAAATTCTATTAGGTATAGAATAAAAATATTTTTCTTTTTGTCCATGTCTTTCTAAGACTAAATCAGGAATAATATAAAGTGAAATGTATCTCCATATATTAATATTTGAAGCGTCATGTAACTGAAATTTGAAAGATCTTAAAATTTTAAATAATTCAATTCCAAAATAACAGTCAGTATAATATTTCTTTTTTGAATAATTCAGTTTTCCATTGTTGATGCCATCATTTATTTGAGAAATAATTTCTTCATAAGCATCAGTAAGTTGATATCTTAACTTTTTTTCTGATTGAGATGTAAGTGTTGATAATATATAAGAATCTCTAAAATCATTTTCTAATAAGGATTCATATCTTTCTCTAGCATCAACTTGATTTAACTCCAACCATTCCATATTACAATTCCTTATAAACATTTTCTTTAAGGCTTTGCATCATAGAAATAATAGTATCTACTTTAATATTAAAAGTTCTTATAAAGTAATGCATGGCGGCACAAATGCTTCCTTCCTCAAAATCTTCGTTATCTTTCACTTTTTCTAAATAGCCATCCTTATCTAAATTTAATAATATCATTAGAATTGCTGATGAAAATATTTCTTTAAATAGTGGCGTTGAACTTTCAAGGTTCTCTTCATCTAAGTATTTGTAATCGGGATGATCAGTATTTAATAATAGGCATACATTTTCTGCGCTAAATTTGTCTATTTCTGGGTTGATAGAAGAATATTCAAGCATCCACAATGGTTTGGTTACTCCGTTGGACACTGTGGCAATTGGAAATTCAGATCCTTTTCCTTCTAGCATAATTTTTGCCTCATTAAACATGCCAACAATCATCCCTTTTTTATTAGCTAAATGCATTTCATTAGGTAATATATTTTCACAATCCCCAACAGTAAAAATTACTCTTATTTTTACATATTCTTTCAATCTGTCTGGCTTAATATCCATTGAAATTGTTTTATTAACAAAAGTGTCTTTAATTGAAAATGCTCCTATTTTTCTTGTATCTCTTTTTTGAGAAGGTTTAGACATCCATTGAAGTGCTATATTAATAGATGCATTATGAGGAACTATTCCATTTTTTCCAAATAGTACCTGAGGATTATCGATAGTTAAATTTGTTTTGAATTTTAAGTTATAGTCTTTAACATTCCATATGTTTTTTTGATCAAGAATTATGTATTCATTATTTTCAAAATCGTAATCTAGATCATATTCAATATTATCGGATATATATGAAAAAGAATAAGGTTCAATTGATATACTTGATTCTTCAAATAAATCATTATTAAGTTTTGGGAATAATTCGAAACTGCTCATATTTATTCACCACCTTTAGTTAGTTTTATAGAATATGCAAAGCCTTTATCATAAGTTTCTAATGTAATTTTACCTTCTATTAGAATCTTGTTGTTTTCATGATTTTTAAATACTATTGATGAATTATTGATTTCATCGCCTTTTAGAGTTATTTCTAATTCATCATATAAATAATTATCTTTTATATCTATTGGAATTCTTAATTCATTTGATCCTTTGTTTATAGAAATGGTAGATATTTGAATTTGTTTTATATTTATTGGGAAAGCCTTTTTTTGTACTGTATTATCTTTGTTCATTAAGTTATTCCATGTATTTAAATTACCGATACCAAGAATACTTATATCAATTGATGCATTATGATTTAAAAGATTCAACTCAAAGTCAATACTAGATAAAGTATTATTTATATTAATAACATTTCCTGTTTTTAAAGTGCTCCCGTTTCTAGATCGTGTTATTGTAGATTTCTCTTTTGGTTTAGGTTTAATGCCTGTTTGTGGAGTACTACCATAACCGGTGGTTGGTAAAAATAGCTTACCTAATTTTTGAGAAATACCTATAATTCTTCTAGGTTTATTTAATTCATTTTCTTTAAGTGAGTCTTGAATTATTTTTTTAGTATTTTTGCATATTGTAGCAACTACTTTACCATAATTTTTTTCTTCAATATAAACGTCATCCCAAGCATTATGATCGGCCATTTCGCTTTTTCTGATATACAGTTCTAACTTGAAACAGTCTTTAAAAATAGCATTACTATTTAATACAAAAATTCCTATTAATATTTCGTCTTCGGGCGTATTTGGAATTTTATCGGCCCATTTATTTGAAATTTGATAATCAACAATCATACCGGGTTTTCTACAAAATCCAATTATGGGTCTATTACCATTTGAAGTATTATTTTCTATTCCAATATAGGTATAGGGACTTAGTTCAAAAGATTTTATTGGAATCTTACAAAAAGCGATACTACCTGAGTTTTGACCTTTTAATTTTGAATATTTTACTGTTTTGACATCATAATCTAATATGTGGTTAATATCAGGATTGTATGAAATATTATAATTATTAAGCAAAGCAAGATTGTATAATTCTGAAATAACTTTGAAAAAATAATTTTCATCGTCATTAAATTTTATTTTTTGATTATTGATATATACTTTCAAAAAAGGTTTATCAAACACCTCTTTATAATTTTTGTTATTAATTCTAGGGGCATACTATTGTAAAATCGCATTTTCCAGTGTCTCTTCAAAATTATCTTTCCAAAAACAATTATTGTTCCAATATTCTTTTTTATAATTAATATCATTTAATAGTTCTTTTTTATTTATAAATGGAATAATAATTTTTGTACCGGTTTCTCTTCCTGCATAACATTTCAAATCAAATATTTTTAAAAAGTTTGAAATATAATCATGATTTTCTATTGGGTATGGAGATCCGTTTTGTTCATCTCCGAACCATGCTATTCCTCTATTATTTCTTTTAATATTGTGTAAAAGACTGTTATATTTTGTTTCATCTTCAATATATGTACAAGCTAATCTCTCTACGTATTCGCCATTTTCTTTAAATCTTGTATAAAAAACGACTAATCCAATTCCAACTCTAAAATATACTGTTTTACCATATCCCCATGATCCACCAGCATCTTCTTTGGTTTGTGGTTTTGCAATTTCATACACTAGTTTTCTAAAATTTCCATACTTTTCTTTTGCATCAGAATATTTTATTTTACCGTTTAATCCAACAGTATTTTTATCTTCAATAGATATAAAAGAACATTCAGTTTCTTTTATTTTATTTTTCAAATCAACTGATATACCTTCTAATTCATTGGTTAAATTTGTTTTGGTAAATTTACCAATTGTGTAATTTACATCTACACTTCTATATATTCCGATGTTATCTATACCAGCATCAAGAGAATTTTGTAAAGATTCTCTGATCATTAAATCAATAGTTGACATAGAATTATTTTGGATTGATGAAAGGACAGATGAACCTGACATAGACATTGGTGTTTGTTCAGGAATATTAATTTTCATCATAATATTCTTCTCCTTTGTTATCTAATTTAATTGTTAATTTTGAAACATAATCCTTATATTTTTTATCTCCAGGTATTGCCAAGTATAGACCTACCAAGTCTTGAGAAGTATTCAAAGCTAATCTTTTTTGATTCTTTACGTTTAATGGTTTTGAATTTTTATCTATTATGTATATAACAAGCATTGGATTAATATCAAAACCAATAGACTTTTTAAATTCAAAAAACGATTCACTGTGTCTTTCATCAGGATTTTTAATTTTAGCTCGAATAGCTTTTTCTTTGTTTTTTAATTCATTAAAAGCAATATCTTCAAAATTATCACGATAAGTTCTTAAAATTCCAATGTTTATATAATCTTTTATGTTGCTTTTCTTTGAACGGTTTACTTTGTTTATTGATACTTTGTTAGATAATTTCCAAGAATTACCGCTTTCAACCCCAACCAAAACGACATTCCATTTTGATAGTTCAGTTGTATCTTTTTTATTTAGCCATTCTAATAATAATTCAATATTATTGAAAACCCTATTGTTATGACAAAATTTAAATTTTGTTAAAAAATGATACACCATTTTATAATCTACATTTTTCCATACAAATGAGCTATTTGACCTTGATTTTATAGGTGCACAAGGAATATCTTTTAGAAAAGCTTTTGTTAAGTCAATATTATTATTCATAATATCTTCATTTGTATCAAATGATATTGTTTGCGCCTGAACTCCTGAAAAATTATAGTCTGCTTCGATTACACTTTGTTGTTTATTTCTTGCAGTTATTCTAAGCCAACTAACAGAAGGCGTATTATTTATTAAAGGACCTGCTTGTCTAGGAGAAATTCCTTGTATCATATATTGTTCAAGATTCATTCTTAAGTCATAATCAAGTTTAGATAAAAAGGTAAATTGTTCATACGTAATTTCGTCCATCCAAATTCGAGGATATAATTCATAGCCAAATCTATAACCAAACCATCTCCCCATTTGCATTAAACTATCAGCTTGTCTTCCTTTTCTAAAAAAGTATGTACTAACCAGGCCTTCTAATGTAAGTCCTCTAGAAAGAGTATTTCCCCCTATAATAATAAAAGCAGGTGCTTTCATTGCATCTAATTGTTTTTTTTCTGGATAAATTATGCGTTTGTATTCATTATCTTCGTTAATTTTATTATTTTTATAATTATCAATACATAGATGTATACCGTTGCTATATTCGAACGAATTATCATCATTTAAGAGAATATAGTTAATTCTTTGTTCAATTAGTTTTTTTAAATAAGGTTTTATCTCATTAAAGTTAGGATATTCTTCCACGTTATCAATCATTTCATAATCTGGAAATTCCTGTTTTAAAGTATCATAAGAAAACAAATTAGTTTCTTTATCCCAAACTTTTTTACAATCATTTATAATGGCGTCTATTTTTGTGGTACTTAGCCAATTGTTTATAGCATTAGATATACGAGAATGTTCATCAGTTTTATATGAAATGTTTACTAGCATACTAAAAGGTTTTTTTATTTTTTTGAATCTAAATGCACTGACAGAACATAAGAACCAACAAATTGCGGATTTTAAATTATTTGGTATGTCTAAACTTGTTTCTTCAAGTATTTTATTTATTTTTGATTCATCATCACTATCTATATTTCTGATAATTGAAAGACCATCGCTTAACCCATCTTCATCAACTCCAAAAATTTCTTGAGGGCCAAAATAACTTTTAGGAGGAGTAAGTGTTGTTATAAAATTATTTGGATATAATCCATCCTCGCTACTATCATTTAAGAAATTTGCATAAGGAGTAGCAGTATAACAAATATAATTCATTGCTCCGCATAATTGTTTACCTTTTGGTCCATTTACGATATCATTAACCAATTTATTAATTGTAGTTTGTTCTCCTGAATCTAATTTTTTAGTATTGATACTTGCTTGATCAGCTTCATCATCTATTATTAGAACTCTCATATTCTTTGCATTTGATGTATCTCTTTTAATCCAGTTAAGTAAGTTATTTAATCTATCTTTTTGTTTTAAAGTAACGCATAAATATTTTGTATGCGAATGATTACTCAAATCTAAATTGCTTAGTTCTTGACCAGGATCTGCTATTTTATTCGTTATTGATGAAAGGGAAAACCAATTAAACATACCTTTACCAGAAAAATCATTTATTAATCTTTTTTCTGTTTGTATTCTTAAATTTTCAAGCATTCCTCCTAATATAATAAAGAAATTCCATCCATTATCAGCGCATTGACTTATTAATGCACCCATATTAGCTGTTTTTCCCGATTGAACAGCACCTACTACCATCCCTTTTATGGCTCCTATATCTTCAGAGTACTCAGTAGATAATCTTTTTCTTATTATTTCAGTATCATTTTCAATTATTTTTATAGATACTTTTGAAAAATGTTTTTCGTTAAGCAGTTTATTTTTATATAATACCCAAGCACTTCTTTTGCTTGTAAATGTTCTACTTTCATTATCTAGCAATTTATCAGTGATGATTGAAGAGCCTCTTGAATCTCTACATTCTTTAGATTCTTTATAGATAAGTTCAATTCTATCGCAAGCAAAAATATAGTCGTCATATGTTGTATTGTCTTCAAGTAACCCATCATCTATCATTTCTTTGATTTTTTCTTTTATTTCATCTGAATTCTTATAATTGAAATTTCTAATAAATTGCCAATCAATTTCTTTTCCTTTAGATAAAAATTTTGTTGAGATCCTTTTTTCAATAAATTCTTCACAGCTTGTTATAATATTATCATTCATATTCTTACCCTCTTTAATTATTAAATATCTCAATTACTCACTTATACTTTATTAAATATTAAAATTTTATATAAGATTGAATTGTGAAATTTAAAAATGTTTTATAGATATAATTATACATCCTGATAGGAATGTATTCTATATAAATGGACTAAGCGAATGAATTTTATAACTAAAAACAATAAAAAGGTATATGTAGGAATTGTATTCAGTAGAATATAATTTTAAATTAAGAAGGAACTTAGTATTAATTTCAAAATCTTACAACAATTTCATTATTTTTATCATTTATACGAATATTGACATCCAACCAATTATTTAACCCGTTTATTTTATCAGTCATTTTATTAAACATATTATTACTTTTAAATGTTAAAATTATTTGTTTATAGTTAAATTCACATTCTATATTATTTAAAACATCTAAAGGAGATATATCTAAATCAGAACATGTTTTTATAGGTTCTAAAGTATCAGCTAAAGCTAAAATAAATAATATAGGGTTTCTATTAAATTGAATCGGTTGAGCGTAAGGTGGGGTCAATTGTTTTAAACCATATTTTTCATATTGTTCTATAGTATAGTCATCAGTTGCAAACCACATATTATGTGAAATAATACAATCAGCTAAATATGCAAATATAGGAAATTGAGAGGTACTGAAATGTAGATCATTAATATAGAAATCATTAAAATCAGCAAATCTGTTTCTTGAGAAAGATAAATAATAATTTTTAACTAGGCTATCATATAACCATAATCCTCCTACTATTCCATGATCATAATGATTAATCTCTGGATTCATTTTGCAATATTCTAAATAATTAAAAATAGTTCCGCTTGTATACATACTTTTCTTAATTGTAGTTCCATTATTAAAAGAAATTCCATTATAGTAAGGTATTTCATATTTTGTTCTAACTGTTGGTGTATGATATCTTACATAGCGAGAAGGAACTGGAAAAATAATTCCTAAATCATAATATGCTGTAAAAGGCAAATATTTATAAAATGAATGGTTATAATAAATTTTATTTTCTTTCATAATCTTTTCAAAATCTTTAGATTTTTTTCTATAATCAAATTTGTATGTCCAGTCTTTTTCTTGAATATATCCCATATCATGAAATAAAGAGACTAAAAACCAAAGATAACTAAATTCAAAAATTTCATTTTGATTATTATCAATTATTTTCAAATCATGAAATGAACTGTTTTTTATAAGAAGGCCAATAAAAAAAACAGACAGTGTATGATTAATTCTTAATGGGTCACTTTCTTGTAATATATCGTGAATTAGATAACTTTTTCCACCATATGCGAAAAAATCATCTATAAATTTTCTAGCATCATTTACATTTTTTGGAAATGCTAAATCGTTTAAATAATAATTCCAATCAATATTGTTATATTTGTAATAATTAGACATTGTTTCATATAAGGTTTCCATGTTCTTTCTCTTTTCTAAAATATTTTATAATTCTATTTTATCGTATTACATTGATTTAATCATTATATTTTATGATGCATATTAGGCTATATATTAAAAGCTGTCTTACGATAGCTTAACCCCTTCTCAAGAGATAGAGAGATTTATAATTAATTTTTTGACATTATATTCAATATGGTTCTTTCATTCATCTAAATAATTTATTTAATGATTTTTTAATTATGTATTAGAATTATTTGATTAATCAGGTTATTTCAATCCCTCTTCTACCGCATTAGCAATCATTTTTAATCTATTTATTGTTGAATTAACATTTTTCATAATATATGTAACGTTTTCAGCATCCGGAGCATTTTTGTATATTTGTAGAATATTAATTTCTTCTTTTGATAGAAGCGCAAAAATTTTTAACATTTCTTCTAATGATGGTGAATTATCTGTCATTCTTAATAGTAAGAACATATCTCGTACGGATATACTTTCTAACATTTCTTGTTCTTTTTTAAATGTCGAGATTATCTGTTTGATCAAATTTTGTTCTCTTTGTTTTTCAGCTATTAGTTCTTCTTATTTAGATAAACCATCAGGTGTATAGAACATCAATGCAATTTCTTGAAGATTCAACCCTAACTCTATAGATTTTTTTGAAATATCTATTAATTCTTTGTCTGTTATTAATGCAATGGATTTTTTTTAATGCAAAATTTTTTATTGTATCTCCACTAAAATTAGCACCAATAATTGCAACGTAATCTGCGTTGTTTTTTTCTTTGTGTGTTTCAATTGCTACATCGCTCACATCTCCGTGTGAAACTTGGCCGTTTGATTTGGATTTTGCATCAATAATACCTGTGATAACTTCCCCATCATCATTTTTCCATTTTACTACAACGTCGGTATTTCCAGAGCCTCCAATTCTTTTTGCTTCAAACCCCATATAACGAAATATCTTTGTAATTTCTTCTTCAAAGGCAACTCCAGATGCCTTTCCTTCTGCAGATGGATTAGTTGCTGCTGCACTTAGATTATTGAATAATTCCTCATTTAAGGAATTATCTATATTCATATTTTTTTGTGTACATTTTCTATATTGTTATTTGATTCTTGGTATATTGTATAGTTAGTGATAGGAAGCGTTTTGGCAAATTTTATTCCAAATGTAGATGCTTTTAGGTGTAAATATTGTGTTTCTTCTAATAATCCTGCTTCTACTAAAAAACCGGCAATCCACCTTGCTTTCTCATTATTAAGACCATATTTCTTTGCTTCATTATATATTTCATTTCTAGTAATGTCCTTTTCAGCAAATAAAATCATTTCACCTACAAAACGGAAATGACAGTGTAATATTCTAATAAAATCAATATCAGCACCTGTTTGGCACCATTCTTTTGCTACTGAACTTGCAACATAAATATTTCTGCCAGTTTCTTCTAATAATCCTGAAGCTTTCAAAAAAGGCATCATAGATTCTGCACTACTAGTTTTTAAATTGAACTTAGTGCAGATATAATTATACAAATTTGTTCTATCTACCTTTTCGCAAGAATAATTTATTATTTTTCTTATATTGTCTATTTTATTAGGACTAGGAGCCCAAAGATTGTATGTGCAACGATTTTTATGTAATTGATTATTATTGGTCAATTCTGTTATCATATTCGATATCTCTATTGGAGAATCAGTTATTGTATATTCTTTTTCTGCATTATCAAATGATTTAAGTATATCTGGTGTAAATAGAGTCCACTCTTTTAATGCTTGCTTCCCAACTTTTGTTAAAATCCATTTACTATTTCCAATCATTTCGATTAGGCCTAGTACTTCTAGCCAGTTCATACGTTTTCTTATATTTGAATAAGTACCATAGGCACTACATACTTTTTCATTTATTTCTTGAATCGTACTTTCCTTTTCATTAATAAAAAATAATAGTTCACCAAAAATTCGGAATCTTTGTTGCATTAAAGTGGCGATATTATAAAATGTAAGATTGCTGGATAATTCTTCTCCAATTTTTGATAAATGAAGACTACCATTGTTATTTTCTACAACACCAATTCCTTTTAAAAATGGTGCATATTCTCGCCAAGTTCTTACATCATTGATACCTTTTAGTTTTGGACGATCGTTTATTATGCTTATACTTGAAAGTTCAAGTTGTTTTATTAAGCCTACAATAATTTTTGTATAATCTTTTTTCTTCCTAATAAGTCAGGAATTGCCCATGATTTATTTCTCCACAAATTCTTAATATCATTATTGTACATTTTAACTCTCCTCATCTCATAGTTTTCATATATTATATCATATCGGCAATAAATGATGCTTTATACACTAATAAAATGTACTTATTTTTGCCGATAACGACAATAAAATTGCCGAACATGCAAAAAAAAGAAAAATAAAAAAGAAAAATAGAAATAAATGGCGTATATATTAATGAAGGGATATACTATTGATTGTAGTAACATATATATAAAGATATGAGGTGAAATTTATATGCTAATGGAAATCCATTTGAGTGAAGATAAAGGAAAAAAGAATAATATAGATATTGAAGAATATTATCAAAAGATAAATAAATATTTTATAAAACATGGTGTAAAGATAAAATCACCAGGAGTTTATCAAGGAGTTAAAGAAGATTTTGGAACATTTGTAACTGCACAAATGCAACTGTCAGATACAAGTTGGTTTTTAAAAGTTGTAGATCAATGGTATATTAGTTATTTTGGTGATACCCCAGATAGTCCAGAGTTTAGAGAAGATGCTTTAGAAATCTATTATGAAGTGGAAGCAATATAAGTGAGCAAAAAAGCTCTCAACTTTGATTTTGATGATGGATTATTAAAAAGAAACTACCCTTCAAATAATTATAAGAAAGCATGGAATGATATAAGAGCTTTCTTAGTTAAAAGTGGTTTTGTTCATAGACAGTATTCTGCTTATGTTTCTATAATAGTGTTTCAATGACGCGTGTTGTTCAACATGTTATAGAAATGTCAATTTAGACAAAATTTACCTAATAGGTTAATTATAACCATTGACGTACGAAGTATATAATTGTATAATATATTTACCTCAAAGGTAAACTCACGAAAGAGGTGATATGTTGAAAATAACATATAAGACTCGTAAGATTGAAAAGGTGTGTACAATCGCAATCGAGGCAGAAAAGAAATATGGCTTAGAAATGGCTGAAAAAATCCATCAGCGTATAGATGAAATAGATGCATCCGATACTGTAGAAGATATGGTTCAATTCCATATTGGAAGATGTCACCCGTTAAAAGGGAATCGAAAAGGCCAATATGCGATGGATTTAGTACATCCCTACCGATTAGTTTTTGAAAAGGTAGGTAATGAAATTCAAATTGCAAATGTAATGGAAATTGTAGATTATCATTAGATTTTCATTGTAATTAAGGAGGGATTACGATGGTAAAAAGCCGCAGTTTTATTGCAACACCACCAGGTGCAACAATTAAAGAACAATTACTTGATAGAGGTCTTACACAAAAAGAATTTGCATTACGAATGGATATGACAGAAAAACACATTAGTAAATTAATCAATGGGGAAGTTCAATTAACTCCAGATGTTGCTGTTCGTTTAGAAATGGTGTTAGGTGTTCCTGCCAAGTTTTGGAATAATTTAGAAGCAACTTATCGTGAAAAGATTGTAAAAGCAAAAGCTGAAAATGAAATGGATGATGATAAAGAACTTGTTAAAAAGTTGCCTTATAATGAAATGGCAAAGAATGGGTGGGTTCCTGATACTAAAGATGTAATTCAAAGGGTTAATAATTTAAGAAAGTACTTTGAAGTTGTGAATCTTGGTATTATTAAGAATATGCAATTATCTAAAATTGCTTGTCGTAGACTTGCTGAAACAGAAAAAAGTAATCTTGCTTTATTAGCATGGGCACAAAAAGCAAAGCTTAATTCTCGTACTATTGAGACTTCATTAATTGATTTAAAAATGCTTAAAAGAAAATTACCAGAAATTAGAAGTATGACAACAATGGATCCTGTTGATTTTTGTCCTAAATTGATAGATATGTTTGCTGACTGTGGAATTGCGCTTGTTTTTCTTCCTCATATTGGAGGTTCTTTCTTACATGGAGCAACTTTTTATGATAAAAATAAAATTGTTGTTGGTTTAACTGTTCGTGGTAAAGATGCTGACAAATTCTGGTTTAGTTTATTTCATGAGCTTGGTCATATTTTACTTGGTCATATCAACCAACCAAATGGAACAATTGAAGAGGATGAAGAAGCCGCTGATAATTTTGCAAAAGAAGTATTAATTCCTACTGCAGAATTTAATGCTTTTACTTCTAAAAATGATTTTACAAAAGCTTCTATAATTACTTTTGCTCAAAAGCAAAATGTTCTTTGTGGAATTGTTGTTGGACGTCTACAAAAGGAAGGATTTATAAATTATAATCGCTGTAATGATTTAAAGACAAAATATTCATTTTCAGCATAAATATAAAAAATTGTGATAATTAATTAAAAAAGCCTACTTGTGCACTTCAAAAGGCACGATAGGCTTTTTCAAATGTATTTATAAAAATAAATTCTTTTCTATAAAATCAGCTAATATTTCTTCGATTGTCACCCAATCATAATGTTTATTTTTTGATCATTACAAATTGATAAGGTTTTAATGTTGTGTTGTTATAATCGTTGTAGTTATCTAACAAGATGTTTCCTTGGGTTTTTGGGATTGGTTGTTCTTTGTTTGTAAAGTTAGAGAAACAAAGTATTTCTTGTCCTTGATAAGTACGTTTATAACCAATGACAGCATCTACTGTGTTGATTTCTTCAAAATTACCATAAACAAGAATATCTTCTTGTTTTCTAATAGAGATCATTTTTTTATAGAAGCTATAGATTGAATTTGGATCGTTGAATTGACTTTCAACATTGATTTTATCTTGGCTTCCTGTCATTTTTAACCAAGGTTTGTGATTACTGAATCCAGCATATTCACTACTATCCCATTGCATTGGTGTTCTGGTATTATCTCTACTTCTAAGGTTAAGGAAATGCATGGCTTCTTCTTTTGTAAAACCTTCTTCTAAAGCTCTTTGGTATTGACCATGACTTCCAATATCATCAAATTCACTAATGTCTTTTCTTTCAAAGTTTTCCATACCGATTTCTTCACCTTGATAGATAAATGGTGTTCCTCTTAAATTAAAGAACATACCAGCAAGCATTGTTTGTGAATAATAATTATGCTCTTTTTTATCTAAAACAAATTTATCAATAGCTCTAGGTTGATCATGATTTTCTAAGAAACTCGCAATCCATCCAAGCTTTTGAACTTCTCTTTGACTTGTAAATAAGAGTTCTTTAAATTGTTTAGTTGTCCAATCTTGTCTTTTAAACCATTCTTCATCTTCATTAATATCAAAATTACAATAATTAAAATCAAACATCATTGAAAAACATCCATCTTTACCAATAAAAATACCTAAATCCTTATATTGAACCCCAACAGCTTCAGCTACTGTCATACAATTATGTTTTTCAAATGTTTCTTTCTTTAATTCATCAAAGAAGACTTCAATTCCTGGTTGATTTCTAGAATAAGCAAAACAAGCACTTAAACCATCTTGTCCATCAGCAGGACCATCTAAAAATCTTTGATCTTTTTTAATAAAGTTAATTGCATCAACTCTAAATCCCGCAATTCCTTTATCTAACCACCAGTTAATCATTTTATAAAGTTCTTGTCTTAAAGCTGGATTTTCCCAATTTAAATCAGGTTGTTTTTTAGAAAAAGCATGGAAATAATATTCATCTCTACCTTCTACCTTTTGCCATACTGAACCTCCAAAAACAGATCTCCAGTTATTTGGTTCTTTACCATCTTTAGAGGATTTAAAGATATAATAATCATGATAAGGACTATTTGGATCTTTTAGTGCTTCTTGAAACCAAGCATGTTCATCTGAACTATGATTGATAACGAGATCCATAATAATTTTAATTCCTTTATTTTTAGCTTTTTCAATCAATTCTTCTAAATCAGACATTGTTCCAAATTCAGGATTAATATCATAATAATCAGAAATATCATACCCATTATCATCCATAGGTGATTTATAAATAGGACATAACCATAATAAAGTCACCCCTAAATCCTCTAAATAATCAAGCTTTTCAATAATCCCTCTTAAATCACCAATTCCATCTCCATTAGAGTCCTTAAAACTCTTAGGATAAATTTGATAAGCTATCTCTTTCTTCCACCATTCATTACTCATTTTCTTTTCTCTCCTTTAAAATATATAATTTAGAATAATAATCTCCAATACCATCCTTATTCTCACCACAAGAACTATCACTTATAATAAGTCCCACATTCATCAATTCATCTCCATATAAATCTAAACCATTAACATGATACATCTTATCTTCATCTAAACCTAATAAAGGTAAACGACGATAACCTACATTAACTTCTTGTAAAGGTCGATAGTAACCAACAATTGCTTGTGTTTTATCATGAGAGACAACCATCCAAGCTGTTTCGTTTGATGTAAATGGACTTTTTAAACGATAAAAAGTACCAAATTGAAATAAAGAACGATATTGTTTCATAAAACTAATTTGTTTTTTAATAATTTCTTTTTCTTCAAAGGTTAATTGATTAACATCTAATTCATAACCAAAAGTACCAAAATAAGCCACATTAGCACGTGTTTCAAGTGGTGTATTTCTAAATGTTTGATGATTAGGAATTGCTGAAACATGTGATCCCATTGAAGAAAGTGGGTAAACAAGAGAAGTTCCATATTGAATCTTTAATCTTTCTATTGCATCAGTATCATCACTGGTCCAACATTGAGGGGCATAATAAAGCATTCCTGGATCAAAGCGTGCGCCTCCACTTGCACAGGATTCAAAGAGTATATCAGGGTATTTATTGGTTAAAACTTCGTATAAATGATAAACACCTAGGATATATTCATGCATGACTCTTCCTTGTGATGAAACATCATGAATGCTTGAATAGACTTCTGACATACAACGATTCATGTCCCATTTAATATATGAAATATAGGAATCATCAATCACATTCATCATTGCCTGGGCAATATAGTTGATAACCTCAGGATTAGAAAAATCTAAAATATATTGATTTCTCCCATGACAACTCTTTCTATGAGGAGTTTTTAATATCCATTCAGGATGATTTCTATATAAGTTAGAATCTTCATTGACCATCTCTGGCTCAAACCATAACCCAAATTTTAAACCTAAATCATGAATTCTCTTTGATAAACCATTAATTCCATGAGGCAATTTATCTAAATTAGGGAACCAATCTCCTAATCCTTGATGATCATTATTTCTATTACCAAACCAACCATCATCTAACACAAATAACTCAATTCCTAATTCTTTTGCTGTTTTAGCCATTGAAACGATCTTATCTTCATTAAAATCAAAATAAGTGCCTTCCCAATTATTCACTAAAATAGGTCTTACTTGATCTCGATACTTCCCTCTAGCAAGTCTTTTTTGATACAGTTGATGATATGTTTGTGACATCTTATTCAGTCCTTGATCACTATAAACCATTACAACTTCGGGGCTTTGAAACGAATCTAAATGATCTAATAGATATTCAAAACAATGAGGATGAATTCCCATAGAGACACGTGAGACATGATAATTATCGACTTCTACTTGGGCCAAAAAGTTACCACTATAAACCAAACTAAAACCTAAAACTTCACCACTTGTTTCTTTACAATTTTCTCTTTTTAAAGCAATAAAAGGATTAAATTGATGAGATGAACATCCTCTTAAAGAATAAATACTTTGAATACCTTCTGTAAGTTTTCTTGTTTTAATAGAACGTTCTCTTGCCCATGATCCTGTAAGTTCAATCATTTCATAATCTTGATCAGGTAAGTCTAAAGACATAGACATCATTTGATTAAGTCTTAATTTTTGTTTCCCCTCATTAACAATAAAAGCATTTCTTGTAATTACAGGAAAATCTTGATAAATAGTATAACTTAATTGAAGCTTTGTTTCAATGACTCCATCATATAAGGTAATGATAAGAGTTTGAGCTTCGTTTTCATTTTCTACATAGGTAGCAGGAAGATCTTTTAATTTTGGTTTTCCTTGTATGATTTCATGACTTACATATTCAAAGTTTAAAATATGACTCCCATTTTCTTGTAAAATATCGATAGCAGGATGACGTAAATCACCTGAACCATAAACAGGATATTCTTGTTTAATATGTTCTAATGAAAAACTTAAATCCCCTTTATAGCTACAAGGTGACATAGGACGAGGAAAGAGTTCTAATAAATGATCAAAGTCTTTACGATCATGAATTCTTTTTCCATAATAGAGTTGTCCTAATTGATTATTTTCTAAGATTTTAAACACATAACTAATTTCATTATTATACAAATGAAAAGTTTTACTTTCTTCATGAAATACAATCATAGATTTCTCCTTAATCACTAAATAGTATTTTTAAAATATCTTCTAAACCATCATCAACAACCGATTTACAAATAATATTTGCTTTAACTTTTAATAAATCACAGGCATTTCCCATGGCAACCCCTACACGACAAAATTCAATCATTTCTAAATCATTTTCTCCATCACCAAAAGCGTATGTGTCATCTTGATTTAAATGATAATAATCAAGAATTTTTTGAATACCTGTAGCTTTTGAAATCGTTGGTGAATAGAATTCAAAAGCATTATCACTGCCATGTTCATCAAAATTAATAACATAACCAAAATCATTTTGAATATACTTTTCTATTTTTTCACGATCTTTATTTGTAACATTTGCTTCTATTTTAATCGCTCTTTTTAATACCTCATTACGATCAAACTTTATTGTAAATAGATCTTCAAAATGTCCCTTTTGAACAAAGAAGTTATAAAGTTCTTTATAAGAAGGATCAATGTATAAATGATTCGCTGTCGCAATCATATAATCACAATGAAGTTCTTCTAACATATTTGCTGTCTTTAAACATAACTCATAATCCATTCTATTTTCATAAATAGATTTTCCATCAATTTCTACATAACCACCATTATTTAAAATATAACCGTCAAAAGTTCCATCGAGCCATTTTTCATCTAACATGGCTTTGGGTCTTCCACTACAAATAAAGAGTTTATGTCCTTGTTTCTTTAATCTATTTAATTGTTGTTTTACACCTAAAGGTATTTCATAAATTCCCATTTGTGAGCATACTAATGTCCCATCTATATCAAAAAATAATACTTTCTCTTTCATAAAAAATCTCCTTTAGCTAATTATATCACAAAGCCCCTTTCTATGATTTTCAATAAAAGAAAATATAAAAAGTACGTATGATAGTACGCAAGATAATACGTATGAAAAAAGGAATCTTTCGATTCCTTAACTAGTCATCTAAAATAGAAGATCCATTAGTCGCAATAACTTCTTTATACCAATCATAAGATTTCTTTTTAGAGCGTTTATAAGTTCCATTACCATAATCATCAACATCTACATAAATAAATCCATAACGTTTAGACATTTGATTTGTAGAGTTAGATAATAAATCAATTGGTGCCCAAGTTGTATAACCCATTAATTCAACACCGTCTTCTTCAATAGCTTTATACATTTGTCTAATATGTTCTCTTAAATAATCAATACGATAATCATCATTAATAGAACCATCAGCTTCCACAGTATCTTTAGCACCTAAACCATTTTCCACAATAAATAATGGTTTTCTATAACGATCATATAAATCTACACAAGAAATTCTTAAACCGATAGGATCAATTTGCCATCCCCAATCAGAACTTGGAATATATGGATTTTTAATAGCTGTTTCTGTATTACCTGCACTCATTTCTAAGCCTTTTGTATCAGCAGCAACACAACTTGATGAATAATAACTAAATGAAATAAAATCAACAGGATATTTTTTCATGATTTTTAGATCTTCATCAGTCATTTTAATATTGAATCCTTTATTTTTATACATTTGTAATAAATATTTAGGATATTCACCATGAACTTGTGTATCACTATAACAATAGATTTGTCTCATTCTTTGTTGTTGTTCTAAAAGATCTTCTGGTTTACAAGTATATGGATAGTAAGTTAATTTAGTAAGCATACATCCTACTTTAGCATCAGGAATGTTTTCATGTGTAATTTTTACAGCAAGTGCACTTGCTACAAATTGATGATGCATTGCTTGATATTCTACTTCTTCAAATTCTTCAGGTTTAAATCTTGATTCAATTAAACCACCTGTCATAAATGGATGTCTAATGATTGAATCAATCTCATTAAATGTAAGCCATAATTTAACTTTATCTTTATATCTTTTAGTAATAACATCCACATAACGTGTAAAGAATTCAATGGAACGACGATCATACCAACCATTATAATCCATACAAAAAGCAAGAGGTGGTTCATAATGAGACATTGTAACTAAAGGTTGCATTCCATATTTTAAACATTCATCAAAAACAGCATCATAGAATTTTAAACCTTCTTCATTAGGTTCTAATTCATCCCCTCTAGGGAAAATACGAGACCAAGCAATAGACATTCTATAAACCTTAAATCCCATTCCTGCAAGTAAAGCAATATCTTCTTTATAATGATGATAAAAATCAATCCCATGACGTTTTGGATAGTAAACTTCATCATCAGTACTTAAAGCTTTTTCAATCATTTCATCAGAAATATCACATAACCCATGAGTATTTAATAAATCTTTCATAGATTTAGGATCAGTAAATAATTGTACATCACTACAACTTACTCCTTTTCCTCCTTCTTTCCAACCACCTTCATATTGGTTAGCGGCAGTAGCTCCACCCCATAAAAATCCTTCTGGAAATTGTTTCATATTATATTTCTCCTTATTTTTTATTATCAAATTCATTATATCGATATTATTGAATATTTGTTTGTTTTTTCATAATATAAAAACTAATTCTACTTATAAGAGGTGTTGTTTTCTATTTAAAATGATATGATTTGATTAAAGGGAGTGGTCATATGGATCTTATCAAAATAGGTAAATATATAGCTTTTAAAAGAAAAGAACAAGGCTTAACACAAAAACAGCTTGCTGAAAAGTTAAATATGTCTGATAAATCAGTCTCTAAATGGGAAAGAGGTATCTGTTTACCGGATGTCTCTGTTTATCTAGAATTATGTAAAATACTAGATATAAGTATTAATGAGTTTCTTGCTGGAGAAGATATACCTAAAGAAACAATTGAACAAAAAGCAGAAGAAAATATTATTCAGATTACAAAAGATAATAAAAACAAACAAAAGTATCTAAAGAAAATTATAAGATTATTAATAGTTATGCTTGTTGTTTTCATATTTATTACAAGCATATTTATCTACAAAAAATTAACACAACCACAAAACTATATAGAACCTTATTTAGAAAAAAGCACAGAAATGCAAACAGCAAATATGCTTTCTAATCATCCAGGTGATATTTTGTTATTTCATTATAATTCAAAAAAAGATTTTGATTCATTAACTATGTATTTAACCCAATATCAAAAAGGTAAAAAGATATCTGATAAAGAAATCTGTACATTTTATAATAATCCTTCAAAAGGAACAAATACCGGAAATATTGCTTTAGTAATAGATCGAGAAGCATCTACTTTGAAGATTATAGATGCTTTTGAAGATGGGTATTATATAGCTGAAGGTATTTCATTTTTAGAAAACATTAGTAACTATGATGTTTGGGATTATGATAAAATTGAAGAAAAAACAGCTATTAAATATAGTAAAAAACAAATGTTAGTGGCATTATCTTATGGAAAAAATCATGTCACATCTCTTCCTATAAAAGAGTTAGAAACAAACAAAAAGATAAAGAATGATTATACATGTATTCTTTCAATTAAGTTTAAGTAAAAACGTCATCACTTGGATGACGTTTTTTGAAAATCAAATTTATTCTTTTTCTTCATAACAATAAAGACAGTTATACAAATAAGGGCAGATAAAATAGAACCTAGAGCGGGTGTAAGTCCCATTGGTAGTAATGTTTCAGGGAAAAGTTTAGAAGTAATATAAGCTCCTGGAACTCTTATAAGGACTATGGAAATTACATTATGAATAAAGGAAATAATGGAATAACCATAAGCAGTAAAGAATCCACTAAAACAAAAATGAATAGAAGCAAACATACAATCTAAAACATATCCTTTTAAATACTGACTTCCATACATAATAACGATAGCTTCACTTGTAAATAGCGAAAGAATTTCCTTGGAAATAAATTGACAAGTAATCGCAAAGAAAATTCCAAATCCTAAAGCAATCATCATTCCATAACGTAATGTTTGGCGAGCACGTTGATGTTGTTTTGTTCCTACACATTGGGCACATATAGCAGAGATTGCTGAAAGCATACTTGATGGTACTAAGAATAAAAAGCTAATGATTTTTTCTACAACACCAACTGCTGCGGCAATATTAACACCACGGCTATTGGCAATAATCGTAATAATAATGAATGATACTTGAATAAGACCATCTTGCATAGAAATAGGAAAACCGATTTTAAAGATATCTTTAATAATTTTTTTATGTAATTTCAAATGGTATCTATGGATGACAATCAATTTTCTTTTAATGATTGCAAATAAAGCAACAATTACACTAATAAGTTGTGAAATCACTGTCCCAAATGCTGCACCAACGGCATGCATATTGAAATAACCAATGAAAATGAAATCTAACACAATATTAATAAAACAAGCAACTGCCACAAAATACATGGGTCTTTTAGAATCCCCTAATCCTCTAAAAATAGAACTAATAATATTGTAAGCAGTAATAAAAGGAATTCCAATAAAACATATTTTTAAATAAAGTGTTGTTTCTTGAATCGCTTCTACAGGTGTAGACATAATAGAAACAATCGGATTAATAAAGAATAATAAAATCAAAGTAACAATCAGAGATAAAATCATAAAGATTATGCTTGTATTTCCTACAGTCATCCTTTTTTCTTCTTCTTTTCTTTCACCAACATAACGACCAATCATGACCGTTGAACCCATTGCAATTCCTACAAGCATAACAGTAATCATATGCATGACCTGACTTCCAATAGAAACCCCTGATAAAGAAGCAGCTCCATTGTATTGACCGACAATAAATAAATCAGCCATACCATAGAATGTTTGTAAGAAATTAGCAAGTAAAAAAGGTAATGAGAAAGTAATAATATTTTTTAAGGCACTGCCTTTTGTTAAATCTTTTTGCATAACATCAACTCCTTGCTTTGTATTATATAGGATAAATGTTAAAAGATAAAACGAAAAAAAATGTTTAATCTAGCACTTTTTTTCATGGATATGTTGCAATAATAGATTTAAGTTCTCTGATTTATTTTGTTTTAAATAAACAAGATCTATTTTTTCAAGATCAGCAAAGTATTTACTAATATCCTCTAAATAGAACTGATCTCTGTTTTCTACTTCTTTTGTAGGAAGGATTGAAAAACCTCTAGATAGATTAAGTAAAAGAAGTTGTTTGGGAAATTCTTTAACGTATTCTACTTTATTAAAAGTTGTATGATAAATTTTATAAAGTTCATCTTTACATAATTGATGATAGTTTTGATCTGTTGCTTTTGTAATATAGGGAACAGATTGCATGACCTTTTCTATTGTATGATATTTATGGATCAGTTCTTTTGAACAAACAAGAGAAACGTTTTCTTTAGATAAGGTTGTTGTTTCAATTGGATTATTTTTGTAGAAAGAGAGCATACTTGGAGAAATTAACGCATCGAGTTGATGCGCTTTTAGGCCTTCCATCAATTCATTTTCTTCAAGATAAGAATAAGAAATAGAAAGATGTGGGTATTTCTTTTCAAAGCTTTCAAGAATTTCAAAGTCTGTAAAATCTGTTGTTTTCATGCCTATATGTAAAGTATTCGTTTGTTGAATATTTTGACATAAAGTTTGATAAGAAGCATAAATGTTTTTCATTCCTTCATAGAACTGTTTTCCTTGTTTAGTAAGAGTTAATGTTCTATGTTCTCTTATAAATAGCTGTGTTTGGAGTTCTTGCTCTAAGACAGCAATGTATTTAGACATGGTTGTTTGTCCAATATGACAAGCGTTAGCTGCTTGCGTAAAGTTTTTATATTCAACAGCTTTAAAGAAATAATGTATTCTATTTAGATCCATATTATCACCTCTTTCATTATAACAAAAAAAGGAGCAATAAAGCTCCTTTGCTCAATATTTATTTACGTTTGAATAATGATTTTAAACCACGAGAGATTACTTGAAAGAAACTAAGAGAACGAACCATATTATTTGGATCAACATAATTTCTAACAGCTCTTAGTGTCTTTTTATTATCTCTTGTCGAAAAGATAAAGTTTCCGTTGTTTTTCGTAACAACTGCAAAACGAGGAATCCATTTTCCTTTAAACATGACACTTGCCATGATTTCTGTTACTTCAGACCAAGGAATTTGAATATAATCATTGACGTTTTTATCATTGTAATATTCAAAAGCTTCATCCCCGACTAACACTTTACCATAGTTTGCCATTCCTAAATAAGAAGTAGCATTAATTGTTAAATCGACTTTTTTATTTAATGATTGTACCATATATTCCCTCCATAAATATTGAACTTTTTAAATTACATAATTCCAGCTAAACGAGCTAAGATACCAACGATAAATAATGCAACGATAATAACGATTGGTGAAACTTTTTTCTTTAATAACCAGCAGCAAAGTAATGTAAGTAATAATGCTGCAAGTCCAGGAATTAATTGATCTAAGTTTTGTTGTAAAGTAGTAACTTTAATTTTATCTAATCCATTAGCTCCAAGGGAAGCATATTGAGATAAAGCTGATTTAATACCTTCAGCTCCACCTTTGATTTGACTCCAATCAATATAAGCACCTTCAGATTGAGTAACTCTAGAAACAACAGGAGTAAATGAAATACTTACCCAACGTTGAACTAAAGAACCGATAATGAACATACCTAAAATAGAAGCACCTTGAGTAATTTTACCTAATAAACCACCAGATAAATCTTTTGCGATAGAAGTACCAACTTTATATCCAAATTCTTGAGTATACCAAATAAATGCCATACGGATAATATTCCAAGCAAAGAAGAATAATAATGGACCAACAATACTTCCACCTAAAGCAAGAGAAGCACCTAAAGCACCTAAGATTGGTCTTAAAGTGAACCAGAATACTGGATCTCCAACCCCTGCAAGAGGTCCCATCATACCAACTTTAACCCCTTGAATAGCTTGATTATTGATTTCAGCACCATTAGCTCTTTCTTCTTCTAAGGCTAATGTAACACCCATAACTGGAGCTGAAACATAAGGATGTGTATTATAGAATTCTAGATGTCTTTTTAAAGCATCTGCTCTATCTTGTGGATCTTTGTATAATTTTTTGATAGCTGGGATAATTGAATAACACCAACCACCATTTTGCATACGTTCATAGTTCCATGATCCTTGAAGGAACTGATGACGCCAAGCAACTGATAAACGATCTTTTTTAGTTAATTGAATTTTTTCTGCCATATTTCTTTCCTCCTTCAAGATTAATAGTCATTTAAAATATCACCTAATGGATCACCAGAACCAGTAGAACCACCATTACCAGAACCACCGTTTTCTTTTAATCCTAAGTAAATTAAAGCAATAGCAACACCTAAAGCACCTAAAGCGATTAATGTTAATTCACTTAATGCAGCTAATACGAAACCGATAGCAAAGAATGGCCAAGTTTCTTTAGTTGACATCATATTAATAACCATTGCATAACCTACAGCGGCAACCATTCCACCACCAACAGTCATACCACCTGATAACCAAGCAGGCATTTGATTTAAAACACTAGTTACTGCTTCAGCAGGAACGATACATAGTGCAGCAGCAGGAACTGCGATTCTGACACCTTGTAATAAGATACCTAAAATTTGATAGATTTCAATTTTACGGAAATCTCCTTTTTCAGCAGCACCATCCATTAAGTGAACTAATGGGATAGCGATTGTACGACAAATCATAGTTAAGAATAAACCAGCTACTGATAAAGGAATTGCAACAGCAATTGAAGTAGAGATAGCTGTTTGTGTATTAACAGTACCACCATTTAAACCTAAAACCATGATAATTGCAGAAGCAACAGAAGCTAAAGCAGCATCTGGAGCAACAGCAGCACCAACGTTTGCCCATCCTAAGGCAATCATTTGTAAAGAACCACCTAAGATAATACCTTCACTTAGATGTCCTGAAACTAAACCAATTAAAGTACACGCTACTAGTGGTTGATGGAATTGGAATTCATCTAAAATCCCTTCCATACCTGCTAATAATGCTACTAAAATAATTAACATAATAGTAATTGCAGACATTAAATTTTCCCCCTATTTCATATTTTGAAGTTCAGTCTTTGCTTTTTTAAGAAGACTGTCCATATTTTCTTTAGAATCAGCAGGTACTTTACGAACATCGAAAGTAACACCCATTTCTTTTAATTTTTCTAAAGTTTCAACATCTTTTTGATCCATAGCAATGGCTTTATTAACAACTACTTTACCAACTGAGTGAGCCATAGAACCAATATTTAATTCTTTAATATCAACGCCACCTTCAATAGCTCTTAAAGCATCTTGAGGAGTTTCAAATAACAATAAAGCTTTAGTAGCACCAAAACGAGGATCTTTAGCGACTTCAATCATCTTTTTGACTGGTACAACATTTGCTTTAACACCTGGTGGTGCAGCTTGTTCAATCATTTGTTTACGTAATGCATCTTGAGATACTGCATCAGATACAACAATGATACGTGTTGGTTGAGTTGATTTTGTCCAAGTAGTAGCTACTTGACCATGTAATAAACGTGTATCAACACGAGCTAAGACATATTTAATATGTCCATCTCCAAGAACAGTTCCTTCAGGAATAGCCCCAGCAGGTGCTGGTTTTTCAGCTTTTACTGCTTCTTCCTTTTTAGGTTCTAATTCTTCTGGACGAATGTTAACTCCGTCTCTAGCAACTTCACAGATATGAGTTGCGATTTCATGTGCGCTGTCAGTAGACATACGCATTGCATATGCTTCAATAAGCATTGGTAAATTTAACCCAGTAACGATAGCCCAATGATCTTCATGACCGTTAAGTAATAAGTTAGCTTGATTAAATGGAGTTCCACTCCATAAATCAACTAAGAAAAGAACTTCGTCTTGATTTTCAAAAGTGGAAATAGCTTCTTCCATTTTTGCTCTTAAATCATCAGGACCTTCACTTGGTTGTAAAGTCACAGCTTTTACATCTTTTTGTTCACCGAAAATCATAGAACCAGATTGTAAAATTCCATTAGCGAATTCACCATGACTTGCAAGAATAATTCCTACCATATTTTTCCTCCCTCTCTTTAATTAACATTGAATAACAAAAAAAGTAGGCCAACTATTTAAAAGAAGATACAATAAAGCTATTGCTCTTTTTTAAAATAGTTAATGCCTACTTAAAGTTACACACTATTGAATATTCAATTTAATTACAGTGATATACTAACATCAAAAAATGTAAGCGTCAATCATTTTTTTTACGTTTTTATGTTCTTTCATTATTTTTTGATATAAAAAATAATGAAAAAGATAATATATAATATAAAACAATCACAATTTATCAATAAATAAAAAAGGGGTGATCCCCTAATTTTGAAATGCACTTGATAAAATTCTTTCCAAATGTAAAGCAAGATAGCCAATTTCTGATTCTGGTAATTCTTTATGAAGTACCTTTGATAAATTATCACACATCCTTATTGCTTGTTCATAAGCAAAAGGAAATTTATTTTTGGTAAATTCACTAATATCCATTTGCAATTGTTCATTAGTATTTAAACGAATGATTAGGAATTTAATATGATTCATTAAACGGGCATAAGAAATTGATTCAACATCAATTTTCATATTTAAATCGGTTTGTAATTTAATAATACTTTCATGAACAACACGAGCAGCTTCCATAGATTCTCCTACTTTATTAGAAGAAATTGCCGAGTGAATATGTAAAGTAATGAAACTTACTTCATCATTGTTGATTTCTTTATTAATAAAAGATTTAATAATTTCTTTTGATTTTAAAGCAACTTCATATTCATCAGGGAAAAGAAGTCGTATATCATAGGTAAATGGATTACTAGGCAAGATATTTTCATCCATACGTTTGATCGTAAAATGAATATGATCAGCAAGTGGAATAAGAATATCATGATTTACTTCTTTAAATTTATTAGTTGCTTCTTTAATGATTTCAGCTGCAATTTCAAGATAAACAGGATTGATATAGTCAATGACTTTCTTTTGTTTATCTTTAGCTTGATAGTTCTTTTGCATCATGTATTTCTTGGCGTGAGGTGGAATTTCAAAATGTTCATCTATTTTTTTACCAAAACCAATTCCTTTAGCCATAACTATTATTTCATTATCATCTTCTTTAGCTAGAATGGTATTATTGTTTAATATTTTTAAGACTTGATACATTATGTTCACCTCTTTATTTTTAAAATTGTTTCACCACTTTTTTTATGACCATAGTTCTTTTCTAAAGGTCCTTGGCCTTTAGTGATAATCATTAAAAGACAATCATCGATGGCATTTTCTTTAATATAATTCAAATCTGCATTCCATAACAGATCTCCTTTTTTAACCTTCTGATTCATTTTAACAAGAAGTTCAAACCCTTGTCCATTTAATTTTACAGTATTAATACCAAAATGAATCAATATTTCCACACCATTTTCTAATTCAATCCCTAAAGCATGTTTTGTAGGATAAATCATAGAAATCGTTCCATCACAAGGAGCAACAACCAAACCATGTATTGGTCGAATCATGATACCATCTCCTAATAACTTATGAGCAAAGATATCATCACAACAATCTTCAATAGGTAAAACCTCACCATCAACGATATTTCCTATTTCTACATCTGTTGTATGATACACAATTGTTTTTTCTTCATCATAAGAAGCAGGAACATTATTTAAATAATCATCAATCTTTGTTTTTAAAGAAGAAGCTTTTGGCCCAAAGATGATTTGAATAGCATTGCCCTGTAATAAAACAGCAGCTGCCCCTGCTTGTTTTAAAGAACCTTCGCTTACAAGACTTGGATCTTGTAAAGAAGCACGTAATCGTGTAATACAACAATCAAGATCACTAAAGTTATATCTTCCACCTAGTCCTTTAATAATCATTTGTACTTGAGGATCAAGTAATGATTGGTCAAAAGAGTAATCCATTTTCTTTTTATTAAAAATCGTTAATTTATTATCATCTTCTCTTCCTGGTGTTTTTAAATCAAATTTCTTAATTAAAAAACGGAATGAAAAATAATATAAGAAGAAATACATAACTCCACCAACAATAATAAAAACCCAATGAGTTTTACTATTACCTTGTAATACACCAAAAACAAGAAAATCTATTAAACCACAAGAAAAAGTAAATCCAATCGTCACCTTTAAAACATGGGCTAAAACAAAAGCTGTTCCCGCTAAAAAAACATCAACGACAAATAACATAGGAGCCACAAAAATAAAAGCAAATTCAATGGGTTCTGTAATTCCTGTAAGCATACTCGTAAGGGCTGCTGATAAAAAAAGACTTCTTATAACTTTTTTTGATTCAGCTTTAGCACTGCGATACATCGCTAAAGCTGCTCCTGGTAAACCAAACATCATAATCATATATTCACCAGAGAAATACTTAGTTGCTTCAACACTAAAGTGCTTTAAATTTGGATCAGCAAGTTGAGCAAAGAAGATATTTTGGGCACCATCAATTAAAACCCCATTGACTTCCAAAGTACCACCAATAGCAGTTTGATAAAAAGGCATATAGAAAACATGATGTAAGCCAAAAGGAACAAGGGCTCTTTTAACAATTCCATAAACAAAAGTTCCCCCATAGCCACTACTAGCAATCCATTGTCCAAATTTAAAAATCCCGTCTTGGAAAGTAGGCCAAATATAAAACATCAAAAATCCTACCAAAATATAAACAATGGTAGAAATAATAGGAATAAATCTTTCTCCTTCAAAGAAAGATAAAAAATCAGGTAATTGAATTTGATAAAAGCGATTATGTAAATAACTCACACCTAAACCAACAATAATTCCTCCAAATACCCCCATTTGTAAGGATACTTGCCCACATACATTTGTAAGTGTTCCTTCAACAACACCTTTAATAATTTTATTACCTTCAATAACACCATTAAAAACAAGTAAACTATGAATTGTTGAATGCATTACAAAAAAAGCAATAATAGAAGATAACACTGCTACTTCTTTTGATTTCTTTGCCATTCCTAAAGCAACAGAGGATGCAAAAATCAAAGGCAGATTATCAAAAATTGTTTGCCCTACAGACATTAATAAAATCAATATATGATTTAAAGTTGTTCCTGTACCTAAAATACTCTCTAAACCAAGAGAAGCAATCGTTGCTTCGTTAGTAAGAGAACTCCCAATACCTAAAAACATTCCCGCAATTGGTAGTACAGCAATAGGTAACATAAAACTACGTCCTATTCTTTGTAAAACCCCAAAAATTTTCTTTTTCATTTTCTTCCCTTTCATTTATAAAAAAATATAGAATTCTATACTTTAAAAACACAATTTTTCGCATTTAGTGTATCATAAAATAATCTATATGTACATTTGTATAGATGAGTTAGATTATAGATATCTTTAATGGGTAAAGTACTGTATAATATTTATATATACCTAAATTCAAGGGAGGAAAAGTATATGGAAGAGAAAAGATTGTTGAGTAAAGATGAAGTTTATTTTTTAGTATTTTTTTCTAATTCTTTTATTGGATCAATCATATTGTCTGGCAGGTATCACTTTGATTCAATACGTTCATTTTTTATATTTGCTGGAGAGGATCCCTTTCCATTTACTTTGTTTTTCATAGTGTTCTTTTGTTGTCTTTATTATCTTTTTAAAATTTTGATAAAAAAATACCCACTAAGAAATTTTATTAAGAGTAATGATGTTTAATATCAAAAAGAAGAGATATTATGGAAGAAATTAAACAACTTGTATATAACTATGCTAAAGCAATACACACACAAAATAAAAAAGATTTTAAAGCATTATGGTCATCTAAAGAAAATACTTTGATTTCACTTACGAATCAATTTAATGAAATTGATGCTATTTATAATGATTTTTTAATAGGTGGTATTCAAAGACTTTATGAATCAATTGATTTAATTATAGAAGGAATAGAAATACATCAAATAGATGATAATAAAGCATTGCTTGATAACACAAGAGCACAAACAAGTAAAATTGTTCCTACAACATTAATAACAGCATAGATTGCAGTTGGTTTAGCTCCATAAAATGTTTCAACAAGTGTTTTACTTCCAAATTTACTCATAATTAAATAAGTTATTGCAAGCATAAAAACTAAAACACTGATACTAATAATGACAATTTGTAGAGCAGTTAATGATTGACTTGATGAAGTCATTTCTTGATTCATTTGGTCAGGTTGATTGTTGTTTTGTTGATTTTGTCCTGGGGAATCTTGTTGATTATTAGGTGCTTGTCCAGTAGAATTTTCATTTGTTTGATCATTTAAATCTTGGTTTTGTGAATTTGATTAATCATTGCTACTTTTGTTATTTTGAGATGAATCTTGTTGATTAGACTCATTATTTTGACTATTTTCTCCTTGATTAGGCATTGAAGGAGGTGTTCCTTCTGCTTGTTGCATCATAGATGAAGTATTATGGTTTTTAGCATAATACAGAGTTCCTGAAATCGAACCTAAGGAAACGATAATACAAATTACACTGATTATAACAGATAATTTCTTTTTCATGTCTATCTCCTCTTGACACCTATATAGTACCCATTCTTTAACATATAAGAGTGTGAGTAGTGTGTAAAAATATGGTAAACTCATATACAATTTTGAGATATGAAAAAGATGGAGTTAAGCGCTTACATGTGTTACTATATATCTAGGAGGATTTTTTATGGGAAAATTGGATAATAAAGTGGCAATTATTACAGGAGGGAATGCCGGCGTTGGTAAAGAAATTGCGAAACTGTTTGCGAGTGAAGGAGCAAACAGTTGTTATTTCAGCAAGACGTCAACAAGTCTTGGAAGAAGCAGCAAAAGAAATTGAAGCAGCAGGAGGAACTGTTTTATGTGTTCCTACTGATATTTCTAAAGTGGATGATGTTAAAAACTTAGTAAGTAAAACAGTTGAAACTTTTGGTCAATTAGATATTTTAATTAATAATGCAGGTGTTTTAGATAAAGGATTAAATGCAATTGATCAAATTGATTATGATGATTTAAATAGAGTTATTGATATTAATCAAAAAGGAACAATGTATTGTATGTCAGAAGCTTTAAAAGTGATGAAAAGTGGAGCTTCTATCGTTAATATCTCAAGTGTTGCTGGTCAATATGGAGCAGGTGGTGCTGTTTATGTATCTACTAAAGCAGCAATTATTGGGGTAACAAAACATGCTGCTATGCGTTTTGCTAAAGAAAAAATTAGATGTAATGTTATCTGTCCAGGAAGTATTACAACAGATATGGCAGTAGGATTAACACCTGATACAATGGATATGAAAATGATGGGCGCTATGTCAGCTCATAGTGATTTAACACTTCAACCTTGTAGTCCTTTAGATGTTGCAAAAGTAGCACTTTTCTTAGCAAGTGATGATGCAGCACCACTTACAGGACAAGTTGTTGTAAGTGATTATGGAGTAGATTTATAATATAAAAAATAAAGAGATTTCATTTATTATTGAAGCAGTCAATATTAGAAATCTCTTTTTCATTTTCAAAAAAATTTAATCATTATCTAATTTAACGGATACATACACAAATAAAAGATATGTTTATTATTATAAAGATAACCATAATTTAAAGGAAAGATATAAACACTGCCTTAATCTATAAAACCTAAACGGCAACATTGATTATTTTCAATGATTTCTTTTATTTAAATCTGTAATTTCTCGTTCTGTTCGTCGCATAACTATGCTCCAAAATGATGTTTTTTAAATTGTTTGTAATAAACAATAAATAAGAATGATGTCGTAAACCAAGTAATTGGATAAGATATAACAACTCCCTTTAATGTTGGATAGTGTGGTGAAATGAAAGTAACCCAAGCTACACGTAAAACACAAATTCCAAGACAGACTAAAAGCATTGGTTTTAATGATTCCCCACACCCTCTCATTGTCCCTGAAAAGATTTCTACACAACAGTATGAAAAATAGAAAGGCATTAAAAAGAGTATTAAACTTTGACATTGATTAACGATGGCTGGATCAGATGAAAAGAGTTTTGTAATATAACTTCCCCCAAAACATAAGATCACACTTAAAGAAACTGCTATTGTTAAGGCAATCGTTAAAGCGGTTCTTGCTCCTTTTTGGATACGATCATAAAGATGAGCACCATAGTTTTGTCCTACAAAAGTTGTAATGGCGGCTCCAATAGCAGCCATGACCATCCAAAATAAAGCATCGATTTTAATATAGACTGACCATGAAGCAATCGTTTGTGTTCCAAAAGAATTAATATGTGTTTGTAAGACGATATTAGCGATACTATACATTGTTGATTGAATTCCAGCAGGAGCACCAATTTTAACAATTTTCTTTAATACAGGTAAATGAAATTTAATTTTTGATAATGTAAGTTGATAAACATCTTTAGAAAATATCAATTGAAGTGTGACTAAAATAGCACATACTGTTTGGGCAATAAATGTTGCAATCGCTGCCCCAGCAATACCTTTATGTAAAATAACAACAAAAACAAAGTCAAAAACAACATTAACAATACTACAAATAATTAAATAATAAAGAGGTCTTTTACTATCTCCTACAGCTCTTAAAATTCCTGAACCAATATTATAAATAGCTCCAGGAATCATCCCTAAAAAGTAAAGTTTCATATAAAGACTGGCATCATTTAAAATATCATGAGGGACACCTATCGCATCTAAACATTGATAAGAAAAGAATAAACCAAAAAGCATCATGATAATTCCACTAACAATAGCAAGCATATATGAAGTATGAACCGCTTGATGAATCTTACCTTTATTATGAGCTCCATAATATTGAGCAATAACAACAGAAGCTCCAGTTGATAAACCAACATAGAAGTTAACAACTAAGTTTGTCAAATTCCCTGTTGAACCAACAGCAGCAAGAGCATTTGTCCCACAAGCTTGACCAACAATAATGGTATCAACGGTATTATATAGTTGTTGAAAAAAGCTCCCAATTAATATTGGAAAAAAGAAAAAAAGTAATTGTTTCCAAATAACTCCTTTCGTAAAATCTTGTGTTTTATTCATAGATTACCCTCCCTATAATAAAAAACACCCAAAGGTGCATTGTTTGAAATAATGGTATCACATAATTTTTGACAAAACAACCAAAGAAGAAACATCAAAAAGTTAAATCAAGTTCATATTTCTTCTTTATGATAATACACGAAAGGAGGAACAGGAACTTACTTAAACGAAACTTAATTATAAACTTCCCTTTTTAAAAAAATAATAGTAGATAATAGTAAAAAGCAGATCTTTTCCCTTCCCTTTGATCTGTTTTTTTGTTGTTTCTATAAAATGAAAATGATAAGGTAGATAGAGAGAGGTGCAAAATCTATGTTATTTAAAGATAAATTAAAAGAACCTGTTATTTATAAAGGGAGTAATAAGGCAATAAATGAACTAAATCAAATACAAGAATATTTAAAAACACATACAAGTAAAGAATTAGAAAAGAAAGCAAGATTTATTCAGTATGGTATTGAAGGAGAAGAGAATGTTCTATTTGAATTAAAGAATAGTCATTTTCCAATGTATGTTTTACATGATATTTATATGGTAGATCATGATTTGAGTGCGCAAATTGATTATATAATTATTACGCCATCGATGGTTTATTTTATAGAATGTAAAAATCTTATAGGGACAATCACGATAGATTCTATGGGAAATTTTACAAGAGAGTATAATTATAATGGGAAAATAATTAAAGAAGGTATTTATTCACCCATAACACAAAATCAAAGACATTTAGAGTTATATAAAATGTTACGTGAAAAGGATAAAGGATCAGTAATGAAATTTCTTTATAATAAGACCTTTTCAAGTGGTTTTAAATCACTTGTTGTCCTTGCTAATCCAAAGTCTATCTTAAAAAGTCGTTATGCTCCTAAAGAAATAAAAGAAAAAGTTATTAAAGCAGACCAACTGATAGATTATATAAAGAAGCATGAACAAAGTGCTTTTAGAAATCAAAAAGATATGATTGCTATGGCTGATGGACTTTTATCTTATCATCAAAAACAAGAAATACCACCAATTCAAGAAGAAAATACATTTGAAAGTATAGCAATTAATAATGATGATCATTTAATTGAATCATTAAAAAAATATCGTATGAATAAAGCGCAAGAAAAGAATTTACCACCTTATTATATATTTAATGATATTACTTTAAATGAAATCGTTGCTTATAAACCAACAACAATAGAAGAACTCCTTTCGATAAAAGGATTTGGACCAAAGAAATGTGATTGGTATGGAGAAGATATTTTAGACATAATAAGAAGTTTGTAAAAAACTTCTTATTAATCACATGATTTTCGACAAAACAACCAAAAAAGAAACATGAAAAAGTAAAATAAAGTTCATATTTCTTCTTTATGATAATAGACGAAAGGAGGAACAAGAACTTACTTAAACAAAACTTAATCATAAATTTCCCTTTTTAAAAAAAGATAATAATAGATTAAAAAACAGATTCTCCCCCTCCCTTTTGAATCTGTTTTTTGTGCAGAATATATAAACAACATTCATTGATTATGATACAATAATTAAAAGAACATTTTGAATATGAAAGTAAATTAAAATGAAAGAATTTTTGTATGTATAAAATATTAAAAAGATACAAAAATTGCAAATTCTAATGACTATAATAGGAAATGTTAATAAGAGAAAATGATGAAGTTAGAGTTTTAAACATGATATTATTTTCAAGATGGGAGAAAAAATTATGAGTAAAAAAACAGTTCAAAAAAGTAAAAAAAGAACAACAAGAACGAATAAAAAAAGAACATCAGGTGTAAAGGCCAATACGGTTGTTGAACCAACACCAATCACAAGTGAAAAGAAAACTGATGTTAAACCAGTAGAAGTGCCTAAAAAAACTACTACTGTTGAACCAAAAGAAACAAGTGAAAAAGTTGTTGCTGCTGAATCAGCACCAGCTGTAAAAACAGCGCCTGCTAAGAAAGCAACTACTAAAAAGACAACAACTGCTAAATCAACAACAGCTACAAGTAAAAAGGCAGCTACTGCAAAATCAGAAACAACAACTGAAAAAGTCGCTGCCAAAACAACAACAACTAAAAAAACAGCTTCTACTAAGAAAGCAACTACTAAAAAGACAACAACTGCTAAATCAACAACAGCTACAAGTAAAAAAACAACTACTGCTAAACCAAAATCTGTAAAAAGTGAAACACCTGTTGAGGCTAAACCAACAGAAGTTATTCAAGAAGTTCCTGTTGAAAAACCTCAACCAATTGATTTGGGACCACGTAGAAGTGTTGCTTTTATTGGTTCAGAATGTTATCCATTTGTAAAAACGGGTGGATTAGGGGATGTTATGTCAGCTCTTCCAAAGAGTTTAGCTAAATTAAATATGGATGTTAAAGTTATTATTCCTAGATATAAATGTATTCCTCAAAAGTTCCAAGAAAAGATGGAATATAAAGGATCATTTTATATGGATCTATGTGCAGATGGAAAACAATATTATGTAGGTATTATGGAATATCAAGAAGATGGTGTTGTTTATGATTTTATCGATAATGATGAATTCTTCTCATGGGGTAATCCATATACTAATCTTATCGATGATATTCCTAAGTTCTGTTATTTTAGTAAAGCAGCTCTTGCGGCACTTAATTATTTAAATTGGACACCAGATATTGTACATTGTCATGATTGGCAAGCAGCTTTAGTTCCTCTTTATTTAAGAACAACCTTTAAAGATACAAACGTTGGACGTGCAGGTGCTATTCTTACAATTCATAACTTAAGATTCCAAGGTGTCTATGATCGAAAAACAATTCAATATTGGTCTGATCTTCCTGATTATGTCTTCAATAAAGATTGTATGACACAAAATTGGTTAGATGCGAATATGTTAAAAGGTGGTATTACTTATAGTAATGTAGTTACAACCGTAAGTAATACGTATGCTGGAGAAATTCAAACAGAAGAATATGGTGAAGGTCTTGAAGAACATTTAAGATATCATAGTAGTAAGATTTTAGGAATTGTTAATGGTATTGATACGGATATTTGGAACCCAGCAACAGATAAACTTTTAGCTGCTCAATATGATAGTCAATCTGTTATCAAGAATAAAAAAGCAAATAAAAAAGCACTTCAAGAATCATTAGGATTAGAAGTTGATGATCATAAAATTGTCATTGGACTTATTTCACGTCTTACAAATCAAAAAGGTCTTGATCTTGTCAATGATGTTATTCCAAGTATTATGGATGAACATACACAAGTTGTTGTTTTAGGTACAGGAGATGCGATGTATGAAGATGCTTTCCGTTATTATGAAAATAAATATAAAGGAAACTTCTGTGCATATATTGCTTACAATGAAAATGTCGCTCACAATATTTATGCAGGATGTGATGCTTTACTAGTACCATCAAGATTTGAACCATGTGGACTTACACAACTTATTAGTATGAGATATGGTTCTATCCCAATTGTAAGAGAAACGGGTGGACTTAAAGATACTGTTCAACCTTATAATCTATTTGATAATACAGGTAATGGTTTTACATTTGATCGTTATGAAAGTGGACTTCTTTATGATGCAATCAATCGTGCTAAAACACTTTATTTTGAAAATAGAAAATATTGGGATGAAATGGTTGTTCGTGATATGAATAAAGATGTTTCTTGGCAACAAAGCGCAAAACAATACAAAGATATGTATGTAGAATTAACACCAAAATATTAAAGCAATTTAAAAATGCAATGTTATTTAACGTTGCATTTTTTTATCCCATAATTTTTGACAAAACAAACAAGAAAGAAACATGAAAAAGTTAAATAAAATTCATAAAACTTATCTATGATAATACACGAAAGGAGGAACAAGAACTTACTTAAACTCAAAACTTAATTATCAATTTCCCTTTTTAAAAAATAATAATAGATAATAGTAAAAAGCAGATCTTTTCTCTTCCCTTGGATCTGTTTTTTTGTTGTAACAATAAAAATTGCATTGTAACAATCTAATTGTTACAATGCAAAAACTGATGTTACAATACTAAAATACCAATAAAATCAAATGATACACAACAAAAGAGGCAAGCCAAGCAATAAGGCATTGTCCAAAGACAACAATCAATGCCCATTTACCATTAAGTTCTCTTTTGATTGCAGCAATAGCAGCAATACAAGGTGTATAAAGTAAACAAAAAATAAGTAAAGATAAAGCAGCTGGTGTTGTAAGTGACATCAACAATGATTGGGTTGAACCATAAAGAATAGATAATGTCGAAACAACACTTTCCTTTGCCATAAATCCTGAAATAAGGGCTGTTGAAATGCGCCAGTCACCAAATCCTAATGGATTAAAGATTGGAGCAATATAACCAGCAAGAATAGCTAGAATGCTATCTTTTGATTCAGTAACAATATTAAATCTTAAATCAAAAGTTTGTAAGAACCAAATAACAATGGTTGCAACAAAGATAACTGTAAAAGCTCTTTGTAAGAAATCTTTGGCTTTTTCCCATAATAATTGACAGACGTTTTTAGCGCCAGGCATACGATAGTTTGGAAGTTCCATGACAAAAGGAACAGGTTCACCTTTAAAAAGGGATCCTTTTAAAATCAAAGCAAAAATAATACCCGTCAAAATACCAAAAACATATAAGAAAATCATGACTAATGCGCCCTTACCTGGGAAAAAGACGGAGGTAAAGAAAGCATAGATTGGAAGTTTTGCTGAACATGACATAAATGGTGTTAGAATGATTGTCATTTGTCGATCTCTTCTTGAAGAAAGTGTACGACTTGCCATAACGCCAGGTACTGTACAACCAAAGCCAATCAACATAGGGACAATACTTCGTCCAGAAAGTCCTATTTTTCTAAGCAGTTTATCCATGATAAATGCCACACGTGCCATATATCCACTATCTTCTAGAATTGATAAAAAGAAGAATAAAGTAACGATAATTGGTAAGAAACTTAAAACAGTTCCTACCCCATTAAAAATCCCATCTATAATCAAAGAATGCAAAGCAACATTAATTTGAGCATTTGTGAGTAAAGTGTCAACATAATTTGTGACAACAGTCACCCCACTTTCTAAAACTCCTTGTAAAAAAGCTCCAATAACATTAAATGTTAGAAAGAAAACAATTCCCATGATTCCAATAAAAGCAGGAATTCCTGTATATTTTCCTGTTAAGAATTGATCAATTTTTTGACTTCTTAATCTTTCTTTACTTTCATGTGGTTTTTTTACAGTTTGTTTACAAATATCTGTAATATAATGAAATCTATTACTTGCTATAGCAGCAGAACAATCAAGATTACTTTCTTCTTCTAATTGAATACGAATGTGTTCTAAAGTTTCTTTTTCATTTTGACTTAGATCAAGTTGTTCTAATAAAAGTTCATCTTTTTCAACAAGTTTACTTGCTGCAAAACGTAATGGAATCTTTGCGTTTGAGGCATGATCTTCAATTAAATGTTCAATCGCATTTAAACAACGATCAATCGCTTTGTTTTGTTGATTGTCTATATGTTGATAGAATTGAGGTCTTTCTTGATAATAAGCAACATGTAAAACATGGCTGACGAGTTCATCAATACCTTCCCCTTTAGCAGCTGAAATAGGAATAACTGGAACACCGAGATATTCTTCTAAATCATTGATTAATACAGTTCCTCCATTACCTAACATTTCATCCATCATATTTAAAGCGACAACCATTGGCATATTAAGTTCTAAAAGTTGCATTGTAAGATAAAGATTTCTTTCAATGTTTGTAGCATCTACAATATTAATAATAGCTTTAGGTCTTTCTCTTAATAAGAAGTTTCTTGTGACGATTTCTTCACTACTATAAGGTGACATAGAATAAATACCTGGTAAATCAGTAATCAGAGTATTTTGATACCCTTTAATTCTTCCATCTTTACGATCAACAGTAACTCCAGGAAAGTTACCAACATGTTGATTTGAACCTGTAAGTTGATTGAATAGTGTGGTTTTACCACAGTTTTGATTTCCTACTAAAGCAAATGTGAGTAAATCACTTTCATGATAGATTTGATGATCATTCATTTTATGATAACTTGATTCACCATAGCCAGGGTGATCTTTATATTGAAAAATGAATGAATCATTTTTATTTTCTGTTTTTTTAGTTATTTCTTTAATTTCAATTTTATGAGCATCTTCTTTCCTTAAAGTAAGCTCATAATCATGTATTTTAATTTCCATAGGATCACCCATCGGTGCATACTTTACCATGGTAACCTCTGTACCTTGAATTAATCCCATATCTAAAAAGTGTTGTCTTAAAGCTCCTTCTCCGCCAACAGAGAGAATAACAGCACTTTTTCCAATAGCCAATTCCTCTAATTTCATAATTTTCCTTCTTTCCTTTATAAGGATAACTTTTTAATAAAAGAGTTGCAATGATGAAACACTTTTTTTAACATAATTATTCCATTTTATTGTTAAAGTATATCGGTATATTAAAGTCGGAGGTAGAAATGTATGATAAAAAATGCACTATTAAGTTTAAAGAAAAATATAGGAAAAACGATTTTATTATTTGTAATTATTGTTGTAATTACAAATCTCGTTATTGCTGGTTTATCTATTCAATCAGCAACAAAAAAATCAATGGATCAAATTCGTAGTAGTTTAGGAAACGATGTAACTCTTTCTGTTGATTTTAGAAATATGATGAAAAACAGAAAACCTAGTGAAGCCGTAAGTAATGAGACATCATTAACAACAACCATGGCAGATAGTTTAAAAGATTTAAAGTATGTAAAAAATTATAATTATCAAATATCTACATCAGCTAACAGTAATTCTATTTCAGCGGTAGAAACTGCATCAGATAATAGTAATAATCAACCAGAACAAGCTTCAAATCAAGTTGATTTTACAATCAGTGCCAACACCACAATGAAGTATTTAGATTCTTTTACCAATAACAATTATAAACTTACAAAAGGGCGTTTACTTACAACAAAAGATCAAAATACAAATAATTGTGTTATTGAAACCAATCTTGCAAGTGATAATGATTTAAGTGTTGGTGATACTTTTACTATTACAACAACGATTAATGATGAAACAATTATTCAAGAACTTATAATTGTAGGTATTTATGAAATTCAATCAACAAATGAAATTGGTAGTGCTCATTTCAATAATCCAGTAAACACAATTTATACTGATTTATCAATTGGACAAACACTTACTGGAAGTAGTGAAAATATTACATCAGCAATTTATTATTTAGATGATCCAGAAAACGCAGAAGCTTTTGTAGAACTTGCGAAAAAGAAAAGTGATATTGATTTTGATACGTTCTCATTAGATGCCAATAATCGTCTTTATCAACAAAATGCTTCTTCTCTTGAAAGTATGCAATCATTTGCAAAGATGTTTGTATGGATCGTAGTGATTGCTGGTAGTGCAATTCTTTGTTTAATCTTAGCTCTAACAATTAGAAATAGATATTATGAAATTGGTGTTCTTTTATCACTTGGACAAAGTAAAGTTAAAATTATTGCTCAACAACTTATTGAAGTAGGGTTAATTGCAGTAGTTGCTTTTGTGATTTCTTTAGGTACAGGACAATTAACATCTCATTATATGGGAAATATGTTAGAAAGTAGTTCTTCTTCAAATGTCATGCAAATGGGTCAAAAAGGAGATCAACCAAATGACAATCAAAATCAATCAGATAGTAATCAACAAAAAAACAATACACAAACAAAAGAAAATTTCCTAGGAAATATGATTCAAGGACCATCAAATCAGGAATTAGATGTTTCGATTACAGGTGAAAATGTCATTCAACTTGCCGGTGTGACTGCAGCTATTTGTATTGTTTCTATTGCTGTACCTGCAGCCTATGTATTAAGACTTACACCTAGACAAATCTTATCTAGAAAGGAAGGTTAAGATGGAAAAGTTATTAGAATTAGAAAATGTAAGCTATAGTTATCAAGATGGCAAAGAAAAAAATCAAATTTTAGATCATGCTTCTTATTTGTTTGAAAAAGGTAAAATCTATGCAGTTGTTGGTGCGAGTGGAAGCGGGAAAACAACAACTCTTTCTCTTGCATCTGGTTTAGATAAACCTGATGATGGAAAAGTTTTGTTCAAAGGAAAAGATATTCAAGAAATAGGTTTGAATAAATATCGTCGAGAAGATATTTCAATTGTCTTTCAATCTTATAATCTTATTTATTATATGAATGCTTTAGAAAATGTTATGTCTGCTTTAGAAATTGCGGGAATCAAAAGAAAAGATAAAAAAGAATATTGTTTATCTATTCTTGAACAACTTGGACTTTCCAAAGATGAATGTAAAAGAGATATTCGACAATTATCAGGAGGACAACAACAAAGAGTTGCAATTGCACGTGCTATTGCAAGAGAAGTCGATTTGATTCTTTGTGATGAACCCACGGGTAACCTTGATGAAAAGAATTCACTAGATATCATGAATACTTTCTTAGATTTAGCACATATTCATCATAAATGTGTTATTTTGGTAACCCATTCACCTACTCTAGCAAAGATGTGTGATGTGTCTTTAAGAATTAAAGAAGGAAAAATAGAAGTAAAACGTTAGGGTTTTGCTTCCGAATTGATTAAAAAATTTTAATTAATAAAAACACCTAAGAGAATAGTATCTTAGGTGTTTTTATTAATTTCCTTGAGGCGATAAATTGCGCAAATGTAAATATACAGTATTTTTTGAAATGTTTAATTCGTCTGCAATTTTTGGAACAGAATCTTTTATTTGGAAAATACCCCTATCATATAATTGAGAAATTATAGCCTTGTTTTTATTAGAATATGAAATTGAAGAATCTTCGTATACTTCGTTCTTTACATATTCCAAAGTAGATAAAATCATTTCATCTACGTTACTTGCAAAAGTTTCAGTAACAGATTTGATTTGTACTTCTTCTTGTTTTTTAGGAACATAAGATTGAATAAAATCGTTTAAACTAATATTCATATAATAGTTCATACATAATAATCCAATAATTCTATTATTTTCACCACGAATTGCAATAGTAGTACTTTTTAATGGTTCACCTTTAGCGTTTGTAGAAAAGTAAGTTTCACTTGATTCACCGCTATCTTTTAAACGACTAAGCATTTCTAATGCTTTGTCTGTAATAGGAGCCCCTATCTTACGGCCAGTATGTTCACCGTTTACTATATTTATGACCGAGTGTTCATAACTATCTAAGCTATGCAATACAATTTCATAACCATATCCTAAATATTTTTCTAAGCCTTCTAGTAGTGTACTGTAACTTTTTAAAATTTGTTGATCGATTAATGTAAGTTGAATTTCTTTGAATTTCATAGTTACCTCCAATACCTATTATAACATAAATTAAATAAATTTAAAATAAATAATGAAAAATATTTCATTTAATAAATATATTTAATATAATCAAGTTAAAAATAAGCGCTATCATTTTATAAAATAGTAAAAAATAGTTTATAAAATTAAAGAAAGTTTATTGACTAAAATAAAATAACATACTACAATGTAATTGTGAAAAATATTTCATTAGAGAGAGGAGCTAAGAAAATGAATAGTGAAATTAAAACAAAAGAAGCCCCAGCAGCAATTGGGCCATATTCTCAAGGAATTATAGCTGGTGAATTTGCATTTGTTTCTGGACAAATTCCAGTTAATCCTAAAACAGGATGTGTAGAATCTGATAATATTGAAGGACAGGCTAAACAGTCTTTAGAAAATGTTAAAGCTGTTTTAGAAGAAGCTGGTTTTAAATTAAGCGATGTTGTTAAGACAACATGCTTTATTGCAGATATGAATGATTTTGCGACTTTCAATAAAGTATATAGTGAATATTTTAATGGAATGTGTCCAGCAAGATCTTGTGTGGCTGTTAAAGAACTTCCAAAACAAGTGCTTTGTGAGGTAGAAGTAATTGCTCATAAATAATAAAGAAAGAAAATAGGTGAAGAAATATGAAAATATTATTGATGTGCGGTGCCGGTGCTTCGAGTGGGTTCATGGCTCAAGCTATGCGTAAAGCCGCAAAAGAACAAGGATTAGATGATATTGATGTTATTGCAAGAAGCGAAGCTGAGATGACAAATAATCTAAAAGGAACAGACATTATTATGTTTGGACCACACTTAGCTTATAAGAAAGATGCTTTAGCAAAAGATTTAGAACAATATAATATTCCATTTGCTTTTATTGATAAAGATGCATATGGAGCTATTGATGGTGCAGCAACTTTAAAACAAGCAATGGATATTTTAAAAGGTGCTAAACCACAAGAAGTAGAAAAAGAACCAGTAAAAGAAGTAGAAAAAAAAGAAGTTAAAGCTGACAAAAATGTTGAAAATCAAAAAGGTTTTATGGGTTGGATTACAAATTCATTAGCACCTAAGTTAGATAAATTAACACAAAATGTTTATATTATGGCAATTCAACAATCAATCATGAGCATTTTACCAATGATTATGATTGGATCGGTATCTTCAATTGTTGGTGTATTTAGAAATTTTGAAGCATTGAGCTGGATTCCAGACATTTCACAATTGAATACTTTCTCATTTGGATTAATTGCTATTTTCTTAACAATATTAGTTCCAATGAAAGTATTAGAAAAAAAGGGAAATGAAAAATTAAAAATTTCCGCTATGTTATCAAGTTTAGCATTATTCTTTATTATCACTATACCAAATATTGCAGATGGTAATATTTCATTTGTAATGGATAAAATTGGTACTGGAGGTATGTTGACGGCTGTTGTTACTGCAGTATTTACTGCTTGGATTTTCAATGTAGCATCAAATCATTCAATGTTTAAAAAAGATACAGTTATGCCTGATATGGTTGTGGCTTGGATGGATGCACTTGTTCCAGTTACAATTACATTGGTTATTGGTTTAGTTATCATGAATACTGGATTTGATTTACCATTATTTATTCGTGGATTATTCTCTCCAATTTCAGCATTTGGTCAAACTTGGTTAGGATTAATTGCGATTACATTCTTTACATGTTTCTTATATTCATTTGGATTTACTTGGATTTTATTCCCAATTGCATGGGCAATTTGGATGGAAGGTATGGATGCTAATATGGCAGCTGTAGCTGCGGGACATGTTGCACAAAATATTAACTTAATGGAAACAGTTATGGGATTAACTTATATCGGTGGTCAAGGATGTACATTAGCATTAGTTATTATGTGTATGCGTTCTAAAGTAAAACGTTTAAAAGCTATTGGAAATGTATGTGTTTTACCAGCAATTTTCAATATTAATGAACCAATTGTTTTCGGTGCACCAGTAGTTTGGAACCCAATTTTAATGATTCCATTATGTTTAAACTCAATTGTCATTCCTAGCATCATGTATTTAGTTATGAGAATTGGATTAGTGCCTGTTCCTAGCGCACCAATGCAAATGTGGTATTTACCAAATATCATTCAAGGTTATTTAACAACAGGAAGTCTTGCTGGAGTTGTTTTAGTAATCGTATTGTTTATCGTTTCATGGTTTATTTGGTTACCATTCTTTAAAGTTTACGAAAAACAACAATATTTAGAAGAAAACAGTAAAAAATAAAATTAGAGTAGAAATGAGGGAATAAAATGAATTTAGAACACGCACAAACAGCAATGAAGATTATTTTACATGCAGGAGATGCTAGAGAAAAAACAATGGATGCTTTAAAAGCTTTGGATACATTTGATATAGAAAATGCAAAAGAATTATTAAAGCAAGCAAATGAAGCTATTGTACAAGCTCATCAAGTACAAACAGATGCTTTACAAGCAGAATCTCGTGGAGAAGAATTAGAATATTCAATATTATTCTCTCATGCACAAGATACATGTATGTGTGCAAGTAGTGAATTAAATGTAGCAATGCATTTAGTTGATTTGTTTGAAGTTATTGATAAAAGATTTAAAAAATTAGAAAATAAATAATTACTTATTTGGCAGGAATATATTCCTGCCAAATTTAGAAGATAGGAGATGAATATATGTCATTTTTTGATGATGAAAATGTAAATTTAGATGTATTAAAAAGAAAAGCGTACAATTTGCGTTGGGCAGAAGTTGAGGAAGGAGTTATTCCACTAACAGCTGCAGATCCTGATTTTCCTTGTCCACCTATGGTAAAACAAGCAATGCTAGATTATATTTCTGATGGGTATTTTTCATACACACCAAAAACAGGATTTGATGATTTTAAAATTGCTTTATCGAATTATGTTAAAGATTTAAAGAATGAAAATATTCCAGCAAAAAATGTATTACCGGTAGATAGCGCAGCACGAGCAATGTATATTGTAGCAAAAGCATTTTTAAAACCTGGAGATGAAATGATTGTTTTTGATCCTTGTGATTTTTTATTTAGAGAATCATGCTTAGCAGCAGGAGCAACACCAGTATATTATTCTTGTGGAATTGATGAAAAAAAAAGAAAAATGGATCTTTCTAAATTAGAAAGTTGTATTACTGAGAAAACAAAAATGATAGGATTATGTAATCCACATAATCCTTATGGATTGACTTATACAAAAGAAGAATTAGATTATATTATGTCACTTTGTGAAAAATATGATCTTTATATTATGAATGATGAAATTTGGTCAGATATTGTTTATCCAGATGCAAAATTTGAAAGTATTTATTGTTTAGGAAATGAACGATGTCACCGAGTTATGTCTGTATTTGGTTATTCAAAAAGTTTTGGACTAGCAGGTCTTAGAGAGGGATGTGTTTATACTACAAATGATGATGCATTTGATAAATTGGTAGAAGCAAGTGATGTTATGTCTACTGCAGGAGGTGCAACTTCAATTTCTCAAGTAGCTGCCATTGCGGCAATGAATGATTCTAGAGACTGGGGAAAAGAATTTATAAAACATTTAACAGAAAATAGAGACTATGCGGTAAACTTTATTAATAACAATATTCCTCAATTACATGCATATAGACCTAAAGCAACTTATTTGTTATATGTAGATATTAAAGATTTAAACTGTACAGCAGTTGAATTAGTTGATTTCTTAAAGAAAGAAGTTAAGCTTTCAGTTGTTCCAGGCGGACATAATTATTTTGGTAATCAATCTGAAGGACATGTTCGAATTTGTATAGCTACAAGTAAAGGAATATTACATGAAGGATTAAATCGTTTAAAATTAGGTGTAGAAAAATTTGTTAGTCAGAAAGGATAATGATTATGAATAATAATGAATTCCCAAAAGGATTTTTATGGGGAGGTGCAACAGCAGCTTACCAATGTGAAGGAGCATGGAATGAAGATGGAAAAGGATTTGCGATAACTGATTTATTAACAGCAGGAACACGTAGAAATCCTAGAAAATTAACAACGAAAGAAGAATCAAGAGTTTATTATCCTGCAAAAATAGGTATTGATCATTACCATCGTTATAAAGAAGATATTAAATTATTTGCTGAAATGGGTTTTAAAGTCTATAGAATGTCAGTTTCATGGGCGAGAATTTTCCCAAATGGAGATGATGAAAAACCAAATCAAAAGGGATTAGATTTTTATAGAGATGTATTTAATGAGTGTCACAAATATGGAATAGAACCATTAGTATCAATTATGCATCATGATACACCAATGGCATTAGCTATTAAACAAGATGGTTGGTTATGTAAAGATACAATTGGTGCTTATGTTAAGTATGCTAAAACTTTATTTAATGAATATAAAGGTTTAGTTCATTATTGGATTACATTTAATGAAATTAATATGACAATGAACTATTTTGGTGATGTTTATGGTGCAGGTATCTTATCAAATCAAACAACGGTAATTGATATTAATAATGTAAGTGATGATTCAATGTCTAAAGAAAAACAAAATAAACGTTTTGCGGCATTACATAACCAATTTTTAGCTAGTGCTTTAGTGGTTAAAGCAGGACATGAAATTGATCCATCAAATAAAATTGGTTGTATGATATCATCGGATGCACATTATCCATATTCTTGTAATCCAATTAATATTTTAGCTGCACAAAACTCAATGCGTAAACTATGGTATTGTGGAGATGTGCAAGTAAGAGGTGAATACTCTTACTTTACAAAAAGCTTCTTAAAAGAAAAAGGTGTAACACTAGAAATCACAGAACAAGATAAAAAAATTCTCAAAGAAGGAACTGTGGACTTCTATTCATTAAGTTACTATACTTCTGGAACAGATTGCTTAGATCAAAAAGTTGATACAGATTCAGGAAACTTTAATTTAGGAGCTGCAAATCCCTATTTAAAAAAATCAGAATGGGGTTGGGCTTTTGATCCTGATGGATTACGTTGGGTATTAAATGAAATTTATGGACGTTATCATATACCATTATTTATTGCAGAAAATGGATTGGGTGCAATTGATGAAGTGAGTGAAGATGGTAAAGTTCATGATCCTTATCGTATTGAATATTTAAAAGCACATACAAAAGCAATGAAACAAGCGATTGATGATGGTGTAGACTTATTTGGTTATACTTGGTGGGGACCTATTGATTTAGTAAGTGCTTCAACAGGAGAAATGAAAAAACGTTATGGGTTCATTTATGTAGATTTGGATAATGCTGGAAATGGAACGTTAGAAAGACAAAGAAAAGACTCATTCTATTATTATAAAAAATTAATTGAATCGAATGGAGCGTGTGTCTTTGATGAATAAAAAAGCAATTTGTTTTAAGACGATTGAAACACATACTTTAGGAGAACCTACACGTATTGTTACTGAAGGTTTTCCTAAGCATAAAGCAAAATCTATGATGGAATATAAAGAGTATTTAGAAAATAATTATGATTAATATCGATCAGTACTTATGTGTGAACCTAGAGGTCATAAAGATATGGTTGGAGCACTTCTAGTAGAACCAATTTATAAGGAAGCGGATATAGGTGTCATTTACATGGATGCCAACCGATGGATAAATATGTGTGGGCATGCTACTATCGGAGTATCTATGACATTGGTTAATGAAAATCTAGTTAAAGTTGTAGAACCTGTAACCCATTTAACTTTAGAAATGCCAGCTGGACTTATTCATGTAGATGTAGAAGTTGAAGATGGAAAGACAAAAAGTGTTTCTTTTGAAAATATTCCTTCTTTCTTATTTGAAGAAAATTGTCTCGTAAATAATATCCACTTTGATATTAGTTATTCAGGATCATTTTTTGCTTTGGTAGATGCTGATCAATTAGACATAGAAATCAATATTAATAATGCAAATAAATTTAAAGGACTTGGAGTAAATTTATTGAGACAGATTAACGAAAAATATGATGTGAAGCACCCTACTTTACCGATAAATCGAGTGGTTAATGTAGAATTTTATCATAAGACAGATGATGGACAAAAAAATATTGTTATTAGTGAAGAAGGCATGATTGATCGTTCCCCATGTGGTACAGGAACTTGTGCAAAACTTGCATATATGTATAACACAAATAAATTAAAGTTAAATGAAACATTTATTAATCAAAGCTTTACCGGGGTTTCTTTTAAAGGAAGAGTAATAGAAGAAACTAAAATAGATAAATATAAAGCTATTATATCAAGTATTACGGGAGTAGCCTATATTGATGGATATAGTACATTTTTAATAGATGAAGATGATCCGTTAAAATATGGATTTGTTATTAATTAACATGATGAAAATGTGATTTTCCTTCCTTGTATACATTAACATTTTAATTGTTTAATATAATCAAATCTTTAAAAAAAAGAGAGAAATTTTTAAAATGGACCCTGTAAAACGGACACAAGAAAAAAGTACTTTGGTGCTTAGTCCTGTTTTACAGGGCTTTTATTTTGTGTATTATGATTATTAGAGAAATGGCGATGTATTTATGGGAGTTAATTATTTGACAGATGAACAGCTTAGTTTATCAGAAGAAAATCCCTATGCAATAAAAGCATAACCTATTCAGAAGAATTTAAAGAACTTCTGCTTGAATTGGATTGATTATCAAAATAGGATGCAGCCAATAGAGATATTTAAAAAATATGGATTTGATCCCTATGCTTTGGGATTAAGAAGACGAAATAATTTTACGAATCGTTAAAAAGGTTGTAAGAGAAGATGGCTTCAAAGACACAAGAAGCAAAAATTGTAGTAGACCATCTACCAAAGACTTATCTTTAGAAGAACAACTGGAATAAGAACAAAGTTCTCCAACAGGAGAATGATTTTTTAAAAAGAGTGAGATCTATCAACAGAAAACAAATTACAAAACAATTGAAAAACAAACAGTAAGAGAAAAATATGAACTTATTGATAGAACGTTAAATTCACCAAAAAAATGTATTAACAGTGTCATATATTTGTGAAAAAGAACAGAACATAGAAATATGTCTATCCTTAACTTAATGATATTTCTTTACAGCTTTTTTTATTCTCGCATTGGCACAAGTTTTCTGACAATACGATGACATGGATGATTGACATAATATGATGTGTTGGAAAAACCTACTAAATGACTCTTTCTAAAACTTAATAGATTAAATTTTCATTCATTTTCAAATAACTCTTTTATTAAAAAAGATGATCTATAACTATAAACGTAATCCTTTAATATCTTTAATACGTGAAAGAATAATATTACAACTACAACTAATAACCCCTGGTAATGTATCAATAGTAGTATGTAAGAAATCCTCCATCTCACTATTAGAAGCAGCAACAGCGTGTACATGTAATTTGTTTTTTCCTGTAACACGATAAATTTGAGTAACAATATTATTTTGGTTTAATATTTCTATAACATCAGTAAACGAATTTGATAATGTTTCAATTTCAAAATAACAAGATATAGCACCACTTATTTTTTGAGGATTGATAATTGTCGTATATTCTTCAATAACCCCTTTTTTTTCTAATGCTTGAATTCTAGCTTTTACAGCAACTCTAGAAATCCCTACCTCTTTTCCGATATCAGAGTAAGAAAAACGTGCATTTTTTATTAATAATTGAACAATTTTTTGATCTAATTCATCAAGCCCATTTAAATACATAATCATTCCCCCGTTAATCATTTATTTAATACTATCATGCTCCTTATTATAAGTAAATCTTTTAAAAATTAGAGATATTGACTGAAAATAAATATTTGATTATAATACTTACAAAACGTAAGATGAATATTACGAAAGGAATGTAAAAGATGAATAGAGATTTAACAAAAGGTTCAGTTTTAAAGTCTATGCTTCTTTTTTCAATTCCAATGATTTTAGGTGATTTACTTCAACAATGTTATAACATTGTTGATACATTGATTGTTGGTCAATTTCTTGGTAAAAATGCTCTAGCAAGTGTTGGCTCATCGTTTACCTTAATGACATTTATAACATCTATAATCCTTGGTTTATGTATGGGAAGTGGAGCGTTGTTTTCAATTAGATATGGACAAAAAGATGAAAAAGGATTACAGGAAGATGTATGTGCATCATTTTTCTTTATTGCACTCGTCACGTTTATACTAACAGTAATATCTTATATTTTTCTTAATCAGCTTTCTGTTTTTTTACATGTTCCACATGAAGTGTGGGGAGATATGAAAGGCTATCTTATTGTTATTTTTATAGGAATACCAGCTATTTTTTTATATAACTATTTTGCTTCTTATTTAAGAGCTATTGGTAATTCAATGACGCCACTTATATTTTTAGCTGTTTCGGCAATACTTAATATTGCATTAGATTTATTTTTTGTCATTGTATTAAAATTAGGAGTTGAAGGCGCAGCTATTGCTACGGTGATTTCCCAATATCTTTCAGGTATTGGCATCAGTATTTACTCACTTATAAAAAATATACAGGTACGAGCAATTACAAAATTACAATATTTTCATTTAAAGAGGGTTCATAAAGTAATCTCATTTTCAGTTCTTACATGTATTCAACAATCAGTAATGAATTTAGGTATTTTAATGGTACAAGGGTTAGTAAATAGTTTTGGAACTGTGGTTATGGCAGCATTTGCTGCGGCTGTTAAAATTGATGCTTTTGCATATATGCCAGTACAAGATTTTGGGAATGCATTTTCTACTTTTATTGCTCAAAACTATGGTGCAAAAGAAAAAATGCGTATTCAATCAGGATTAAAATCAGCAGTTTGTCTTTCTATGGGATTTTGTATAATTATTTCAACTATTGTATGTATTTTTGCTAAAGATTTAATGACTATTTTTATAGATGCAAAAGAAACAGAAATTATTATGGAAGGTGTCAAGTATTTAAAAATTGAAGGTGCCTTTTATTGTGGAATTGGTTGTTTGTTTTTGTTGTATGGTTTGTATCGTGCTTTAGGTAAACCTGGTATGAGTGTCATTCTTACAATATTTTCTTTAGGTACACGTGTTGTGTTAGCTTATGTTTTATCCGCAATTCCAGCGATTGGTGTTACTGGTATTTGGTGGTCTGTTCCTATTGGATGGGCACTTGCAGATTTAATAGGATTAATTTATTATAGGCGTAAAAAAAAGGAATTGCTTTCTTTCAATATTGGGTAGGAGCTGGGCATATAGGAAAAAATGTGATAAAAATTGCTCAGGCGTTAGATATGGATATTATGGTGTATACAAGAACGTCTAGAGAAGATCATGATGGAATTCATTATGTATCATTGGATACTTTATTAAAGAATAGTGATTATATTTCTTTGCATTGTCCATTAACTAATCATATGTTTGTAGTTTGTCTTTTCTACATTTTCTGCTTTATAGGAAATGCTTTTGTAGGATTCTATCGAGGAATCGGTAAAGTAGATGTTCCTTTTAAAGGAACAACGATGCATGTTACATTACGTGTTATTTTATCTTATTTACTTATTCATCAATTCTGTGGCTTTAGGTTGTGGTATCGGTTGGATATTTGTGAATATTTATCAAATATATGCATATAGAAAATTAAAGTTGTAAAAAAATAAGTAATAATTTAATAATCATAATAATAAAATCTGTAATATAAACGCAATAATTTATAAAATAATATAGTTTTGCGGTTTAAAACCGCAAAACTATTGAACGCTATGTATTTTTGCGATAAAATCTATATAAAATGAGGTGATAACATGATAGAAAGACCGCTTTATTTAAATAAAATAATGCCTTTTGTTGATACACCTTTTGTTAAGATATTAACAGGTGTAAGAAGATGTGGTAAATCAACAATATTAAAGATGATCCAAAAAAAATTAAAAGAAGAACACCATATTACTGATGAACAAATTTTGAGTTATCGTTTTGATTCAATGGAATATGAAGATATGACATCAAAAGAGCTTTATCAAGAATTAAAAACAAAGATTTTAAATACTAAAAAAACATATTTATTCTTAGATGAAATTCAAGAAATAAATGGTTGGGAAAAAGTAGTAAATACACTCGCTTCTGATTATGATGTTGATATTTATATAACAGGTTCAAATTCTAGAATGATGTCTTCAGAAATATCAACATATTTAACAGGAAGGTATGTTACATTTCATATTTATACATTATCTTTTGATGAATATTTAACGTTTAAAAAAAGCTATTCAACAATTTATGATATTAAACAAGAGTTTAATCAATATGTACGTTTAGGTGGTTTCCCTGCGACACATTTACAAGAATACTCACAAGATGAAGTCTATACGATTGTTAGAGATATTTATAATTCCACAATATTTTCAGATATCGTTCGTCGAAATCAGGTAAAGAAAATAGATCAGTTAGAAAGAGTGGTAAAATATACTTTTAATAACGTTGGTAATACTTTTTCTGCTAAGTCAATTTCAAATTATTTAAAATCTGAGCAAAGAAAAATAGATAACGAAACAGTTTATAGATATTTAGAAAAACTGCAAAAAGCTTATATTCTTCATAGATGTTCACGTTATGATTTACAAGGGAAATCTATTTTAAAAACACAAGAGAAATTTTATTTAGCTGATATTTCTTTAAGATATGCTGTTTTAGGATATACAATAGATAGCGTAGCATCATCATTGGAAAATATTGTTTATTTAGAACTTAAAAGAAGAGGGTATGATGTTTGTATTGGGAAGTATAAAGATAAAGAAATTGATTTTGTTGCAACAAAACAAAATGAGAAAATTTATGTTCAAGTGACACAAGAAATTAAATCAGAAAAAACACAAAAAAGAGAATATGAGCAATTATTAGAAATTAAAGATAATTATCCTAAATATATGGTTTTAACAGATGATTTTGCAGGTGGTAATTATCAAGGAATTAAAACAATGCATATAACAGATTTCTTATTAAGTAAGGAATATTAAAAACAGATGACTACACATGGAATCATCTGTTTTTTTCTAATTATAATTAAAGCATTAAATTTGTTATTCCTACATTTTGCTTAACTTCTATAGATTACGATTGTTAACTTACTAGAATATTTTATTTAAAACTGCTAAAATTTCTAGAAATGTATATCTATGTTACAATAAAAGTAGTAAATCATTAACAATGCGATGAGGAGATGAGTTTATGATTAAGAAAGAAAACTTACCTGAATGTCCTGTAGCAACAACTGTTTCTTTGATAGGAAGTAAATGGAAATTGTTGATTTTAAGAGATTTATTAACGGGGACAAAACGTTTTGGACAGTTAAAGAAATCATTACCTGATATTTCTCAAAAGGTATTGACGGAGTCTTTAAAATCAATGGTTGATGATGGAATTGTAGAACGTGTGGCTTATCCTGAAGTACCACCACGTGTAGAATATAGTTTAACAGATTTAGGAGAATCAATGAGACCTGTGATTTCTGTAATGGAACAATGGGGAAAGGAATATAAGGAAAGTATTTAGGGTATAAAAAAAGCACCTTTTTTAATAAAGTTGTTCAAGCTAAATTAAAAGAAAAGGTGCAATACAATTATATATGATTAAAAATAATTTTGTATATAAAAATCTAATATTTGATGAATTTCATCAAATATTAGATTTTTATTTTATTTTCCATTGATGTTTTTTTAAATCAACATGATGATCATCTTTAAAAGTAACTCCTTCTTTTTCTAATAATTCTTTTTGTTCAAACCAACCAGGAACAAGTCTTCCTTGAAAATTAACGACACGATGACAAGGATAATGTCCATAATATGAGGCATTTGCTAGTATTTTACCTACTAAACGACTATTTTTTTCTCTACCAATTAAACAAGCAATTTGTTTATATGTTGCCACACATCCTTTAGGTATTTCTCCTACTGTTTCTAATACTTGATAAATTAATTCTTCATTCATAATGATCATTCCTTTTCCTTTAATTTATTATAAAAAATGAATGCAAGAGAATCAATTTATGTTAGTATTATTTAAGGAAAAGGAAGAAGTAAATGTGAAAATTGTTTTATTAAACGGAAGTCCACGTAGAGGTGGAAATACAGAAATTATGATTAATACATTTATGGAAAATGTTAAAGGTCATGATGTTGTTAAATTAAATATTGCATCAAGGATGCTTAGGATGTAAGTATTGTTGGTCACATCAAGGAGAATGTGTTCAAAAAGATGATATGGAACAAGTATGGACACATTTAAAAGAAGCAGATATTATGATTTTTGCATCACCAATCTATTGGTTTGATATGACTGCTCAATTAAAAACTGTCATTGATCGTATGTATGCAGGTGGAAGCACAGGGTTTCATTTCCACCAAACAGCTTTATTATTAGATGCTGGAGCTGATCATGTTTTTGATGCAGCGATAAGTCAATATAAAGCCATGACATCTTATTTAAAATGGGAAGATCTTGGTATTATTTGTGTTCCTAATATGGAAAATAAAGGAAGTATGAAAGAATCTTCAAAATTAGGTGAAGTTATTCAATTAGCTAAAAGTATTAAATAAGAAGATTTAAAGTAATGAAAAAAAGTTGCATTCATATGTGTTCACAATTCTTGTAGAAGTCAAATTGCTGAAACTTTAGGAAAGCATCTTACAAGTGATGTTTTTGAAAGCTATTCAGCAGGAAGTGAAATCAAAAATCAAATAAATCTAGACGCTGTTCGTTTAATGAAAAATTTGTATGGAATAGATATGGAAAAGACACAACATCCAAAGTTGATCAATGAAATACCTCAAGCAGACATGCTAATATCAATGGGATGTAATGTTGGTTGTCCTTTTGTTGGTAAAGAATTTGATGATAATTGGCAACTTGATGATCCAACGGGAAAAGAGGATCAAGAATTTATAAAAGTGATTCATGAAATCGAAGAGAAAATATTAAAACTTAAAGAAGAACTTACGAAATAAAAAATTCGTAAGTTTTTTTATTTTTTTGAAGAAAAAAGTAAAAAAATAAACGATATATATAGTAGGAGGAACTACTTATGCAACAATTAAATTTTATAACAAGCTCTAATAAAACAATCATGTATGATCAGTATTGTAAAATGCTGATAGGACATCCGTATATGCTTGCAAGAATCATTTCTTATTTTGTTGAAGAAGCAAAGTATCTTTCATTAGATGAAATAAAAAAATTGATTAAAGGAGTTCGTATTGGTGATAAAATCGGCAATCCTCATTTTTATTTAATGGATAAAGAAGCTTTTATCAAGGATGAGGGCTTAATGTGCTATGATATTTATTTCTATATCGATTTACCACAAATAGATCAATCAACCAAAAGAGTCTACATCAATATTGAAATCCAAAACAATCCTTATACAAAATATCATCTTGTCACAAGAAGCATTGCCTATAGTTCAAGAATGATTTCCAGTCAATGGGGAAGAGAATATGATAGCGAAAACTATGATGGAATGAAAAAAAGTGTATTCATTTTGGATCATGCCACAAGCTACAAAGAGTAAAGATGGCTGCATCAATCAACTCAAAATAGCAGAAAATCATTTAAGTGGAAATTATCAAGAAAAAAGAGAAAGTTATGATAAAGAAGAACAACTTATGATATACTTAAGCAAAGGGCATAGTCCTAATGATAAGTATGAAAGCTATGATGAAATACTAATGCCTATAGGTGCATTATTGAATAATACATTGAATTATCAAGAAAAGAATGAAGTAATAAAAGAATATGGCTTAGATGATGAAGAATTTAAAGAAAGGATGAGAGATATGTGTAATTTAGGAGAAGCATTGGAATTAGAAGCAAGACAAGAAGAAAGCAAAAGAAAGGATGTAGAACATGTAAGAAATATTATTGATGAATTTCATTGTTCACTTGAAAAAGCCATGGATATTTTAAAACTAACAGAAAAAGAAAGACAAGAAATTATGCCTTATTTTCAAGCATAGTGCATGTTTTATGAGAGTGGATATGTGTAATTTAGGTGAAATTTTAGAATTAGAAGCAATAAAAAGTGAGAGAGTTAGAAATATCAAAAGTATTATGACAAAACTCAAAATGTCTTTTAAAGAAGCGATAGCTTTTTTAGAAATTCCTGAAGATGAAGTATTAGAATTAGAATTAGAAGATGTATTTAATAATGATTTAAAGAATAAGAATTAAATTATTTGAATAAAGGGGACAATGCTAAGCATTGTCCTCGATTTTTAATTAAAGAGTTTTTGATCTTTTCCAGAAGGAACTTTAAAGAGGATAACAAGAACAAAACCCACTACAATAACAATTAATGATAAAGCAAATAGGATTTGATAAGAAGAAATATCAAGTATTTGTCCTGCAATGTTTTGAAAAATAATAGAACTTAGATTTCTTAAAGTTTGTACAAAAGCAAGTGCTGTAATTTGATGTTCTTTAGGAACAAGTGTACTAACAATTTTTAAATTAATCATAATAAATAACATACCTGAAGGATGTTTTGTAATTAAAGTAATAATGACTTTAAGTGGTAACCAAACATTTAAGGCATAACATAAAAATTGAATAGTAATCATACTATAAGCAATGATAAGTAATCTTTTGTTAGTAAGTTTATCCATGAATTTATGTGAAAATAAAACTAGAGGTGCTTCACATAAGACAGCAAAAGATAAAATAGTAGAAACAAGACTTACTTTTAAACCATCATTTTGAAACATAGCTGGAATATAAGTATTAGCCATATTTGTAATTCCTTGGAAAATAGCAGCAATGATTAAATAATATAGGTATTTATAGTTATGAAAGAGTGTACTTGTTTTTGTTTTTTCTTCATTGTTTTGACCAAGTTCACTAGGTGTTTGGGTACCTAGTAGGCCAATGATACAAAGAATCATTGTAATGATAAAACAAATAAAGATGGCTGATGGTGAAATAAGTTGATAAATCATTCCTGCAAGCCATGAACCAGTAGCATATCCAATGGTTCCCCAAATTCTTATTTTTCCATATTGATATGGAGAAGAGGATGCAATCTTTTCCATAACAGGATTTGTACCATTAATTAAAGTTAATACAAAACTATAACCAATTGTAATGGTTATTAAAGAAGAAGCAAACATAAAGGCAAGACCACCAATACCTGCTAAAGTAAATAAAACGAAGTTGACTTTTTTAACATCATAACGATCACTAAACATACCAATCACTGGTTGAAATATCATAGATGTTAAAAAAGAAGTAGAAACAACTAAAGAAACTTCACTTGCTTTAAAACCTTTATCTAATAAATAAATAGAAATTAAAGCAGAGAAGATAGCCCATGATAAATAATAGAAATTATACATGAGAAAATAACATAAATAACTATTTTTATAACGTTCTAACATAAAATCCTCCTAATGAAATACTTTTAAATCTTTATTGGTTGGTACTTTAAAAAAGAAAACAAGGACCATACCAATAACACTACAAATAAATAAAACAAAATAAAACATTTGATAACCTGTAAAATCAATCAAATAACCAGCAAGCATTTGAAAGACAATAGATGCAAAGCTTTTACAAGCTGAAACAAGAGACAAAGCGGTGTTTTGTCTAGCATTATCAACAATGGTTGAAATAATTCTTAAATTAATCATTACAAAAGCCATAGTAGCAACTGTTTTTGTAAGAAAAACAATCATGATTTGGATAATAAGTGATGATAGAAAACTAAAAGTAAAAAATTGAATGCATAGTAAAATAAAAACACTCATTAATAATTGTTTATTTGAAAAACGATTCATATAAAAATGAGATAATAAGGTTACAGGAACTTCTGATAAAGTAGAAACAAAGATAACATTTGAGACGTTATTGATTGGTAATCCACTCTGTTTTAACATAGCTGGTAAATAAAGATGATGAACATTGGTAATACCATAAAATAAGCAAACAATAATTAAATAATAAGGAATATGTTTAATCTTAAAAACGGATGACATCGAAATCTTTTCATTTATCTTTTCAACAGGAGGTAGAATACTTTGCGTACCTAATAGACCTATAACACATAAAAGTTCTCCTATCGCAAAGAAAACATAAAGACTATAAGCTCCAATGTTTTTATAAATATATCCTGATATAATTGTCGCAACGGCATAGCCAATGGTAGCCCACACACGAATAGAACCATATTTGAATCTTGATAGAACAGCCATTCTTTCAATGATTGGATTTGTTCCATTAGTAATTGATAAAACAAGACTATAAACAAGTGCAATTAAATAAATATTTTTTAAGAACATAAAAATAATTCCTAAAAGGCCTGCAATTAATAATAAAACACCATTAACATATTTTGATTCATAAACATCATTTAATTTACCAATAAAAGGTTGAACGATCACAGATAAAATAAATGAACAAGAAACAACAAAACTTACTTGTGAAGCACTAAAGCCTTGATCCATTAAATAAACAGATAGAAGTCCAGAAAAGAAAGCAAGACTGAAAAAAAAGAAAAAATACATTAAGAAATAACTTAAATAACTATTTTTATAATATTTTAATAAATACATTTTTTCCTCCCTTAATTTTTTATATAATAAATAAGAGGTGATGGCATGCTTTTACAAGAACAAATGAAACAAGATATTTTCTCGTATAATGAAAAAACAATCATTAATTTCATATTAGAAAAACAAGAACAAATAAAAGACTATTCTACTAAAATGATTGGTGATGAAACCTATACAGCTCCTTCTACCATCATTCGAATTGCCCATAAATTAGGTTTTCAAGGATGGTCAGATTTTAAAGAAGCTTTTTTAGATGAAGTCATCTATTTAAATAATAATTTTCAAGAAATAGATCCTAACTTTCCTTTTACTAATCAAGATACGATGATGCAAATTGCTCATAAAATAACACAATTACATATTGAAAGTGCTAAAGATACGGCATCACTTATTCAACATGATACTTTACAAAAAGCTTTGCGTATTATGGCAAAAGCAGATGTTATTAAAGTATTTGCGGTAGCTAATTTGAATTTTATTGGTGAAGAATTTGTATTCAAACTTAATCGTATTCATAAAAGAGCCTATATTGAACCTGTTCAAGATAATCAATTTCAAGATGCTATTATGACAACCAGTAATGAATGTGCTATTTGTTTATCTTATTCAGGAGAAACCCCTACTCTTTTAAAAACTGCACAATATTTAAAGGAGAATAATGTACCTATTATCGCTATTACAAGTCTTGGTAAAAATAGACTTTCTGATTTAGCGGATGTTTCTTTGAATATTTCTACTCGAGAAAAATCATTTTCTAAAATTGCAGGATTTACTTCTTGGGAATCTATGAATATTGTTTTAAATATTCTTTATTCATGTTTGTTTTCTTTGAATTATCAAGCAAATTTAGACTATAAAATTAAGGTTGCTAGAAGAGTAGAAACAAATCGTAAAATAGATAATGAAATTATTGAAGAACTTAAAGAAGATTAGTTCTTCTTTTTTATTTTAAACAATCATCTAAAATAGCAATTCCCATTTTTAATAAATCACTACAGCATCTTTTCTTCTCTTTATTTTCCTTTAAAAGAGTATGGCAACATAAACTTCCTGCCTGTTCTTTAAAATCCATAGCTAAACATTTACCACAAGCATAACTTTTAAGTTTAGACTGAGGATTTTCTACATTCCCATCACATGTTTTCAAACAAGAATAAATCATAGCAATTAAAATAGGAATACAACACGTTTCTTCTAAACCAGCAACGCCTCTTCCAAGTCCTTCTGTAAGTTTGAAGAGTTCTTTTTCTTCAAAGGGTAAAATATCTTGATAGCTACAAATTAAAGCTTGAGCACAGTTATAACCATGTTTATGTAAAGATAATACTTTTTCTTCTCTTTGACTCATCACTTCTCACCTCGTTTACTAGTTTATTGATTTTATTTGTTTTTGAAATATAAAAAAATGTAAATGGTGCTCCATTTACATTTAAGAAATATTTAATTTGTTTTTTTGTAAATAAGATTTACATAAGGCATAAGTAAATGAAATAAAACATATAACAAAGAAGCATAACAATACCACATGGTTTCCTTAATTCTTGATGTTTCATTGTACCAAACCATAGAATTAAACCAGCAATTATTGCAATAATTGTATCAACCAAAAATTTACTTTCAAACGGAACATTACAAATTAGAGAAGTTGTCCCAATAACAAAAAGAATATTAAAAATATTACTTCCTACAATATTACCAATCGCAATTCCAGCATTACCACGTTTTGCTGCAGTGACTGATGTAACAAGTTCGGGCAGTGAAGTTCCAAAAGCAACAATAGTTAAACCAATAAATCGTTCACTCATCCCAAAATAACGAGCAATAGCACTAGCTCCACTTACTGCAAAATCACTTCCTTTAACAACTAAGATTCCTCCAATAAGGATGAATATAAGACATTTCCAAACAGGAATATCTTTTTCTTCTTCTTGAGTTTCACCATTTTTTGCCATGATAAATAAATAAACAAGATAAGCAATAAAAAGAATCCAAAGGAAAATACCTTCAATAAAAGTAATTTTCATATCCGTCATACCACAGATCATTAAGATAATTGTTATTAAGATCATAAATGGAATTTCATAACGGATGGTTGATTTTTGTATTTTTACATTGGTGATCAAGGCTGTAATTCCTAAAATAATAAAAATATTTAAGATATTACTACCTACCACATTTCCAATAGTAATCCCTGCATTTTGTTGTAAGGCAGCCGTAATACTTACAGCAGCTTCAGGCATACTGGTTCCCATAGCAACAATTGTAAGACCGATGATTAGTTGGGGAATACCCAGTTTTCTAGCAATGCTTGCCGCCCCTTCTACAAACCAATCAGCTCCTTTTACTAGAAAAATAAAACCTACTAATAAAATAATAACTTGTTGAATCATAACGATTACTCCTTCCTTATATTTTGCAGTAGGTATAAAAAAAGCGGACTCCTACTGCATTGCAGTAAAAGTCTCGCTATTCAATCACTTTCCGAGTTATTAATTAACTGTACTGACGAAGAAGTGAACCGATATCATCGGCAAGCTACTCCCTTTTATGAGGTCATTCTATCAAATAATATTAATTTAAGCAACTTTAAATTAATTTTAAATATTTAAAGGCATTGTATAAACCATCTTCATTTACATCATCAGTAATATAATCAGCGGCTTCTTTAATTTCAAAGCCACCATTACCCATCGCAACATTATAAGCGCAACATTCAAACATCGATAAGTCAATTTTAGCATCACCAAAAGAAATCGTATCTTTAGCATCTGCATGTAAATAATCTAATAGAACTTCAATAGCATGTCTTTTAGTAATACCTGTAGGTCCTAAATCACCAAATAATGCAACTTCTCCTTTACCTCCCCAAGTATTCGCAACTAAATGAGGGAAGTCTACTTTAGAATCTAAATGGTCTTGATACGTTCTTAAAATGAAACTAATTTTATTAACATCATCACGGTATAACTCATCCCCTTGTAAATGAATGAAACCATCAATAAAATGTTGAGCAGAACTTTTGGCATTCTCTAAGCTTGCCCCTTTACCTTTGGCGTATTTTACCATGGTTTCAGGTCCTTGTTCTAACATATAATCATTACAATACATACCACTATTCGCTTCTAAATAAAAACCAATATGTCTTTCATTACACCAATCAACAATATTTTTTACATCTTCTTTAGACAAACATTGATGCATGACAACATGATTATTATCTTCAACATAAGCACCATTTCCACCAATCATGCCATCTAAATCACACAAATTTCTTTGTAGAATTTCAGCTTTCGAACAACCTGTACAAATATAAACTTTATGACCATGAGCTCTAGCTTGATCAACAGCTTTTGCGGCTGAAGCAGGTAATTTTGCTTCATAATCAATTAATGTTCCATCGACATCTAAAAATACAATATTACTCATAAGTTCTCTCCTTAAATTAATTTTAAATATTTAAAAGCATTATATAAACCATCATCATTTACATCATCGGTAATATAATCAGCGGCCTCTTTGATCTCTGGTCCACCATTACCCATAGCAACATTGAAACCACAACATTCAAACATCGATAAATCAACTTTAGCATCACCAAAAGAAATAGTATCTTCTCTATTTACTTTTAAATAATCCAACAACACTTCGATGGCATGTTTTTTATTAATTCCTGTAGGACCCAAATCACTAAATAATGCAAGTTCCCCTTTTCCTCCCCAAGTATTATGTGCTAAATGAGGAAAGGCAGTAATTGCATCTAAATGATCTTGATAATCACGAATAATAAAGTCTATTTTATTAACATCTTCACGATAAAATTCATCTCCATGAATTAAGGTAAAAGAATCAATAAAACTTTTTGCCTTTTCTGTTGCATTTGAAAGATCTGCACCTTTACCTTGACCGTATTTAATCATGACAGCTGGTCCATCTTTAATCATTTGTTCATTACAATAAACTCCACTATTTGTTTCTAAGTAAAAAGCAAGTTTTCTTTCTTTACACCAATGAACAACCTTTTTTACTTCTTCTAAAGGCATTGCTTGATGCATAATGACATGATCATGATCTTCTACATAAGTACCATTACCTAAAATCATCCCATCTAACTCACATAGATTTCTTTGTAAGATTTCATCTTTAGAACAACCTGTACAAATATAGACTTTATGTCCATTAGCTCTTGCTAGATCAACTGCTTTTCTAGCTGAATCAGGAAGTTTGGTTTCATAATCAATCAATGTTCCATCAACATCTAAAAATACAATTTTACTCATAACGCTCTCCTTTGTATATATTCTATTGTACTAAAAGAAGAACATAAAATATAGTTTTTTCATTATTTGATAGAAATAAAAATAAATCTTAATAAGTATGTTATCTAACAAGCAATAAATAAACAAGTTGAGGAATTTGGGTGGTTAGAGCGTTAATCCTTGATAAGTATGATATCTAACTTTAAAAAGTACGATATAAAAGAAGATGACTTCATTTAGCGTTAATCCTTGATAAGTATGATATCTAACGAACATTATGTTAAATTTAGGAACAAGCAAAAAATCAGCGTTAATCCTTAATAAGTATGATATCTAACTGTATTCGTTACAACATGGTATCCAACATGGGACTATCCAGCGTTAATCCTTGATAAGTATGATATCTAACTGTCCATGAGTTCTTTGTTAGATAGCCTTTTAAGCTCGATAGCGTTAATCCTTGATAAGTATGATATCTAACAAAAGAAAAATGGAAAAAAGAACACAAATAAATACATATAAGCGTTAATCCTTGATAAGTATGATATCTAACAGAAAGCAGGTGATATTATGCACAAAACATAACAATTGCGTTAATCCTTGATAAGTATGATATCTAACTTATACGGTTTATTCAAAGGTTTATTAGAAAGGAAATAGCGTTAATCCTTGATAAGTATGATATCTAACTTAAATGAAGCAAAAGACAAGGGCTATGGTTCTACAAATTTGCGTTAATCCTTGATAAGTATGATATCTAACTAAAAATTAAAAATCTAGTATTAGGTAATATGGTATTTTGGCGTTAATCCTTGATAAGTATGATATCTAACTGGAACAAATTAAAAAAGAATTGAGAAAGGGGCATAATTAGCGTTAATCCTTGATAAGTATGATATCTAACAATGAAATATTAACATATTTAATGAATAATATAAATTGATTTGTTAATATACTAAAAATATGTAAAATTAAGAAGAAAAACGATCAAAAATATCGACTATCTATCAAAAATATAAGTTTTTTATGATGAAATTCTTATAGTAATCAGGGGATAGTCGATATTAATCTATTATGAAACATGTTTTATCGATAGATTTACCGATTTCTTGTTTTTTAATCATTTTAGAATTATATGAGTAATAGATTGCTACATGATCATCATCTGTAATAATTTTTTCTAATTCTTTAGTTAATTTTTTATATGCTGCTGGTGTAAGTTCACCTTCAAATACAGATTCTTGAACATGAAAAAGATATCTTCTTAATAACTTCATAAACTTCGGACAGTTCTTGCTTTTTACATCATAAGTACAAATAATATACATTTTACCACTTCATAATATATGGTTTATAATCATTTGATTCATTAGCGATGTAATTAGAAAGCAAGTGAACTTCACGAGATATAAGATTTCTATATGAATAGTATTTGTTGTTTATTTTAATTGTTTTTAAAAGATAATTTTCATATTTTTCAACAAAGAATTTAACACCTTTTTTGTTGAGATAACATCTATCTTTTTTATAATCAAAATACTCATCTTTTAATGATTTATGTCTACAAAGACTAAGAACAAGTCTATCAATTAATACTGGTTTTAATATATCGGCTAAATCAAATTGTAAAGATTCACTACATTTAGTTAAACTGTGAACAAATGAGATTTGTGAATAAAGACGACTCCTAACTATAACAGATATATAATTAGCATAAAGTAAAGAATATCCATAGCTTAATAAAGCATTTATTTCATTTTGAGGAGGATTCTTTGTTCTTTTTATAAAATGATACTTTTCTTTTTCTAGAATAATATCAAAGCTATTAAAATATATTTTCTTTGCTTGAGCTTCTAATAATAGAAGTTCAGTTACTGATTTATTTTTACATTCTTTGATAATAGATTCTATTTCAATAATATTGTCTAATAAAGGAAATTGCTTTTTATTATAATATTTCAACAGGGCCAAACAATTTTTTAATGATGAGATAATCATAGTTCTTGCTATATGGTATCGTATTGTTTCATTTTCAAAGATGTGAATTTGATTAATTAGTATTTTGCCATCTAAATATTGTTTAGGTGTAAATCTTCCAATATATTGACCATAAAAATTAAAAAATAGAATAACTATATTATGTTTATTTAATAATGACAAAGTACGTTTATTTATTGAAATTTCTCCAAAACAAATAAGCGTATCTATTTGTTCAATAGGAATGTAATTTACATAATCTTTTTTATCTTTTAATATTAAGGAATAATCTTTACATAGTAATCGACCACTTTTATAAAGATATATTACTTTTTTCATGAGCAATATCTATCATGCCAAAACCACATGAATTTTTACTTGAAAGCCCACAGTTATAAATAAGTGATAATGTTTCAAAATTTGTTTCAATTTCTAATTTTGTCATAAAACATTCATAGAAGCAGTTTTTAAATTTCATCATTCTTCTTTTTTCATATATTATATAATCAATTTTAAATACTAATTCTTTTATTGGATAATGATAAGCAAGGCACTTATCTTGAATATTGTTAATAATAAAATTAAGACTTTCTTTATCTGAAGGTCTGTAATATGTTGAATAATTATCTTTTGTTGAATAGATAAGCATAGGAGATAATGTTTCAATACATATTTTTTTTGTTCCTATAAAAGGTTGTAAATTAAGAATAGATATATTTTTAATTTTTACTTGTTGTTTATTAATTAATAATGAATTATTTAAAAGAATTGTTTTATATATATGTTTTAAAAATTTTTCATCTAAAGAACTAATATAGAAATAAAAATCATCATCAAAAATTAAATGTTTATTTTCAATTTTATATTTTCCAAATAGTTGACTAAATGTAAAACATTTAAATGTTTTTTTATCATAATGATATCCATCATTATGGTAAAAATCTCCTAATTCATCTTTAGATAATAATGAATAAATAACACCTTGTAGAATGCTTTGATAACTCATAGGAACCGTAAAACTATTATAAGATAGTTGTATTTTAAGTCTCAAGTTCTCCACCTCCTATAAAATTGAAATGTCCAATACCAATATATAAAATATCTAAAGGTATATTAATATCTTCATTAAACGATATATGATATGTAAATCCTCTAGGTACTATTTTCTTTGTTTTAAATTGAATACCTTCTTGTTGACTATGTTTAATGTTTTTAATATCTACCATATAATTAGATAAATTATTGTATTGAGTTAAATAATGTTTATTGTAATAATTGATCATTTGATTATATTCATCAGTAAAATGAGTTGTTTTAATGCAAGAAGAAATCATTATATGATTTAAACTGATATTTTTTTGATTACAATCTATCATGTTTATATTTTTTAAATAAAAGAAATATCCTTGAATTTTTTGATTAAGATAGGATTGAAAAAAGAGTTTAATATAATTCATATGTTTAATATCTTCACCAATTATAAAAAATGATATTTTTAATACTTCTTCTTTTTGAAAAATAGCTTGTGTAAAAATAGGGTTTTCTATTAAAATATTAGGATAATATTTAAAATTTTCCCCAGTGCAATGATAATAATAACACTCTTTAGAAAGAGGACAGGAGCAACATTTTTGGTCTACTGCAAAACAATTCAATTTATATAAAAAGTTGATATATTGTTTATAGATAAATAAATTAATATTTTGATAAAAAAGTGCTCCTTGTGGTAAAATAAGCTCTATTTCAATTTTCTTCATAGGGTTCAACCTTAATAAATCCTGGTAGATAACATTCACTATCATATTTAAAAATAATTCTTGTTTTAGGCATAGTATCTGCTTTAGGAGAATTCTTTTTCCCTAATCTAATTGGAGCGAATAAGCTGAAATTATTATCATAAAATTTATTAAAATTATTTTTAATAAATATAGAAATTGATTTATAAAAGTAATTCGTGCTATTTCCTACTCTTAAGTAACATATATCTTTATTATCAAAAGATATACTATTTAAAAATTCAATAATTTGATCTCTTCCTTCAAAATCAGATTTTTTGAAATAATCAAATTGATCTTCAATAAAATATTTTTTATCATCTTTTATTACAGTTCGAAAATAATTTCTACAAGCAATAATTATATTTCTTTTATTAAAAAATATACGTAACTTTTTAATTATTTCTTTGTTGCTATATTTATTTAAAAATACTTTTTGTCTAGTTTGATCTATCATAAACAGTTTTGTTTCTTTTTCTTGTAAGTTATCAATACATTCAAATTTATTAAACTCTTGTGATTGATTACGATTATTATTTTTCATGTTTAAACGATCACTATCACAAAGAATCATAGTATCAAAAAATATATCTTCACAACAAATACAAGAAGAAAATAATTTAAATATCTCTTCAAAATCTTTTCCAAAAAGATAAGTCATTAGACTTTTTTGTAAGCTTTTTGTTGATCTTTTATCAAAATTATTAAGAAATTCTTTTATTTTTTCTTTATTATCATTTAATAGATTAAATATAATGGCATTCATAATTGCACCCTTTATACTGCTACCTGGTATATAGGGTTTATTTAATGATTTGACTTGCTCAGTGACATCTTTAGAAAAAGGTTTAAATTTATAAAATAAGAAGTACTGAGGTTTTAATTGATTATAATTTACATAATTATTAAATAGCTTGATAATATCTTTTTTACCATTATTACTAGCATTATCTGGTTGTAATTCTAATAATTTTTGAGGTGGAATAAATTGTAATAAATCTTCTATTCTATAACAATTAAAGTGATCATTTTTATCAGGATGATATAAGAAACAAGCATTTTTATTGCCTGATGATATATGAACAGGTGTTAATATAGATATTTTATAAGTCATGTTTTTAACCTCCTATATAATGTAGCCAATGCCATAGTAGTATAATGGTTTTTTATCAATATTGAATGATAGAATTTTACCTATCCATTCTTTATCTTGTGTTAGTTTTAAATAGCTTCCTTCATTAAATAAATTCATTTTATGAGTTGTTTTATTTATATATGTTTTAGAAGGATGATATTGTTTAGAAATAATTTGATAGTTTGATTCACTTAAATTGATGCATTCATCGAAAACTGATTGAGAAAGCAAAAGTTTATTATTTAAATTAGGTTTTCTTTTTATTTCTTCTATAGAAATTAATTTAAAACTGTTTTTTCCAACAGAGTGGCGAGGTCCAAAACCGAAAAAATGAGAATAAGAAAATATATCTTTTATTTTTTTAATATTTTCATTTGTTTTAACTAATATATAAAATAATCCATTAGTATATATAGTATCATCGTAATACAAAGCATTATCATCCCCTATAGAAGTGTTGTAGTAATCTTTTTTTCTTACATGTGTATTGAGTTGTTTGGTTTGTTCAAATAATATATTTTCACTAGCTTTTTGAAGACAATAGTTTTTAATGTTTATTTTTTTATTAAGTAAATCATTACGCATTTTATTGAAATCAGATTTAATAATATAGTCATTAAAAATAGATTCTGTAGTATAATTTATTTTTTTATAATTTTTTAATGTTTGTAAATAAGATAATTGATCAATACTTTTTTCTTTTAAAATATTATGATTTATATAATCTATATCAAAAATGTTATAGTGAACCATTGGTAACATATTCAATGGAAACATGGATGAATGTATAAAAAGAGGTTGATTATTAAATGAACTAATATAATTATTGAAAGCTTCTTCTCCTTGTGTATTTACTATAATATTACATATTGCTCCAAAAATAGTTTGAGCATTTGGAATATTGGTAATAGTTGATAATGGTTTAAAAACTAACTTATATTCCTTCATTGTCATTCAACTCTTCCATTTCTATTTGGATACGCCCATATCCTCGTGATCCACTACCACCAATATAATTATAATTAAGTAAATTTACACCAGTTTCTAAGTATTTATAAAGTGTTTGATAATCATCGTTATCAAATTCAAACAAGTCTATGTAACCAATAAATTTACTACCAGCAGGAACACGTTCAATAAATCGTGGAGCATCAGCCGTCCCTTTAAATCTATTAATTTTATTTTCAGCTTTAATTTCAGTATATGTATGATCACCTAAATATGTTTGTAATTCGATTTTACTAGATTCTGTTAAAACAGCGTCTCTGAAGATAGCTCTAGTCATTTGTGGTATGTCATTTGTATTTGGTTCAAATAAGCTTAATAGTTGATTATGTTCAGGGACAGGTTTCAATTCATCATTTATAAATGTCCCGTATTTGAATTCTAAAAGAGAACGAATTTTTCCTTTTAAAGTACTTCCTGGTATATAGGGTTCACCAGTTAGAGGATTTTTAATAACTTGTGAATCTGCCCCTCCAATATCAAAAGTATCATCTCCACCAGTTATATGCATACCTGATAATAATTCGATTTGTAGTTGTATTCTATGAGTCTTTTTTAACATTTTTATTTCTCCTTTTTATTTTGATTCAATACTTTATGATAGGCGATAATACTTGTAAAAATTTGGTCCAATATTTTAATATCTTTTGGTGATTGAATAGCTTTTTCATTAATATGTTGGTAGACAAAATTATATAATTCTTGAAGTCCTTTATTTCTACCTGTGTTATAAGCAGTTAAGGGAACAATGTAATAAAGTTTATTTCTAGCATCAATAAATTTATTTGGATTACGTTTTACGATTGTTACAGATTCTTTTAAGACATTTAGAATTTTTCTTAATTGATGTGGTGCTATATCTCCCATTTTATTTGCTATTTTGTAGGCTATTCCAGTATCAAGAAATATTTCAGCAGGATTAGTGTATTTTTCTGATAATGGGATAGTTATTTTTTCGGGCATATTATTTCTTTCTTTTGGTGGTTTGTTTGGTAATCTATGTTGTTTAGTGTTATAACTCATTTAATTAACCTCCCTTGTAAATAAGATAACGAGTTTCATAATAGTTACTTGTTTGTTAATTTCTTCGTCTGTTTTTAGAGTTGTTAAATCTTGTAATATTTTTTTTCTTAAAGTCTCATGGCTATTATCGATTTGTCTATATAGTGAATATTGAATAATAGGAATTGTTGAATAGTATTCATCTAGTGTTTTATTATCCATATGGGACATAATGTTATAAAATCCAGTACGAGATAATGGATTTGTTTTATCATTTAAATAACCACGATAAGTCTCTATTTTATTTAAAATATTTGGTAATTCTTCGAATGAAAAAGTACTGTTCATAATTGTAATAGCATTTTTTGAGCGGTTATCTTTTACATAAGATTTTGAGGCTTCTAATGCATTATCTGCCATTTTAATTCCAAAACGTATAGGTTTTTTAGGATTTTGAATATGTATACCAGCTGATAATGTTATATTAGGATTTTGAACAAATTCTTTAAATTCAATATGTATTTTATTGGCTAATTGTAGAATTCCATAAATTGGTCCTAAAATAACAAGATCATCTCCTCCAGCATAATTAATATAAAAGATGTTTTCGTTTTTATTTTGTAGTTTTTTACTTAAATCAAGACAAATTTGTTTTAATTTGTATCCAAAGAATAATTCTATAAATCTACTTAAAGTTAAATATTTTGATAAAGAACGTTGCAATGTTACATCATTATTTTTTCCTTGTTTAAGTCCAAAAGCAAAGATTGCTCCAAGATTATCGACATCCATTTTAAGAACTCCTAATTTTTCATCACCATAAGATTTATCTAATGTTTTTGTAATATTTTCAAAATTTAAAATAGTATTATTTTCTTTTGGAACAAGGTTAGCAAGAAGTTTAACATTTCCAGCTTCAAAATGATTAACAGCATCTATATAATAAAAGTCATTTTTATTAATTAATTCATGAGGTATTTTTTCAAAAAAGTAAATTTTTATAAAACCTAAATCCATTAAACAATTATTATAATCTAAATTAGAGTATAGGATAGTGAATTTATCGTGTTTTGTGTAATAATCAGATATATTTAGAATGTCTAAGCAATTTTGACATTTATGATCTTTTTTTACATAATTTTGACCACATAATTCACAAATTTCTTTATCTTCTAAATGTTCAACACAGAAATCATTATTAATTAAAGGATAGAATTTTTTTAATTTATATTCCTCTAATTTTGTTTTTAATGCAAGGGCCTTTTCTGTTTTGAAATTACTTAATTCAAACTTATCAACTTTCTCAATTGCGTAAACAACAGATAATGAAGTATTAAATCTTTTATAAAGTTCTTTTGTTATAGTATTGAATGTATTATGAATGATTTTTTCAGTATCATCTAAATAAGGTAATAAGAGTAATGCTCCTCCACCAGTATTGAAAATGATATTAGCTTGTGTAAGTTTAAATTTATCTAATATTGTATATGTAATGGCATTAGTAATAAGAGTAACAAATGCTGAACGTCCTCTTAAAGATTTGGCAATATTAGTTTTAGTTTTAGATCCTTCGGTAATTTTATAAATAAAACTTTGAATACCAGAGACATCAAATTCTAACATATAAAAGTTATTACAATTATTTTGTGATAAACAGCTTGCAATAGCTGTTGTAAGTTTTAAATGATCAAATAAACTTACAGTTTGATTATTTGTTTCATATGTAGAAGAAGGAATCAAGGTTGTATATTTATAAAGTAAAGAATACATACGATGATATTTATAGGGCGTTGGTTTACCAATTAATAAATTATCGAATTTTATTTCTTCAATAAATTGAGCGAATAGTTTTTTATATTCCTCAATACTTTCAATTGTATTTTGTTCAATATTATTTCTACACGGGTTCATACATTGATCTATGCTAGTTAATTTGAACTTTGAATCATAAATTGTTTGTCCAAAATCTATATTTCCCATAATAGATGATAGTCTAGACGTAATGTATTGATATCTAGTTTTTTTATGATTTTCCTCAAAATCAAAGTTTTCATCATTTCTATCAATTTTAGAAGCAATTCGATCAGCATCACGAATAATACTATCAAATTCATCAACCTCATTAATATGATGTCCACTAGATGCTTTTTCTAGCTGATCATTCAAATGAAGATAATCATGAAAAAATTTTGCAGTATATCCACTATGAATATGTGTATGATAGCCATTTGCATGTATTGGAGTAGATGCAATTTCTTGTGAGTTTAGTAAAGAAATCTTTGTAGTTCTTTGATAAAATTTCCCAATATCATGAAGCAAAGCTGCATAAGCAATATTTAAATTATTCATTTTAGCCCTCCTTTATAAATTTTTCTACACTATCAAGGCATTTTAAAATTATCTTATTCACATCTACATTTTGTTTAATTTTACCACCGTGATTAACAACATTTCTTATTTTTAAATAAAAATCATTTATGCTATCTTTATCAAGAATGTCAGTGTTTTTTGAGAGATTATTATTTTTATTACGAATTTTTACTATATAATCTTTTGAATTTATATTCTTAGATGAATTTCGTATATTTAAAAAGAATAAAAGATCTGTTGATAAGTCATAAAAATCAGATTCTTTAGCAATTTTATTTAATAATTCTTCTTTAAACGATTTACTATCTGGAAAATAATAATAATGCACAAGTTCTTCCCTAATTAGTTGATCTGTAAACGTAATAGCAATTTGTAAAGAATTATGAGCTAATAAAAGTTTAATAAATTTGATTTTTTTAATAGCATCATTTTTTTCTATATAAATATTTGATAATTTCTTTTGTATACTTTTGAGATATGGTGTAAGAAGAATATATTTATCTTTTTCTTTTAATATGGATTGGCAGAAATTATAAATTTGAGAAATAGAATGAACACAGCTATCAAATTCACAATAATCTAGCATGTGATTAAATTGATAAATGCCTTTCATCAAATTATTTATTTTATTATCATTTAAATTGTATAAATATGTATCTGATATCTTTAAAAATTGATCGAATGCCATTAATGATGAAGCAATTTTTGAATTTTCATATTGGTTAATTAAATCAATAATTAATCCTTCATTAGTTTCACGATTATAATTACCATAGAATAGATGCTTTAATTGTTTTTTAGTTGATACTTCTAAATAATTAGATATCATTGTCACTGAAATTGGAATATTTCTAAAACTATGTGTAACATCAATAATAAAATCTTCTTTTAATACTTCATTCATTTTTTGTAGAATTTCTTCAATTTTTACGAATTCATTTATAGTTATAAATTTAATATCTATATTAAATTTAGTTTTTATTTCATTTTTAATGTTTCTAGCACCTAGACTATATGACTTCTCGGTACAAAATACAAATACTTCAGAAATATCTGATTGAAATTTTTCAATGATAGCGCTCTGAACGTACTTAGAAGCATGAATTTCTTCTTTGTTATCTTCAAAAGAATAAAGCGCCTCTTCATAGCCTTCCGGAAGAGTACCAACTCCTAAAAAAGTAAAGTATTGCATAATTAATCGCCTCCTTATATATTATTATACCATATATAAAACTGTATATTGAAAACACTTTCATATAAATTCTATAGTGATATTTTTAATAAAATACTGAATTAAACAATTAAAAATAAAAAAATTCATTTTTTAAAAGAAATTTTGACTTTTAGTGTCTATATATATACTGAAAGGAGAATTTTATAATGGAAAAGATAAGACCTAGAATTGCCGATTTTAAAAATGATCTTGTATTTAAGTATCTATTATCCAATATGAAAGATGTTCAGTGTTACTATCTATTAAAACTCATCATCGAAGAGATTGCACATATCAAAACTCAAGAAATTACAGTCTTAAACTCTGAACTTAATCCCAGTCATATAAGTGATAAAGATATGATTTTGGATGTTCAGGTAAAAACAGAAGATGGGGAACTGATTGATATAGAAATGCAGAATACAAAGTTTTCTAGAGAAATCTATCATCGTTTTCAAGCTTATGAATCTCGCATGCTTGATCATCAAGTCAATCGAGGAGATAAGAAATATAGTGAAAATCTACATAAAGTAGTAACTATTCTTTTTATCGATGATATTGATAAAGACAATCTTGAATTGATAGATGCTTATATGCCTAGAAATAGACATGGATATGTAAGAAGGTTTAATTTAATAGAAAGCTACTTTGTACAACTTCCTTTTATTAAAGTCATTGAAAAAGAAAGAGGAATTAAAAGCTTTAGTAAATCAGAAATCTTAATCTACATCTTATATCAAGGACTTACCCATGATATAATGACCTTAGATAATGAGGTGGTAACAATCATGAAAGATAAACTTGAACAATTCAATGAAGATGAAGGACTTGTTTTAGCAGCAGAGAAAAGACAACTCGTTAAAATTCAACATTACCAAGAAGAACAAAGAATTCGTAAAGAATCATTAGAAGAAGGAAAAGCTGAAGGAGAATTATTAAAAGCTAAAGAAAATACTATTGCGCTTTTTAAAAGTAAATTTTCCCAAGAACATGATGAAATATTAGAAAATTTGACACTTGAAAAATACAATCTAATTTTTGATGCATTAATCAATGATCAGGATTTAGAGAGAATTAAAGAAATTATAAGTCGAGATTAATAAAGCTTGGCTTTTATCTATGGTATAATATAAGAATCAGGAGAAACATATATATGAGAAAAGATTTAGGAAATAAAATGCAATTTATGCCTTTACCTGTTTTAATGCTTGCAACATATGATCAAGATGGTAAAGCCAATGTCATGAATGCTGCTTGGGGTGGTGTTTATGATTATAATCAAGTTTATGTATCACTTTCTAAACATAAAACAACAGATAATTTAGAATTAAAGAAAGCTTTTACTTTATCATTTGCGACAAAGAAAACTGAAAAAATTTCTGATTATTTCGGTGTTGTTTCAGGAAATAAAGAAGATAAGATTGCTAAAAGTGGTGTCCATGTAACACCTTCAAAACATGTTGATGCACCAATTATTGAAGAATATCCACTTACTTTAGAATGTACTGTAGAATCTTTTGAAGATGGAAACTTAATTGGAAATGTTGTGAATGTTTCTATTGATGAAGATTATTTAGATGAAAATGGTAAGATAGATGTAGATAAAATGGAAATTATTGCTTTTGATATGGTCAATAATACGTATCGTGTTTTAGGGGAAAATGTTGGTAAAGCTTTCAAAGATGGTTTTGATTTATAAAAAATAGTGCATCGTTTGATGCACTATTTGTAGTTGTGATAGTAGCGTTCTGGTAAAGGAGCGTGTTTTTTATAGTTTTGAATATATAAAGGAAGATAAATAAGAGCTTCTTTTAAGGTTTGTTGGTAGATTTTATCAAGAATATCATTATATTTTTCCATTTCTTTATTATGATGGTAGTTAATAATTAAACCTTGGAGTTTATGAAAATTGAATGTGAGATGGAAACATCCATAAATAAGCCCCCTTTTTAAAAAGCTAGGTGCTTTTAATAAATGATCAATTCTTTTTAATCCTTTAAGAGCTTTTTCAATATCTAAATAAGATAGTTCAGGGAAAAAGGATTGAATAGTACATATTTCTTTTTCTTTAAAGCGAATATGTTCATAGATTTCCTTATGCAATGGATCTTGATGATTTCTTTTTAAAAGAAGACGATCGTAATCAGATTCTATTTCAAAATGATCCATATTTGTATTTTTAATCATCTTTTTAATATAAGGGTGCATTTGACTATCTAATAAATAATGACAAATAAAACCAAGAATATAAGCAAGTTGTGCTTCACTTTGAATAATATCTTGTGCCTTTTCAAAGAAAGTATTAGCTTTTTCTTGATGCATCTTTCTTGCTATTTTATTCCATCTTTCATAAAAGAAAATATCTGGACCATGAAGACCAATTAAAAAACAATTTTCATTTCTAAGTAATAAATCTTTAATATTTTGATCATCAAGATGTTTATAAACATCTTTACCAAAACAATAATGTGTATATCCAGCAGGCATTAGAGAAGTTCCTTATATTGATCTTCTTTAAAACCAACAAGAACTTTGTCTTTTGTTTCAAGTATAGGTCTTTTAACAAGCATTCCATTAGTAGAAAGCAGTTCTAATTGTTCCTCTTCACTTAAAGTCGGTAAAATATCTTTTAAATGTTTTTCTTTATAAAGATTACCTGATGTATTAAAGAATCTTTTAAGTGGTAAACCACTTTTTAAATAAAGTGCTTTTAATTCATCTTTATTTAGTTTTTCTTCAACAATATGTCTTTCATCAAATTCAATTTGATGATCCGTTAAGAATTTTTTAGCTTTTTTACATGTAGAACATTTTGGATAACAAATAAATAACATAAATATCCCTCCTGAAACAATCATATCAAAATTACTGTTAAATGAAAAATAATAAGGCTTATTATTGTATACTATTTCAAGATGTGATAGAATTTACTCAAATAAAGATAGAGGCGCAAGATGTTATGAGATTATTATTATTTGATGCAACAAGGTAATGAAGGAGGAGCACTTGCCGAAAGATTGTATCTATTGCATGAGGTAGAATCTTGGGTGTCTAGGAAAGACCTATTCAACTGTCATTATCTAAAGGTAATGGGGAGCTATCATTGATAACGAATTTTTTGTTGCAATGATACTCATTGCAATTTTTTATTTGTCACTTTTTATAAGAGGATGAATAAAATATAGGGAGGAAATTATGAACGATATTATTGAAGCTATAAGTTGTGAAAAAGAAATCATTCAACTTAAGTTATTAAATGTACCAAAACATCCTAAAATGATTGCGAAAATCTTTTCTATATTAAAAGATGAAGAAATTAATGTAGATATGATTTCACAAGTAACTGTTGATGATTTTGTACAAATTGAAATTACTTTAGATCAAGAATTTCAATTAAAACTCAATCAAGCAATCATGAAATTAAAAGATGAATTTAAACAAATTCAAATTTATCAAATTAGAAAATACGCTAAAGTTGCGGTTGGGGGAAAATTGGTGGAAACAACACCAGGTTTAGCAGCTGAAGTATTTGATGTCTTAGGACAAGCTAATATTCACTTTTATCAAATTACGACAAGTAAAAGAACAATTTCTTTAGTTATTGATAAAGAGAATTTAGATCAAGCAATTCAATTATTAAAAGAAAGATTTCATATTGAGGAGGATAAATAAATATGACAATTTTTGAAGGAAGTGCAGTCGCACTTGTATTACCAATGTTTGATAATGGAGACATTGATTTTGAAGGATTTAAAAGACAAGTTCAAAGAATGATCGATGGTGGTGTACAAGCTTTACTTGTAAATGGAACAACAGGTGAAACAGCAACCATTACAATTGAAGATGAATTTAAATTATTAGATCTAACACTAGAACTTGCGAAAGGAACAGGTGTTAAAGTTATTTGTGGAGCTGGTTCAAATGATACACAAACAGCTTTAAAGAAAGCACGTTATGCTAAAGAAAAAGGGGCAGATGCGATTCTTGTCGTAACACCTTACTACAATAAAACAAGCCAAAGAGGTTTAATTCAACATTATACAACAATTGCGGATGCCGTTGATATTCCAATGATTTTATACAATGTACCAGGAAGAACAGGATTAAATATTTCGGTTGATACTGTTGTTGAACTTGCTAAACACAAAAACATTCAAGCAATGAAAGATGCTACAGACAATATTGCTTATGCGATGGAAGTGTTAGCTAAAACAGCTGATTTAGACTTTGATTTATATTCAGGATGTGATGATAATATTCTTCCATTTATGGCAGCTGGAGGAAAAGGAGTTATTTCTGTTACTTCTAACTTATATCCAGAAGCGGTAGAAAAATTAACACAATTAATTTTAAAAGGAAATATTAAAGAAGCACAACCATTAGCTTATGCTTTAGATCCTATTTCACGTTTATTATTTATTGATGTTAATCCAATTATGCCTAAAGCAGCTCTTGCTAAAATGGGAGTATGTGGAGAACATTTAAGATTACCATTAATTGAAACTACAGAAGAAAATAAAAAAGCATTATTTGGTGCAATGGATGAATTTGAAAAATTGGGGTATTAGGATGAAAGTATTATTATATGGATATGGTTTGATGGGTAAGAAAGTTGCTCATCAATTAAGAGAAAAAGATGAATTTGATTTAATTGGTGTGGTTTCTTATGAATTTGATGAAAAAGCACCAGAAGCGATGTATAGTAATTTAACAGAAGTTCAAGATCGTGCGGATGTGATTATTGATTTTTCGCATCCAAACAATCTTGATGATATTTTAGCTTACGCTAAAAAGAATAAAACAAAAATTGTTTTCGCAACAACTGGTTTTTCTAAGGAACAATTAGATAAGATTGAAGAAGCTTCTAAAGAAATAGCTATTTTCCAATCTTATAATACAAGCTTTGGAATTCAAATGGTCACTAAGATCTTAAGACAAGTAGCTAAAGAATTCTATGATAATGGTTATGATATTGAAATCTTAGAAAAACATCATAATCAAAAGATTGATGCACCATCAGGAACAGCAAAACTTCTATATGAAGTAATGGAAGATGAAATTAAAGAAACAACACCTGTATATGATCGTAGTGCACTTCATGAAAAAAGAAAGAAACAAGAAATTGGAATTCAAGCACTTCGTGGTGGAACAATTTTTGGTGAACATGAAATTATGTTTGCGGGATTAGATGAAATTATTGAAATTAAACATACAGCTTTATCGAAAGATGTCTTTGTTCAAGGTGCTTTAGCTGCAGCTAAAGCCTTACAAGATAAGGATCATGGGTTGTTTACATTAAAAACACTTTATTAGGGAGAAAAGAAATGGTTTTACAAACTGAATTTGCACAAATTAAGGGAAATGATTTATACATAGATGATGTGAAAGCAACTGATTTAGTAAAAAAATATGGGTCACCACTCTATGTTATGTCTGAAGGACATATTAGAAAACAATTTAATACATTAAAAACAAAAATGATTGATAAATATGAAAATACATTACCATTATTTGCATCAAAATCATTTTCGTGTAAAGCAATCTATAAATTAGCAATGGAATATGGCGTAGGAATTGATTGCGTTTCTGCAGGAGAAATCAGTGTTGCGTTAAAAGCAGGATTTGATCCTAAAAAGGTTTATTTCCATGGGAATAATAAATTACCTTCAGAAATTCAATACGCTTTAGAAAATGGTGTAGAAAACTTTGTCATTGATAACTTCTATGAAATTGAACTTGTTGAAGAAATTGCTTCAAAATTAAATGTTAAAGTCAATGGACTTGTCAGAATCACACCAGGTGTCTATGCAGGTGGACATGATTATATTCGTGTTGGAGCCAAAGATACAAAATTTGGTTTTTCAAGTCATGATAATACATACTTAAAAGCAATTAAAAAAGTTATTGATGCACCACATATCAATTTTGATGGAATTCATTGTCACGTAGGTAGTCAAATTGAAGAAATTCAAGCTTATGTACTTGCAATGAATAAATTTGTAGATATTGCTTATGAAATCTATGATATCTTTGGAATCGTTATTAATAAATTAAATGCTGGTGGTGGTTTTGGTATCCAATATACGGCAAGTGATCATCCACTAGAATTTGATGATGTTGTTTCTACAATCATGGATATCATCTACAAAGGATTCGACAAAAGAGATATGAAACGACCAATGGTCTTAGTAGAACCAGGACGTTATTGTGTAGGTAATGCAGGTATTACTTTATATACAGTAGGTTCATATAAATACATTAGAGATATTAGAGATTATATTAGTGTAGATGGAGGAATGACAGATAACATCCGTTCATCATTATATAACGCTAAATATGATGCTGTTATCGCTAATAAAGCTGGACAAGAAGCAAATCATTTAGTAACAGTAGCTGGTAAAAACTGTGAATCAGGAGATATTTTAATTAGAGATATTATGTTACAAGATCCTCAACCAGGAGACATTCTAGCAATGTTCTCGACAGGAGCTTATCACTATTCAATGTCTTCTAATTACAACCAATTACCTAAACCAGCAGTAGTCTTTACATACCAAGGTAAATCTAAAGAAGTCATTCGTAGACAAACTTTTGATGATTTGGTTGCATATGATGTAGATTAAAAAATATAAATTAAATTAAAATAGCCCTTGTAAAACGGACATAAGAAAAAGTACTTTGATACTTAGTCCTGTTCTACAGGGCTTTTATTTTATATATTGGGTAATCAAATAATTTGGGGACAACCTAAATATTACAAGAAATTGAATAATAAAGAGAACAACCAGAAATGGTGGGTATATTATAAAAATAATTTTATAATATACCCGAGATGACCGCCGAAAGATAACCAAAAGACAACCGAAAGAGTATTGAGGAAAGGGAATGGGATATAAAATTAACATTCTCTTTTTTTATATAAATACATTGTAAAATACTTGAATTCTTTGATTTAGTGAAGAATAAAGTTTATGTAGAGATACATAGACTTTTTTTAATTAAGATTTAAAACAAAAAAGATCTTATAAAAGACCTTTATTATGCTGTTGATTCACGTCGAATAATTTCTACGGGTAAAACATATCTTTTTTGTAATTCTTCTGTATTGTCTTCTTTGTTCATTAAATCAAGAAGTAAATCACAAGCTGTTTTAGCTAAAGCAGGTGTATCTTGTCTAATTGTTGAAAGAGTTGGATGAGATGTAGATGCAATGAAAATATCATCAAAACCAATCAATTTGACTTGTTCAGGAACTTTAATTCCATTTTCTTGTAAAGCAACTAATGCTCCATATGCTCTCCAGTCATTTGTAGCGAATATCCCATCAAAAGTAACTCCTTTTTTTATAAGTTGATTAATGATTTGTCTTGCACCTTCATAGTTTGCTTGGTTGGCATCTACAAATATTTGTAGTTCTTCTTTTGCTTCAAGATGGTGATCTTTTAAAGCATCCAAATATCCTTTAAGACGTTGTCGGTTAACAGATAATGATTTATTTCTTGATAAAATAGCAATATTTTTACATCCTTGATTAATTAACTCTTCAGTTGCTTGATAACCACCGGAATAGTGATTAGATTCAACATAATAAGCTTCACTATGGTCTTTAGGTTTACGGTCAATACAAACAATTGGAATATCTCTACTTAAAAAATGCGAAGGTATTTCTTCAATCCCTGAAATACATATAATACCATCGACCATTTTAGAATCTAATGATTTAAAGTATGCAACTTCTTTTTTTTCATCTTGAGATGTATTACATATAAAAACAGAATAATTATTATCAAAAAATTGTTTTTCAATAGCTAAAGCTAATTGAGAAAACCATGCATTATCAATATTAGGAACAATTAAACCAATTGTTTTAGACTTAGATGTTCTTAGACTTTTTGCTGCAATATTTGTTGTATATCCATGTTCTTTAATGAGTGCTTCTACTTTTTCTTTTGTTTCTTTTGAAAAACGACCATTATTATTAATTACCCTTGAAACAGTGGCTACGGAAACATTTGCCATTTTTGCAATTTCTTTTATTGAAATACTTTTTTGAGCCATAAAAGATCCTCCTTTTTATTAAAATTATAAATGAAATAGCTACATTATTCAATGAATTAAAGGGTTTAAGATAACGGCACAATATATGACACATAATTGTGTGGAAACGTTTACTCATAATTTCTATAATAGAATTACAAAAAGATAGGAAAACGTTTACCTATAAAAGGAGAGGTTATATGGAAAAATTATTATGTCCAAGTATGATGTGTGCAAATTTTGCATCACTTCAAAAAGAAATAGAAGATTTAGAAGAAGGAGGAATTGATATCTTCCATCTAGATGTTATGGATGGAAGCTTCGTTCCTAACTTTGGAATGGGATTACAAGATATCGAATACATCTGTAAAACAGCAACAAAACCATGCGATGTTCATTTGATGATTGAAAATCCATCTAAATATGTTGATAAATTTGCACAAATAGGAGCAAAGATCATTTATATTCATCCAGAAACAGATCCACATGCTTGTAGAACTTTACAAATGATCAAGGATGCAGGAGCCAAAGCAGGAATAGCCATCAATCCAGGAACATCTTTTGAAACAGTAAAGGATTTACTTCATTTATGTGACTATGTGATGTTGATGAGTGTGAATCCAGGATTTGCAGGACAAAAATATTTAGAGTTTGTAACACCAAAATTTAAAAAGTTTGTAGAAGAAGCAAAGAACTATGGAGGGTATGATGTCATGATTGATGGAGCATGTTCTCCAGAGAAAATAGAAATGTTGTCTAAGATAGGAGTCAAAGGATTTATTTTAGGAACAAGTGCACTCTTTGGAAAAGGAAGAAGTTATCAAGAAATTATAAAAGAATTGCGAGAATTATAGGAGGAATAGCTATGAATATTTTATTAGTATGTGCAGCAGGTATGTCAACAAGTTTACTTGTTAATAGAATGAACGAAGCAGCAGCTGCAAAAGGTATTGAATTACATATTGAAGCTCATCCAGTAGGAAGTATTGATCAATATGGTGATAGTGCAGATGTTATTTTACTTGGCCCTCAAGTAAGATATGAACTAAAAAATGTAAAAGCTAAATACCCAGGTAAACCTGTAGAAATCATTAATATGCAAGATTATGGAATGATGAATGGAGCTAAAGTTTTAGACTTTGCTTTAGAATTAGGTGGAAAATAAGATGGTAACACGTTTAATAAGTGCGACGGGTGATGAAATTAAAGAAATGTCACCAATGGATTTAAAAGAATCAATTTTTAAATCTGAAGGTCGTGTTGTGATGGGACAACATTTACTATTTGCAGGTCCTGGATTAGTAAGAGGCGTTACAAATAGTGAATTAATGTTTGCTTTTGGAGCAGACATGGTGATGTTAAATACTTTTGATCTTGATGATTTAGATAATAATCCAGGATTATGTGGTTTATCTTTTCAAGAATTAAAAGAAAAATGTAGAAGACCAATTGGTATTTATTTAGGATGTCCTAAAGCAGGAAGTGAAGATGGTGGAAAGAAAGCACTATACCGTCGAGAAGGAATGCTTGCAAGTGATGAACATGTTAAAAAATGTATTGAACTTGGAGCTGACTTTATTGTTTTAGGTGGAAATCCAGGAAGTGGAACATCTATTAGAGATGTTGTCGAAACTGCCAAAAGAATTAAACAAAAATATAAAGATCAAATCTTTGTTTTTGCAGGAAAATGGGAAGATGGTATTAATGAAAAAGTTTTAGGTGACCCACTTGCAAATTATGATGCAAAAGAAATTATTAAAGAATTAATTGATGCAGGGGTTGACTGTATTGATTTACCTGCTCCAGGTTCTCGACATGGGATTAGTGTAGATATGATTCGTGAACTTGTAGAATATATACATTCATATAAACCGGGTACACTTGCAATGACCTTCCTTAACAGTTCAGTAGAATGTGCAGACCCAGATACAATTCGTTTAATAGCTTTAAAAATGAAAGAAACTGGAGCAGATATTCATGCTATTGGTGATGGTGGATTTAGTGGATGTACATCTCCTGAAAATATTCATCAATTATCAGTCTCTTTAAAAGGAAGACATTACACGTATTTTAGAATGGCAAGCGTCAATAGATAAAGGAGAAGAAAAATGAAAATAGGAATTGGAAATGATCATGTAGCAGTAGAATACAAAACAGAAATCAAAAAATATATAGAAGAAAAATATGGCTATGAAGTAGTCAACTATGGAACAGATAGTACAGAAAGATTCAATTATCCAGTATCAGGAGAAGCAGTAGCAAATGCAGTGGTAAATGGAGAAGTAGATAAAGGAATCGTTATCTGTGGAACAGGAGTAGGAATCTCACTAGCAGCGAATAAAGTCAATGGAATTAGATGTGTAACATGTAGTGAACCCTATAGTGCACTTTTATCACGACAACATAACAATACAAACATGTTAGCATTTGGAGCAAGAGTGGTAGGAATTGAACTTGCAAAAATGATTGTAGATGCATGGCTTTCAGGAGAATATGAAGGTGGAAGACATCAAGTACGAATTGATATGTTAAAAGAAATCGAAGAAAAACAAAAAAATAAATAATTAATTAGTTAGAAATAGCATTATTTATAACATGCACCGATATTTTTCCTCTCTTAAATATCACATAAATAATGCTATTTTTATTTAAAGGAGAATCTTTATGAAATTTAATGAAATAATGCATCTTTCATTTTATACAGATCAAATGGATGAAATGAGAGATTTCTATGAAAATAAATTAGGTTTGAAAGCTAAAATTATAATGCGTTATGAAGCATATAAAGGAAAAAAAGATAGAGGTGCTTGGGCTCAAAGAGCTGAAACAAACCCTAAAGATATTGCTTATATCTTCATTGAATTAGCGCCAGGACAATATTTAGAACTATTTCCTAAAGCGGATCATCAATTAGAACATGAAGTACCTGATACCCGTTTAGGTTATTCACATTTTGCGTTAATGGTAGATGATATTTATGAAGCTCGTGAAGAATTAGTTAAAGCAGGTATTGAAATTGATATTGAACCAAATAAGGGACAATCTGAAACATGGCAAATGTGGATTCATGATCCTGATGGTAATAAATTTGAAATTATGCAATATACAGATAAATCATTACAACATCATGGTAATATTGAAGAAGATCAAAAAAAATATGGTAAATAACCATATTTTTTTATTTAATCTTTTTAAAATATAAAGAAGTATATAAAACATCAAAAATAAAATGAATAGAAAGACCATAGAGCATAATACTATGAGGTAAATGATGACTATAAGCATCAATATAAAGGTTTTCATTACAAACAAGTTCTAAGTCTTGAGATAATCTACCAGTTAACCCAATCACGCGAATTCTTTTTTTTCTTAAAGCATAAGCAGCATCAACCATTGTTTTATTACTTCCAGAATGACTTACAACAAAAGCAAGTGTTTCTTGGGGATTAATATGTTCTAAATAAACAGTATTGATGGTATTGAATACTTGTGCTCGAATACCTATCGAATTGAGTTTTAAAGCGATTGTTTGGACTTCTGAATAGTTGTTATCATTTGCATAAAAATCTATTTGTTTTGCTTGTAGCATATAGTTAACAGTTCTAATAAAAGTATCTGTTTTTGTTAGTTTTTGTGTTTCGGTGAAAACATGTTGATAAATAAGAGGCAATGTATCTAAGATTTCACTTACATGACTATCCTTTGTAATTCTTTTATGTTTTGTTTCAGCTGCCATATTTTGTTCTTGAATAAAGGTAAGCTGAAAATCAAAATATCCAGAAAATCCTAACTTTTTAATAAAACGATTCATAGTAGGTGGACTAACAAAAATCTTTTCTGATAATTCTTTCGCATTTAAAGTCATTACTTCTTTAGGGTGATGATCTATATAATTAACAATATTTTGTTCTTGTGGTGTTAATTTAACATTTTCAATTAAATCTTGAATCATTAGTAGCACACTCCTTCTATGGGATTCCATTATTATAACTCTATAATAACATGTTTTAGCAAAATGAGATAACGTTTTCTCTTTTGGTGAAAAATAGCTCGTTTGAGCTATTTTTTTATATGTTCTTTTAAAAATTGATACGTGATTTCTAATACTTGGTTATTCCAAAAAGCGGCACCACCATGATCTGCATTTTCTACACAATAGAAAGTAACATCTTTGTTATTTTCTTTTAAAGTGTTATATAATAGAACACTTTGACCAAAAGGAACAAGACGATCTTTGTTACCATGAATCATTAAGATAGGTGGTGTGCTAACATCCTTTTTAATATATGGTAACGGAGAAGCTTGATAGGCTTCTTGTTTGTGTTCTAAAACATTGACACCACCAAGCAATAAACCTTCTGGACTTGTCGGAGTTACATGGTCTTGTATAGATGGTTCATTTTGCATTTCACTTACAAGAGTTGGTCCATAGAAATCAAATATTCCTTGAATGGATGAAGCATATTTGAATTCTTCAAGTTCTAAAATATTTTGATTAGCAGTGATTCCAGTCATGATAGCTGTATGCCCTCCTGAAGAATCCCCACCTAAAAAGATATTTTTTGTATCGATTTGATAATCTTGATGATGTTCAACTAAAAAGGAAATAGCTGTTTTAGTATCTTCGATTTGTGCTGGAAAAGGAGCGATACTTGTATCTCGATATTGTACGATTGCGACTACAAACCCTTTTTTTGCAATATTTGATAAGGGAATAATATGTTCGATGACATTTTGTTTTCTCCAAGCACTTCCTTGAATATAAACAAGCAATGGATAGTTTTCATTAGATTCAAGTTGTTTTTTGGGAACAAGAATATTGAGATAAAGTGGAATTTCACGTTTTACATACTCAATATTATAAAGAGCTCTTATTGTTATATTATCAAAATCAGCAGGTATGTAATGAATACCTTCACTTTTTTTATTAGAAATGGGAAAGTCTTTTAATTCTTTGTGTTCTGGTTTAATCATTATAAGTTCCTCCTTAATAAATTAATTATAAAAATAATCGTTTATTTAAACAAGGATGAAATTGAATTTCATAAGATAGAATTTTAAATGAAATTTGATTCTAAAAAAGAAATATTCGTTGAGAAAAAGAAAGATATTTTTTATGCTTTAATCAAGGAGAGATGATTATGATGAAATTAAATGATAATGTTACAAGATTAATTAGTGCAAAAGCAAGTCAAGTAAGCACATATAATGGAAGACAATTAAAAGAAGCAATTTTTAAATCAGAAGGTAGAGTATTAATGGGACAAACTTATTTAAAGAATCCTATTTTATTTCCTAATTGTACAAGTACAGAATTAATGTTTGCCTTTGGAGGAGATATGGTTTTATTAAATGGGTTTGACTTTAGAAATCCACAAACATGTCCTGGACTTCAAGGGTTTGATTATCAAGGAATAAAAGATTTAGTAGGTGGAAGACCGGTAGGAATCTATATGGGCTGTCCTAAAGAAGGGTTAGATTTAACAAGTGATTATTTATATGATTTAGCAGGTATGATTTGCACTGAAGAAAATTTAAAGAAATGTAAGGATTGGGGTGTTTCCTTCATTATATTAGGAGGAAATCCTGGAAGTGGAACATCTATCAAAGATGTTGTGCGTTGGACAAAAAAAGCCAGAGAGATTTGTGGTGAAGATATGTTGATTTTTGCTGGAAAATGGGAAGATGGTGTTGTAGAAAAAGTATTAGGAGATCCATTAGCTGATTATGATGCTAAAGAAATTATTGATCAATTAATTGAAAATGGAGCTGATATTATTGATTTTCCAGCACCAGGATCAAGACATGGAATTACAGTAGAAAGAATTAGAGAATTAATTGAATATACACATCGAAAAGGTGCACTCGCAATGAGCTTTTTAAATAGTAATGTTGAAGCTGCAGATCGAGATACTATTAGAGAAGTGACATTGCTTATGAAACAAACAGGTTGTGATGTTCATGCAATTGGTGATGGAGGTTTTGGTAGTGGAACATGGCCAGAAAACATCTATCAAATGTCAGTAACATTAAAAGGTAAAGCTTATACTTGGGCACAAATGGCCACACCTAGAAGATAATGAAATTCAATTTCATGTTTAAAAGAAATTTTGTGAAAATGGATTTCTTTTTTTTATCTTTGAATATTTGGGTAAACGTTTCCTTATATAATGAGGGCAAGGAGGTTACTTATGATTCATTTACTAGCAACAGATATGGATGGAACATTATTGAATAGTCAAAAAGAGTTTGATAATGAATTTTTTGAAGTTTTACAGAAAGTATTAGAAAAAGAAATGTATTTTGTGATTGCAAGTGGGAATCAGTTTTATCATTTATACAATCAATTTTTGCCTTACAGCGATGAGCTTTACTTTATTAGTGAAAATGGTTCATTTATTACAAAAGGTAAAAAAGAGCTTTATTCATTTATTATGGATAAACAAGATGTTCAAACAATTTATAACATCTTAAAACAATATCCAGAAATTATGCCAGTCATTGGAGGAAAAGAAAAATCATACATTCCTCAACAATATCTTTCTTTTAAAGAAGAAATAGAACGACATTATGATGAATATGCATTTATAGACGATATTCATGAAATTAAAGAAGGAATTCTTAAGTTTTCTATACATGATCCACAACATCATGTTGAAAAATATGTAGAACTTATCAAAAAAGAATTACCAGCCCATTTAAAAATTATGACATCAGGAAATGAATGGATGGATATTCAACATGAGACCATCAATAAAGGGTTTGGAATACATTTTTTAATGAATACTTTACATCTTACAAAAGAAGAGTGTGCAGTATTTGGTGATCAAATGAATGATTATGAGTTATTTCAAAATGTTCATTATAGCTATGCTATGAAAAATGCGATTCAACCACTTAAAGAGATAGCTTTTCAAGTAATTGATTCGAATGATGAAGCAGGAGTAACAGGGAAAATAAAAGAAATCTTGAAAGGAGAACTTTAAATGTTAGTAGTAGCTTATATTGGATTTGGAAATAGTGTGTGTAGATATCATCTACCATATGTAGAAAGAAGAAAGGATACGATCAAGGTCAAATATATCTATCGAAGAATGGAAGACCGTGTAGGAGATGAAGAAAGAGAAACATGGTATCCAGATATAAATTTTACAAGTGATATCGATGAAGTAATGAACGATGAAGAAGTGAATTTGATCGTTGTAAATACACCAGATCAATTTCATACATATTATACAAAGGTGGCCATTGAACATGGAAAGAACTGTCTATGTGAAAAACCATTTGCCATGTCAGTTGAAGAAGCAAAAGAAGTCTTTGATCTAGCTAAAGAAAAAGGTGTCGTAGTTATGGCAAATCAAAACAGACGATTTGATGCCGATATGAGGACAGTGAGAAAAGTCATTGAAACAGGGGTCTTAGGGGAACTCTTAGAAATCGAATCGCATTATGATTATTATCGACCATCGATTGCAGATAGAAAAGGACTAGGAATGCTATATGGATTACAAGTACATCCAATCGATCAAATCGTAGGAGAATTTGGAGTACCAGATAAAGTCGTATGTGACTGTAGAAGTTATGATAATCCAGGGAATTCAGATGACTATTCAGATATCGATTTATTCTATGGAAAGATGAAAGCAATTGTAAAAACAAGCTTCTATGTCAAATTAGAATATCCAAGATTTATCGTTCATGGAAGAAAAGGAAGCTTCATCATGCCACAATTAGGACATCAAAGTGCATTGAAGGCAAAACCAGGACCAGTAGAAATCAGCTTTGAACCATTACCAGAAAAATATTGGGGAACATTATGTTATGTCGATGAAAATGGAGAAGATGTGACAAAGAAAGTACCAGTAGAAATACAAGATTATGGAATGATCTATGATAATCTATATGAAGTAATCTTTAATCATGGAGAAAAGATAGTTGCAGATGAAGAAGTATTAGAAGTATTAAGAATACTAGAACAAGCAACAGAAGTTGCAAAGGAGGCTAAATAACATGCGTTTAGGTATCGTGGGAGCTGGGATGATCGTTCGTGGTTTGTTCACTTTTATTCATGAAGTAGAAGGTATTGAATTAGAAGCGATTGCTTCTACGGAAAAATCGATTGATAAAGTAAGACAAATGGCGAAAGAAAATCATGTAAAAAAGGCCTATTTAAATTTTGATGAGTTATTAAATGATGAAGATATTGATGTCATGTATATCGCAACACCTAATCATCTTCATTATCAAATGTGTAAACAAGCATTAGAAAGAGGAAAACATGTTATTTGTGAAAAACCATTTACCTCTAGAATAGAAGAACTAGAAGAATTAAGTCAATTAGCAAAAGAAAAACACTTATTTTTATTTGAAGCAATTTCTACTCAATATTTACCTAATGTTTTAAAAATAAAAGAAAAGTTAAATGAGTTAGGAAATATAAAAATTGTAACAGCGAACTACTCACAATATTCATCTAGATATAATGCATTTAAAGAAGGAATTATTCAACCTGCTTTTGATTATACAAAATCAGGGGGAGCCTTAATGGATTTAAATATTTATAATATTCATTTAATGGTTGCTTTATTTGGTAAACCATTAAAAGTCAATTATATGGCTAATATTGAAAAAAATATTGATACATCAGGAATCATTACATTGGATTATGGTAATTTCAAAGCTGTCTTAATTGGAGCTAAAGATTGCAAAGCACCTATTGCAACAAGTATTCAAGGAGATCAAGGGTGTATTAGTATTCAAACACCAGCAAATGTTTTAAGAAGCTTTAAAATTTTACATAATGATCAAAGAGAAGAAACATTTGATTTACAAGGCGATACACATCGTATGGTTTATGAATTTAATGAGTTTGTAAAAATGATAGAAAATAAAGATTTTGATAGAGCAAATGAAATGATGGAAAAGAGTTTGATTGCGATGGATATTGCTACAAAAGCAAGAATAGATGCAGGCGTTCATTTCAAAGCAGATGAGTCTTATGAATAAAATACTATTTAGTGATTTTGATGGAACTCTCTTTTTTAAGGAAGGCTTTCATCAAGAGGATATAGAAGCAATAAAAACTTTTCAATCGAAAGGAAATAAATTTGCTTTGTGTACAGGTAGACCACTAGGTGGGGTAAATGCATTAATGAAAGGTAAAATTATTCCAGATTATTATGTGTTGTGTACTGGAAGTCTTGTTTTAGATAAGGATTATCAAGTTATTTATGCACAAGAAATTCCTTTTGAACTTGTTAAAGAAGTGTGTCAAAAATATGAAAATGAAACGATTATAGGGCCACATTGTCTAGATGAAAAATATTTATACTTTAAATATGTTCCAAATGATGCACCAAGTTATATTAAGCAATTTGATTCAATTGATGAATTTAAAGATCGTAAGATTTATAGTTTTTCATTAATTGAATCTACAAGAGCTAAAGAAATAACTGATGAAATCAATAAAGATTATCCTTCATTGCATGCTTTTCAAAATGTAAATGCAATTGATGTTGTTAAAAAGGGATGTAGTAAAGGAAATGGAATATTAGAAATAACAAAGTTAATAAGCGATGAAACAGCAGGAATAGGAGATAGTTATAATGATTTAGAAATGTTTAAAGTTGTAAATCAATCATTCACTTTTAAGACATCTCCTAAAGATATTCAACAACAAACGAGGTATACGGTTTCATCAGTAAAAATGGCTATAGATATATTGAACAAAGAATAAAAATGGCACATATTATGCCCAGTATTTATGTAGAAAAAATAGATTATTCATTATAGTATATGATTAAAGGTTGGGAAAACGTTTACATCACAATACTTATCTCACTTATTAACAAAAAATAGATATTTCAAATAATATATTGAAAATTAAGGAGGAATAAAAAATGTGTTTTCCAAAAGGTTTTTTATGGGGTGGAGATATTAGTGCTAACCAATGTGAAGGTGGTTGGGATGAAGGAGGTAAATCTCCTAATATGACAGATTATCATACAGGAGGAAATGTGAATGAACCACGTATGGCAACTTATATTATGCCAGATGGAACTTATGGTAAAACACCAGCAATGATTGAAAACTGCAATTTACCAGAAGGGGCTAAATTAGCAATCAATCCTGATGAATTTTATCCAAATCATAAGGCAACAGATTTCTATCATCATTATAAAGAAGATATTGCAATGTTTGCTGAGTTGGGATTCAAAGCATTTAATATGACATTGTCATGGGCAAGAATCTTTCCTAAGGGGATTAAAGAAGGAATTAATCCAGAAGGTGTAGAATTCTATCATAATGTGTTTAAAGAATGTTTAAAATATGGTATTGAACCATTAGTTCATTTATATAAATATGATATGCCAGCTTTCTATATTGAAGAATTAGGAGGATGGAAAAATAGATTTTTAATAGAAGAATTTGTTGAATTTGGAAAGGCATCTATTGACGAATTCCAAGAAGTGACTTATTGGTCAACATTCAATGAAATCAATGCAGCACAATTTTCTATACTAGATTCAAATAATCAAGAAGAAGTACAAAGACAATATCAAGCATTGCATAATCAATTGGTGGCCAGTGCCAAAGTAGTGAAGTATTTGCATGATAATTACCCAGATAAAAAAATCGGATGTATGCAGGCAGGTATTTTCACTCATGCATTAACTTGTGATCCAGAAGATGAACTTGCTAATCAAAAAGAAATGCAAAAGAATTTCTGGTATGCAGGAGATGTCTTTGTAAGAGGATATTATCCAAGTTATGCTAAACATTTATGGAAAGAATTAAATATTACTTTAGATATTACAGAAGAAGATACGAAAGCATTAAAAGAAGGTACTGTAGACTTCTTTGAATTCTCTTATTATTTTTCTAACTGTGTAACTACTCATGTAGATGGTCAAGAAGCAACAGGAAACTTAAATTTCATGGGAAAGAAAAACCCATATTTAAAAGAATCCGACTGGGGATGGGCAATTGATCCAAAAGGATTAAAATTCTTTCTGCATGAAATTTATGACAGATATCAAATACCTCTCATGAATTGTGAAAATGGATTAGGAGCATTTGATACATTAGAAGAAGATGGAACCGTACATGATCAATATCGTATTGATTATATGAGAGAACATGTCAAAGCAATGAGTGAAGCCATTGATGAAGGTGTAGACTTAATGGGATACACATGGTGGGGATGCATTGATCTTGTCTCTGCTGGAACAGGTGAAATTAGAAAACGCTATGGATTTATTTATGTTGATGTAGATGATTTTGGTAATGGAACATATAAACGATATAAGAAAGATTCATTTGAATATTGTAAGAAAGTATATACTTCAAATGGAAAAGATATAGATTAGGAGGAATAGAAAATGGGATTTCCAAAAGGATTTTTATGGGGTGGCTCAATTAGTGCTGCACAAATAGAAGGTGGTTGGAACGAAGGAGGAAAATCACCTGTATTAGTAGACTACTGTACTGCAGGGTCTACTAAAGAAAGAAGACAAATTTGGTATTTAGATAAGAATGGACAAAGAGTTCATAGAAATTGGGAAGCAGTAGATGAACTAGAAGAAGGATGTAAGTTTGCATTCTTTGATGATTTACATTATACAAATCATGTAGCAAGTGATTTTTATCACCGTTATAAAGAAGATTTAGCTTTATTTAAAGAAATGGGGTATACAACATTCAATACTTCTATTTCATGGGCAAGAATCTATCCTCATGGAATTAAAGGAGGAGTTAATCAAGAAGGTGTAGAATTCTATCGAGATGTTTTTAAAACAGCTAAAGAGTATGGAATGGACCCAGTCATTACTTTATATAAATATGATGAGCCAGTTTCATTATTAGAACAACATGGCGGATGGCGTAATCGAGCAATGATTGATGAATTTGTTGAATTTGCTAGAGTATGCTTTAGTGAATATAAGGACTATGTTAATAAATGGATGACATTTAATGAAATTAATATCATCATGCCTATGGATGGACAAAAAACTGAAAGAAATCAAAGAAATCTCATTTATTTACATAATCAATTAGTAGCTGCAGCTAGAGCAACAATTGTTGCACATGAAATTGATCCAAATTTAAAGGTTGGATGTATGTTATGTACAAATATGGCATATCCATTAACACCAGATCCGTTAGATGCGATGGAACGTTATAGAAAATTCCAAGATTTCTTCTGTTATAGTGCTGATACACAAATGAGAGGATATTATCCACCATTTGCGAAAAGAATATGGGAAGAATATAGTGTTACACCAGAAATAACTAAGCAAGATAAGGAAGATTTAATGAATGGTAAATCTGATTTTATTGGTTTTTCTTATTATTCTTCAGGTATTGTGACAACACATAAAGTAGATGATGATAATCATACAGGAGGAAATATTTTAGGAACAGTAAAAAATCCATATTTAAAAGCAAATGCTTGGGGATGGCAAATTGATCCAGTCGGATTTAGACATATGATGCATCTAATTAATGATCGATATAATGCACCTATGTTTGATGTAGAAAATGGCATTGGTTTAATAGAAAAAGAAGGAGAAGACGGAATTTGTCATGATCCAGCAAGAATTGAATATCATAGAGAACATATAAAAGAAATGAAAAAGGCAGTAGAAGAAGGAGTTAATCTATTTGGTTATACAACATGGGGATGTATTGATTTAGTTTCAGCAGGAACTGGACAAATGGATAAAAAGTATGGCTTTATTTATGTAGATATGGATGATGAGGGAAATGGTGATTTACATCGTTCAAGAAAAGATTCTTTCTATTGGTATAAGAAAGTCATTGCTTCTAATGGGGAGGATTTAGATTAATGTTAGAAAAGATTCAACTTCTTAATCCAGATTATCAAATCCAAGAATTAAATGAAAATTTTAAAGACTATGGAAGAGTTATTAAACAAGACGTCCAAAAAGCAATCAATTTTGCACAAACATATCAAAATATAAATGCATATGATACAAGTATCAAAGAATTAGAAGATATACCATGTATTCAAGAATTAATGAAAGATATCTATGGGTATTTAGATGTTATGGCAGGCGTTGTAACTGGAAAAAATGATGTATTAAATGGATTAGAATATCATCAATGTAGTGAAACAATTATTGCGGTAACAGACTATATTTTAGCTGTCGGAAAAAGACAAGACATGGTAGAAAATGACTATGATATTGAAAAATGTGAACTCTTTTATGTACCACAAGGAACAGTTGTAGAACTTTATGCTACAACACTTCACTATACACCAATTACAGTAATAGACTCTTTTAAAACCATTTGTTTATTGTTAAAAGGTACAGGCGATGCTTGTCAAAGAAGAGGAATATTAAAGAAAAAGAATAAATGGTTTATAGCACATAAAGATAATGTAGAAAAAGTACAAGCTGGAGATTATCCAGGATTAAAAGGAAAAATGATTCAAATCAAACATTTATAGGAGGAATAAAGATGATAATACCAGATAAGTTTTTATGGGGTGGTTCAATTAGTGCTGCTCAATGTGAAGGAGGATGGGACGAAGGTGGAAAAAGTCCTGTTCAAGTAGATTTTGGAGATCCTGGTTCAACAACAGATAGACGTTGGATCCATTATATAAATGCAGATGGAACAAGAGGTAAAATGAGACAATTTGATCATTTGCCTCAAGGAGCTAAATATCAATTATTTGATGATATTCGTTATACAAATCATGTTGGTATTGACTTTTACCATCGCTATAAAGAAGATATCGCTTTATTTGCTGAACTTGGTTTTACAACATTTAATACGACTATTTCATGGGCAAGAATTTATCCTCATGGAGTAGAAGGTGGAGTTAATCAAGAAGGTGTAGAATTCTATCGTAATGTTTTTAAAGAATGCCGTAAATATGGAATAGATCCTGTCATTACTTTATATAAATACGATGAACCTGTTTATTTAGAAGAAACATATGGAGATTGGACAAATAGAGAAATGATTCATCAATTTGTTGAATTTGCGAGAGTATGTTTTACAGAATATAAAGATTTAGTTGATAAATGGTTAACATTCAATGAAATTAATATCTTATTACATTTTGATGTTAAAGAAGGAAAACAAGTAGCTTTTGAAGAATTACATAATCAAATGGTAGCAGCAGCAAAAGCAGTTAAAGTAGCGCATGAAATTGATAAAAATATTTCAGTAGGATGTATGATAGCAGGATTCTGTAGTTATCCATATACTTGTGATCCTAAAGATGTTATTGCAAATTATAAAGAATTCCAAAATAAATTTGCTTATTGTGCAGATACAATGGTAAGAGGGTATTATCCATCTTATGCTAAACGTATTTGGAAAGAAAATAATGTCACTTTAAATATCAGTGAAGAAGATAAAAAAGATTTAATGGAAGGAAAATCTGATTTCTTAGCCTATTCTTACTATATGTCTAATGTTGTAACAACTCATAAAGATGAAGGAGAAGCATTAGGTGGGGCTGGAACTTCTGCTAACTTAAAGAATCCATATTTAACAGCATCTGATTGGGGATGGCAAATTGATCCTACAGGATATGAATATTTCTTACATGTCTTAAATGACCGTTATCAAGTACCTATTTTTGATGTGGAAAATGGTTTAGGAGCTTATGATAAAGTAGAAGAAGATGGTTCTATTCATGATACTTATCGTATAGATTATCATCGCAGTCATATTAAGAGTTTAATGAAAGCCAGAGAAGAAGGCGTTAATATTTTTGGATATACTTCTTGGGCACCAATTGATTTAGTATCATTTACAACAGGACAAATGGATAAACGATATGGATTTATTTATGTAGATATGGATGATGAAGGTAAAGGAGATTTACATAGAAGTAAAAAAGATTCATTCTATTGGTATCAAAAATGTATTAAATCCGATGGAAAGGATTTAGATTAAAAACAAGCTCGATTTGAGCTTGTTTTTAATTTCTATGATTTATTTATTTTTCAAAATAATTGATAAAAATTCTGTATAAGAAATATGTGATGATAGTCTGTTTAAATCATCTTTATTTTTAGAAATATTTTTTAAAGTTGAAAATAAGGTATTGTACATGATATTTTGGTTATCAGTACAAGAGAATAGTATAGCTATATTAAATGTTTGATTTTCAACTTTCATAGGTTCTTCTAAAACAATGATTGAAATAATATTATTAGAGTTTAAAGGACGAGAAAGTCTTAATAAACCGATTTGATTTTCAAAGGTATGTACTGAACAAATGTTTTTATTCATCATATCATTCTTTTTAGAATCATTAAGACGATATACACTTTTTATAGATTGATAAAAACTTGTTGCCAGACCTTTAAGTGTTTTAACTGGAACATGTGTTTTATAGAAACTTGGATGAAAATAATACAACATTTGTTCATCATTAAATAGATAAGATAAATAACTCTTAATACGAATAATATCATCTTGAGACATAATATAATTTACGCTGATTACAGGAATTGGTAATTGGCGATGAATTGGTGCTGTTGATAAGATTAAATCGTATTGGTCTAAGTTTTCTTCTTCTATTTCATAATAATGAATGGATTTAGTGATTACTAATTGGTCATAGAGTTCTTTTTCGATAAAATGATTAATAAACGTTTTGATAGACTCACTCATACAGTTAATGAGTAAAACCTTTTTTTGACTATATTTTTTATTATTAATTGTATTGTTAAATAGAATAGTGAAATTAGTGATTTCACTTCTAGAAAGAGGAATCTTTGTATGTTTTTTTATTACTTGAGAAACAATTTGAGCAAGATAATAAGATAGAGGATAATCGTATTGAATATCTTCATATAAGGGTGTACGTATTTTTTCACCATATTTTTGTCGTATTAAAGTATAGTTTAAATATAATGGAAAAACTTTATTAAAATGTTCATCATCAAAAGTAATTAAAGTTTGTTTCTTTATTTTATCAAGTATTTCGTTTTGTAAATCAATAATATCTTGATTATAAATAAAAGTAAGTCCTTTTGTAGCTCTCTTACAAATCAGTTGAATCGTGATATTTTGAATTTCATATTCGTCAAATTCCACATCAAAATGTTCTTTTGCATATAATGCAAGTTTTTTTGCGACAAAATACTCTGTTCTATTTTGGTAATCTTCAAAACCTTCTGTTTGATGTCCAATTAAATATCCACAAGAAATACGTGCTGCACTAATTGAAAAACTAATTAAGAAATCTATTAAACTAATATCACTGATAGATATAGCATATTCTCTTAAAATTTGAATGATTTCATAATCAGGCGAATTAAAATAAGTGTTTAAAAAATCAAAGTACATATCAGAAATATTTAGGTTTTTAAAAATATTGTCTACTAAACATTTTCTTTTCCCTATTTCCGGACCACTGATATAAATTCCATAATTAGGTTTTTGGTTAAATTTTAAACCATATTTTTTAAATTCATTTTTTATTGAAACTAAATCATTCGCAATTGTGGCTCTTGAGACAAGTAATTCATCAGCAAGTGTTTCCAATTTAATAAATTCTCTACTATTAATGAGACGCCCTAGAATGTAATTAGATCGTTCATCAGGTAAAGATGGAATTAAAGAATCATCATCACGTTCATTTTTATTAATAATACTTTGTAATTCAGTTAAATCTTGCGATGACTTTCCTTCGATATAGTAACCTTGAGAAGGTTTAGATAATAAATTTAAATGAAGAGTTGCAAGAATATCTTTAACAATCTTCATTTCGTCTCTCACTCGTCTTCTAGAAATGCCAGTTGAATTAGCAATTTCATAACTAGAGATATAGTTATCTGAAGCTAATAAGAGCTGAATAATTTTAATTTCATTCTTTTTGAGTTGCATTTTATCACCACCTAAACAAATTATATACAAATGTAAACGTTTTCTCAAGTGATTTTTTGTAAGCTGATTTCTTAAAATTCAAGTAATATAAAGGTTTTAGAGAATTTTGTAAAAAAAGTGTCATATATTATGACAATCGTTTATATCGAAAAAGAAAATAATTCAGTATAGTATATAAGTAGGCAAAGGGAAAACGTTTACATTTAGGAGGTTTTCTTAAGAAAGGGGAAGAAAAATATGTCTACAGAAAAGAAGTCCATGATGGACAAAATTCTAGAAAAAGTTGACGTAATTGCTGGACCAATGACAAAATTCGGGCAAATTCCATTTGTTCGTGGTATTGTTAATGGGATGGTTGCAGCATTACCAGTCACTATGGTTGGTTCATTATTCTTAGTTGTTTATTTATTCTGCTCTGATGGTGGATTAACTACACACGCTTTAATTCCATTTTTAAAACCTTGGGCTGGAGACTTAGCTCTAGTTAACAGCTTATCAATGGGTATTATGGCTGTTTACATTATTATTGCATTTGGTGCTGAATATGCAGAAATCAAAGGATTCAGTAAAACAACTGGTGCAGTTGGTGCGTTCTTCGCATTTATGTTATTAAACTACAACTCAGTTGGACAATTAGTTGTTACTGCTAAAGATGGTACTTTATCAGCAGGAGCAAGTGCTTTTGAATCTACATATTGGGGTGGAGCTGGTTTAATCACAGCAATGATCGCAGGTGCTATCGCAATTAATATTATTGATATTTGTTATAAAAAACATATTGTTATTAAATTACCAGATTCTGTACCACCAGCAATCTCTGATAGTTTCTCAGCTATCATTCCTTACTTCTTCATTACATTAGTATGTTGGGGAATTAGAACATTAGCTGGTTTAAATATCCCAGAATTAGTTGGACAAATGTTATTACCTGTATTAGGTGCAGCTGATAATATCTTTGTTTACACATTACAACAATTCTTATCAGCATTATTATGGATTTGTGGTTTACATGGTGATAATATTACAGGTGCTGTTACTAACGTATTTACAAATCAATGGATTGCTGATAACAACACTGCTTTCATGGCAGGTACAGCAGTAAAAGATTTACCATATGTTTGGACACCAAACTTATGTCGTTTATCTCAATGGGTTTCATCTTGTTGGCCAATCTTAGTTTATATGTTTATGTCAAGTAAGAAATTACCTCATTTAAAACCATTAGCTACAATTTGTTTACCACCAGCAGTATTCTGTATCATTGAACCAATTATGTTTGGTTTACCAGTAGTTATGAATGGTTTCTTACTAGTTCCATTTATTTTAACTCATACACTTACAGGTGCGTTTACTTATTGGTTAACAAGTATTGGATTTGTTGGTAAAATGTATATGAACTTACCTTGGGCTACACCTTCACCAATTTTAGGTTACTTAGCTGCAGGTGGGTCAATCGGTGGCGCTGTTATCGTATTCATCAACTTTGCAATTGGTATGGTTATTTTCTATCCATTCTGGAAATCATATGAAAAAGCAGAAGTTGCTAAAATGAATGGTGAAGCTGCTTAATTAAATAATTGAATAGAGTTTAAGAAGGCTAAGAGCCAATTGGCCTTATGCCTTCTTTTTATAAAAGGAGGAACTAGTTATGGAATGTCCATATTGTCATAAAGAAATACCACAAGATTCTATGTTTTGTTATCATTGTGGGAAAGAACTTAACGGAGAAAAAAAAGAGATTAAAAAATCTAAAACATTAAAGAAAAATCCAAGAGAAAATTCTTTTGCAAAACTAGGAATCCTCCTATTTTTTATAGCTTTAATAGGTTTAGACTTTATTGGAGGAACAGTTGTTAATGCTGTAGGTGGAAATGTTAAAATTCCATATATTATAAGTTCTATAGTTTATGCTTGTGCATTAGTTTGCGGTGTAGCTTCTTTGAAAATTGATAAAGATGATCAAAAGAAAGGCTATGAACCAACAGGAAATAAGAATTATGCTTATATTTCAATTTTTTTAAGTATTTTTGTTGCGTTAGTCAATATTTCACAAATTATTTTAAAGTAGGAGAATTAGATTATGTATTGTAGAAAATGTGGTGCAGAAATAAAGGAAACGTCAAAGTTTTGTGATAATTGTGGATGTGAAGTTGTTAAAGTAAAACAAGTGAGCTATGCCGAAAAATACAATGAAAATAAAAAGAAAAGTAAAAACCAGGCACAATCTAATAAAGAACAAGAACGTATGATGAAACATAAGGATGAAAAGAATCCTTATATTGCAGCTTCGTTATTTGCAACTGTTGTAGCAATTGTTCTAGCAATGTTTCCATGGAATGTTGTGGGAAGTGGTATTGGAACAAGCTTACCTATGAGAATAGCTATTGTTGTATTTGCTTTATTAGCGGATTATCATGTGACAAAAGCGAAACAAGTGAATAATTTAATATTTAGTAAATATGGATTTAGGATTAAATCAAACGTTGTATCAATGGTTAATGTTTTATCTGTATTTGTAACAATTATGGGCATGTTCGCTTTGTTTACTTATTAGGCGGAATATGCCTTTTTTAAAGGAGTGAAGATAAAATGGGTGTTTTATTTTTTAAAGCGATTCCTAGACCAGCTATTTGGGGTCATACAAAAGTAAGAGATTTCTTTGGGTATGATGATTTTCCTGAAGGAATAGGTCAATCATGGTCTTTTAGTGCTCAAGATGGTGAAGGCTTATCTACTGTTTGTATAAATGGTGGATTTAAAGGAAAAACTCTAAAAGAATTATGGGAAAAACATCAAGAATTATTTGGACATCCAGGTGAGGATTTCCCAGTAATTATTTCTTTAGTCGGACCAGAAGATGATTTGAGTATTCAAGTTCATCCTGATGATGAACATGCTCAAAAAATTGGTTATAAACGAGGAAAGAATGAAGCGTGGTTTTTTATTGAATCAGATCCAGGTGCTTCTATTGTCTATGGACAAAAGACAAAGAATAAAGAAGAGCTTCAAGAAATGATCAATCAAGATAAATGGGATGATATTTATAAAAAATATCCTGTAGCTGATGGAGATTTTGTTTATTTACCAGCAGGTTGTCTACATGCTATGGGTAAAGGGAATGTTGTTTATGAAATTCAACAATCTACAGATGTAACGTATCGTTTTTATGATTATCATAGAAAAGATAAAGATGGAAATGAAAGAGAATTACATTTGAAACAAGCTATTGATTGTTTATCTTTTGATAAAGATATTGATAAAAATGATGTTCATCCAGTTGTTAAAGTTCATGAAAATATGAAAGAAACAATATTTATTTCAAATGATTCATTTACTGTTTCTCAATTATTAGTTATTGGTAAATGTCAATATAAATGCGATAATTATCAACTTGCTACAGTTGTAAAAGGTAGTGGAAAAGTAGACGAATATGACGTTAAAGTAGGAGATAATTTTTTGATTCCTACAAATACATCAATTGAACTTGATGGTCAAATGATGATTATGATGACAACAAAGTAAGGAGAATTGTATGAAAAAAGAATTTTTATGGGGAGGCGCTTTAAGTAACGTTCAAGCTGAAGGTGGTTATTTAGAAGATGGTAAAGGTTTGAATGTCTATGATACTTTAGTCGTAACTCCAGAACCAGGAATTAAACCTATGTTTTGTACAACGGATGTAGCAACGAATCATTACCATCATTGGAAAGAAGATATTGATTATATGGCAGAGATGGGTTTTAAAGCATATCGTTTTTCTGTTGTTTGGTCGAGAATTCATCCATTGGGAAATGAAGAAAAACCAAATGAAAAAGGATTAGATTTTTATGATAAGATGGTTGATTATTTATTAGAAAAAGGGATTGAACCAGTTGTGTCACTCGTTCATTTTGATATGCCAGATTATTTATTAAATCATTATAATGGTTTTATGAATAAAGAAGTTATTGAATTTTATGCTAGACATGTAGAAAGTATTGTAGAAAGATTTAAAGGTAAAGTTAAGTATTATATTACATATAATGAAATTAATTTAGCAGCCCACATGCCAGATTTGGTAGCTGGTGCTAGATTACCAGAAGGTATGAGTAAACAAGAAATGTATATACAATTAAATGTCAATGTACAAGTTGCTCATGCAAGAGCTGTTGAAGTCATCAAACGTGTTGATCCACAAGCACAAGTTGGAGGAATGATAGGACATACACCATTTTATCCACTTACTTGTAAAGCAGAAGATGTAATGGCAGCTGATTTTAAAAATAAGATGCATAATTATTTTGTTTATGACACAATGTGTAATGGTGAATTTCCTGCATATTTTATGCAATATGCTAAAAATAGAAATATTGAATTGAATATTTCTCAAGGAGAAAAAGATATAATTAAAGGTGCATCAAAGAAAATAGATTATCTTGCTTTTTCGTATTATCGTAGTAATGTTATATCTTCTTTTGAAGATATAAAAGATCAAAATGAATTAGAAGATGCGCTTATTTTTGATCAAAGAGCTTTAAAAAATCCATATTATAAAGCTAACGAATGGGGATGGCAAATAGATGCTGAAGGATTAAGATACTCCCTTATTGATTTTTATCATCGTTATCATAAACCACTCTTTATTGTTGAAAATGGTATTGGAATAGATGAAACACTCAAAGATGGTAAGGTTTATGATGATGAACGTATTTCATATTATCAAAAACATATCCAAGCTATTAAAACTGCTGTTGAACATGATGGTGTAGATTTAATGGGATATCTTGCATGGAGTCCTATTGATTTTTTAAGTAGTCATAAAGAAATTAGAAAAAGATATGGATTTGTTTATGTAGATCGTGATTTTGAAGATTTAAAAGAATTAAAACGTTATCCTAAAAAATCATTTTATTGGTATAAAAAAGTTATTCAATCTCAAGGAAATGATTTAGAAAATGATATAGATTATTAAAAATAGTAAAACCGTATAGATTAAAAAACAAGCCTCATAAGCTTGTTTTTTAATATCCTCTCATATGCCATATTTGTTCAGTACAGTCCTCAATAGAAAGATTTTCTTTGTTTCTAATAAAGTTTAAAAATGAATTTTCACTTAAGTTCTCTTGTCTTAAAGTTCCGATGATGCCAGCCATTGAAATACGATCAATATTTTTAGAATTAAGTATATCAATGATAGTATCTTCTGTTTGATTGAAGAAGCTCATTTTGGTCCTCCTTTATGAAATTTAATTTCTAAAGCATCAAGTATTGATTCATAATTTGTAATTTTATTATGAATGATAGGCTCATGATTTTCAACTGTAATTTCATATAAATTATTATCTAAATCAATATAATAAGTAAAATTATTTTGATACTTTTTAGGGTAATTAAAAACCTGGGTTCGTATTCGTTGATAAGTAAAATAATCAACAAATATTTGTTGTTTTTTCTTGTTAAATATTAAAGAAATTTGTTTTTGAATAGAAGGCATTTATGGAAGTCCTCCTATTTTTAAATGTTTTTTGTAGTACATATAATATCACCTCATTATATATATCTGCAAAAAAAACATTTTTTTCTTCTTTTTTATTTATTTTTTATCATTTTTATCCAGTTTTTACTGGCAAATTCAATTTCATCTTCATAATCATCAAAATCATTATAATAATAAAGTTCATATTCTTTATGATCTATAAAGAGATAACCATAGTTATAGTTTTCTAATTCAAGTTGAATGAAAATTGAATAATTTTCATAATTCATTTGTAAGAGAAGCTGTTTTATTTCTTCTTCATTTTTATTGGTAGATAGGATATGTATTTGATCATCTTTTAGATGAAAAGGATTATTTTTACAAAAAGGTTTAATTTGTATTTTTAATGAATTCATAAGCTACCTCAAAAACATTATAAGATATTTTTCAAAAACTGAAAGGGTTTTGAAAAAAGAGAAAAAGGAAGTATAGTGTAAATGAGGTGGAAAAAATGCGTAGATTTGAAAGAGAAGTAGTAGATCATAAATTAATAGAAGCAATGTTGAAGGAAATGAATATTGCAAATATTGGTATGAATGATGAAGATGGGTATCCTTATGTTGTTCCAACTAATTTTGGTTTTGAAATGACAGATACACATTTAAATATTTATACTCATTTTATGAAGGTAGGGAAAAAGGTTGATTTATTAAAGAAAGATCCTCGCGTATGTGTTGAGTTTAGTATTTTTAATGATTTTCCTGATAAGAAATATAAAGGGCATTATCATGATTATCGTAGTGTTATCGCTAAAGGAAAGATGAAGATGTTAGATTATAAAGATGATCCTGAAACTTGGGAAAAGGGACACAATTTTCTTTATACATGTAATCATCGTGAGATTAAACCTTTAAGTGAAAGAAAGGTTGTGCCTGGTATTTATATTGGTGTGATTGAATGTGATTTAAAGGATGTTACGGCTAAATCTGAGTTTCCTTTAAGGACAGTTGAAGATGTTCCTTTTTTAAATGTTTATGAACAAGAGGATGATGAAATTCCTTTCGATATATCGGATATTATTGCAGATAGAAAGGCTAGAATGAATAAGTAAAGCAGGAGATATAAAAATCTCCTGCTATTTTTTTAATTTGTTTTTGTACTGATTTGGTGAAATATCAGTATATTTTTTAAAAACTTTACTGAAATGACTTTGATCTGCAAAAGATAGAGTTGTAGAGATTTCTAATAATGACACATTTGTACATTGTATTAAAAATTTAGCTTCTTCAACTTTTCTTTTATTAATATAATCTCTTAAAGATATACCAACGATTTTTTTGAATTGATTAGATATATACGCAGGGTTCATTTGTAATTCATTGGAAATATCGAGAAGAGACAAATTTTTATGCAAATTTTGATTGATATATTCAATGCAGTTTCTGATCCAAAAGGGATAATTTGCCTTTTTATTTTTTTTAACCAAAGCACAAAAATCAATAATACTATGCATAAATACTTCGTTTAATCTTTGTGATGAAGTGGCGGAATCTACTTTTCTTATATAGATATCACTTGTCCCATATGCATCTTCTAATGGAACATTTGCAAATATTACTTGTCTTGTCATGAGTGTAATTGTTGCTACAACTTTATATTTCATTGATTGAAGTTGATCGTCTGACAACGCCTCAGATTCACTATGTATAAAATTAATACCAAAACTTCTAGCGGACATACTTTCGCCCTCTTCAATATACTTTAAAAATTTCCGCTCTTCTAAATAAGTATAAATTTTATTTGTATAATCTCGTTTAGTGATAATAATTTCTTTTACTTCTTCTTCTGCTTCGCTTTTTTTATTATCGTGTAATATACATCGCATATCTTCGATACTTAAATAGTTATTAAATAAAAACTGATAGATGAGTTGAATATAAGTGAATTTTTGATTATCAAAGCTAATGCATTTTTTCAATATATCATTAATAGACGGTTTCTTTATTAAATGATTAAAAAAAACGATTTCTTTTGGAGATTGATAACGATGAAGGGAATCGCATAACATCGGTCCAAAACAAATAGTATATTCTTCGTAAATGATGAAAAATGTAATATCTGATTTGGAAGAAAGTATACCTACTTTTCCCCATCTAGTCATAGATGAATTAATAAGATATTTAAAACAATCTTTTGGTAAGTGAAAAAAGAATTGAGGATAGTGATCAATAATCTTATTTTTATTAAGAATAAACATGGGGATTTTTGTGATTTCATAAAAGTAATCAATATTATTAATGAGTGTTTGTAAAGTGGCCATTTGTAATTTCTCCATTTTTTTGATATTTAGTATAATTTATACCAAAATAATATAATATATACAAATAACTATCAATATTACTTTTATAATAATTTTTGTAATCAAAACAGAGGAGGAAAAGAGAATGTTTGAAAAGTTAGAAAAAGGATTACAAAAAATAGTTAATCCTATGGCACAAAAGTTAAGCGATAATCAATCTTTAAAAGCTGTGTCAGCTGGATTTGTTAAATTAATGCCTATTACATTAGGATTGGTAGTATTTTCTATTATCGGTAATTTACCGATTACAGGGTTTACAGATTGGCTAACAGATGTTGGGTTAATGGACTCTATTAATGCAGCACTTACTGCAAGTACAAGTATTATTTCAATTTATGTAGTGTTTGCTATTGCTTATAATTTTGCTAATAATAGAAATCAAAGTGGTATTACAGCTGGCTTTATTTCATTAGCAGGATTTGTTTTATTGATTCCACAAACTGTTCAAGCAGGTAAGGAAACAGTTTCAGCATTGCCTATAAGTTATATGGGGTCATCAGGAATTGTTTTAGCTTTAATTATTTCAATATGTGTTGGACATTTATATTGTTATTTATGTGAAAAAAATGTCACTTTTAAAATGCCAAGTTCAGTACCACCAATGGTAAGTGAATCGTTAGAACCAATTTTTGTGGCAATGATTATTTTTGGTTTATTATTTATTGTTCGTGTTGGATTCTCATTTACTGAATTTAAAAATGCTGCGGATTTTGTTTCAAAGATTGTCTCAAAACCATTATTAGCTATTGGTACTTCTATTCCAGCTTTAATATTTGTATTATTTGTTAGTAATGTTTTCTGGTGGTTTGGTATTCATCCACAAACAATTCAAGGACCTGTTAGTAGTGTACTTTACATGATGATGTTAGATAACATTGATAAGTTTGGAAATGGAAAAGAAATGTTATATGTTTTACCTTTATTAGTATATCTAATTGCTGGAATTGGCGGAAATGGGAATACTTTAGGGTTATTGATTTCTATGATTAGTGCTAAATCTAAACGATATAAACAAATGTTCAAATTAGCGTTAGTACCTCATATTTTTAATATAAATGAACCATTGATTTTTGGTATGCCTATTATATTAAATCCATTTTTCTTTATTCCTATGACAGTAAATTGTGTTATTTCAGGGATTATAGCTTGGATCTATTTAAGTGTTGTTCCATTTACATATAATCCAATGATGGAATTATTGCCTTGGACTACTCCAGTTTTTGTTAAGTATTTCTTGTCAGGAGGAATTGCATTATTAGTTTTAGTTTTAATCTTAGTGGCAGTAAATACTATTATTTATTATCCATTCTTTAAAATGGCAGATAACGAAGCTTTAAAAGAAGAAATGGCAGGAGAATAATATTATGAGTTTTTCAAATGAATTTTTATGGGGAGTAGCTACAAGTGCCTTTCAATATGAAGGAGCTTATTTAGAAGATGGTAAAGGCTGGACTGTTGCGGATGAAAGATGTAAGAAAAAAAATAAAATACAGGCCGATAGTTCAGTTGCTAGTGATGGATATCATCATTTAGAAGAAGATGTTTCCTTAATGAAGGAATTAGGAATAAAATCATATCGTTTTTCAATAAGTTGGGCTAGATTATATCCTGATGGCGATGGAGAATTAAATGAAAAAGGAATAGAATATTATCAAAAATTATTAGTTTTGTTAAATGATAATCATATTGAGCCTATTGTTACTTTATTGCATTTTGATATTCCATGGAAACTAATTGAAAAGTATGAAGGTTTTGTTTCTAGAAAATGCATTGATGCATTTGAAAGATATTGTCGAACATGTTTCAAACTATTTGGAAATCGTGTCAAATATTGGTTAACAATTAATGAACAAAATGTTATGGCAATGATGCATGACATGTTAGGTCTAAATAAAGAAGATCCAAAATTAAGTGAAAAATTAGTGCAATGCAATTACAATATGTATTTAGCTAGTGCAAAAGCTATAATTGCCTGTCATGAAATGTGTCCTCAGGCACTTATCGGTCCTTGTGTCTCTTATCCAACATTATATGCAGAAACTTGTCATCCAGATGATGTAGCTTTAGCTTATGATATGCAAGATATGATGGCTTTTGCTCCGATGGAGACATATGTTTATGGGATTATTAGTCCATTGGTAATGAATAAATGGCGTAAAGGAAATACAGTACCACAAATGTTTAAAGAAGATGAACAAATCTTAAAATCAGGAACTGCTGATTATTTAGGGGTTAATTGGTATTGTACGCAAACTGTTGGAATATCAAATAGTAAAAGTGGATTCAATATTGGAGTGGAACTTGATATTAAAAAGAATCCGTATTTGGAGTATGGACATTGGGATTGGAGTTATGATCCTAAAGCATTAAAAATGGCTTTAAAAGAATGTTATGCACGATTTAAAAAACCTATTATGATTTGTGAAAATGGCTGGAGTGAATTAGAAACTGTTGAAGATGGAAAAGTTCATGATCAAAAACGAATTGACTACTTACATGATCATATAAAACAAATGCAAAATGCTATTGATGAAGGTGTTGATTTAATAGGTTATCAACATTGGAGTTTTATAGATATTTTATCTTCATCTCAAGGTTTTGATAAACGATACGGTTTAGTTTTTGTAGATAGAGATAACTTTAATATAAAAAATTGTCAAAGAATAAAAAAAGACAGTTTTTATTACTATCAGTCAGTCATAAAAAATAATGGATTAGGTGAAATTAATGAAGAAAGATAAATTGTTAGAGTTGTTTAATTCATTGACATTAGAAGAAAAAATAGGACAACTAGTGCAGTTAAATCCAGATTTCTTAAATGAAAGTGATACAGTTCATACTGGACCAATATCTTCAATAGGAATCAAAGAAGAAATGATTCCTTATACAGGATCTATTTTAAATTCAGTAAATGCTAAAAAAATAAAAACAATACAAAAAGAATATATTGAAAAAAGTAGACATAAAATTCCGCTATTATTTATGGCGGATATAATTAATGGGTATAAAACAGTTTTTCCTATCCCTTTAGCATTAGGATGTTCGTATGACTTTAAATTAGTAAAGGAAACAGCTCAAATTTCTGCAAAAGAAGCAGCAGTAAGTGGAATACATGTTACTTTTTCTCCAATGGTAGACATGGTGCATGATGCTAGATGGGGAAGGGTCATGGAATCGTATAGTGAAGATGTATACTTAAATAATCAGTACGCTGAAGCAATGGTTACAGGATATCAAGGGACAAATGACCCACATAATAATATTGCTTCTTGTGTGAAACATTTTGCTGGATATGGTGGAGCACAATCAGGAAGAGATTATAATACAGTAGAATTAAGCAAACGTACTTTGTTAGAAGAATATTTACCAGCTTATCACTCTGCAATCAAAGCGGGATGTAAAATGGTTATGACATCTTTTAATACTATAGATAGAATACCAGTCACTGCTAATAAGTGGTTGTTAAGGAATATACTAAGAAATGAATGGAATTTTAAAGGTGTAACCATTTCAGACCATTCTGCAATTAAAGAATTAATAAATCATGGTATTGCTAGAGATGAAAAAGAGGCAGCTCAAAAGGCACTCGAAGCAGGGTGCGATATAGATATGATGACAGCATGTTATGCTAATAATCTATCTCGATTAGTTAAAGAGAAAAAATTAGATATAAGTTATATTAATGATGCAGCTTTTAGAGTATTAGAATTAAAAAATGATTTAGGGCTATTTGAAAATCCTTATCGAGGGGCTGATGAAGATGATGAAAAAAAATATATATTAGCTCCTGAATTTAGAAACAAGGCGAGAGAAGCAGTTGAAAAGTCGTGTGTTTTACTAGAAAATAATGGTATTTTGCCGTTGAATAGTAATAAAAAAATAGCGTTAATTGGGCCTTATGGTAATAGTAAAGAGCTTTGTGGGATGTGGTCTTTTACTGTAGATAAGGATAACGTTATTACAGTAAAAGAAGGGATTGAAAAATACAGTAATAATGTTCAGTATTGTACTGGATCACAAATTTTAGATGATTATCAAGTAGTTAAAGAATTAAATTCTTTATTTGGGCAAGAATTTAAAAATCAAGAATTAGTAGATGAAAGTTTAGAATTAAAATGTGCTAAAGAATATGCAAAAGATGCAGATGTTGTAATTATGGCTTTAGGAGAACATTCTTATCAAAGTGGTGAAGCAGCATCAAGAACAGACTTATCAATTCCAAAACCACAAATGAATCTATTTAAAGAAATAGTTAAATTGAAAAAGCCAATAGTAAGCCTTATTTTTAGTGGAAGACCTCTTATATTAAATGAAATAAAAAAATATAGTGATGCTGTACTTCAATGCTGGTTTCCAGGAATTGAAGGTGGTAATGGTATAGCAAATATATTATATGGAAAGGTAAATCCGTCTGCCCGTTTGTCTATTTCTTTCCCATATCATGTAGGGCAATGTCCTATTTCATATAACTTTTTAAATACAGGAAGACCTAACACTAAAGAAGATATTGGAAATAGATTTGTATCTAAATATATTGATGCCCCAAATCTACCATTGTATGGTTTTGGATATGGGTTATCTTATAGTCAATTTGAATATTCGAAAGTTTCTTTAAGTTCAAAAAAGATGTCTATGGACACGGTTATTGAAGCATCTGTAATAGTAGAAAATAAATCAGAATATGAAGGTGTTGAAACTGTGCAAATGTATATTAATGATGTTGTTAGCTCTGTTTCTAGACCAGTTAAAGAATTAAAAGGAATAAAGAAAATAACTTTAAAACCATACGAAAAGAAAAAAGTTGATTTTATTATTACAAATGAAATGTTAAAATTTTATCGATGTGACATGAAATATGATAGTGAAGCAGGAAAATTTATTGTTTATATTGGACATGATAGTTTAACAAATAATGAGGAATGCTTCGAATTAATAAAATAAACAAAGATAAAGAAGTAAGCAAACAATTTTACAGGGATGCTTACTTCTTTTATATTTAAAAAGGCATTTTTTAGACAAATTAAATGATATGTCTAAATTTATGTGAAAAAATCAACAAATATTTAATAAACAATTACTTAATAGAGGGGTTTCATGTATAATAAATTGGACGTAATTGTTTTAATTAAAGAACAATTAAGGGAGGAAGGAAAAATTTAATGAGTATGAAAAAATACGAGGAGTGGGATGCAAATCACAAGCATGACAATCCTCCAAGAGAGAAAATTGTTAAGTTAGGTAGAAAGATTACTGATGTGGCAGATCATATTTTTGGTGGCGTAAAAGTAGAAGATCCAGAATATTGGGGACTTGCTGAAATTATAAGTGATGAAATGGCTGACATTGCTTTACAAATGAAAAAACGTACACCTTATACTTTTAAAGAAATGTGTAAGTTATGTAAGATTGAAAAAAATCAAGAGGAAGCATTTCAAAAATTATTAGATGAAATGAGTTATATTGGTTTACTTGAATATGATTATGGTTATCACTATGATCATAATGGTCGCACTGCACCACAAAGTGAAAGAAGATATATCTTACCAATGTTTGTACCTGGAAGTGCAGAGTTATTTAATATGGAAGAGTTACCAGATAGATCAAATCCACGTGTAACAAATCATCCAGATGTAGCTGCTTTCTTTGAACGTATGACTTATATTCCACTTGCTGGAATTACACAAATGGTACCACCAGGTGGTGGAGGAATTGGAATGCATGTTATTCCTGTTGAAAAAGCGATTTCTATGGAAAATGAAGCGATTGATATTGAAAAATTATCTTATTGGTTAGATAAATATGAAGGTAAAATTGGTGTAGGAAGATGTTCATGCCGTGCTTCAAGAAAAGCAATTGGTGATGGATGTGCTGATGATGATTTCGGTTGGTGTATCGGTGTTGGTGATTTTGCCGATTATTGTCGTGAAACAGGTAAAGGACATGATATTACTAAAGAAGAAGCTTTAGCTATTTTAAAACGTGCAGAAGATAATGGTTTTGTTCACCAAATAACAAATATTGATGGCGAAAATAAAATTTTTGGTATTTGTAACTGTAATGTTGAAATTTGTAACGCTTTAAGAACATCACAATTATTTAATACACCAAATATGTCACGTTCTGCTTATGTAGCTCATGTAGAAAAAGACAAATGTGTGGCTTGTGGAAGATGTGTGGAATATTGCCCTGCAGGTGCTGTACGTTTAGGACAAAAATTATGTAAAAAAGATGGTTCTGAAATTAAGTATCCAAAACAAGAATTACCAGATGCTACAAAATGGGGACCAGAAAAATACGATTTTAATTATCGTGATAATAATAGAATTAATACTCATGAAACAGGAACAGCTCCTTGTAAAAGTGCTTGTCCTGCTCATATTGCAGTACAAGGTTATATTAAAATGGCATCTCAAGGAAGATATCAAGATGCTTTAGCGCTCATTAAAAAACAAAATCCATTCCCAGCTGTCTGTGGAGCGATTTGTAATAGAAGATGTGAAGATGCTTGTACACGTGGTAAAGTTGATGAAGCCTTATCAATTGATGCAATTAAAAGATTTATTGCGGAACAAGATCTAAATGCCCAAACGAGACATATTCCAGAAGTTGTGATTCCTGCAAGTATTCATATGGATCATTTTGATGAAAAAATTGCGATTATTGGAGCAGGACCTGCTGGTTTAACAGCTGCTTTCTATTTAGCTGAGACAGGTTATCGTCCTACAGTGTTTGAAAAAAGCGAACATCCAGGAGGAATGTTACGTTATGGGATTCCATCTTATAAACTAGAAAAAGATTTATTAGATGCTGAAATCGATGTCGCAAAAGCGATGGGTGTTGAAATTAAAACAGGAATTGAAGTTGGAAAAGATGTAACAATTCAACAATTAAGAGAACAAGGTTATAAAGCTTTCTATATTGCTATTGGATGCGCTGCTGGTCGTTTACCAGGACTTGAAAATGAAAACGCAGAAGGTGTTATGACAGCTATTGATTATTTACATGATGCAAACTGTGGTAATGCGCCATTTGCTGGAAAAGTTGTTGTCGTCGGTGGTGGAAATGTAGCCATTGATGCTTCTCGTGTATCTGCAAGAAATGCAGCAAGTTCAGTATTCCAATTTAGCTTAGAACAAGAACCAGATATGCCAGCTTCAGTTGAAGAAATCAAAGAAGCAAGAGAAGATGGTGTTACAATCAATTGTGGTTGGGGACCAAAAGAAATTCTTGCAGAAAATGGTAAAGTGACAGGTATTGTTTTCAAAAAATGTTTATCTGTAATTAATGATGGTAAATTTGCGCCAGTTTATGATGAAAATGAAACTATGACAGTTGAATGTGGTCGTTTAATCTTTGCGATTGGACAACAAAGTGTATGGAAAGATTTATTAAAAGGTGAAGATGTTAAATTCAATGGACCAGCTATTGAATTAAATCAAGTGACTTTCCAATCAAGTAAAGAAGATATCTTTGCTGGAGGAGATGTTTATACTGGACCTAAATTCGCAATTGATGCCATTGCCCAAGGTAAGATTGCTGCTGAATCATTACATCGTTATGTTCATAATGGACATATGGAAACAGGACGTAATCGTTGGCAATTTAAACCACTTGATACAGATGATATTTTAGTAGAAAGCTATGATCGTGGACCTAAACAAGTTGAAGGTATTAACCTAGAAGTTAAAGATCGATTCAAAGATAATACACAAATTCTTACAGAAGAACAAATTAAAAAAGAAACAGCAAGATGTTTAGGATGCGGAGCAACAATCGTTGATACGAATAAATGTATTGGTTGTGGGGTATGTACAACTAAATGTGAATTTGATGCTATCAAACTTCATCGTGATCATCCAGAATGTTCTAATATGGTTGTGGCAGAAGATAAGTTTAAAGCAATTATCCCTTATCAATTAAAACGTGTAAAAAATATTATTTTAAAGAAAAAGGTAGAACATTAAGATGCATGAATTAGGTGTTACATTTTATGTTGTTAAAGATGTAAAAAAAGTTGCGCAAGAAAATAAAGTTGATAAAATTGATTATGTGAAGTTAGAAATTGGTGAAGTTTCTGGTGTTGTTCATGATCAATTGATTGATTGTTGGAATTGGGCAAGAAAAAAAGAAGCAGTGACGGAACATGCAAAAATGTATATAGAAACATTAGAAGCAATTACTTATTGTGAAGATTGTCATGGACAATATCGTACGATTGATTATGGTAAAACATGTCCTTATTGCCATAGTGAAAATACCTATTTATTAAGGGGTAATGAGTTTAATATTAAGGAGATTGGTATTTATGAAGATTCTTGAACTTAAACAAAATATATTTAAAGAAAATGAAGTAACTGCAGATAAAATTCGTGATGAATTTAAAAAACAAAAAAAATTAATGATTAATGTGATGTCTTCTCCAGGTTCGGGGAAGACAACAACATTACTTCGTACCATTGAAAGATTACAAGGTATTACCCGTATAGGTGTCATGGAATGTGACATTGATGCTAGTGTTGATGCTGTTACGATAGAAAATGGTGGAGCAAAAGCCATTCAATTACATACAGGTGGTATGTGTCATATGGATGCAACTATGACTCAACAAGGACTTAATGAAATGGGAATGGATGATGTAGATCTTATTTTCATTGAAAATGTTGGAAATCTTGTTTGTCCTGCAGAATTTGATACTGGAGCAAGTATTAATATTACGATTTTATCAGTTCCTGAAGGGGATGATAAACCAGCTAAGTATCCATTGGTTTATACTGTTAGTGATGTTGTTTTAATTAATAAGATCGATACATTACCTGTCTTTGATTTTAATAAAGAATTAGTGGAACAAAGAATCCATGAATTAAATCCAAATGCTCAAATCTTCTATATTTCTTCTAAAAAAGATGAAGGCTTTGAACCTTGGATCAATTATCTAAAAGAAAAAATGGAGGAAGTAAACCATGGCTAAAGTAAGAGTAATCGAAGTTCATGAAAATATTTTTAATACGAATAATCAAGAAGCAGATGCTCTTCGCAAAAGACTAAAGGACAAAAAAGTGACAATGATCAATGTAATGTCTTCTCCTGGTTCTGGAAAAACAACACTTCTTTCTCATGTAATCAATGAAATTAAAGATGATTATAAAGTAGGAGTGATGGATGTTGATATTGAAACATCACTTGATGCACAAAAGGTAGCAGATTTTACAGGAGTTCCTTCTATTCAAATTCATAATGGGGGATTATGTCATATTGATGCAGAAATGACAACAAGAGCAGTTGATGAATTTGGTGTCGATGATTTTGATCTTCTCTTTTTAGAGAATATTGGAAATCTTGTTTGTCCTGCAGAATTTGATACTGGGGCACATAAGAATATGATGATTTTATCAGTTCCTGAAGGAGATGATAAACCATTAAAGTATCCTTTAATGTTTAGTGTATGTGATTTGGTTATTATTTCTAAGATTGATACGCTTGATTATTTTGATTTTGATATTGATCAAGCAAAAGTTAATATTTTAAATTTAAATCCAAATGCAAAAATTATTTGTTTAAGTGCAAAAACAGGTGAAGGTATGAATGAATTCATTCAATGGATCAAAGAAAATAAAAATAATTAAAAAGGCATAGTTAGGCTATGCCTTTTCATTTAGTTCTTTATTTAAAATTTCTAGAAAAGCTTCTTCAGCTTTAGAAAACAAACGATACTTTTTCCAAATAAGATTACTTTTAATCATAAGTGGTGGATTTAGTGGTTTAAAACACAAAGAACCTTCAGTTGTTTCATGATAAAGATGTTCAAATGTTAAAACATAACCAACATCCTCTTCACACATCAATTGGGCATTATAAAAAAGATTATAAGTAGCGACAACATTTAGTGCTCTTTGATTACCTCCTAACCATCCTGCAATATTATTTTTAACCATCTCTTGATTAGATATAATAATTGGCTGATTCATTAGATCCTTAGGTGTAATGAAATCTTTATTCGCAAGATTAGAATCCTTTTTCATAAGAATTCCTTCAAGGTCATAACCAGGGAGCTTTAAATAATCATATTTAGAAAAATTTGCAGGTTCCACAACAATCCCTAGATCAAAAATACTTTGATCAATCTTTTCTTCAACATATTGTGCATTTCCACTATAAAGATGAAATTTAATATGGGGATATTGTTTTTGAGTTTTAGCAATAGCTTTCATAATAACACGATTACATATACTTTCACTACATCCAATATGAATATTTCCACTAATATATTTTTTATTATTTCTAAGATAATCCTCACTTCTGTCTACAAGATTTAAAATCTCAATAGCTTGTTCCTTAAATAACCGTCCTTCTTCGGTTAAAGAAACAGTTCGCGTTGTACGATTAAAAAGTGTTGTTTTGTATTCATCTTCTAAATCTTTAATTTGTTTAGATAGAGCCGGTTGGGAAACATTTAGTAACTTAGCAGCTTTAGAAAAACTTTCCTCTCGAGCAACTGTTATAAAGTATTTTAAGACACGTAATTCCATTAAATCACCTCAACATAAGTATATCATTATTTATAATTAAAAATAATAAATATCTATAATATATAAGTATTTGTAATTATAAATCTTCTTTTTTACAATATTCTTGAAAAACAAGGAGGAAAATTATGAGCGCATTATCAACTTTATTCCCAGTATTTTTTATGATCATTTTAGGAATGATCGCGCGTATTAAAAACTTTATTAGTCCTAAACAAAAAGAAGGAGCCAATCATATTGTTTTCAATGTATTGTTTCCTATCTTAATTTTTAATGTTTTATTTACTGCTAAAATAGAAGCTTCAGCAATATTGATTGTGCTATATGTTTTAGTTGCTTTTACATTAGCTATGGTTTTAGGTAAATTTATTGCTAAATTTACAGGAAAAGAAATGGAACATATTTCACCCTATCTTTTAACAACTTGTGAAGGAGGAAATGTTGCATTACCACTTTATACATCCATTGTAGGTGTAGCTTATGCAAGCAATACAGTTATTTATGATATTGCTGGAACAGTGATTGCTTTTATTATTATTCCTGTACTTGTTGCTAAAAAGACATCAGGAAATACAAGTACTAAGGAATTATTGAAAACAATTTTCACAAATTCATTTGTGATTGCGGTTATGTTAGGAATCATTTTAAATGTTTTAGGTGTATATGACTTGTTAAGTCAAACTGCTTTTATTGATCTTTATACAAATACAATTCAACAAGCAACATCTCCTATTGTGAGTCTTATTTTATTGATTATTGGTTATAACTTAAAAATTAATAAAGATACTTTAGGATCATTATTAAAACTTGTAGGAGTTAGAATTATCTTTTATATGCTTGTTATTGCAGGATTCTTTATCTTCTTCCCCCATTTAATGGCAGATAAGATCTATATGATGGGTGTATTGATTTATTTTATGTGTCCGACAGGATTTGCAATGCCGATGTTGATTTCACCACTTTATAAAGGTGAAGAAGATGAAGATTTTGTTGCAGCCTTTATTTCATTATTCATGGTTATTACTTTGATTGTTTATACATGTGTGGTTTTATTTGTTGCATAGTTTGAAAATTTCATATTTTTGACATAAATATATTTTATAATAAAGATAATTGAGGAGGAAAAAAAGATGAAATTTAGTGAAGATTTTTATTGGGGTGGAGCAGTAGCTGCTAACCAATGTGAAGGTGCATGGAACGTAGATGGACGTGGAATGGCACGTACAGATGTAACAACAGGTGGTACAGTAAATACACCTCGTATGGTAACTTTTATTGATAAAGATGGAAATAAACAAAAATTACCAAATCATGGATTTAAATTACCAGAAGGAGCTCATTTTGCTGTCTTTGATGATGAACTTTATCCAAATCATGATGGTATTGATTTCTATCATCATTATAAAGAAGATATTGCTTTACTTAAAGAAATGGGATTCAAGATGTTTAGATTATCTATCTCTTGGTCAAGAATCTATCCAACAGGAGAAGAAGATAAACCTAATCAAGCAGGATTAGATTTCTATAGAAATGTATTTACTGAACTTAGAAATGCGGGTATTGAACCATTAGTTTCTATTTGGCATTTTGATACACCACTTGCTTTAGAAGAAAAATATGGAGATTGGTTAGATCGTAAATATATTGCCCTTTATGAAAAATACGTAACAACAATCTTTAATGAATACAAAGGACTTGTTAAATACTGGTTAACATTCAATGAAATCAATAATACAATCAATTTCTTACCAGATAATGCCAGTGATGAAGCATATCAAGAAGCTTATCAACATTTACATTATCAATTTGTAGCAAGTGCAAGAGCTGTACAAATTGGACATCAAATTGATCCTGAAAATAAAATTGGATGTATGATTTGTGGCATTACTTATTATCCATTAACATCTGATCCAGAAGATATTTTATTTAATCGTTCTAAATGGGAAAAAGGTATCTTCTATTGTGGAGATGTTCAATGTAAAGGTAAATATCCAACATATGCGAAACGTTTATGGAAAGAACATAATGTTAAATTAGATATTACTGAACAAGATTTAGAAGAACTAAAAAAAGGTACAGTAGATATGTATACTTTCTCATACTACATGTCTCAAGCAGTAACTACTCATGAAAATGATGATGCTGTAAGTGGAAATATGTCATTTGGTGTACGTAACCCATATTTAGAATATTCTGATTGGGGATGGGCATTAGATCCTAAAGGATTAAGATATTACTTAGAAATGATCTATGATCGTTATGAAAAACCATTAATGGTTGTAGAAAATGGTTTAGGTGCTTATGATACAGTAGAAGAAGATGGAAGTATTCATGATAATTATCGTATTGAATACTATCGTGCTCATATTGAAGAAATGGCAAAAGCCATTGAAGATGGTGTAGACCTTATTGGTTATACGACTTGGGGATGTATTGATTTAGTTTCTGCAGGAACTGGAGAAATGAGAAAACGTTATGGTTTCATTTATGTAGATAAACATGATGATGGTAGCGGAACAATGAAAAGAAGTAGAAAAGATTCTTTCTATTGGTATAAAAAAGTCATTGCTTCACAAGGAGAAGATTTAGATTAAATATATTAGAAGTTTAACTTTTTGGGTTAAACTTCTTTTTTATTATTTTTAGCACTCACCTCTTGATAATGGAAGTTGATTTTTGTTCTGTCTTGTGTATCCTAGAAGTGCCTGTTTTACGGGCTTTCCGAGGCATCAGTCATTTTGTCTGGTATTGTAAAGCAGTGTCAGATTTGTCGTAAATGTCGTAAATTTGTGGTCAAAAAAAGGATGAGAAATGGAGAGTGCTAATAAAATGAAATTAACGTATACGAATGTAAATGGATATCTAATCCCGAATCTCACCTATAAATCCGGTGAACAGATGGAGCAACTTGGCAAGTATGGTTTTCTTCGCAGAGATTATCTGAAAAACCATCGAAATTCAACCTATCAGGTGATGCTTTTACAGGATACAATTGGAGAACACCTTCTGGAAGTAGATAAGGCAGCAAGAGAACGGGAAGGAGTGATCCTGAAACAGTTGGAAGAAAAAGAACTATTACCGGATAAAGAGAAAGATCAGATGGCATGGGTAAGAGCTGCTAATCAGCATAGAGCGATTGCGGAAGAGATTATTCTCAAGGAATTGATTTATGTATTAATGTTGCTAGTAAACAATTTAGCAGATAACTAATGAAAATAGAATATTGTGAGCGAAGTAAGGCGTGAGTCATAGAAATGTGGCTTGCGTCTTTTTCTTTGCCTAAAAGGAAGTGATAAGTTTGAACAAGAAGTTTTGAAGCATTATATGGAAACCAATCCAGAAGGGACAGTACAGACTTATATCTTTCTGGTGGACAATCAAGATATCGCACTGAATATTGTGATGTCAGGTTATCAGGCACTTTGTCTGGTTCAGGAAGATGACGGATATTATTTCAGTGCAGATTCCTTTATAGAAGAAATGAGAGCTATTCAGTTTACTGGAAGCTGTCAGTGTGCCTATCATTATGTGGCTTCCTGTACGGTGAAGTGGGTAAATGATAAGTTACTGACATTTTTTAAAGACGCTGGTCTTGATGGAAAAGCAGGCTGGCAGTTGCTCAAAGAGAAAGAGTATCTTGGCAAACTGGATAATCAGAAAGAAGTTGAGAAATTACTGGAACAGTATATTCTTCGGTTTGAGCAAAATCCGAAAGAAGAACCGGAACTGAGCCATTTTCACTTATTTGATGCAAAAGGAAATGTGAAAGGTGTTTGGGATATGGAGGTTGTAGATTATCTGGTGGAGAATGTTCAGTTTTTTGTCGTGGGAATCACACCTTATTATTATGAACACGGCGTTTTTCTGGAAGACCATGATGGGGTAAGAATGAAATACCGTATTCAGAAGCTGGTCTATCGAGATCAGGTACAGAGTGGCGTGATCAAAAGAATCTATAATCTGCTGATCACACAGCCAAAAGTCTACAGAGAGGCATATGAACTAAATAAACAGCCTGTGCGGTGGATTAACTTTAAAAATGGATATTATGATCCGGTTACGGGTGAAATGCTGGAACACAATCCTGATTATCTGACAATCAATCAGATTCCATTTCCCTATTATCCAGAGGATTGTGAGCAGGCGTTACAAGGCGGAGAAAATATCAAAAAGTATCTTGCATCGTCTCTTCCTAATAAGGAAGAACAGCAGATAGCAGAAAAGAATGAGAGCAGAGAAGCTGTGCCAAGAACTGGCGTTGAAGCAAATACAGTAGTTAAGGATGCGGGGAAAGCTGAAAGAAAGGCAATAACAGAGAAAAAGACAATGATAGGAAAAGAGAAGAAACTATCGATCCATAAACACTTGAAAAAATATGTACAGCTTTGGGCGTGACATTATCGCAGTTTTTTCAGGAAGGTAATTCAGAGAATCTGACAGAAAAATAGAAAAAAGTTCTAGGGATATGGAACGATCTGAGTACAAATGAGCAGGAAACAGTAATGTCAATGCTGCGTGGACTTCGGAAGTAGGAGAACAGTTCGAGTATATGTATCG
>ENA-OQHZ01000009-OQHZ01000009.1-human-gut-metagenome-genome-assembly--contig:-NODE-9-length-174493-cov-12.107215_pt1 | contig 174493 bp, 134 predicted proteins | sample MGYA00242642_ERZ504734 | MGnify/ENA primary metagenome ERZ504734 (study PRJEB26092, sample SAMD00036210) | human gut metagenome | host: Homo sapiens | study: EMG produced TPA metagenomics assembly of...
TAATCATAAAGTTACGAAAAATATTCCAATTAACCTACTGATTTACAACTAATTATAAATAAATTTAAACAGATTCTTAATTAATTAACGACAGATGAAAAAGTTATTTTTTGTTTTGTACGCATGTTTATGCGTGGGATTGTGGAGTTGTAGTAACGATGATGAGCCGACAGTACCTGCAAAGCAGGAAGTGGTAGTTAGCTTCGAAGACAAATTAACGGAACCTAATACATCATTTGCTCCTACTGAAGGTGAAGAATACAATGAATGGTATAAAGTTACATCGTTTACCGATAGTAAATCGCTGATAGAATGTAACAACTACTTTAGTGATTGGGGCTTTGGTGGCGGATTTACCTATACCAATACTACCGATGTAACTACTCCGGGATATTCTAATCTCAGCGCGATAACCGGAAAGGGTAAGGATGGCAGTGTATATCTTACTGTAGCTTTGTCGAATCCTACTAAATTGACTAACTTGCAGGCTGGTACATATCAGTTCAAGGGAGCTTATATAACTAATACTACTTATGCTTATTTAGCTGTGAAGGATGGTAATGATGGAGGCGGATATGTAAAAGGTCCTTTCGAAGATGGTGATTATTTTACTGTAACTGCAATCGGTCATGCAGCTTCTGGCGAAGAAGTTGGAAGAAGCACTTTCTATCTGGCCGACTATCGTGATGGAAAGAGTTCTGTTGTGAATACTTGGGAATGGTTCGACTGGACTCCGCTGGCTAATGCTGCATATGTGACTTTCGAAATGGAATCTACCGATACAGGTGATTATGGTATGAATACTCCGAACTATTTCTGTCTGGATGGCATTACATTAGTTGAAAAATAAGGTTTTATTTTTCTTAATCATAATGAGGAGGCTAATATTGTAAGTGTATTAAGACTCATTTTGAGAAAAGATGTTTTTGCGTTTAATGCGCATTATAACACCCAAAGAAAGGATAAGTCAGAATAAAATAATCCTCCGGGAAATTATGGTTTATAACTACAGGGCCTGAAAGGGACGGTTTAAAATTGCAAAAGTAACAATCGTATAGATTGAAACTTAAAAGTAAAAAATCTCCTGCTTTTAGTCATATAAATAATGAAGACTAAAGCAGGAGATTTGTGTGTTGTAACTTATAGGTTATAAGTACGTTTATCCAATTTCTCTATTTTGAACCTTTTTGCCTTTAAAGGTGTACCGTTCTTTGTTCGGTTGGTAGAACAATAGACTTTTAATCAGATTTTCTTTGGCTTTTAAGCTTCAGGTCAAGTTTATTCATGCTAGAATGAAGTCTTGACATCGTTTCTTTTCCGTTTGATTATTGTCATTTGTTGTTTGCAGGCAAATCATCTTCTGGAAAGCGGTTCGGCATAGATATAAGCTGTTGGCCAACTGTCATTAATCCGAAGCTGTACGATGCGTGTCTGGTCGGTTTCCCAGATAGCCAGAGGAGTCGCATGGTTATGATGATAATCAAAATCGGCAGTATATGCTTTTGCCAGATCAGGAGAGTTTTTGTCGATGGACGGAGCACCGTATATTCCTGTTATGTAGCGGTAAAGTACATCGGATGATTTTTCGTAGAACACCTGCTCATCTTCTCCGGCAGAATTAAATATATAGAGGTTCCATCCAGGGACACCATTGTCGGATAGATGGTTATAATATGTCAATTCAAAGTCGCTGTTGAACAGGTTTACGGTACCCGTTCTCTTCTGGTCTGGCTCATCAGGAAATTCGTTCCATTTCCAGCCTAAAAAGTCTTTTGTAACAACTTGCAGATTGATTGTTTCACTTCTGAAAGTTTCTTCTTTGTCTTTATATCCTGACAGGTATGTCTTATACTCGCCGGGATAATAAAAGCAGTGACTCCATAAAAAGGTTTTTTCCTGCTGTTCCATGATACGGAATGAGTGAAGATTTTTATCCTTGTCTTCTACCATCCACACTATTGAATCAAACTGATTGGAGATGTCCCACATGGAAACGGTACGATTGAACGAAATAGAGAAAGTAGTCAAATCCAGTAAGTTGCAGGTTGTCTTATCTGCATTCAACTGAAAGGTCAGGCTTCCGTTTTCCGGTGTTTCTGTTTCAGGATTTCCTGTAATTTCGGATAATTCAGTGCTCTTTTCACATCCACATAAGGCGATGAGGCACAGCATAGGTAGTAATATTGCTTTCTTCATACTCATAATGTTGTTACAAATTCATATCTTGTATATTCTGTAAATGAGTTGTCTTTGCTTAGTTCCAGATAAACCTTTTCAGAATCTTTTGAATAATAAAAACGAAAATAGAGGAACAGAGGATCACTGCCATCGGCTGGATTTATTAATAAAGCTCTGTTGGGAAGCAAGATAGACATCGGACCTTGGAAGCTGGCGTATTTGTTATCTTTCTCATAGTAGACAAAGTAATCATTATCGGTTCTTTGGTAAAGTTCGATGGTGGAGAAATTCTCATCTTTTTCGTCGATGATGCCGTCCTGTGAATAGACAGACTTCCATTTGCCATAGAACGGACTGGTATGACTGAAATCTCCGTCGCCTTGTATCGTCAATTTTTCTGCATCCGCCTCACAGATGAGGTTTTTGGTAGCCATATTAGATAGTAGTTGGATACCGTCTTGAGTCCTGAGCCAGGAGTATTTTTGACTTTCCCAAATGCCGGAAGTATTGAAGGTGAAACACTCGGCATTGCCATCAGCGGCAAAAGTATAATAGAAGGTGGAGCCGGTAAAATGGTTGTGTGCATCGGCTGCAAGCCAGGAACCGATAAAAGGACAATCGAGGATATATGACAGTTGAGGATTCTTCAACTGAAGAGTTGCCCCATAAAACAGATAGTCACAATCTTTGATGGATTTGCCGTTGTCGAAATCAATGTACAAATGATTGTTGGAACAGTACCATTCCAGCGTACCGTCGTCATAAGAGCCTTTACCGTCTTTCTCGAAAACAAGTGTTCGGGAGAAATCATTGCCATTATTCGATGCATATTCCCACTTACCTTCCAGTTGCCAATCGTAACTTTTGATCACTTCTTCTACTTCCTCTCCGTCAGGAGTATTGGCGGGAGTTTCATTGTCGTTGCAGCTTGGCAGACAAAATAGACTGAAACATAGCAGAATACTGCTTAATGCATATTTCATGTTCATACTGTGTGCTTATTAAATTTAGAAATAGGTTAAAGCTAGTTGTGTGATGTTTCTTTTGATTTTTATGGGTTTTACGTGAATATTCTTTTCGGTACTACTTCGTTCTTGAATTAGTAAAGAATATTTCGTAATTAAATTGCTTCAATAACAAAGTTAGCGAAAAATGTTCTTTCAAAGAAATTATTTATGGTGTTTGTTACAGAATCATTTGAAAGGAAATACAGAGAATAATTTATGAATTATATTGGCTGTTTCTATTTTTTATTCAGGTCGTTTACGAAGAATAAATAAAACTGTAATTTTGCACTCCTTAAAAAAATATAGGTTTGAAGTAATGATTTTATAGCGATAGAAAAATGAAAAAGAGTCTGATAGCTTTGGCTTTTGGTACACTAGGGCTGGGTATTGCCGAGTTTACCATGATGGGTATTTTACCTTATGTAGCCCAGGATTTGGGTATTAGTATTCCAGTGGCTGGTCATCTTATTTCTGCGTATGCATTGGGTGTCTGCTGTGGTGCTCCGATGCTGATCCTGGCACGCAAACGACCGTTGAAGCAAACATTGCTGGCCTTGGTGCTGCTTATGATTATCGGAAATCTCTGTGCTTCTGCTGCTCCCAATTATTGGGTGTTAATGGCTGGTCGTTTTATATCCGGTCTTCCGCACGGTGCTTATTTTGGTGTGGCATCCATTGTAGCTGGTAAGCTGGCAGATGAAGGAAAAGGATCGGAGGCTGTGTCTATCATGATAGCAGGCATGACAGTTGCCAATTTGTTTGGTGTTCCTTTGGGTACTTCCTTGAGTCATACAATTTCGTGGCGTGTTACTTTCTTGCTTGTGGTATTCTGGGGGCTGATTACCTTATATTATATATATCGTTGGGTTCCACAGGTAGAAAATTTGAAGGATAACGGGTTTAAGGGGCAGTTCCGTTTCCTCAAGTCGCCTGCGCCCTGGCTGATTCTCGGAGCAACCGCATTGGGTAACGGAGGCGTGTTCTGCTGGTACAGTTATGTCAATCCGATGCTTACTGAGATATCCGGTTTCCAGACCAGTAGTATGACGGCTCTTATGGTACTGGCGGGCTTTGGTATGGTAGTAGGTAATCTGGTCGGTGGACGTATGTCAGATCGTTATACGCCCGGAAAGGTTGGAACAGTAGTTCAGGGTATGATTGGTGTGGTTTTGTTGCTGCTGTTTTTCTTTTCGCCTAATCCATGGTGTGCAGCTATACTCATGACGTTGTGTACTGCCGGCTTGTTTGCCGTTTCCAGTCCGGAACAAGTACTGATTATTCGTGTAGCTCCTGGAGGAGAGATGTTAGGAGGTGCATGCGTACAGATTGCCTTCAATTTAGGTAATGCGGTTGGTGCTTATGCTGGTGGACTGGCTGTCAGCGAAGGATATCGCTACCCTGCATTATGTGGAGTTCCATTTGCGTTTATAGGATTACTACTTTTCCTGATTTTTTATAAAAAATATCAGCATAAGTTTTAAGGAACTATGTGTGACAATTGGTATATGAATGATTCCTCTTACCGGTAATTTATGAGGGATCATCATATACATTTGATGTTTTTTATGTTGATTCAATGCACCCCTCAGCTTGTTCAGACTAGCTAAAATTTATGCTTAACCAACAGATTCCTCAGGTTTTTACGTTGATCCTATTTTATTTTTATTCTTGTAGGCAAAAATAATATTTATTGAATTAATCCCTCAGATTATTACGTTGATCCGTTGATCCTCTATGGTTGGGCAGTTTTTTCATCGGAATATATAAAAAGAAAAACCACCGATAATTTAATTATCGATGGTTTTCTTTTGGTGATCCGCTTGGGGCTCGAACCCAAGACCCCAACATTAAAAGTGTTGTGCTCTACCTGCTGAGCTAGCGAATCAAACCTGTGTTGCATTCATTTCCTGATTGCGAGTGCAAAGGTAGGTGTTTATTTTTAATCTGCCAAATATTTTAGAGGAAAATGTGAAAATAATCTTTTGTTTAATTTTTAATATATTGATTATCTGTGTGTTAATCAGAAAGATTTTTTTGAAAAGAATATTTAAGAACATACTTAATAATCGTCAAAAGCCTGGAAAGGTTTGTAAGATTCTTGTTTTTTTACTTACTTTTGGCAAAGTATTTGTATGATTTTAAATTGAATAGAAACACATAAAGTATAATTATATGTATTGGATTTTATTTATTGGCATTGCACTCATCAGTTATTTAGTACAGTCGAATTTGCAGAGTAAGTTTGATAAATACTCTCGCATGGCATTGAGCAACGGTATGACGGGTAGGGAGATTGCAGAAAAAATGTTGCGTGATAACGGTATTTACGATGTGAAAGTAACCAGCACTCCCGGAATGTTGACAGACCATTATAATCCGACAAACAAAACTGTCAATCTGAGTGAAGGAGTTTATAATACATGTAGCGTGGCTGCTGCGGCAGTTGCTGCGCACGAATGTGGACATGCTGTTCAGCACGCCAGAGCATATGCTCCCTTGCAGATGCGTTCGGCTTTAGTTCCGGTTGTTCAGTTCTCCTCTTCTATCGTACAGTGGGTACTGCTGGCCGGTATGTTTATGATTAATACTTTTCCGCAGTTGCTGCTGATTGGTATCTGTCTGTTCGCTATGACCACCTTATTTAGTTTTATTACGTTACCGGTAGAAATAGACGCCAGCCGTCGTGCTTTGGTATGGTTAAGCAGTGCAGGAGTAACAAATATGTCGAACCACCGTCAGGCACAGGATGCGTTGAAGTCGGCTGCATATACATACGTTGTTGCTGCATTGAGTTCACTGGCTACCTTGGTTTATTACATTATGATATTTACCAACCGCCGCGACTGATAACAGCAGTTTAATAATATAAAGCAGGCGCAGAAGTATGTAGGCCTACTACGGCTGACATGCTTTTGCGCTTTTTTATTGTCTGTATCAGGAAATATCTTCTTCTGTATCAGCTTTCAAATTCAAATATTTCATGTATTTTTGCAACGAAATAAATAAACTTTGATTCATTATGGCAACAAAACCAGGTATACCAAAAGGAACAAGAGATTTTTCGCCTGTTGAAATGGCGAAACGTAACTATATATTCAATACCATTCGCGAAGTATTCTATTTGTATGGATTTCAGCAGATAGAAACTCCTTCTATGGAAAACCTGTCTACCCTGATGGGAAAGTATGGTGAGGAAGGAGATAAATTGTTGTTCAAGATACAGAATTCCGGAGATTATTTTTCAGGACTTACTGATGAAGAGTTGTTAAGCCGTAATGCAGCCAAGCTGGCAAGTAAGTTCTGTGAAAAAGGCTTGCGCTATGACTTGACAGTACCTTTTGCCCGTTATGTGGTGATGCACCGTGATGAAATAAGCTTTCCTTTCAAGCGTTTTCAGATACAGCCCGTATGGCGTGCCGACCGTCCTCAGAAAGGCCGTTATCGTGAATTTTATCAGTGCGATGCCGATGTCGTAGGCAGCAATTCGTTGCTTAATGAAGTAGAGCTGGTACAGATGATTGACGCAGTATTCAGCAAGTTCGGTATCCGGGTGTCTATTAAGATTAATAATCGTAAGATCCTGACAGGTATTGCAGAAATCATCGGTGAAGCTGATAAGATTGTCGATATCACCGTAGCTATTGATAAGCTTGATAAGATTGGTCTGGAAAATGTCAATGCCGAACTGGCTTCGAAAGGCATTCCGCAGGAAGCTATCGACAAGTTGCAGCCAATTATCTTGTTAAGCGGTTCGAACGAAGAAAAGCTCGAGACGCTGAAATCTGTACTTGCTGCCAGCGAAACAGGCTTGAAGGGAGTAGAAGAAAGTGAATTCATTTTGAAAACAATCTCTACACTTGGAATCAAGTCGGAAGTTGAACTGGATTTGACTTTGGCACGTGGACTGAACTATTATACTGGAGCTATTTTCGAAGTTAAGGCGCTCGATGTGCAGATTGGTAGTATCAGTGGTGGTGGACGATATGACAACTTGACAGGTGTATTCGGTATGGATGGAATGTCGGGAGTGGGTATCTCTTTCGGTGCCGACCGTATATACGATGTGTTGAATCAGCTTGATTTGTATCCGGAAGATGCATCATTCGGTACTCAGCTTTTGTTTGTCAACTTTGGAGAAGCAGAAGCAGCGTATGTACTTCCAGTATTAGCTAAGGTACGTGCAGCTGGTATTCGTGCTGAAATTTATCCTGACAGTGCGAAAATGAAGAAGCAGATGAGTTATGCAAATGCGAAGGCTATTCCGTTTGTTGCTATAGTGGGAGAGAATGAAATGAACGAAGGCAAGGTCATGCTGAAAAACATGGCTACTGGCGAACAGAACTTGCTGGCTCCTGAAGAATTGATCGCTGCTATACGCTGATAGAAAGAAAATTTTTATTTGTTATTTCTCACCCCCTTCACATGCTTAATGCAATGTGAAGGGGGTGAATTGTATATATATATATCGACTATTCAAGCAAACCAAATCATAGGCTGAATTTATCTGGAAAAGTAATTTCTATATGTGCATTAAATTATCAGCTTGTTTGCTGGAATTTATCCTGATGTTTTTTTAATTTTGTACAAAAAAATAAAAAATATCATCATGTTTTTACTAAAAGAAGCTGATAAATTTTGAAGGGTAAATGAATATTCTTGATTAGATCTTATTTTAAACTATAAATTGGAATTTTCCTCCAGTAAGATATTTCAGTAATACAAACGTAATTGGCTTGTAAGTAAATCATCAAAAGGATGCAATCGGCACGAAATATCACTGCTCTATTTTTGCATCAGAAAAAATTAGTAGCGAAGGATGATTAAAACTAACAAGATGTTTCTTACAGCTTCGGCGATGATTCTAAGTGTCAGTGCCCAGGCTTTTACTTTAAAAGGTGTGGTTGTTGATAACTCAACGAAAGAACCGCTTATTGGAGCAACTGTTCAAGTAGGTGGAACCACGACAGGAGTTATTACTGATATCGACGGACGGTTCGAAATTAAAGATATAAAAGGTAAAACATGTACGTTGATTGTACAGTATGTTTCTTATAAGACGCAGGAAATTGTTGTAGAAAAAGGACAGAAGGATGAGCTGGTTATAGCACTTGCTCCCGATAATCAGCAGCTTGATGAGGTTACGGTGGTAGCCAGGAAGAATCTGGAGAATGAACGCTCGTTGATGATGGAGCGTCAGAAGTCGAGTGTAGCTATTGAGAATATCGGGGCGAAGGAAATGAGTACAAAGGGAATTTCCAATGTAGAAGAAGGTGTGAAGAAGATTACCGGTGTGTCGGTTGCTTCGGCTGGACAAATCATAGTACGCGGACTGGGTGACCGTTACAGCACGACGACATTGAACGGGTTGCCTATTGCTTCTCCCAATCCTGATCACAAGTTGATACCGCTTGACTTGTTCCCATCTTCTACCGTGAAGAATATTACCGTAAGTAAAGTCTATGAGGCCAATTCGTTTGCCGATTATTCAGGCGCACATATCGACATAGGTACAAAAGAGCAGACTGGTGAAGATTTTTTCAGCCTTTCGTTTAATACCGGGGGCAAGTTCAATACTTTAGGAAAAGATACTTATCAGATGGATCGTGATGGAACTTTGTTTAAAACTCCGTCACTTGACAATAAGTTGCGTGATATGTCGCTAGTGGATTTTGAGGAATATGCCGGAAAAAACCAGTTGTTCAATACCAGTTTTGATGTATCTCGCAGTAAGTCTTTACCTGAATTTGGTGGAAACGTAGGGTTCGGAAAGAATTTTGATATAAACGGGAATACTCTTAGCTTGCTGGCTTCAATGGGGGTAAGCAATGAACAGCAAACGATGCTTGATGCCAGTGTACGTACGCTGGAGGCTACCGGAACCACATTGAATGATTTCAGTTATGACAGTTATTCCAGTGAACTGAAGATTGCCGGATTAGGTAGTCTGGGATATAGTTTCCGTAAGCAAGACCAGTTGAATTATACTTTTTTCTATGCCCGCAATGCGATAGACAATTATATGCTTCGTGAAGGATATGATTATGAAGATCATAACTTGATTGGAAGCAATAACGTAACGCATGTCTATACACTGCAAAACCATCAGTTGGGTGGAAAACACTTTTTCGGTGACAAATGGAGTATGAACTGGAGTGGTTCGTATAGCAAGACTTCGAGTGATGAACCCGACCGCCGGCAGATTATGTTTATCAGAGAAGGTAGTGAAATCAATTTGTTTAAGCTGAACCGTCAGGAAACCATGCGTTATTTTGGTGTACTTGATGAAAAAGAATGGGTAGGCAATCTGTCGGGTGACTATAAATTTGGAAACCAGAACAAGTTGCAGGCTGGATTTACTTACAAGGACAAGACACGCGACTATAGCTCAACTCGCTTTTACTATAATTTGAATAAGTTGAATCCGGTGATTGGAGGTGAAGAGGATATTTATACACCTTCCGGTTTTCTGAATCAGGAAGCTATAGAAAGTGGACTTGTTTCCATCTCACGCTCTCAGCAGCCTAAAGACAGTTATACAGCTGGAAATAAAATTTATGCAGGATATATTTTAGCTGATATTTATCCGGTAGAAGCTCTATTGGTGAATGTGGGAGTACGCTATGAAAGCAGTAAGCAATGGGTGAATTATGCAGAAGACGGAGGAAAGTTGCAGCGCCGTGACTTAAACAGTAACGATTTGTTTCCTGCCATGAACTTACGTTATCAGCTGGATAAAAGAAACAGTCTTCGTTTTTCATTCTCGCGTACAGTGACGCGTCCTTCATTTATCGAAATGGCTCCTTTCCTTTATCAGGAATCGTATGGTTCGGCACAGATCCGAGGTAATGCAGATTTGAAGAACGGTTATAACTATAACCTTGATTTGCGTTATGAGTTCTTTGGAGAAAATGGTGACATGTTCTCGGCAACAGCTTATTATAAACATTTGGAAGACCCTATTGAGCAGATCCAGCAATTGTCGGGAGGAGCTACTATCCATTCGTTCCAGAATGCCAATAATGGTATGGCTGCCGGTCTGGAAGTTGAATTCCGTAAAGAACTGATACGTGATTTACGTTTGGGAGCCAATGCTTCGTTTATGTATACTGACGTAAAGCTTCCCGAAGGAGGAGCGTATACCAATACTCAGCGTGCTTTGCAAGGAGCATCTCCTTATCTGGTGAATGCTGATATCACTTATACTCCGCGTCTGGATGATGTGAAACAGTTGAGTGCAGCTTTGGTCTATAACCTGCAAGGTCCTCGTATTCAGTCGGTCGGTATTTCCGGACTGGGAGATGTCAAGCAGCAGCCGGTACATACTATGAATTTTGTAGGTAGCTTTAAATTCAATGAAAAGGTTTCATTAAAACTACAGATAAACGACTTGCTCAACCAGCCTGTTATCTTCAAGCAGGAAGTTCCTTCTACAGGAGAAAAGGTCGAAGTTGAGCGTTTCAAACGTGGAAGTAGTTTTGAAATCGGTGTGACATATAACTTATAATCGAAATAAATTCTAAACAACTAACTTAAACAAAACATTTTGAGTATGAAAAAGAATTGGAAGTTTGCAACAATGGCATTGATAGCAGGTGTTTCTCTTTTTGCAACCTCTTGCAGTAGTGATGAAGATCCTGTCAATAATCCGGGTGATGGAGGTGAAGATACCTATGTTCTTGACAGCGATATTACCGAAAATGTAACGTTGGAAACTGGAAAAACTTATACACTCAACGGAGGTGTGCATGTAAAATCGGGAGCAACTCTTACTATTCAGCCGGGAGTTACTATCGTTGCACAGCATGATGAAACAGTAGATTATATTCTTATCGAACAGGGAGCTAAGATTGATGCGCAGGGTACAGCTGCACAGCCTATTGTCATGACTTCTGAAAAGAAAGAAGCAGGAGCTTGGGGAGGTTTGCATATCTGCGGTTATGCTCATACAAATAATGGATCGGGAAAATCAGAAATAGGTAATGCACCTTATGGAGGAAACAATGATGCTGACGACTCTGGTACATTGAAATACATCCGTCTGGAATATACCGGATATGCTTTTGATGAAGAACATGAAGCAAACGGAGTTTCTTTCTATGGTGTTGGTAATGGAACTACTGTAGAACATTTGCAGGCTTATCAGGGATCGGACGATGGATTTGAATTCTTTGGAGGTTCTGTCAATGTAAAATATATGGTTGTGACAAGCTGTAGTGACGACTCTTTCGACTGGACTGAAGGATGGAACGGGAAAGCACAGTTCCTGGTTGCTTATCAGGAAGGTGAATCTTCACTGGGATATGCTTGCGACTGCCTGATGGAATGTGACAATAATGGTACTAACAATGCGGCAACTCCGGTTGCACATCCGACAATTGCCAATGCTACTTTAATTGGAAACGGTGGAGATGCTCAGGGAGTACGCTTGCGTGCCGGTACTCAGGTAGAACTTTACAATACAATCATAACAGGCAAAGGCAAACCACTGACAGTGGAAACAAATGAAACAGAGAATGCTTTAAAGGATGGTACTTCAAAACTGGAGTATGTTGCTATCAGTGGTGAATTGTCATCTAAGCAGGGAATCTATACTAATGCAGACTTTGCTCAGGCTACTGGCAATCTGACAAATCAGGAATTCTCATGGACAGGCAAATATGTAGGTACTCTTGACGGAGGAAAAGATTTGTCTGCAGACAGCTTCTTTACTAAAACCGATTATAAAGGTGCTGTAAAGAGCGGTGACGACTGGACTTCTGGTTGGACACTATAATATCAAGTCTTGCCAAGAGGCATACGAACTTCTGCTTTTTATCCGGAACCGGTTGCTGATGCTCGGTTCCGGATTCTTTTTTTATAGGCTATTCGTTTTCATCCCTATCTTCATCCTGACTGATCAGGCGTGAAGATAGTTTCTTTTTAGGGGTAATTCCCAGTTCTTTCAGCATTTCTGCCTGGCGGATTACATTTCCTTTTCCTGCCGATAATTGTCCGAGTGCAGTATCGTAAGCTGCTGAGGCAGTCTTTAAAGTTTCACCTATACGTTCGAATGTTTCGGTAAAACTTGCTAATTTTTCGTATAAAGCAGTACCTCTTTTTACTATTTCCCGGGTGTTTTTTTCCTGATATTCTCGTTTCCACAGATCGAGTGCCAGCCTGAGTGCTGCTATCAAGTTGGTAGGACTCATCAGGACAACCTTTTTCTTGTAGGCATAGTTCCAGAGATTCGGATCTGTTTGCAGGGCCAGTACATAGGCAGGCTCGTTAGGAATGAACATCATTACGAAATCGAGCGAGGAGATATTATATTTGGAGTAATCTTTCTGACTTAGTTCATCGATATGAGCTTTTACAGAGGATAAATGAGCTTTCAGGTATTGTTCCTGTTCGCTACGTTCAGAGCTGTTTACATAATTGGCATAGGCTGTGAGTGAAACCTTTGAGTCGATGATTACTTGACGGTTGTCGGGGTACTTTACCAGAACATCCGGTTGCAGGCGTTGGCCGTTTTCGTTACGTAAAGGTTCTCCATGCTCATCTTTTAAAAATTCCTGGCGGAAATATTCTTCTCCTTCCCGCAGTCCGGAATTTTCGAGAATTGATTCCAATATCATTTCGCCCCAGTTCCCTTGTGTCTTTGAATCACCTTTCAGCGCACGGGTCAAGTTATTGGCTTCGTCACTGATCTGTTTGTTCAGTTGTACCAGTTCCTTAATTTTGTCTTCCAGTGAAAAACGCTGCTTCGATTCTTTGTCGTACACTTCAGCTACCTGATGTTTGAATTCGTTCAGATTTTCTCTGAAAGGCTTTAATAAGTTGCTGAGACTTTCGGCACTTAGTTTATTGAATGATTCTGCCTTCTGCTGAAATATTTTGTTGGCGATGTTTTCAAATTCCATATTGAACTGACGGCGTAATTCTGCTACTTCTTGCTTTTGTGCATCCAGCTTTTCTTGCCACATCTGTTTTTCTACCTGTTGCAACTCTTCTACATGTTTCTGCTGTAATTTCATCTGTGTTTGTAATGCCGATACTTTACGTGATGCCAACAGATATCCCAAAGTGATTCCGGCAGCCAGTCCTATTAATAAAAATATGATTTCCATTATTCTTCCTTATTTTTTATTCTGCTTGTTACCTTATATAATTATAAAATTTTTCTCTGTAAACACTTTTACCAAGATTTTTGTCAGGGGCTTTGGGCTTTGCTTGTGCATGCATAATCCCCTTTGCGAAGTTAGGAAAAAACCGGAAACCCTAAAAAAGATTAGAAATTTATCCATTATCTTCTTTAAAAAGAGTGATAACTGATTTATTTTTTATATGTTTGCACCGTTATTTGTTCATACATTTAATAATAACTTTAATCATTTATGAAACGCACCAAATTTATCACCCTAACTGTTGGAATGTTTTTTGCTCTTTCTTCATTTGGAAATACTTCTGAAGATCCGTTGAAAATTGTACAGAAAAGTATTTTGGAAGATCCTCTTATGGAACAAGTAAGCCGGATGGCTCATCATACAATATCGACTGGTCTTAATGCTGGGGATGGATACGGTGAAGTATGGATACGTGATTTCAACACTTTTATACAAGTAGCCATGGATGTCATGCCTGACCAGCAAGTTCAGGAATGTCTGAACACTTTTTTTCATTTTCAGGGAGAAGGTGGTGACATTGTAGACGGATATATGGATATCCGTAAAGCTAATTTGAATGATCCGGAGGGTTACCGTTATCGTCTGTCTGAAACCTGTCCACAGTATGCTGCTCATAAAAATACAGTAGAAACCGATCATGAAACGTCATTGGTACAGGCTGTTTATCAATATGTAAAAAAGAGCCAAAACACAGCATATCTGCAAACTGTAATTAACGGAAAAACGGTAGAACAGCGTATGGATGAGGCTCTGCAATACCTCATGAATGAAAAATTCAACAAACAATATGGATTAATTACAGGAGCTACTACCGCCGACTGGGGAGATGTACAGCCTGAACACCCTTGGGGAGTAGCGATTGATGATAATACGCATTATACCATTGATATTTACGACAATGCCATGCTGGTGCTGGCAATTGACAACTTTAAGGAAATTGCGGTAAACAAGGCCTATGGAAAGAAATGGGAGAGTGTAAAAAAACAACTGATAACCAATATCCGTAAACATTTGTGGGACAGCCAGCGTCAGAAATTTATTCCACACATCTATCTGAATGGTTCTCCTTTCCCTGAAACATTTGATGAAAATCAGGTGTATTATCATGGTGGCACAGCAGTTGCCATTTTGGCTGGTCTGCTTACAAAAGAAGAAATAGCACATGCCAATCAGCGCATGTTGGAAAATGTAGAAAAAGCACATGCCCAGACTATCGGCCTGACTATGTATCCGACTTATCCGACAGGCAGTTTTCAGAATGTAGGAATGCATCCCTACGGTTATCAGAATGGAGGAGACTGGACATGGTTTGGTGCCAGAATGATTTGGGGACTGACAGAAAATGGTTTTATAAAGGAAGCTTATGAAGAGCTGAAGCCAATGCTGGAAAGAGTGGTAAAGAACAATGGGTTCAATGAGTGGTACACTCCGGCAGGAGAACCAAAAGGTTCAGGTACTTTCCGTGGTGAGGCTGGTGTTTTGTGCAGAGCCATCGAAGGTTTGCGGAAATGGGCAGAAAACTATCAGTCTGTATCAGTTGAGGAAGCTCAAGGAGGAATGGTATTATTCACTTTCGGGCAATCAAATTCTGCCAATCATGGTGTTGGAAAATATCAACCGGAGCATCAGGTTTACAACTATTTCGAAGGTCGTCTTTATCCTTCTTCCGATCCACTGATTGGAGCGACTGGCTACGGAGCCAGCGTGTGGAATCGTTTGGCAGATAAACTGATCGATGAGAAAATAACAACGAAAGTCACTTTAGTTCCCATCGGTGTAGGAGGTGTAGAAATAGCAGCCTGGGCTAAGGGAGGCTATTTGTATGATAAACTGACCCAAACTATTGCCCAGTTGAAGGAACAAGGACTCATCCCCGACTATATCCTGTGGCATCAGGGAGAAACCGATAATATTAAGAATACTTCGAAAGAAGAATATATTCGTCAGTTTGAGACTATCCGCGAAGCTTTTAGAAGCCAGGGCATCGAAAGTCCTATTGGTATAGCTATTGCTTCTTATCATCCAGAATGTATAGATAGTGAAGATGGTAACGATTCTCAGATACGAGAGGCACAACAAACTCTCTGCAAAAAATACAGCGATCTTTTCATCGGTCCGGATACCGATAAATTGAACAAAGCCCTTCATCGTCCCGACGGAGTGCATTTTTCTCACATCGGTCTCGATGCGCATGCAGATGGATGGGTTAAAGCCATAAAGAAAGTCAGATAAGTGTCAGTGCTGTCTGAGTATATGTCAGAAAATCGTGTCAGAATGTCAGTTTATGCTTTTGGCACGATTTTCGCTATTTATATAGCGTCCGGCAGAAAAGAAAAGCCATGGACAGTTTAATCAAGTATAAACAATAAAAAATATAAAGACTATGAACATTAAACCATTAGCAGACAGAGTCCTGATTCTTCCGGCTCCTGCAGAAGAAAAAACAATCGGCGGTATTATCATTCCTGATACAGCAAAAGAAAAACCATTGCAGGGTGAAGTTGTGGCAGTAGGAAATGGCACAAAGGATGAAGAAATGATATTGAAAGTTGGCGATACAGTATTATATGGAAAATATTCAGGTACTGAAATCGAACACGACGGAGTAAAATATCTGATGATGCGTCAGAGTGACGTTCTCGCAGTTTTGGGATAATTCATAAGTTGAACTTTTAAAACATTAAGATTATTATGGCAAAAGATATTCTCTTCAACATTGATGCTCGCGATCAGTTGAAAAAAGGTGTAGACGAATTGGCTAACGCTGTTAAAGTAACTCTCGGTCCGAAAGGTCGTAATGTTATTATCGAAAAGAAATTCGGTGCTCCTCATATTACAAAAGACGGTGTAACAGTTGCTAAGGAAGTAGAATTGAGCGATCCGTTCCAGAATACAGGTGCACAGTTGGTTAAGTCTGTAGCTTCAAAGACTGGTGATGATGCAGGTGACGGTACTACTACTGCTACTGTATTGGCTCAGTCTATCGTGGGTGTTGGTTTGAAGAATGTTACAGCTGGTGCAAACCCGATGGATTTGAAACGTGGTATTGACAAGGCTGTTGCTAAAGTTGTAGAATCAATCAAAGCACAGGCTGAAACAGTAGGTGATAACTACGATAAGATTGAACAGGTTGCAACTATTTCTGCAAACAATGATCCGGTTATCGGTAAACTGATTGCTGATGCAATGCGTAAGGTTTCTAAAGATGGTGTAATCACTATCGAAGAAGCAAAAGGTACTGATACTACTATCGGTGTAGTAGAAGGTATGCAGTTCGACCGTGGTTATTTGTCAGCTTACTTCGTAACTGATACAGAAAAGATGGAATGTGTGATGGAACACCCATACATCTTGATTTACGATAAGAAGATTTCTAACCTGAAAGATTTCTTGCCTATTCTTGAACCGGCAGTTCAGAGCGGACGTCCTTTGTTGGTTATTGCCGAAGATGTTGACAGTGAAGCATTGACAACATTGGTTGTAAACCGTCTGCGTGGCCAGTTGAAGATTTGTGCAGTGAAGGCTCCGGGCTTCGGCGACCGTCGTAAAGCTATGTTGGAAGATATCGCAGTATTGACTGGTGGTGTAGTTATCAGCGAAGAAAAAGGTTTGAAACTGGAACAGGCTACTATTGAAATGTTGGGTACTTGCGATAAGGTAACTGTTTCTAAGGAAAATACTACTATCGTAAACGGTGCTGGTCAGAAAGAGTTGATTCAGGAACGTATCAACCAGATTAAGGCTGAAATGAAGAATTCTACTTCTGATTATGATAAAGAAAAACTTCAGGAACGTCTGGCTAAATTGTCAGGTGGTGTAGCTGTTCTTTATGTAGGTGCTGCTAGCGAAGTAGAAATGAAAGAAAAGAAAGACCGTGTAGACGATGCGTTGTGTGCTACTCGTGCTGCTATCGAAGAAGGTATTGTACCGGGCGGTGGCGTAACTTACATCCGTGCTATTGACGCATTGGAAGGCATGAAGGGTGACAATGCAGATGAAACAACAGGTATCGAAATAATCAAGCGTGCTATTGAAGAGCCACTTCGTCAGATTGTAGCCAATGCCGGAAAAGAAGGGGCAGTGGTTGTACAGAAAGTACGTGAAGGTAAAGGTGATTTCGGATACAATGCACGTACAGATGTTTACGAACACTTGCATGCAGCCGGTGTTGTAGATCCTGCTAAAGTAACTCGTGTTGCACTTGAAAACGCAGCATCTATTGCAGGAATGTTCTTGACTACAGAGTGTGTCATCGTAGAAAAGAAAGAAGAAAAACCTGAAATGCCGATGGCTGCTCCGGGTATGGGCGGTATGGGTGGCATGATGTAATCTTCCCCTTTTCTATAATAAAAAACGGAAACCTCTCGTTCTGGGAAATCCAGACGGGAGGTTTTCTTGTTTTTGGAGATATTGTTTTTTAATTGATAATGCTTTTTTCTGACTCTGACTCTATTTTGTGCCTTCGGAAGTAAAAAGGTTTATATAGAAAGAGATTAATTGGCTTTCAGTTTCTATTTTCTGATTTTTTTTGTATCTTTCCAAATAGAGATAAAATGTTAGGAGGAATTGATATGACAAAAGAAGAACTGATGCGTAAAGCCATAGAACTTTCAGTACAAAATGTAGCTGAGGGAGGAGGACCGTTTGGTGCAGTTATTGCTAAAAATGGTGAGATTATTGCGATGGGAGTAAATCGTGTAACTCCAGATTGTGACCCTACGGCACATGCTGAAGTTAGTGCTATCCGTACGGCTGCAAAGATATTAGGGACTTTCGATTTGAGCGGGTGTGAGATTTACACTTCCTGTGAACCCTGTCCGATGTGTCTGGGAGCTATTTACTGGGCACATTTAGATAGAATGTATTATGGAAATAGTAAGAAGGATGCTGCTGATATAGGTTTTGATGACGCCTTTATATATGAAGAACTTGATTTGAAACCGGCAGACCGTAAGCTGAAGTCTGAAGTATTATTGCCTGAGGAGGCTATTAAAGCTTTCCGTGATTGGGAAAATAAAACTGATAAAGTAGAATATTGATATCGTTTAAAATTAGAAAGCACCACGGATTACGCTGATCTCGGAAATCTGTTATCGGTTTTTGAACAGTGTAATCTGTGGTGCTTTTTTTGACACACAGCTTAATTTCTTATTTGCTTGTAATTTACATTTTCATTGCTTTTTTCAGACATGCTGATTAATCAGTGCTGTTATCGTGTCATCGTTTCCCAAATCTTCACATGGTTTTCTTCCATGATGAGGAAACTTTTTACGAATAGTTTTTTAAGCTTCTCAATCATCTAGAGTAGTCTTGTTTTATGTTTTGCAACACAAAATTACATCTTTTGAGTATATGTTGTTATGTTGTATAGCATATTTTTGACCTCTCTTTGTATAATTCTTGATGTAAATCAATTTTACAAGCAAAAAATGAATAATAATTGGGTACTGTCAAATAATGATTGCTTAGAACTTTAATCTTGCAAATTCACTTTCGAAGTTGGGGGTAAATACTCCCTTTCCTAAATTGTTTTTTATTTCTTCTATTGACCAGAAACGCCCTCCGTCAAGTTCGTTGCTGGGAGAGATTTCTCCGTTATAAATAGTACGATGGCAGAATACCAGTTCTTTTTCTCTGTCCGACTCAAAAACATAATGTGTAAGCAGTTCGAAAGTAAAGTCGGAAATGCCGAGTTCTTCTTGAGCCTCTCTTTTTAAGGCCATTTCCACACTCTCACCTAAGTCAATATGTCCTCCAACCGAAGTGTCCCATTTATTGGGCTGAATATCTTTCCATGCAGGACGTTTTTGTAAATATAGCTCACCCTTATCGTTGAAAACATGCAGATGAACTACCGGATGGAGTAATTTACTACCACTATGACATTCTTTTCGTGTAGCAGCTCCTGTGATATTTCCTTCCTCATCTACTATCGGAAACATTTCTTCATTGTTATCGAACATAATTATTGTCTGTTAAATGTTAGTGCTTTATTTATTGCTGCAAAGATACTAATTTTAGTGAGACAAGATTGGATAAGGCAAGAAGGAAAGGTATATAGAAGAGGCTGAATTCTATCGGGGATACGGATCAGAATTCAGCCTCAGGCTAGTGATTTCTTAATCAGAAATTTGTATTGTTATTCTATTGAAAACTTTTTAACTTAATTATTTACCTATTGTCAATTATTGTCTATTGGATATTCTGAAAAAATCTTTTTACTTTAAGTTGGTATGTGAAGAAGGAATCAGTTCGAAAATACTTTTGATTCGTTTCATGTCAAATTTAGGAGTACGGTCATAATAATAAATACCGTTTTTCTCTTGCTCAACATCTGTCAGCTGAGTGTAACAGAATCCCATTACATGCTTAGCTCCTTTCAGTGCTTCTACCTGTCCTTGCAAACGAGTATAAAACTCTTCTTCTGTCTGTGGAAGATTACCGTATCCCCATGAGTTTTTACGTTCTTCGGGAGCCATCCATCCTATACCTCCAAATTCATCAACCATATAAGGTTGTCCTTCATATACGGCCAAATATTTTTTATCGCGGCTATTGCGATAAGGTTCTTCTCCTTCTTTAAATATTAGCTGTTCTGATAAACGCTTGCCGTCTTGTTCATAATTGTGGACACTCCAAATATCAGTCAATACATGATCATCTCCACTTGCATCGTTGATAGGGCGAGTAGAATCCATAGCTTTTGTCATGTGGTAGATGTCACGGATTAAGCGCGGATAAGAACCGTCACGGCTTCCCCATGTTTCATTGAAAGGAGTCCAGGTTACTAATGATGGGTGGTTACGGTCGCGTACCACAATTTCACTCCATTCACTGATAAAGTTACGTGCCGCAATTTCATCGTTCACATCCATTACCCAGCTTGCACTTTCTCCCCAGGTAATGTATCCCAGTTTGTCTGCCCAATAATAATAACGTTCTTCGAATACCTTCTGATGTAAACGTGCGCCATTGAATCCTGCATTTTTACCTAAAATAATATCATTTTTAAGCGCTTCGTCTGATGGAGCAGTCCATATTCCGTCGGGGTAATATCCCTGATCTAATACTAGTCTTTGGAAATAAGGCTGGTTGTTCAGGTAGAATATTCCATCAGAAATATGTATTTTACGCATGCCGGTATATGATTCGACTTTATCAAGCACTTTTCCTGATTTGTCTTTAACCAGATAAGTCAGTTCATACAAGAATGGTGATTCCGGCGACCATAATTTCATGTTCTTGACCGGAAGTACAATGCATGTGTTGTTAGAGCATGTTGCCTGCTTTTTACTGATAACCTTATCACCGTCTTTCAGTATGATTTCTAATATGTTATCCGATTCCTTGTAAAAGCTGGGGGTAGCTACTAATTGTTTCTGGTCGATATCTGTGCGTATAACCATATCTTTTAAACCTTCTGAAGCAACGGCTTCCATCCAGACAGTTTGCCATATACCTGTGACACGGGTATAAGAACAACCTCCTGAGAAAAAGTTTGTACATTGTTTTCCACCGGTTTGTTTTCCTCCTCTTAAGTCATCTTTTACTTGAATAACCAGGTTATGAGTGTTTCCTGCCTGTACAAATCGTGTGATATCTATTGCAAAAGATGAGCTTCCTCCCCAGTGTTGCTGAATTTTCTTTCCATCAATGTATATTTCGCACCAGTAATCTACGGCACCGAAATTCAGGAATATTTTCTTTCCGTTCCAGTTAGCTGGTATGGAAATTTTTCTTTGATACCACATACAGTTTATAAAGTCTGTATGTTTCACTCCAGACAATTCACTTTCCGGACAAAATGGAACTATAATGTTCTTGCTGAATTTTTCCGAATTCTGAAGCTGACGGTCAACACCGGACTGTCCGAAATCAAAATCGAAGGTCCATGTACCATTCAGGTTAATCCAGTCTTCCCGTTCAAATTGCGGACGTGGATATTCTTTGCGAGGCAAATCATTAGCTTTAACATTAAATGCTAATGCCAGAAAAAGCGCAGCTGTTGTAATTAGTTTTTTCATCGTTTATTTAGTTAGGGTTAATTATTCGTAAGTATTGGGAAAAGCACTGATACGCAAACGTGCTGCTCCCATAGGTATAAGAGTTATGTTTTCTTTTTCTCCTTTAGGCGCATTCGTTTCTGGTAGTTCATGACAAAGTCCATACTGATCTACCTTCCATGAAGGTACTTTACGGCCTATTGCTTTGATTTCTATTGGACAACTTTCCTGAGTAAATGGGAAGTTGTTATCAGGCCAGTTTTTCCGAATAACTTCAAAATTCTTTAAAGCATTTTCTTTATCCAGAACAAGAGAATAATTCCAAGCAGATGCAGGGAATATCTCAAATGAAGGCCAGTTTTCTGCATCTGCATCGTTTTGCCATTGTGAATCTCCGATAGCAGTCTGACGGCTGTCACGCTTAATGTATTTTTCTTGTATCTTTAGCGAGAAGGTTAGTGGACCGTAATCGATACTCACACTGTTTTTATTGACTTGCCATGTGCGTAAGTTTAGATGCATCGGCACATTCAGCTCTATGACATCATCGTTGCTCCATGTTCGTTGGATACGGACATATTGTCCTGCTATTAATGAAGTCTTTACCTTTTTACCATTAATTTTGATGGAAGCGTCTGGACTCCATGATGGAATTCGCAGATAAAGAGGGAAATCTACATTTTTTTCTGTCTGGACTAATAGTTGTATAGACTCTTCGAAAGGATAATTGGTCTTTTCTATAAGTTTTATTTTCTGATTATTCCCAACTGTAATATCTGCCTGGCAGGATGCATATAGGGCGAGTGCTGCTCCGTTGTCGGGAGTTGCCAATACAAGGTGTTCGGCATAATAAGGCCATCCTTGGGCATGATTATGCTGACAACAACGACAACTGAAAGGATTCATTGCTAAAAATGGTCCAGAGTTGTCAATTCCGGGGTGGTGGTTTTGCGCATCGCTGGTAACCTGGTTAGGACTGGTTATATAACGCAGTGCTTTAAAGTTGGGCATTGTTGCAGCCGGATAGGTATTGAATGCAACATCTTCACAGTTTTCAGCCCAAAAAGGATCACCTGTAATTTTTAGCATGATTTCATCAGAGGCCATTTGTTCTACCATACCACAGGTTTCAACTCCTTGTCGTGGATCAATATATCCCATGCGAGCATTTTCGTCAGCTCCAAACATGCCTCCCGGAACTTGTCCAAAGGTACGTCTGATCAGATGATGTACATTATAACTAGCTGCCAGCATAGCAGAATCTTTACTTAGTAAGTAATAGGTAGCTGGCTCTCTGAAGCATTGAGCTATATTTACGTTATGCCAGTTGGGCAATGATGAAGGTTTTGTCCAGTCGGCTGTATTACGGTGTATTTTCTCAGCAAGTTCAAGGAGAAAAGCTTCACCTGTATGATTATATAACCAATATACACTCAGCAGATTATCTCCTCCGCGGCTGTTTTCCCAGTAATCTTCCAGAAATTTTTCATCAGCCAGATTAAGCTGCCATTTAAAATAGTTGGTCATTAAGTCAAGTACCCGGGAATCATTGGAATATTCGTAATATGACTGCAAGCACCAGAGCATAATCATCTGTGCCCAAAGTTCAGGCTTGTCACCTCTCATATTAATAGGACCGAATGAACCATCAGGACGCTGACTTTTTAAGGTTGCTTCAATCCAGATTTTAGCTTCATCAATCATTTTTTTGTCTTTTAGGATATACGCAAGATTGCCATATCCTTTGAGCCAGTAAGGAACCTCTTCCCATCCGTGATCTCCTTGTGTGGTAAGCCATGCATTATTATTTTTTTCCAACCATGCACTGATTTCATTCAGGTGGCCGGTTAATCCGTCTCTCTGACGTATCAGATACTCTTTCAACCAACCTTCGGGTTGAATACTTCCGACGGGTAGTTTTATGAAGTGTTGGGGCAATAACGGCAAACGATTATTGACATAATTAGAGGTGGAATTACCAAGAACTGGTTTTTCTACCATTGTAATGCTTTCATCCTGATGGGGCGCTTTTATCTGTCCACAAGAAGATAACAGTATGATTACCGTGGAATAAATAGCTGTTTTGATATTCATATTTCTCATAGCTAATCGATTTTTTTCTCTGTTGCAAAAATTGTGTTTTTAAGAAAGAATCAACAAAAAAAATAAGTACATTAATGAAAAAAACTGACCATTTTTGTTTTACTGACAATAAAATTTGAATCTTTGGAGTGAAAAAGATAAATTTTACGTACTTTTGACAAAAAAGTTGGCATTTATTTTCTAATGTTCTGTATTATTTTTGTTTCTCTAGATATTTTTAGTTTATGAAATTGAATATAATTTTCTTTTTAGGGATAGTTGTCTTGGGGGGATTATCATGTAAGGATTCGGGGAAAAATCAGTTAAAAGTAGAGGATGACTATTTTATTAATCCTATTTTTTCTTCTGGAAGTAATCCTAATGCTTTATTTTATGGAGGAAAGTATTATTATACTCATGAAACAAATGATATGATTCTACTTTGGGAAACTAATGATATAACAGATATGGGTAGTGCTGTTTGTAAAGAAGTTTGGCGACCTACTGATCCCAAGAGTATGCATAACTTGTGGGCTCCGGAGATACATCGGATTAATGATAAATGGTATATTTATTATGCTGCTGATGACGGAAATACGGACAATCATCAAATATATGTATTAGAAAATGATGCACGAACTCCGATGGAGGGAACTTTTAAACAGAAAGGTCCTATTATGACTAATCAGGAATGGAACTGGGGAATACATGCATCTACTTTTGTGCATAAAGGTGTGCAGTATCTTATTTGGTCAGGATGGCCTAAGCGACGCATTATGGAAGAAACCCAATGTATTTACATTGCAAAAATGAAAAATCCATGGACTTTAGACGGAGAACGTATTATGTTATCTTCGCCGGAATATAACTGGGAACGGCAGTGGGTTAATCCTGATGGAAGTCGTACTGCCTATCCGATTTATGTAAACGAAGCTCCTACATTTTTATATTCTAAGGATAAGAAAAATTTGATTATATATTATTCAGCTAGTGGATGCTGGTCTCCTTATTATTGTATCGGAATGTTAAGCTGTAGTGCTGATGCTGATTTATTGGATCCGAAGTCTTGGAAAAAAGCAACAGATCCGGTATTTTATCAATCTCCGCAAGACAGTGTGTGGGGACCAGGCAGTCCCTCATTTATCCCTTCTCCAGATAGTACAGAATGGTATATGCTTTATAATGCAAGAAATATACCTAATGGAATTACCGGAGAAAGTGAGAGTAGAACACCACGCTTACAGAAGATTTCATGGGATGAGAATAATATGCCGATATTAGGTAAGCCTGTCCGTTTAGGAAAGCCATTACCTAAGCCTTCGGGTATCGTTAAAAAGTGATTTAGAGATATAAAAAGACAACCTAGAAACTTTTAAGGTTGTCTTTTTTGTGTAAATATGATAGTAGTCTGTTAGTAATCTTGTTGATTCATTTAAATATTTTGCCTAAACCATAATCATCTGAATATTGCTAGTTTGAAGTATTCTTTAATTCTGGTACAGTTTGATACTGCTTTCTGAATGTACTTTTTGGGAGAGTTGCATGGTGTATCTCTTTGCCGTATATGGACTCTTGTCAGCCGTAAGTGAAGTTGGCATGTGTTATTATTAGATGTGATATTTGTTTTTGAGAATTATATCTTTGTTTATTCAAATTACTATTTCTATGTGTATTCGAATCTCGTGTTTGTTTAGATGTCAGGAGGTATTCTTGATAAAGAAGGCAAAAATATAATAATTTTAATTCATTTTCTGTGCAAAAAAAATTTCTTTCCTCTCTTTAACTTATAAAAAATCATTTTTTAATTAATAAAAATACGCATTAAATACAAAATGTGCGTTTAGTAGCCTATTTAGTTATACTTCTTTCATTTATGTAAAATAAAATCTATTAATTTTTCATCTTATTGCCAATTTTTATGCTAACTTTGCAAAGTGAATATTATATTCTATAAAAGATTTTTAAAGAAAGGGAAAATATGATTACTGCAAATTTGACAGGTTATTTGGGTTATAATCAGGAACTGGTTTTTCGTAATGTTAAATCGCGCGATGTTTATTAGTGAGTTTTTCCTCCCTAAAATCTGTTTTTGCATTCTTCCTGTCTTTGTGTAGATAGGGTTATTTATAAGTTAAGCTTGTTGAAAGTTGTATTACTAGAGTTTGTACGACAGATTTTGAATACGGTTAAAAGTCTTATTTCCTTGGTGCAGCTTTATAAAGTTTTTGAGAAAAGTTTATAAAGTCAGGTGTGTGGCTGTAAATAAAAACAGTGGATTTTATTTTTATTGCTTACACCTTATATAATATATTATAGAGATACGTATATGATTTATATGTGCCAGGAATTTAATGGGGTAGAAATGAACAATTATTTATTAATCATTAATTTTATATTAACTGGCAAAAGATGAAAAGATTAAGTCTTTGGTTACTCTTTTTTGCTGTGTTAGGAATTCAATCGGTATTAGCCCAGACATATACTGTCAAGGGTAATGTGGTTTCGAAGACAGACAACGAGCCGCTGATTGGTGTATCTATCCTGCAAAAAGGAACTACTAATGGTGTGGTTACCGATATTGATGGTAACTATGAGCTACAAATTCAAGGTGGTGAAGCCACTTTGGTCTTCTCTTATATCGGTCTGCAAACGCAGGAGTTGAAAGTTACTCCTAAGACCGGAGTTTTGAACGTAGCAATGGTGGACGACTCACAACTTATGGAAGATGTTGTGGTTGTTGCATACGGTGTTCGTAAAAAAGGAACTATTGCAGGTTCTGTATCAACCGTGAAAAATGACAAGTTGGAAAATGTGCCTGCTCCAAGTTTCGACCAGGCATTGCAAGGACAGACTACTGGTTTGTCGGTCATCTCAAATTCAGGTGAACCCAGCAAGGCAGCTACCTTCCAGATTCGTGGTACTAACTCTATTAATTCTGGTACTTCACCACTTTTCATTCTTGACGGTGTGCCTATTTCTAGTTCAGACTTCAACACAATAAGTCCAAGTGATATTGAATCTATTTCTGTACTGAAAGACGCTTCTTCTACATCTATTTATGGTGCACGTGCTGCCAATGGTGTAGTCGTTATTACTACTAAGCGTGGTTTGTCAATGGATAAGGCTAAGGTTACCTTCCGTGCGCAATATGGTTTCTCACAGCTGGCACAGAATAACTGGAATATGATGAACACTGCCGAACGTATTCAGTATGAAAAAGAAATCGGACTTGATACAGGTAAAGATTACGATGTATTGTCTCGTACAGATGTAAACTGGCTGGATATGGTATTCAATGACCGTGCTCCATTGCAGAATTATGAAATTTCTGTCAATCGTGCTACCGATCGTTTAAATTACTTTGTTTCTGGAGGTTTCTACGATCAGGATGGTATCGCACAGAGTTCTACTTTCCGTCGTTATAACATGCGTGCCAATGCAGAAGTGAAAGCTTCCGACTGGTTGAAAGTGGGTACTAACTCGATGGTTGCTTACGAAGAGGTAGAACAGGCTGATGATGGATCATACGCTTTGTATACTCCGATTTCAGCTTGCCGTTTCATGCTTCCTTACTGGAATCCATATAATGATGATGGTTCATTGGCTTCAGAAAATGACGGAACATGGACTGGTACTGGTTCTAATCCTATTGAATGGATGGCAAACAATCCGGTAACCAATAAAAAATACAAAGTGTTGTCGACTGTATATGCAGAAATTACTCCAATAAAGAATTTGACTATCCGTACACAGTTTGGTGCTGATTACTCTCATTCTACAGCATTCATGCAGTCTTTCCCAAGCTACATTATTAACAATGCTTCGGGTACAGCAGGACGTAACTCTTCGAATATGTTGAATCTGACAGAAACTACCACTATCAATTATCGTTGGGATATGGATAGTGATAATTCTTTCAATTTCTTGTTAGGACAAGAAGGTGTAGATTATCGTTCTGAAGGTTTCCAGGTTATCACCCGTGGTCAATCTAGCGATTTCCTGACAAACATCAGCTCTGGTACTCGTGCTGCTTCATGGGCTGATTCTACAACTTCATATTCATACTTGTCATTCTTCGGTCGTGGAGAATATCATTACAAAGATTTGTATTATGCTGATTTCTCAGTACGTGCCGATGCTTCTTCACGTTTTGGAACAGGAAACCGTTGGGCTGGATTCTGGTCACTTGGTTTCATGTGGAATCTGAAAAATGAATCATTCTTGAAAGACATTGAATGGCTGAGCGGTGCACAGATTGCGTTGAGTACAGGTACTTCAGGTAACTCTTCTATTCCTGATTATGACCATCTGGCACTTGTTTCTGGTGGTTCTAATTATGAAGATCAGGCTGGTATCTATCCTTCACAAAGTGGAAATGAAGAACTGAGCTGGGAAAAACTTTGGTCTAGCAATGTAGCTTTACGTTTGGGATTCATTGACCGTATCAATCTGGATATTGAATTCTATAACAAGAAGACAACAAACATGTTGATGCTTGTTCCTGATTCTTATGCTTTGACAGGCGAAGGTGAACATTGGGATAATATCGGAGCTATGTTGAACCGTGGTGTGGAATTCAATGTAAGTGCTGATGTTATTCGTACAAAGGATTTTGTATGGAGTGTTAATGCAAACGCATCTTACAATAAGAACAAATTGCTTGAGCTTTATAATGGAGTTCAGGAATATGAGGTTTCTACTACTGCAACAAAACTGGTTGTAGGACATTCGGTAAGCGAATTCTATATCAATCGCTATGCTGGAGTAAACCCTGCTAACGGTGATGCTTTGTGGTATACTAAAGATGGTGAAATAACCAACGAATTCAGCGAAGAGGATAAGGTTATGACCGGAAAAACATTCGATGCTCCATGGCAGGGAGGTTTTGGTACATCTTTATCATGGAAAGGCATTTCTCTGGCAGCTCAGTTTAGCTGGGTAGCAGATCGTTGGATGTTTAATAACGACCGTTATTTTGAAGAAAGTAATGGACTGTATGCTGCATACAATCAGTCTAATCGTCTGTTGTATGATCGTTGGAAACAACCTGGTGATATCACAGATATTCCTCGCCATGGAGTAACTCCTCAGTTCGACGACCGTTTCTTGGAGAATGCTTCTTTCTTACGTTTGAAAAATGTAACCCTGACATATTCACTTCCTCAGCAATTGTTGAGCAGAAGTAAGTTCTTCAGTTCTGCAAGAGTTTATCTGCAAGGACAGAACTTGTTGACATTTACAGGATTTACAGGTCTTGATCCTGAATCTTCGGCAAATGTATATCAGGCACAATATCCTATGTCAAGACAGTTTACACTTGGTGTAGAACTTTCATTTTAATTAATTCACAGAACAAGAAAAAATGATAAAAAGAATTAGAAAATACTTTATATTGTCTGTCGTAGCCTTGCTTGCAACTTCTTGTCTCGACAAATATCCTGAAGACGCTATGCTTGCAGATAAAGCTATTAATACGGTAGACGATGCAAATCTGGCCGTGATAGGTATATACGATGCTTTCAAGAGTTCTTCTTTGTATTCTGGATACCTGACTTTACTGCCCGATTTGCAAGCTGATTTTGTTTACGCGGTAAATGGATATTCAAATACCTACGGAGATATATGGCGTTGGAATGATATTCATCCTACAAATGCACAAGTTGAGAGTGTATATGGTGCATTGTATGGAGTTATTAATCGTTGTAACTTCTTGTTGGACAATGTAGAAAAAGTAAAGAGCTCCATTAAGACAGATGAAGAATACGATCGTTTGGATCAGTATTGTGGTGAAGCTTATTTTGCACGTGCACTGGCTTATTCAGAACTGGTGAAGATGTATTGTAAACCTTATGAAAGTGATGAAGAAGCTGCAAATGAATTAGGTGTTGTACTTACTGAACACTACAAGGGTAATGAACCTATTGTACGTGCAAGTCTGAAAGATTCTTATCAGTTTATTTTAGATGATTTGGATAGAGCTGCTGAGCTGTTGAAATTGGAAGACGATTATGATGCATCAACAGATGGTGCTCTTTACGACTCACCTTATTTCTGTGAATATACTGTACATGCATTGCGTGCACGTGTATCATTGTATATGAAACGTTGGGATGATGCTATCAAATATGCATCAAAGGTTATTGATGATGGCTATTATGCATTGTCAAGCTGTAACCAACTGATTTCTTCGGGTGTTAGTTATTATAAATACATGTGGACTAACGACCATTCTACAGAAATTATCTGGAAAGTAGGATTTACTATCAATTCTTACGGTGGTGCTTTGGGTAGAATCTTTGCTAACTACGACTATCAGACATTGAAGCCTGATTATGTACCAGCTTTGTGGGTATTGAATTCGTATGACGCTAATGACCTCCGTGCTACTACATTCTTCCAATCGTTTACTACCGGATATGACCATGCACTTACTTGGCCGTTGTTGATTAAATATTTTGGAAACGAAGAATTTACAAACTATCAGATTCTTCATGTCAGCATGCCAAAAGTATTCCGTCTGTCAGAACAATATCTGATACGTGCTGAAGCATATGTACAGAAAGGCGATTATGGAAAGGCAGGTAGTGATATTACCGCAATCCGTATGGCAAGATATTCTTCTTATGGAGGTTCTACAGCAATGTCAAAAGACAATGCTATGGACATTATAGAGCAGGAGCGTGTAAAGGAACTGTATATGGAGGGTTTCCGTCTGAACGATTTGAAGCGTTGGCATAAAGGTTTCGAACGTAAACCTCAGGATCAGTCATTGAGCAACGGAAGCAGTCTGAAAGTTGAAAAAGACGATCCACTCTTTGTTTGGCCTATTCCTCAGCATGAAATTGAAGCTCCGGGAGCCAACATCGAACCTAATGAAAGTAACAAATAAGTAAAAACATACGATAATGAAAAAACTGTTTATTGGTTGTATTACAGTTATTACTGTTTTGATGGGACTTGCCGGATGTAATTCGGAGAGAACTACCTATGAAGGTCCCAATTATCTTATGTTTTCCGATACACTTTACCGTTATGCGGTACAAGAAACCGGAGAGGTGTTCAATGTACCAGTTTCTGCCACTGTATTGGCCGATTACGATCGTACTTTTGCCGTAGAGGTGGTAGACAGCATCAGCGATGCGGTAGAAGGAAAGCATTACAGATTATTGTCGAACACTGTTACTATTAAAGCCGGTGAATGTTCGGCTAATGTACAGGTTCAGGGTGTCTATGATAACATTGATATCGATGATTATCTGACTGTTGGACTCCGTCTTGTTATTCCGAAGGAAGAACAGTGGAGCTTGTATGGAATCGACTCGAAAGTGATTTTGCAGAAAGCATGTCCGTTCGATATTAATTCGTTTACCGGATATTGTAAAGTTACCTCTACTTTCTTCGATGATTATATGCAGAATGTAACAATGCGTTTGATTAAGACATCTGTTAATCCGGAGAAAGAAAACTCTGTAATACTTCACGATTTGTATTACAACGGACACGATATTGTACTGGATTTCGATCGTGATAATCTGCTTGAACCTTTGGTTAGCATGGAAGAACAGGTTTGCGGAACAACAGCTGAAGCGTTCGGTACAATTTACGGAGATGGCAATCTGCTTATGTATCAGCCTACAATGTATACTTCATATTATAGCACATGCGAAAAGTTCGTCCTTCAGTACGTAACTTTACATGTTAATGGAGTAGGTACAGTAGGAACTTATGTCAATATCTTGGAATGGATAAGCGATGCTGAAGCCGAAAAATTAAAAGAACAAGGTTATTAATTTTAATGAGATTAATTATGAAAACACTTTATATGAAATCAACTTACCTGTTCATGGTATTTGCCATGATTTTAGGTTTTACATTAACCGGATGTAGTGATGATAATTCTGGAGATCCTTCTACTTCTGCAGAATTCCCTGAACTGAAAGAATTTACATGCAATGCCGGAGAAACAAAAGATTTGTCTTTTACTGCCGGAGCAGACTGGGCACTTTCTAGTAACGCAGGATGGTGTAAATTTAAAAATGGTGAATTTACTGAAAGTACTATTTCAGGAAAGGCAGGTTCACAGACTGTGCAGGTGGTGATTACTAACGACGGACAGAATTTTGAAAAAGATGATATTGCTGAGTTGACTTTGAAAATGGGTAACTCATCTCAGGTTATCTGTAAAATAACTCGTCCTCATAAAATTCCTGTAGACATCGTTATTACTGATGAAGAAGGAAATGTTTATGATGCAGAAAACCCTATCATCATCAAAGGAAGTGCTCCTCTTTCACTTGTAGAAACTGTAATTACTGTTGAAACAGATTTTGAAGTTGGTCTTCCTGAGTATCCGGATTGGGTAGCTGTTAATGCAAAAGGTAATGGTGTATATGCTCTTAGCTTTAAAGATGATAACAAATCTGGCATAAGCAATAAATATTCTTTTGGAACTGAAAAAGGTTATACTTTGACTTTTGCTGTGCAGTACAATAAAGATCTGGTAGAAATTGAAGTTCCTGTTGGATACGAAGGTTTGAAGGCTGACTATCTTTCTGTTGATCCTAGTTATACAAGTGTTCATTGGGTTAGCAAGGATGGTAAGACAATTTCTGCAAATGGAGGTGTTTCTGGAACAGAATCTGACGTTTATGAAGAAAAATTATCTACTACCATTACAACAAGAAATGATGATTATGAAGTAATCAAGATAGAACAGATTGGTGACTTTATGGATTATCCTGGCATGGATCCTGCATTTTATCCTAATGACTTTAACTTCAATGCAGATTTGTCATGGATCAATGTTCAGAAAGATGGAGAAAACTTGTCTTTGTCATTTGCTGAAAACAGCTCAGATACAGATATTAGAGCTGCAATTATCATGGCTTTCCCTCGTGATGTATATGAGGCAATTAAGGATGATTTGAAAGGTAATATTCTGGAAGATGCTGGTGGTTATTATGATATCGCTACTAAATATACCAGAAATATTGTTGCAAATGTTGTTCAGGAATACAAACTCCCTGAAGCTCCTGTTGTTTCATTTGCTGGATATATCGAATCAAATGGTACACTTATAAGCTTTGAAGAAGTTACAGCAAATGGTACAGGAGAAGCTTATCTTGATAAATTCTACGAACAAACAGAGTATGGTACAGACAATGTATATACTGCTTCTGTAGAAAAGAAACTGTTGTCATACGGAGCTATGTACCTCGAAGTTAAGAACTATGAAGAAGGTATGAGCTGCGAACTTCCGAAATCTGATATCTTGACGTTTACAACAGAAAATAAAGATGGAAAATTCTATATTAAGGTAAGCGGCAATGCAGCAGATGTTACGGACCAATTTGATTGTATAATTACTAAAGATGGTTCTCCTGTCAGTGTATGTCTGATATCATTCTTTTAAATTAATGTTTGACAAATGAATAAACTACGATTTAATATAATAAAACTGTTATTTGTATCACTCATAACCATGTTTTCAGGCGTGGTTATGAGCGGATGCTCTGATGATGATGAAGTGAGCCAGAGCCAGTACGGCTATGTTCAGTTCAAACTTTATAAAGAAGCATCGTACAATGAAGGAACAGAAGATGCAGCTCGGAATGTTGCATCGCGTGCTTCTGTTGATAAGCTTAGTGAAGCGCAGAAAATTGAAGTAGAAATGTTGTTCAACGGTACTAGTATCACTCAGACATTAGTACTGAATGCATACAATGATGTAAATGCAGAATATGGTTTGCGTAGCGACAAGTTGCAGTTACTGGTTGGTGAATATAAGATTGTAGGATATAGAATTTACGATAAGATGGATGAGGTAATTACAGGTGTGTCAGCCGATGCTGATGAAACATTCTCTGTAGTTCCTTCTGGACTGACTGTAAAGGATCTTACTATCGATGCGCAGGCAAAAGGTTCTGTTAAGTTTAAATTAGAGAAAGATCTTCCTAATATTAAGTCACGTGCCAATAATGGAGGCTATCTGTTTACCGATATCAAATTGGCAACAGTTCAAGTACAGAACACCTTCAATCAGATGACTTATACATTCGAGAAACTGAAAGTAAGATATGAAGAAGAATATGAACTGACAGATCCGGATAGCGAAAATGATAAGTATACAGATCATGGAGTAGCTTACTGTGACTCTGCCGTATGGTTGCCTACTGGTAATTATAAAGTAATATCTTATACTGTATATTCTAAGCAAGGTGTAACTGAAACTGCATTGGAAACTCAGGCTGTAAGTGGAGAGACTTTTACAATTGAAGATAATCAGCTTACTGAATATGCTGTTGTTCCTGTTTTGGTTTCAGAAACTGCTGAAAACATCAAGGATTACTTGGCTCTGAAAGAAATCTGGGAAAAGATGGGTGGAAAGAATTGGAAATATTACGGCCAGACTTATCCCGAAGGTGCAAACTGGAACTTCAATAAGGATATTGATATGTGGGGTGACCAGCCAGGTGTAACCCTTGATACTAAAGGACGAGTATCTTCTTTGAGTTTGTCTGGATTTGGTGCTTCTGGTGAACTACCAGATGCTATCGGTCAGCTCACAGAGTTGCGTATACTTGCTTTGGGCTCACACGATGAAACATATGGTAATATGTTGTTCGGACCTGACGGTATTCAGCCTGATATGAGTGAGGCTAAACGTGATAAAATGCGTATGGACTATAAGGAACATTTCCTTGACAGAGATGTACGTGAAAACTTGTCGGAAATGTTGCAATGGACTATAAATAATTACACTTCTCAGAGTAAGATAAAGAAATCTAGCAGAATCTCTACTAAAGATACACAGATTGGTATTATCACTAATAAAATTACAGGTGTATCGAAAGCTGTTATGAGATTGAAGAACTTGCAACAGTTCTATCTTGCAAATTCACCTATCACTTACGATAAGATTTGTACAGACTGGACTGATCCGAATTCATCGTATGCTCAGCAATACGAAAAGGAAAACTTGAGCTGGGCTGGTATGACAAATCTTACAGATGTGGAATTATACAACTGCGTAAACCTGACAAGACTTCCGCTGGATATGGTAGGAAATCTTCCAGAACTTCAGTTGCTCAATATTGCCTGCAACCAGAATATTAGTGGTGCACAGTTGAGAGAAGACTGGTCTAAGTTGTGTGATATGCCAGCAGGACCAAGATTGCAGATTCTGTACATGGGATATAATAATCTGGAAGAATTCCCAGAAGATGCACAGTTACGTAAAATGGTTAAGTTCAAAATGCTTGACTGTACTACAAACAAGGTACATACTTTGCATTCATTTGGAACAGATATCAAGTTGTCTACTCTTTATCTGGATAACAATAAGATTACTTCTATTCCTGATGACTTCTGTGCCTTCACTAACGAAGTTGAAACTTTAGGTTTCTCTTATAACGAACTGACAGAGGTTCCTAATATATTCAATGCGAAATCTATCTATATCATGAATACTGTAGATTTCTCACACAATAATATTACAGGATTCTCTGGTGGAGACGATGGTTTCAAGGGTATCAATGCTTATACGGTTTCACTGTCGTACAATAAGCTGAAGAAATTCCCGAAAGCACTGTTCAAGTCTGGTTCTCCTATTCAGACACTTGACCTTTCTGCTAATGAGCTGACTGAAGTAAAGGAAGGCGAAATGCAGGGATCGAATGCTCATTTGTTACAGACGCTCGACCTTCGTTTTAACAAGCTGACTAAGTTGTGCGATGACTTTAGAGCTACTAATATTCCTTATCTGACAGGTATCGACTTGAGTTATAATTCTTTCTCTGAGGTTCCAACTCAGCCGTTGAACTGTAGCGAACTGAAAGCTTTTGCTATTCGTTATCAGAGAAATGAAAAAGGTGAACGTACATTGCGTGACTGGCCTGTTGGTATCATGCAGTGCCCGAGCTTGATTCAGTTGCAGATCGGTTCTAACGATATCCGTAAGGTAAATGAAACTATAACTCCGTACGTTTGGATTCTTGACATCAAGGATAATCCTAATATTTCAATAGATTTGTCTGGAGCATGTTCGGCTATTCAGAATGGCATGTATCTGTTGTTCTACGATAAGACACAGGATATCCGCGGATGTGATATTTTGGGAATAGAACGATAATTAAAGAAAAAAGAAAATAAGGAAATATTGATTATGAAAATTATAAATCGATTGATACTTGGACTGGCTGTTTTCGCAGGAATCACCACTTCTTGTAAGGAAGATGACGATTTGACTGTCCCGGGCGGACTTTCGCTTGAGGTAGAAGAAATCACAGTAGGTCCCGAACAGTCATTCAAAGAAGTTTTGGTTAAGGCAGGTGTAGACTGGCAAGCTAGTAGTTCTACACCGTGGATATCTGTATCGCCAGCCAATGGTACAGGTAGCGCAACTTGTGTACTGAACATTGACTCTACTTTGGCTTATACAGCTCGTACTGCTCAGGTACGTTTCAGCCCGTCGGGTTATGAACCGAAAATCCTGAAGGTTACTCAGTTTGGTTTTGGAAAGCAGATTATGCTGGATAAGCCGGAAGTGGAACTGGAAAACTCTGCTATCGAAGAACTGTGTTATTTTGATGTTGTAGTTTCAACCAATGTACAGTTTGCTATTGATAATGTAGAATATTCTTTTGCTGAAGAGGTTTCAGCTGAAGATGAAGCAAACATGAGTGAATCAGATAAAGCAGACTGGATTACATTGCCGAAAGAATCTGACCTGGATGTTAATCTTGACAGAGGATCACGTCCACGTTCAGTTAAGGCCAGATTCAAATGGAACATGAATGCTGTACCTTATACTCGTGTAGCTAAAATCAAATTGGTTGCAAAGAACAGTGAAGATCAGCTGGTAGATAGTGAAGGAAATGAAATAGACGGCGTTTACCTGACAGTAAAGCAAAAGCCTGCTATGAGAATAGAAGACAACCGTGCCGGTGACTCTATTTCTATCGTTCTTATCAATCAGAAAGTTCAGTGTATGTATGCACTCGATGTAAGTGAAAATATGCAGAACTGGAGTGATGTTACTTTGTGGGAAGAGACAGATGAAGATTTGCCTGAACCAGCAGCTGTAGGACGTGTACGTTCATTGTCTATTGCAATGATTGATACAAAAGAAACTCTGCCACAGGAAATCAAGAACTTGAGATATCTTGAATCTTTCAATATCCAGAGTAATACCAACCGTCAGGATCGTGAAATTGTACTTGGACCTGAAATTTGTGAGTTGAAGTATCTGAAGAAACTTTCTATCACATCATATGGTTTGGTTGAATTGCCTGATGAATTTGTTAAATTAGGTGGAGCTGCCGACGACAGCTATGTTGGTCTGGAAGAACTGGGATTGGAAAGTAATAACTTTGCATCACTGAGTAAAGTGACCGACATCGTAAATAAGGAAAACTTCCCTAAACTGAAAGCGTTGAGATTATCTGGATGCAGAAGAAGTGATACACTGCTTGATTTGTCACAGATGGAAGACGGTAACAAATGGAGAGGTATCCATGTCGGTATGTATATAAATCTTGGTAAGTCAAACGATAAGGAAGAATTCATCAAACTGTTAGGATGGGATACTCTTGAACAGCTGGGACTTTCTTACGGATTCATTGAAGGTGAATTGCCTACTGATGAGGAAATGATGAGCCGTTTCGGCAATTACAGTCAGTATGCAAGCCAGCATCCGGATGCTGATGTTTGTACGCTGCTGGCAGATACTTGCCAATGGTTGAAGACATCCGACAAGCCTGTTACTGTAAAATATGATGGTGGAGAATTCTCTGTGAAAGGTTCTGAAGTTCCATGTGTACTTCCGAACATCAAATCGCTGACACTCAACCTGAACTTTATAACAGGTAAGTTGCCTAACTGGCTTGTTTTCCATCCGTATTTGATTGACTGGTATCCAGAATCAATGGTATTCCAGCAGGGAACTGGAAAGAACTCAGCAGCTAAAGATGCTGGTTTCGATGAAGTGCCTATGGACTTTGACTATTTCTATGGAAAAGTTGCAAACGACCAAAATGCAGCATTCCCGAAATATTACGGAAAATATGTACTTGAAGGAGAAGATGTATCAGGAGAATAACATGTAATTTTAATATAAAAACAGAATGAAGAAAAGATATATATATATTGCCACACTTGCTTTGTTTCTGGGAGCATGTTCTGACAATGAACTGGAACAGGCTTATACTCCGGAGCAAAATACTGAAATATATATACCGGCTGATGCACAGCCCGGAGAACTTATTATCAAATTTAAACCGGAAATGACGGATATTCTTGACCAGACTATTAGTCGTGCGTCAAGAAGCGGAGCGGCGATGACCCGCTCCGGTATTCCCTCAACCGATGAAGTGCTTGATATACTTGGTGGATATCACTTCGAACGTATCTTCCCGGTAGACAGCAAGAATGAAGAACGTACTCGTGCTGCCGGACTGCATTTGTGGTATTTGGTTAAGTTTGACGAAAACGTTGACTTGCACGAAGCTGCACGTAAATTGTCTAAGTTGGGAGATATCAGCAATGTACAGTGTAACCACCGTATTAAGAAAGCATATACTTCAAATGAAAAGAGAGTATACGTAAGTGCTGCTGCACTGAATCATGCCCCTGCAACTTTTGCTGCTATGGCTGGTACTCCAAACGATCCGGGTTTCCCTTTCCAGTGGAACTATAATAACACCGGAGATTATGCTTTCGAAAATCAGAATGTAGATCTCAACCCACAGTATACAGCAGAGGCAGCTCCCGGATGCGATGTAAACTGTATGGAAGCATGGGAGAAATGTACAGGCGATCCTTCTATTATTGTAGCCGTACTTGATGAAGGTGTGATGTACACTCATCCTGATTTGGCTGACAATATATGGGTGAATGAAAAAGAACAGCTCTTTGGAAAGACTGATGAAGACGGAAACGGTTATAAGGGAGACAGATACGGATACAACTTCGTTACCGATTCAGGTGTGATTACCTGGAACGATGTAAACGATACCGGTCACGGTACTCACGTAGCTGGAATTATAGCTGCTGTAAACAATAACGGTGAAGGTGTATGCGGAATTGCCGGTGGTTCAGGTAAGAAAGATGGTGTAAAAATCATGTCATTGCAGGTATTTGCCGGTAATGCGGGAGTTACACTTAACATGGAAGCACGTGCTATCAAGTATGCTGCCGATAATGGTGCTGTTATTATCCAGTGTAGCTGGGGATATAACTCAGGTCTGGCTAACCCGATGGAAGGATACACTCCTGGTCCGGAAACTGAAGAAGAGTGGGCTAAGACTTATCCGTTGGAAAAGGAAGCTTTGGACTACTTTATCAACAATGCAGGTTCACCTAACGGTGTAATCGACGGTGGTCTGGCTATCTTTGCTGCCGGTAATGAGTATGCAGCTGCTCCAGGTTATCCGGGTGGTTATTCGAAATGTATTACAGTAGCGGCTACTGATGCTAACTTTACTCCGGCTTCGTACACTAACTACGGAAAAGAAGTTGGACTGAGTGCACCGGGTGGTGATTTGGAATATTATGGTAAGGTAGGCGAAAGCGATGAAGCATATTTCGACTCTTCATTTACTCTTGAAAACGCTCAAGGTTCAATCTTGTCTACGCTTATCAAAAATGGCCAGCCAGCTTACGGATATATGGATGGTACATCAATGGCATGTCCTCATGTATCAGGAGTTGCTGCTTTGGGATTGTCGTATGCTGTAAAGATGAGAAAACATTTCAAGGCTCATGAGTTTGTTGATTTGATGAAAGCTTCGGTAAGCGATCTTTATGCTGGTTATGATGGTACAAAATTGTATCACAGAAACCATAACATTACCGGAGGGGCTGTTACTAAAATGTCTTTGCCTACTTACAAAGACAAGATGGGAGCTGGTTTGATTAATGCCGGTATGCTTTTGAGTAAGATTGAAGGCAATGGTGCTGAAATGAAAGTTCCTAATGTATATGTTGGTATCGGAAAATCAGAATCAATAGATCTTGCCCGTTATTTTGTAAACGGTGAGTCACTGACTTATACATGTACTATTGCCGATGAATCTGTTGCAACAGCAGCTGTAAGCAATACAGTGTTGACTGTAAACGGTTTGAAAGCAGGTATTACCAAACTGACAGTAAGCACAAGCGACGGAAAGACTCAGACTGTAACAGTTACCGTACGTGAAGGTGCAAACGATAACGGTTGGATGTAATCAAGGAAAATTTACTAATGAAACTATTTTATTCGATAAAATTAGTGATATTGAGTATCATGATGTGTTGTCCTGAGCTTGTAATGGCTCAGGCGGCACGTCCCTTGACACGTCAGGAGATAGACGCTGTTTTAAATCCTTCACTTCTTGAAGGTGCTGAAAAAATCGTGCAGTTTGAAGAAACCGTTGTCAATATCGGTGAAATGACAGAAGATGATAAGCCGGTTGAAACTAACTTTTATTTCAAAAATATAAGTGCTCAGCCTGTGGTCATTACCCGATTGCATACAGACTGTGGTTGTACTGCTGCCAAAATTGATAAACTTAACGTGCAGCCAGGGGAGAAAGCCTGCATCAGTGTGACATACACTCCCGAGAATCACCCGGGAACGATTGATGCCAACACATTTGTTTATGCTTCGCTTTCTGATAAAAAACCGCTGGCGAAACTGGTTCTTCTTGGCAATGTATTGCCTAGCAAAGACGAATGGTACCGTTATCCGTATGCTATGGGAAAATTGAGGCTGAAACAGAATACAATGAAGTTCAACCTTGTTCCCGGTAGAAAACAGACAGAAAGAATCTTATGTGGCAATAGCGGGAAGACCGATTTGCGGCTTTCTGTTATGAACCTGCCTAAATATATGGAATTCAGAACGGAACCGGAGGTTATTAAACCCGGACAGGAAGCAGATATCGTAATAAGCGTCGATGCTTCGAAACTTGTCGGAAAACCTGAAAAGTTTCATGCTCCGCTGATTCTGGATGGAGTAACAGGACGTCCAAGCGACAGAACACTCAGTATTGAGATTAATTTAATCGATAAATGAAATAGTAAAAATATAATTGATAAGATATTATGAAAAGTAAAATAGTTAAGATTTTGATGTTGCTTGTCATTTCGCTGACAACCTTCTCATGTAGCGAAGACGAAGTATTGGAGCCTTCTCTTGAAGTAACACCTATTACACTTCAGGGCACATGGAAGCTGGCAGAACTGAATGGCGAACAGTTGCCCGAAGATTTCTATATCTATATAGAGTTCGACCGCAAAGGAAACTTTGAAATGTATCAGAAGCATGACAGCATGTATTCACGTTATATCACAGGTACTTATTCGGTTGAGAAAGATGGTCATTACGGATACGTTCTCAGCGGAAAGTATGATTATGAAAACGGCGACTGGAACAACGAATATATCGTAACAGATTTGATGCAGTCAGGTTCAATGGTATGGACAGTAAAAGAAGGTACTGAAGTATCTAAATACGTACGCGTAGACAAAGTTCCTGATGAAATAATAGAAGAAGCAAAGGTTGATGCTGACGAAGAATAATAAAGCTGCACAACGATAAAGCATAAAAAAAGAGAGAACGTCAAATCGACGTTCTCTCTTTTTTTGTCATGTCAAGATATAATAAATTTTATTCTTGTTTCATTTTCCGCGATCTGTCATCCGGTCCTTTCGGGTGGATAACTTTTTCTAAACGAAGGTCGAATATCAGCGTAGAATATGCAGGAATAACATCACGCTCTACCGATCCATATCCCATACCATTAGGGATATACAGTTCGACATGCTGTCCTTCTTTCATCTTCAACAGAGCAGTCGTCCAGCCTGTAATTACACCTGAAGCCGCAAATGATCTGGGTTCGTTTACCATTCCATTCCATTCTCCAGAGAAACTTTCATCGAAGACCGTTCCGTTTATTAATTTTCCGCGATAGTGGACACTTACCGTATCAGTCGACATAGGAGAAATTCCCAGAGGTTCGATATTATCTTCCGGAAAGAGCTTCATATACACATAATCGTTTTTACCCGGAGTGTAGTCCTGATAGCCCAGATCCTCTGAAGCATCGCTCTGTAACTTATAGTTCAATACTTTTTCCCAATGTTCTCCGGCAGGAGGATTCGCGCAAACGGAGGCGATAGAGTCGATATAGGCATCGTTGCGCACTGCCCAGTCACTGTACGGATCGGCCGTTTGTGTATCTTCACTGCAAGAAGTAAAGCCTGCACTCAGTGAAACAAGGATGCCTAACAACCATAATATATTTTTATTCATGCACATTCAAAATTTTTATTGCAAAGTTTTCAACAGACTAGTGATACTAACCTTATCGGCAATAATACTATTCAGATCGGCAATAGCCACGCGTTCTTGTTCCATTGTATCACGGTTACGCAGAGTTACGCAGTTGTCTTCCAGTGTCTGGTGGTCGATAGTGATACAATACGGAGTACCGATGGCATCCTGACGGCGGTAACGTTTACCGATACTGTCTTTTTCATCATACTGGCAGTGGAAATGGAACTTCAGGTCGTCCATGATTTCACGAGCCTTTTCAGGCAGACCGTCTTTCTTTACCAGCGGCATGATAGCCAGTTTTACTGGAGCCAGTGCAGCAGGCAATTTCAGTACGACACGAGTTTCTCCGTTTTCCAGCGTTTCTTCGTGGTAAGCAGCGCTCATGATACTCAGGAACATACGGTCTACACCGATAGATGTTTCGATAACGTACGGAGTATATGATTCGTTGATTTCCGGATCGAAGTACTTGATGCTCTTGCCAGAATATTTTTCATGCTGGCTCAAGTCGAAGTTAGTACGGCTGTGGATACCTTCTACTTCCTTGAATCCGAATGGCATCAGGAATTCGATATCGGTAGCGGCATTAGCGTAGTGAGCCAGTTTTTCGTGGTCGTGGTAACGGTAGTGGTCGTCGCCGAATCCCAGTGCCTTGTGCCATTTCAAACGAGTTTCTTTCCATTTCTGGAACCATTCAAGTTCAGTTCCCGGTTTTACGAAGAACTGCATTTCCATCTGTTCGAACTCACGCATACGGAAGATGAACTGACGTGCAACGATTTCGTTACGGAAAGCCTTACCAATCTGAGCGATACCGAAAGGAACTTTCATACGTCCTGTTTTCTGAACATTCAGGTAGTTTACGAAAATACCCTGAGCAGTTTCCGGACGCAGATATACTTTCATAGCACCGTCGGCAGTAGATCCCATTTCGGTAGAGAACATCAGGTTGAACTGACGTACTTCAGTCCAGTTTTTAGTTCCTGAAATCGGGCAAACGATTTCTTCGTCCAGGATGATCTGACGCAATTCGTTCAAGTCTGGTCCTGCATTCATAGCCTTTGAGTAGCGTTCGTGCAAAGCATCACGTTTAGCCTGATGTTCCAGTACACGTGCGTTAGTGCTGCGGAACTGAGCTTCATCGAATGCATCACCGAATTTCTTTGCAGCTTTTGCAACTTCCTTATTGATCTTTTCGTCGTATTTAGCAATCTGGTCTTCAATCAGCACATCGGCACGATAACGTTTCTTCGAGTCGCGGTTATCGATCAAAGGATCGTTGAACGCATCCACGTGTCCCGAAGCCTTCCAGATAGTAGGATGCATGAAGATAGCCGAATCAATACCTACGATATTTTCATGCAGCAATACCATGCTCTGCCACCAGTACTGTTTGATGTTGTTTTTCAGTTCCACACCCATTTGTCCGTAGTCATATACGGCTCCCAGTCCATCGTAAATTTCACTTGAAGGAAATACGAAACCATATTCTTTACAGTGTGAAACAAGTTTCTTGAAAACGTCTTCTTGTGCCATTTTTCTTTCTTATTTTTTTGATGTATGTTATTTTCATTACATAGTAGGCCACAAAGATAGGTATTTATAAGCAAAAAAGAAGAATAGCTGTCTTAATTTATCTTATGAATAGAGGGAATCTGTAAGGAAAGGTGGTTATTTTTTTCTACTTTTGCAGAAACATCCGTGAAAAAACAATGAGTACGAAAGATAAATATACACTTATGACCACAGCTCCGATTCCCCGTCTTATCGGTTCACTGGCTGTGCCTACCATCATCAGTATGCTGGTTACTTCTTTTTATGTCATGGCTGATACTTATTTTGTGGGGCAGATTAACACACAGTCGACGGCTGCGGTCGGAATTTCGTTCTCTGTTATGGCTATTATTCAGGCTTTTGGATTCTTTTTCGGGCATGGATCGGGTAATTATATTTCTCGTAAGCTGGGAGCCAAAGATTACGAAAGTGCAGAAAAAATGGCATCTACAGGCTTTTTCTATGCTTTCATGTCGGGAGCTATCATAGCCTTGTTCGGGCATTTGTACCTTTCTCAAATATGTGTTGCTCTGGGATCTACGCCTACTATCCTCCCTTATGCAGAGGAGTATTTGGGGACTATTTTGCTGGGTGCACCTTTTATGGCTTCTTCGCTGGTGCTGAATAACCAGATGCGTTTTCAGGGGAATGCGGTATATGCCATGGTGGGTATCATTGTAGGAGCGGTTCTGAATATCGGGCTCGACCCGCTGCTGATTTTTGTATTCGATATGGGTATTTCGGGAGCTGCGTGGGCTACCTTGCTGAGCCAGATATGCAGTTTTCTGGTGTTGCTCGTAATGGACAGCCGAGGTACAAATATCCGCATCCGTTTCAAAAATTTTACCTTGAAACCGGCATATTTGAAAGAAATCGTATTCGGCGGAAGCCCTTCGCTTTGTCGTCAGGGACTTGCCAGCCTTTCTACCATTTTGCTGAACGTGGCAGCCGGAGCTTATGGAGATGCAGCCATTGCCGGAATGTCTATCGTTACCCGTATCTGTATGTTTATCAACTCTTTTGTGATTGGTTTCGGACAAGGTTTCCAGCCGGTATGCGGATTCAATTACGGAGCAGGCATTTACCGTCGTGTACGCGAAGGCTTCTGGTTCTGTGTCAAGACAGGAGTTGTATTTTTAGCTGTCTGTTCGGTTATCGGTTACATTTTTTCTCCCGAGATCGTATCGTGGTTCCGCGATGATCCGCATGTTATCGAAACCGGAACACGTGCCTTACGCTGGCAGCTCATTACTTTACCTTTAGGAGCATGGGTTATTTTGTGTAACATGATGTTGCAGACTATCCGCAAGCCTGTACGTGCCGTCACCTTGTCTTCTGCGCGGCAGGGACTGTTTTTCATCCCTTTCATCCTGATTCTCCCTCATTTCTTCGGTTTGCAGGGGGTGGAAATGTGTCAGGCGGTGTCCGATCTTTGTTCGTTCCTGCTTGCTATTCCGCTTACCATTCCTGTTTTGAATGAGATGAAAAAATAAAATTCTCATTGCCGGATGGTGCAGGGAAGCCTTTGCTGCCCACTGTTCGCACACTGATTTTCTGCACAAATTTTCCTGAAAATATGCTGATGTTTTTAGGAAAAGAAGCTGATATTTTCTTGAAAACAATAGCATCCGTATGAAAGATTCGTTCGACTAAATACAGGTTTATTTTCAGCAATATATATAATAGGAATATTTTTTTTCGTATTTTTGTCTGTTGTTTTTCCACTAAATCACTTATATGAGCGAAGATATTTTCGATAAAAACGATATCCAATCAAGCGATAAAGAAGCACATTCTGACTATAAGCCTGTCGACCAGGGCGACGAAACTGTAAAACACCAATTGAGCGGTATGTACCAGAACTGGTTTCTGGACTATGCTTCGTATGTTATTCTGGAACGTGCGGTTCCTCATATCAACGATGGACTGAAGCCTGTTCAGCGACGTATCCTGCACTCTATGAAGCGCCTGGACGACGGACGCTACAACAAGGTGGCAAATATCGTAGGACATACCATGCAGTTCCATCCTCATGGTGATGCATCCATCGGCGATGCACTGGTACAGCTGGGACAGAAAGATCTGCTTATCGACTGTCAGGGAAACTGGGGAAATATTCTTACCGGTGATGATGCCGCTGCTCCCCGATACATTGAAGCACGTCTTTCGAAGTTTGCGCTCGATGTGGTGTTCAATCCGAAGACAACCGAATGGCAGGCTTCTTACGACGGACGAAACCGTGAACCGGTGACGCTTCCTGTCAAGTTTCCGCTGCTGCTGGCTCAGGGAGTGGAAGGTATTGCCGTAGGTCTTTCATCGAAAATATTGCCGCACAACTTCAACGAGCTGTGTGATGCGGCCATTGCTTACCTGCACGGAGAGGAGTTTCATCTGTATCCTGATTTCCAGACAGGAGGTTCCATCGATGTGTCGCGCTATAACGACGGTGAGCGTGGGGGAGTAGTGCGTGTACGTGCCAAAATCTCCAAGATAGATAATAAAACTCTTTGCATCAGTGAAATACCGTACGGAAAAACAACTTCTTCACTGATTGATTCTATCCTGAAAGCTATCGAGAAGGGTAAGATCAAGGTACGGAAAGTGGACGACAATACCGCCGACAAGGTGGAAATTCTGGTACACCTGGCTCCGGGCGTTTCGTCGGACAAGACACTCGACGCCTTGTATGCCTTTACCGACTGTGAGGTGAATATTTCGCCCAACTGCTGCGTCATCGACAACAAGAAGCCGCATTTCCTTTCTGTCAGTGCGGTACTCCGTAAGTCGGTAGACAATACACTTTCGCTGCTTCGTCAGGAACTTAACATCCAGCGCAACGAAACGCTGGAAACCTTGCATTTCGCTTCGCTGGAGAAAATCTTCATCGAAGAGCGTATCTACAAGGACAAGCAGTTCGAACAGGCTGAGAACATGGATGCCGCATGCGAACATATCGACGAACGGCTGACACCTTTCTATCCGCAGTTTGTACGCGAAGTGACTAAGGAAGATATCCTCAAGCTTATGGAGATAAAGATGGCGCGTATCCTGAAGTTCAACAAGGATAAGGCGGACGAGTTTATTGCCAAGTTGAAAGCGGATATCGAAGAAATAGACAATCATCTGGCTCATATTACTGAATATACCATCGACTGGTATACACGCATCAAGGAGAAATACGGAAAGAATTTCCCGCGGCGTACGGAGATACGAAACTTCGATACGATTGTGGCAACCAAGGTGGCCGAGGCCAACGAGAAACTGTATATCAACCGCGAGGAAGGATTTATCGGTACGGGACTGAAGAAAGACGAGTATATCTGCAACTGTTCCGATATCGACGACGTAATTATCTTCTATAAAGATGGAAAATATAAAATCGTACGTGTTTCGGACAAGCTGTTCGTAGGCAAGAACATTCTCTACGTGAATATCTTCAAGAAGAACGACAAGCGTACGATCTATAACGTGATTTATCGTGACGGGAAAGAAGGATTCCACTATATCAAGCGTTTCAATGTAACGTCGATGATACGCGACCGTGAATACGATGTGACACAGGGAACTCCCGGATCGAAAATTGTATATTTCACAGCCAATCCGAACGGGGAAGCTGAGGTTATCAAGGTGACACTCCGCCCGAATCCGCGTATCAAGAAGCTGATATTCGAAAAAGACTTCAGTACCATCAACATTAAGGGCCGCCAGTCGATGGGTAACCTGCTGACCAAATATGAAGTGCATAAAATCAGTCTGAAACAGCGTGGAGGCTCTACACTGGGAGGCAGAAAGGTGTGGTTCGACCATGATGTGCTTCGTCTGAATTACGACGGTCGCGGACAGTATCTCGGAGAATTCCAAAGTGGGGAAAGCATTCTGGTTGTGCATAAGAACGGTGAATTCTATACAACCGATTTCGACTTGAATAACCACTACGATGCCGATATACAGTTTATTGAGAAATTTGATGCTGAGAAGGTCTGGACAGCAGTGCTCTATGATGCTGACCAGCAGAATTATCCATATCTGAAACGCTTTACGTTCGAGCAGACAGCCAAACGGTTGAACTATCTGGGCGAAAACAAACACAACCAGTTGATTCTGCTTTCGGGTGAAGTTTATCCCCGTTTGCAGGTTGTGTTCGGCGGACACGACAGCTTCAGGGAAGCGTTGATTATAGAGGCAAGCGACTTTGTAGGTGTCAAGAGCTTCAAGGCAAAAGGTAAGCGTCTGACTACATTTACGGTAGACCGCATCGAGGAGCTGGAGCCTACCCGTCGTCCGGAACTACAGGAAGATATGGAAGATGCAGATACACCAGAAACGGAAAATGATAATGTTGCGGAAGAAGACAATGAACAAATGACATTATTTTAAAACCGGAACAATGAAACGAAAGCTTATTACGCTGTTCATCGCACTCGGGGCCGTTTTTTCTTTGTATGCGCAGGAAGACAGTTTGCGGGCCACGCGCTACGTAATGCGCTCTACAATGGTAGGAGTGGGACACAGCAACGTATTCGAAACATATCTTTCTCCGCTGGAATATAGCGGAACGGAAGTCAGGTTTATGCACGAAAGCATGCGTATGACACGTATGCTGGGAGGAAACGTATCCGGGCAAAGTCTGTTTCAGATCAATGCCTCGTATAACAAGAATATTTCTCAGACTGCTGAGATGTATGCTGGACTGGTGAACTGGAGCTATGCCCTGCATTATCAGTTCCGCATGAACGATGATAAGCTGAAGATTCTTGTAGGACCGATGCTCGACCTGAACGGCGGTGTGGTTTATAACCGGCGCAATTCCAACAATCCGGCTCAGGCTAAGGCATACGGAGGGTTGGGAGCATCAGGTATGGTTATCTACAAATTTCACATCGCACGCTATCCGCTGACGGTGCGTTATCAGGCAAATCTTCCGCTGCTGGGCGTTATGTTCTCGCCCGAATACGGTGAGTCGTATTATGAAATCTTTTCGTTAGGCAATGGAGGACGGAATGTGCTGTTTACTTCGCTGCACAATAATCCTTCACTGCGACAGATGGTTACGCTGGACTTTCCGATACGCAATGTCGTGATGCGTGTAGGATATGTGTGCGACATTCAGCAGGCAAAGGTCAACAACCTGAAAAGCCATACCTATTCACACGATTTTATGATAGGCTTCGTGCGCAACCTGTATTTGCTTCGCGGGAAGAAACGTATCAGCATGCCACTTAAAGTAACTCCCTTTTAGCTTATGAAACGATTTGCGTGTATTGTATATATTGCTTTGTCCGGACTTCTGTTTTTTAATTCCTGTATACGGGAAGATATTTCCGGCAATACGCCTGAAGATAACTTTGAGGCACTGTGGAAGATTATAGATGAACAGTATTGCTTTCTCGACTATAAGAACCAGGAGTATGGACTCGACTGGAATGAAGTGCACGAACGGTATGCCCGTCGTATCACGTCGGATATGACTTGGGAAAACCTGTTCGAGGTCTTGTCGGATATGGTAAACGAGTTACGCGACGGCCATGTGAATCTTTCCAGTTCACTTGCTACGTCACAGTATCGGGAATGGTTCGACAGTTATCCGCGCAATTTCAGCGACAGTATTCAGAGTATTTATCTGGGAAAAGACTATACGAATTCTTCCGGACTGACTTACAGCATCTTGGAGAACAACATCGGGTATATTTATTGCTCCAGTTTCTCCAACGGGATAGGCGATGGTAATCTGGACCAGACGCTGAACAAGCTTGCTATTTGCGACGGGCTGATTATTGATGTGAGGAATAACGGAGGAGGTAACCTGACGACAGCCCAGAAGTTGGCTGCACGGTTTACAAACGAGAAAATGCTTGTGGGATACATGTGTCACAAGACAGGTCCCGGGCACAGTGACTTTTCCGAACCAAAGCCTGTTTATATAGAACCGTCCGACGGTATACGCTGGCAGAAAAAGGTAGTAGTGCTCACCAACCGGCGCTCTTATAGTGCGACAAACGATTTTGTCAACAGCATGAACCAGTTTCCGAATGTTACAATCGTAGGCGATAAGACCGGAGGAGGCTCAGGGTTGCCGTTCAGTTCTGAAATACCTAACGGCTGGTCTATCCGCTTTTCTGCCAGTCCGATGTTCGATCCGGAAATGAATCAGCTGGAGTTTGGCATCGATCCGGACGTGAAAGTAGACATGACAAGCGAAGATGTGCAGCAAGGAAAAGATACTATTATAGAAACAGCATGTAAAATATTAAAGAATTAGCTCTAATATTTTGCAAATTCAAAAATATAGTCTATCTTTGCAACCGCAAAAAGGAAATATATACTGATTTAAGTTATATTTTACTTCGCGCCTGTGGCGTAATTGGTAGCCGCGCCAGACTTAGGATCTGGTGCCGTGAGGCGTGTAGGTTCGAGTCCTATCAGGCGCACGAAAAATGGATTTAATAGATTTCTCCAAGCAGAATTTATTAAATCCATTTTTTTTGTGCATTGGGGAATTGATTCTGCAAGATTGAATTAAATGGATCAACGTAAAAACTTGAGGGATTCTTATATTACGCATAAATTTTCGAGAGCCTAAACAGAAAGAAAGCTCTATCCTTCACTCCCCTGAATTGTGAGCGAAAGTTCTTTATTTTAGCATTAAAGGACTCAGAAGCTGCGTTCGTAGAACGTCGCTCAAAATAGTTTATTATTTCAAGATAATGCGTCTGTATTGACCTTGCTACTCTTCCAAAGGCAAGGAAACCTGATTTATCCACCTCGTCATACCATCTGGCAAGTCTTGTCAAGGCTACATCCTTATGTCTGCACTGGTGATAAATCAATCCTAATCTCATGGAAAGATAGTATGCTTTCTCTATATCAGGGTACTCCCTGAACAAGATACCGGCACGGACACGTTGTGATTCGGTCCATAATGATTCTTTCTTATACAGAAGATATATGCTTCTGGCCAACAACTGCTTCCTGGAATCTCCATTTTCAAATACCGGAGCATGATATATCTTTCCGCATGACTTGGCATGTGCGATCTGTATGGACTCTTCATCAAGTGCTTCCCAGCGGGCTTTAACCCTCATGTCCTGAACGGCTTCATAAGCGAGCTTCTGTACATGGAAACGGTCCGTAACACGACGGGCGGCAGGAAAACAGATACGGGCTATTTGCTCCATATTCGGAGCCATATCAAGTGTTATTTCTCTTACCTGAAAGCGCTTGCGTCTGGAAAGCTTCAGAAGGATGGATATAACAGTCTTTACGTCAGTGCCTTTTATGATGGCGATAATACTTCCAGCAGCTCCTCTTTTCTCCTTGTTTATCAATATGGTATATAATTCACCGCGCGAAAGACACACTTCGTCTATACCTACGTATGCTCCGATGTTTTTCTCAAACAGAATCCATTCTTCTGCGTGTGGGAGTTGGGGCCATTTCAAATATCCGCTCAGATGATTGCGATACTGTCTTTCAAAAAGATCACCGTCAATACCGAACAGAGTTCCCAAAAGCTTACAGCTGACAGGAAGCGTATCAATATAACTCTTTTAAAAAAGACGCAAATTCTTGCGTCATGCGGCTGCCTTGGGCAACCAGTTTCCAGTTACGGCTTACATAGCAGTCCTCATCCTTTAAAACCCATCGGCGGCGACGGATGTTTAGATATACCTTCTTTCCGCGGATTGGAAAGTCTTGTACGGTTATCGGATCATAAAAGCCCTTGCTCTCAACTTTGCTCCCAGAGTACTCTTTTGGAACTTCATTCTTCTCTTCAAGATAGATTGTTATTTCAGTACTGCTTTCCTTTACATCTGATATGTTGAAATAATCAAGAGTTCCTTCCGGGAGAAGGAGACGATAACCGTTTGTTTCCATTATATTTTATTTTTATTCTTGTAGGCAAAGATAATATTTATTGAATTAACCCCTCAAGTTTTTACGTTGATCCAATTAAATTCTTTCTATTCAGACCAGCAAAATTTATATTTAGCCAGCGAATTACTCAGGTTTTATGTGGAGTTATCAAATACGGTTGACGTTGTGGTTTACGCGAAGAGTTAATCATAGTATCAAATAGTTCTAATTTGTTTTACTAAGCGACACTTTCTAAAAACAAAAAAGCATCGATAATCATCAGATTATCAATGCTTTCTACCAGTCGGGGTGACTGGATTCGAACCAGCGACCACACGCCCCCCAGACGCGTACTCTAACCGGGCTGAGCTACACCCCGAATTGCGGATGCAAAGGTAAGGCTTTATTTTAAATTAGCAAATTATTTCATATGCTTTTTTCTGCTTTTTTAGAATAAGCTGTCGCTGTAATATCTTTAATAATGCCTTTTAGCCCATTGTTTCGCAATAGAAGTCGAACATATCATATACCTCATCTTGAGTGGCACTTTGGTTGATATGGATATCACCTATTTCACCGAGTAGGGTGAAGTTGACATTGCCTAGTGAGGAATTTTTCTTATCATGTTTCATAAACTCGTACAGACGGTCATAATCCTTACAGCTGAATGCCAGTTTCCCGTAATGCTCCTTGATGAACTGTATGGTAGGGCGTAACTTGTCTTTGGGGAAACCAACCTTGAGATGTGAATAATATAGTTCGCACACCATTCCCCATGCTACGGCATATCCATGCAATACAGGATGTCCTGTTTCCAGAGCAAAACTTTCGAATGCATGACCTACGGTATGTCCGAAGTTTAAGGCCTTGCGGATATTTTTCTCAAAAGGATCCTGTTCTACCACTTTTTCTTTTACCTCGATGGAAGCTGCTACAAGTTGTTGCAGATGCTTGTAGTCTACGTGCTCCATATCGAATTTGATAAGCTCGCTCCAGTGCTCCGTGTTGCTGATAAGTCCATGCTTCAGCATTTCTGCATATCCCGACAAGATATTGGGATAATCGAGTGATTTAAGAAATTCACAGTCTATCAGAACATAATTGGCTGGTGCGAAAACTCCAATTTCATTTTTCAGCCCATTGAAGTTGATACCTGTCTTTCCTCCTACAGAAGCATCTACCATGGCCAGTAATGTAGTAGGAATGTTAACCATGTCGATACCTCGTTTGAAAGTAGCAGCAGCAAAACCACCCAGGTCGGTTATCATACCTCCGCCCAGATTGATCATCAGTGAGTGGCGTGTACCTCCCTTGTTGCTAAGCTGGCTCCATACGTAGGCAAGAGTTTCCAGATTCTTATGAATATCTTCCACTCCGATGCAAATATGTTCTGCCTGTGCAAGAAACGGATATTTTTCGATAATCGGAAGGCAATACGTGCGCGTATGCTCGTCGGTCAGAATAAATAATTTATCGTATGTTTTGCTGGTGACTGCCTTTTGCAGGTTTTCTTCCAGGTTATGGCAGATTACAACTTCTTGTTTACTCATAAATCTATTGTTTTTCCTGCAAAAATAGAAAAAAAGTAAAAAGTACATGTGTGTACGTTGACAATTAATTATTTTTGTGCTGAATTTACCAATAAATTGATTTATGAAAGGAATATTACCGGTTGCCTGTAGAATAGCAGGATACGCATTACTTATTTTATCTGTTTTTGTGCCTTTGTTGATGTATATGTTTGGTCAGGTACACGACGGGAATCTGATTTATGTAAAATTGGGGATTAAGTTGGTTGTCTGGCTGTCGCTGTTCATGATTTTTCTCTCTAAAGTAAAGGATGAGGCCGAAGAGACGGCATGTCTGCGCAGTAAAGCCATGAAATATGCCTTATATATCTGGGGAGTGTATTACATCGTGATGCTGATAAAGGGAGCTGTAAACCAGGATTTGCAGGTAGCCGACAATTCTGTCGGAATAGTTTATCTGATTATCTGTGTGATTTGTTGGGAGTTTTTGTATCAGAAGCATCGTATAGAAAAAACGTTCAGAAAAAAATAAGTTTTAAAAAAGGTTGCAATATTAAACCTTTAAAATGTTTTGATGTCAAACCAGCGTTAAAACATTTGATTAGATCGGAATAATGAAAAACTGGGTTATGGGGCTGCTACTGTTATCCTGTGGGATATACGCTTTTGGACAAAGCAGAGGTAGCAAAGGTTTAGTTTCGGGTACAGTTGTCGATGGAGATGATAACTCCCCGGTGATGCAGGCTACAGTACAGATTCTTGCGTTGAAAGATAGTTCGATGGTAGCTGGTAATGTGACTGATTTGGACGGACGCTTTTCGTTGTCAGCTCGTCCGGGTAAATATCTGTTGAAGGTTTCCTTTGTCGGATATTCGCCGTCTTTTCAGCCTATTACATTAACGAGTTCTAAACCACGTCTTAATCTGGGAACAATTTCCCTGCACTCGGATGCAATTATGCTTGAAGGAGCTGTCATTGTAGCTCAGGCACCAGAGGTAACTGCTGCTGAAGATACATTGGTATACAATAGCTCTGCATATCGTGTTCCGGAGGGTTCTGCACTGGAAGAACTGGTTAAGAAATTGCCGGGAGCAGAAATTGACGATGACGGTAAAATTACGATCAACGGAAAGGAAATAAAGAAAATTATGATCGACGGCAAGGAGTTTTTTGCCGATGATCCTAATATCGCCATGAAGAACCTGCCGGTTAATATCATCGATAAGATACGTGCCTATGAAAAACAGTCGGATATGGCACGAATGACTGGTGTGGACGATGGAGAAGAGGAAACCGTGCTCGACCTGAGTGTGAAGCCCGGAATGAATCAGGGATGGATTGGTAATACCGATCTGGCTGCCGGTACGAAAGACCGTTATAGCGGAAAGGTGATGATCAATCATTTCCGCAACAAGAACCAGCTGACTGCCATCGGTTCGGTCAATAACGTAAATGACAATGCTTTTCCCGGTGGAGGTGGAGGATTCCGTAAGGGAGGAAACGGTCTGACTGCTGTGAAAATGGCAGGTGTGAACTTTGCTACTGAAACAGAAAAGTTGAAGACTGAAGGAAGTGTCAACTTTAATTATAAGGACGCTGATATCGTCAGTAAACAGGCATCCGAAACTTTTGTATCATCGGAAAGCAGTTCTTTTAAAAACGCGTTAGACCATTCTCGCAATAAAACTACCAAGCTGGTGGCAGATGCCTTTATCGAGTGGAAACCGGATACTATGACTACTTTTGTATTCCGTCCTCGTTTCAGCTATGGTAAGACCGACAATACCAACGGACAGAACTCTTATACATTCAGTCAGGATCCTGGATATACAACTGATGAACTTTTCGGTACGGACGACTTGACTTCGCTGGTTTCCGAAGAAGATATTATCAATACGGTGCTGAAGAATACACTGAAAAAAGGTGATGACCTGACTGTAGGAGGTTCGGTGCTCGTGAACCGGAGATTAGGCAAGCTTGGCCGGAATATTACATTCCGTGGAAAATATAATTACACCAATAGCAGCAGTGAACAGTTTTCTACATCGGAAACAGAGTATTTCCAGAAAACTCCGGAAGAACGTATGGAAATATTGAACCGCTATATTACAACTCCTACAAAGAGCTACGATTATAGTGCGCGTCTGACGTACAGTGAGCCGATTTTTACTGGGGGATTTTTGCAGTTCAGCTACAATTTCCAGTATAAACACTCTACCACAGATAATTCTACATTCGATATGGGTGACAACTGGACGATTGGTGACGGAGTGAATGAAAGTAATCCGGGAGTGCTCAACAACGACTTGAGCAAGAGTGCAGCCTATAATTATTATAATCACCAGATGGATGTTACTTTCCGCTGGATACGTGAGAAGATGCGCTTGAATGCGGGAGTCAGCTTCCAGCCTCAGAAGTCGGATCTTTCTTATAAGAAAGGTGATCTGGATACAACGACTGTCAGAAATGTATTTAATTTTACTCCGACATTCGATTTCCGATATAATTTCTCAAAAACCAGTCAGTTGCGCTTGCGTTATCGCGGACAGGCTTCTCAGCCGAACATGGTAGATTTGCTGCCTATCTCCGATAATACAGACCCGCTTAATATTCAGAATGGTAATCCGGGACTGAAGCCGACATTTACAAATGAATTGCGTGCCGAATATAATTTCTTTAATACGGAAAAACAACGGGGAATGTTTTCATTTTTCCGTTACCAGAATATCATGAACAATATAAGCGACCGCAAAGTCTACGATCCGGAAACCGGTGGATATGTTACTACTCCTGAAAATATTAACGGAAACTGGAACCTGACCGGAATGGTGGGAACTAACATTGCCTTGAGAAACAAGAAATATACCATCAATACGTTTACCAGAGCAAATTACCAGAATATGGTGAGCTATATAAGCGAGAAGGATCTTGTTTCTGATACAGACAAGAATATTACCAAACGCTTGTCGCTGGGTGAACGCTTAAGAGGCACGTACCGTAATGACTGGTGGGAGTTCTCTCTGAATGGCTCACTCGATTATACCCATTCGAGAAACAGTTATCAGGAAAGCAACAATCTGGATACTTACCAGTTTGCTTATGGAGCCAGCACCAATGTGCGTTTGCCGTGGAATATGTCCATTTCTACAGATTTGTCGCAGAACTCCCGCAGAGGATATGCTGAGTCGAGTATGAATACCGATGAACTGATCTGGAACGCTCAGATTTCTCAGGACTTTTTGAAGGGAAATGCTGCTACCGTAAGTATTCAGTTCTATGATATATTGAGAAACCAGAGCAATATCAGTCGTGTGATTACGGCTGCTATGCGTCAGGATACTGAGTATAATGCTATTTATAGCTATTGCATGGTACACTTCATCTATCGTCTGAACCTGTTCGGCGGTAAGGGAGCTGGTAAGGGAGGTCCCGGCTTTGCGCCTCCCGGACCTGGCGGACGTCATGGAGGATTTGGTGGTCCTCCTCATCGCCGGTTTTAAATAATATTCGAAAACGGAGATTCGCATAATGGCGGATACTCCGTTTTTTGTTCGTATCGGTTGGGTTGCTAGTGAATCTCTGTAAGGGAAATATTTTAAACAATTTTAGATTCCCTCCGATTTTCATGTTTGCGGAATCATTTAATTTTTCCTATTTTTGTCCGAATAGCAGAAATTTAGTATGAGAAAATTTTTTTATATCCTTTTGCTTTTGTTCGTCAGTGCTTTAGCTCAGGCACAAATGAACTGTACGTTTACTCATTATTCTCAGGAGAATGGTCTGTCTGAGAATTCGGTAATGGATATGGTACAGGATCACGACGGTATGATATGGTTTGCAACGTGGGATGGAATCAATCGCTTCAATGGCTACGACTTTAAGGTTTATAAGGCCCGTAAGGAAAACGATATGCGATGGAGTTCCAATCGTGTAGACCATTTGCAGGTCGACAAGTATGGAGATGTATGGTGCATTACTTACGATGGGAAGGCATTCCGTTTCGATAAGCGGATGGAAGCATTTACTGAAGTTGCAGCAAATGGGGCTGAAAAAGACTTGGTTATAACTTCTATCTTGCCGTTGGATAATGGGACCGTATGGCTGCTTACTGATAAAAACGGAGGTATCAGAGTGGTGCCTGACAGGAAAACCGGGACACTTGCTTCGAAAGTTTATTTGTCTACTGCTTCAAAAGAAAAAGGTACTGCTATCAAGACTGTTTTTTTAGATAAGAAAAACAGAGAGTGGCTGCTTACAAAAGATGGATTGCTTTGCATCGAAGGTAATAATGGAAAGCAGACTCCTTTTTTTGTAAATACGCATCCTGAATCCGGACGGCCTAACCAGTCTTTTTTTTCGGCTGCATTCGTTAACGGACACGTATATTTTACCTCTAATAAAGGACGGGTATGGAAATACTCGCTAAAGGATGAAACATTCGAATTGAAAGACCTGGGCTTGCAGGACGATGTGATAAGCATACGGGAATTGTCTGGAGGAAAGGTCATTATGGCTACCCGCCGGTCGGGCTTCGTTGTGGGAGATGCAGCGCTCGAATCACTGAAGTATTACGGTCTGAAAAATGAATTTGATTTTTCTCAGCATCCGATACGGTCAATATATGTCGACAGTCATAATGAGGTCTGGTTCGAAGTAAACAAGATTGGTACGGTCTGTCATTTTAATCCGTCGACGGAGGTGTTCAAGGTGGAACAGGTTCCGGTTGAAAAAGAACCGGGAGATGCTCCAAAGTTTGCAATCTGTGAGGATAAGCAAGGCAATCTGTGGGTACATCCGGTAGGAGGAGGACTGTCTTGGTTCGACAGAGAAAGTAATGAGCTGAAGCCTTTCTATAATGAAGTGGGAACAGATGCATGGCGCTTCTCAAACAAACTTCATGCTATGATGCTCGACCATCAGGGCAATTTATGGTTGGGCACTCATTCCAAAGGACTGGATAAGGTTACATTCTTCAAAAACGAATTCCAGTTGATTAAGCCGCAGAACTGTAAGTACGATACCAATGCCAATCAGGTACGTTCGCTTTGTCAGGATTCCCGTAAGCAGTTGTGGATAGGTACACGTAATAGTAAAGTTTCTGTGTATTCTCTTGACTTCCAGTTGCAGGGTTATCTTACAGTCGACGGACGCATATCACTTACTGGTACTCCTTTCAGAGGATCTGCCTATAAGATAATAGAGGATTCGAAAAAAAATATCTGGATTGCTACGAAAGGAAACGGAATCGTTCAGCTGATACCGCAGGGAAGCGGGTATAAGATGCTTCATTATACTTACGATGCCAACGATATCTATAGCCTGAGCCATAACAATGTGTACGACTTGTGTGAAGACAGTTACGGTCGTATCTGGGTTGTTACTTTCGGTGGAGGTATCGATTACATCGAAAAGGAGAGTGATGGAAGTGTCCGTTTTATAAACTCGCGCAATAATCTGAAATCGTATCCAATGGAACGTTGCTATAAGGCACGTCGTATGTTGCTCGACAAAAAAGGTATGCTGTGGGTAGCTACTTCCAATGGACTGCTGGCTTTCAGTGAAAAGTTCGAACGTCCCGATACGATTGATTTTCATTTGTTCGTGTGCATGCCTAATAAGCGTGAAGTGTTGAGCTGCAACGATATATACGATATCTTGCTTACACACGACGGACGTCTGTTTTTTGCTACTTTCGGTGGAGGACTGAACGAGCTTAAGAGCCTTGATAAAAAAGGTAACGCCCTGTTTACTTCGTATTCGGCAAAAGACGGACTTCCTACCGACGTACTTTCTTCACTTGCCGAAGATACGAAAGGAGATATATGGATTGGTTCGGAAAGTGGTCTGAGCAAGATGGATATTGTCAACCATCATTTCGACAATTACCTGAAGCAGGAGATAGGAGAGGAGCTTTCGTTTGAAGAAAGTACGGCAATACGTGCCGAAGACGGACGCTTGCTGTTCGGAACAAATAGAGGACTTTTGTGCTTTACTCCCGAACTGATACGGAAAAACTCTTATGTGCCTGGCATTGTATTGTCGGGCTTGAAGATAGCCAATAAAGATGTTGTTCCCAGACCGGAATCCGTATTGCCTGAGTCTTTGAACAGTTTGTCGCATTTGTATTTGTCGCATAAGGAAAACACCGTAACGCTTTCTTTTGCTGCTCTGGATATGAGTTTCCCGGAAAATGTAAAGTATGCCTATATGCTCGACGGGTTCGATAAGGAGTGGAATTATGTGGGTAAACAGCGTACAGCTACTTATACAAACCTGCCGAAAGGTAATTATGTCTTTCGTGTGAAGTCGACCAACGGAGCCGGTATATGGGTGGAGAACGAACGTGCCTTGCGGATAACCGTCAAGCCTTCGTTTTGGGAGACTCCTTATGCCTATGTGATTTACACATTAGGCTTTATGCTGATTCTGCTGGTTGGAGCCTATACACTTTTCGTTATTTACCGGTTGAAACATGAGGTGTCTGTCGAACAGCAGGTAACGGACATGAAGCTCCGCTTCTTTACCAATATCTCTCATGAACTCCGTACACCGCTTACCTTGATAGAGGGGCCGCTGGAATATATCTTGAAACGTTCGGATTTAAGTAAGGACGTACGCGAACAGTTGCAGGTGGTAGAACGTAATACACATCGGATGCTGAGGCTTGTTAATCAGATTCTGGATTTCCGTAAGATACAGAATCACAAGATGAAACTGTGCATCGAACAGATTGATATCGTCGCGTTTGTACATAAGATTATGGAGAATTTTGAATCCATAGCCGAGTCGAACAAGATTGATTTTATTTTCGAAACCGAACAGCCTAAGCTCAAGTTGTGGGTAGACGCTGACAAGGTAGAGAAAATAGTCTTCAATTTGCTGTCGAATGCATTCAAGTATACGCAGCCCGGAAAAACCATTACCGTATTTATTCATGAAAATGAAGATACGGTTACCGTAGGAGTGCAGGATCAGGGTATAGGTATTTCTGAAAATAAGAAGGCTTCACTGTTTGTACGTTTTGAAACCCTGCTCGATAAGAACCTGTTCAATCCGAACAGTTCTGGCATCGGACTTTCGCTTGTGAAAGAACTGGTGGAAATGCACCATGCCAGCATACATGTAGACAGTAAGGAAGGAGAAGGCAGTTGCTTTAGCGTAGACTTCCTGAAGGGAAAAGACCATTACGGTGAGAATGCCGAATTTGTCTTGTCGGATAACGTGGAAATAATCGGTGAAGCATCCAAGCATTCCTTGCCTGTGGATGTCGAAACTCCTGCCGTTGCTGTACCGGAGGATAAGCCGGAAGCTGTTCCTGCTGCTGATGAGGCTGACAAGGCATCGGTTTCTGAAACAAAGACAATGCTGCTCATAGAAGACAATCTGGAGTTGCGCTTCTTCTTGCGGAGCATTTTCAGCCAGCGTTTCCGTATTATAGAAGCTGCCAACGGAGTGGAAGGACTGGAGAAAGCCATTAAGTATGTGCCCGATATCATAATCAGCGATATTATGATGCCCGAGAAGGACGGAATAACTCTGGTGAAGGAACTGAGGGAGGAACTGACTACCAGCCATATTCCAATCGTATTGCTTACTGCAAAGACCGATATGGACACCAAATTGCAGAGTCTGGAACTGGGGGCCGACAGTTATATCACCAAACCGTTCAGTGCCACTTACCTCGAAGCACGTGTTGATAACCTGCTGGCACGCCGTCAGAAGTTGCGTCAGTTCTATTGCGACCACCTGATGGATATCAATCCTCCGAAAGTGGAAAATGAGGAAGAAGAGGTAGATGTTATGTCGCAGCAGGACCGTCGTTTCCTGGAGCAGCTGACAAACTTTATGGAACGGAATATCGACAATGGAGAACTTGTTGTAGACGATCTGGTGCATGAAATGGCTGTGAGCCGTTCAGTCTTCTTCAAGAAGCTGAAATCATTGACCGGACTTGCTCCGATAGAATTTATCAAGGAAATGCGTGTGAAGCGTGCTGCCCAGCTTATCGAGACTGGAGAGTTTAACATGACACAGATTTCGTATATGGTGGGAATCAACGATCCGCGTTACTTCAGCAAGTGCTTCAAGCAACGCTTTGGCATGACTCCTACCGAATACCGTGAAAAGCAGAAAAACAAATAATTGAGATTCCTGAATTTCAGGTATCTGATAGTTGTACGAATAACAGAATAAAACAAGCTGAAGTTTTCCGGAAAATACACGTTATTTCTGGAAAACTTCAGCTTGTTTTGTAATCTATGTAAAGAATGATTCTGTTTTTCCTGCTTGCATCAGAACGGATAACCGATTGCGAAGTGGATACCCATTCCGTCCTTGAAGTTCGGTATGTTGTAGTATTTGGAGATTCCGGTTTCGTAAGGTACGTGCAGGGCTACTCCCCAGTCGAGGCGAAGTACAAGGAAAGATAAGTCGTATCGGATACCCAGACCCGTTCCCAGTGCAATATTGTCGAAGAACTTGTTGAACGTAAACTGCGCATCGGGACGTGCTTCGTCTTTCCGCATCAGCCATACGTTTCCGGCATCGAGAAACAATGCTCCGTTCAGATTGCCTCCGAAAAGGTTGGAGAAAATGCGGAAGCGATACTCCAGGTTAGCTTCCAGCTTGATATCTCCCGTTTCGTCTACGTACGAATAGGCTGCGTTTTCGGCCGGATGAAAACGTCCGGGACCGATGGAACGTACCGTGAAAGCACGTATGCTGTTGGCTCCTCCTACGTAGAACTGTTCGTTATAGGGAGCAATGGTCTTGTTACCGTATGCCCAGATTACTCCGGCCATCAGTCGTCCGGCAATCTGCTGCTTGTCGTTGATGTAGTAAAGCGGTCGTATCTCGCTCGAGAACTTCAGGAACTGTGCAAATGGAGTTCCGAGGAATTTCTTTTCTCTTTCTTTCAGACTCTTGCCGAAGGCTGCATAAATAAGTGAGGTGACATTACCTGCCGAGCTGAAAGAGTTTTCCCACCATATTCGCATCCGGCGGTGACGCCATGAATCATCGTAGGTAAAGGTGTAGGTGACCGAAGGGATGAACTGGTCGTCCAGACTGTGAAACAGCATGGGGTTAGCCTGTGCAATCGAGTCGAATGTAGCCGTACGGTGCTGCAAATGGTTGAACGCCAGATGGAGTGGTGTTACGGTATGTTTCATGCTTCTGGACGGACGGAAACTGTACGAAACGGTTCCTCCGAAAGACAGCATCTTGAAGTATCGGGCACGGTTTACCTGTTCGGCATAAATCTTGAAGTTCGTTTGCGACGGGAAGCGGAACGGGTCAATGCGGTCGCGTACCCACGGAAGTACAAGGCGAGGGAACTCCAGTGACAGGGCTGCTCCCAGTTCGTAAGAGTTCATGACAGACTTGTCGCCGTCGACGGTTGAGCTGGTCTGCCATTCGTATGAACCTTTCAGCTCCAGATTGAGTGAGGCTCCCATGCGGCGGAAGTTTTTACGCGACAGGTTGAATATGGCTCCGGGACCGGTCTGCTTGGTACTCTTGGTAGTGACGTTAAGCTCCAGCTCACTGTTGTAGGGCAAGTCGAACATGGCATTCACGCGTACGTCGAGTGTATCTTTTTCTGCTCCTGTACGGGGAGTATATTGAAACTCGCTGAACTTGAACACACCCAGTCGTGCCAGAGCTTCTTGGGTATAGTTCTGTCTGGTCTGCGAATAGACTTCTCCCTTACGGTACAGAAAACGCTTGCGCAGTACGCCGTAGCGGATGCCTGGCTTCTTTCCGGAGTAATAGATGGTAAAGTTGCGCAGCTTCAGTGAGTCGTCAGGCTGTTCACCGTTATATCCCGTCAGGTACACAGAAGTATGTCCGATATGATACGTGCGGAGGGCTTCTTCGGGAATACTTTGCCGGGGTACAATCTTTAACTTGACGTACCCTTTGCGCATGATTGTATCGGCAAGGAAAGTGATGAATTCATTTCTTGCGTAGTAGTATCCGTTGTCGCGGAAGAGGTCTATCAGACGCTGCCGTTCCTGATTCAGGACCGTCACGTCGAAATTATCTCCGCTGTGTATCAGCCGTTCGTCGAAATGGGCATGAATCAGACTGTCGGTTTGTGGTCTGAATCCTTCGTATGTCACGGTATCTATGTAGTACGGATTTCCCATATCGATGTCGTAACTCAGTTTTACAGCCCGCGGGTTACGGGTACTGTCTACCCGGTAAGTTACTTTTCCGTCGAAATATCCGTAGTCGTGCAGCAGATTGGACGCTACTTTTATTCGGGTTTCAGGATTTACGGTAGAAACATATACCGGTTTGGCAGCCAGTTTTTTGAATATCCACTTTCCGAAGCCTTTTTCATACCTTTCAAAGCGATTGTATATCCACAGTCCGAAAGGTATCGGAAAACGGATGTTGGGCTTTACCACGATGGCGTTGTTCGGAGCAATGCTGATAGCTCCTTCCGCTTCGGCAAGTGCCTTTTGTCCTGCCTTGCTCTTGTCTTCGTTGTTGATGGTTACTTTCTTCAATCCCAGATACAAGGTTTCTCCTTCTGGCAAGTGCTTTGTTGTAGAGCATGATACAGCCATCATGGCTGCAAGCAGAAGCGTCAGGATATGATATGTTTTATATTTCTTCATGGATATGTAATTATGCTTCAATCAGTTTTCTGTTGTTTGTTCGGGCTGTTTCTTTTTGCGGGAGCGGAAGATGAACAGTTCGCTTAGTTTGCTCACTTTCTTTCTCAGTACGATACCGGCTCCTGTTTCTATCACTTCACCGTCGAGTATGCTTTCGTAATTCTTGTCGTGGAAAATCTTGATGTAGCGTGTACCGCTGTTGTCCAGACGGTATTCCAGCGAAATGTTGTCGATAAACGACTCGTCTTGCTGCTGTACATCGTTTCCGGTAGATATTTTTCCTCCGATGATAACCTGGAAGCGGTTGTTCCAGAATCGTTTGGCAAACTGGAAGTTATAATCCGTACGGGTATTTCCGGTTTCGCCTTCATCGGTCGTTTCCATACCGAAGTTTATATCTATTGTTTTCAGTGCATTTCCTGCTATCTTGTTTATCTCACTTTGCAGGAACGAGTTCAACATACTGTTGGTGTCGAATCCTTTGCCTCCGGTATTGCTTTCTGACATATATATACCCGTAACCAGCATGGTGACAGCCAGCTTGTTTTTCTCTTCGGCCGATTTGGCAGCGAGTTCGTTCTGCATGGCACCGTCGTCGGGAGCTTCGAGTGTGAAGGTAAAGCCCAGATCTTCCAGGCGGTTTGTCAGATTCACTCCCACGTTGAAGTTCACCATACGCGTACTTTCTCCATCGGAAGAAACCGACGCACGCACCCGTTCCGAAGCCTTTATGTTCAGATTCGGGTTCATAACGTTTCCGGTCCATTCGATGTAGCTTCCATCCTGAATGTAGAAAGTCTTCAGCGGGATGATAGGCATTTCGTATTTCATTTCTCCGCTCATCAGCGAATAACGGCCGTTGAGCAGCATGTTGCCGTCGGGCTGATACTGGAACGACAAGTCGCCTCCACCTTCCAGCAGCATGTAATTGCTTCCGCTTTCATTTAAGTTGACGCGTGCCTGCACAGCCTCGTCGATGTGAAGTGTCATCAAAATATCCATACCTCCCAGCGACATGGCAGGAATGTGAGGCTTGGCTATGTGAGTCGTATCGCTGAAGTCCACAAACGTGACAGTTTCGTTCAGACGGTCTTCTACGGTCAGCGGAGAGTCTTTCAGTACATAAGTGAAATCACTGCTTCCTAAAATATTCATGTTGCCTCTCATGGTAAGGGCATCCGGCCGTCCTTTCAGCATGGCATTTACATCGACATAAATCTTACCGTGTACCAGCGACTCTTTGGTCTGTTTGGCATTGATCAGCTCAAAGTTATGCGCTTCCATTTTCAGGTTTATATCCATAGCAGCCATGTCGGTCATATCTACGTAACCGTCTATGCTGAACGGTGTCTTTCCCTTGGTAAAGATGTTGAAGCGTTCGAATTTCAGTCGGCTGTTCTCAATCTTCAGCGGCCGGTTGTCGAGTTGCAGGTTCAGTGAAGCCTGTGGAATATTGATTATTACACTGTCAAGTCCCAGTTCTCCGTTCAAGACGGGCTGTGACGTGGAACCCTCTATGGAAATCGAACCGTCCAGGTCTCCCTTCAGCCTGGCCATGTCATCAGGAATGAATGCGTTGGCTACCTTCAGCGGCAGATGATGCAGGTTCACATCTGCCGTCAGATTATCTTTATCATTTTTCCCCGTGGCAGAAAGGTACGTTCCGTTCAGGCTCATTATTTCCTCGTCGTTCAGCATCAGGAAGCCGTCTATGCTGTGTTCTCCTGTTTCTTTAGGCAGATATACGGCACTCATTTCCCAGTTGCCCAGCTGTTGTTTGTTGTAGGCAAGGTTGTTGATTCCTATGTCGGTTGCAACTTGCATGCTCGACTCGCTTTGTATATAGTGTGCCTCGGCGTTGATAAAGCCGGCTATGTCGGGCATATATGGGATGATGCGCCGGAACTCGGCTATGTCTATCTGGTTGAGAGCTACGGTAAGATCCTGCTGTACGAGAGAGTCCGGAGTAGAATATAAGGATAATCCGGAATGATTCTCATCGTATATCTTGACGTCGGCATGGATACGTCCCTCGTCACTCAGATAGATATAGTTGTCGGGGTTCACCTTAAACGGACGATATACCAGAGTAGGATTGTCCGGAGTGATGTGCATGCTGATGCCGTTGGGGCGTAGCTGTGCCTTCAGACCGAGATCAACTCCAGTTTCTCTTTTACCGTTCAGGTAACCTATTGCCAGTTGTGCATCGGTAGATCCGATATATCCGTTCAGTGAAATGTCGAAGGCTTCCTGACGTTTGTTGGCAAGAGCCTTTACACCACTGTAGAATTTCACCTGCACAGAGTCTTGCAACGTCTTGAAGTAAATCGTATCCAGTTGAAGACTGTCGGTCCGCAAGCCGTACAAGTCGATGGAACCGTTTAATCCGTCTTCCGGCGAAGTGCTGAAGCTGGCCCGCAGACGATTGTAGTTTACATGCTGTGAAGCCAGGAAGTTGGCCACCGGATTGTCTGATCCGGAGAATACTTTCAACTGTGCCGAAGGCAGCATTTCTCTGATCAGGCGCTGATTTATGTGTTTTTTCTTCCACTGCTCTCCAAACTCCTTGGCTACCAGGTCGCTCTTGCTCATAAACTTGTCGAGGCTGTTGGCCGATTTGAACAGGAAAGTCAAATCGCCTGCATTGACATATCCCCTTACCGAATCGGTAGCCATATCGAAACCGGCATGCAGGTCTTTAGTCCTGAAGTTTCTTTCGGCTGTTACGAGCTGTATACCGCTGACGGTAGCACGTGCTTTGTGGCGTTGCTTCATATCCGTCTGTGCATGCACCTCGATGTTCATCGACGAACTGAAAGGCGTACTCATAAGTGACAACGCCTGCCAGTCTAACAGCCGCACATGGGTGTTCAGGTCGGCCTTTATCATATTCGGCTGAAGCAATGCCTGCAAATTGGCTGATACGTCTATTGCACGGTTGTTGACATTCAGCATCATTGAAGCCTGAGAGTGCTTCAGGCCGGCATCGAGTGTGACTCCGGAAAACAGAAGCGAGCCATACCGGAAGTGTGAAACCTCACCCTTCAGCAGAGCAGATGTTTTCGGAGAGAAAAAGTCGAATCCGTTTCCTTCGGCATGCAGTGAAGCCGAAAGTCCGAATATCGAATCATGCGGCATAAACTCGTGTATGTTGAGGCTGTCGATATTCAGGTCGACCAGATAGCCTTCTTTTTGCAAATCATAGTCAGCTTTTAAAATAATGTTGGCTTTTTTGCCCGGAAAGAACTGCATGTTTGCTCCGAGCAGACTGCCGTTGACCGAAGCTTCTCCTTCCAGTTTCATGCCATGTGGCAGCACGACACCGCTGAGCATACTTTCTACAAAGTTCAAGTTGCCCGTTTCTACCGATAAATTGATGTTACCGTTTCTCTGGAGACTGTCCATAGGCAACGTAATACTTCCCGTAGCTTGTGCACGGAAAGCATCCTGAATGCTTGCCGAGAGCGTGGTAAGACGAATCTCCTTCAAGTTTCCGTCTATGCCGGCACGTATCTGCAATGGGGCAGACGGATATTTTTTAATGAAATCTTCCGGCATTCCGGTGATAATCTTCAATAAATCATTCTTGCCGATGTCAGCCATCAGACGAGCATTGATCATACCGTCTTTTTCAGCATCAGTCGCTTCCCAGTCCATGGATGCGCTGAATTCGAGATACGAATCGGGGGTTGTTATCTGCAACGACGGAACTTTCAGTGTCTTGGCATCCGATACCAGTTTTCCTTTTGTTGAAACAATTTCCAGTCCGGAGCGTTCCTTTAAGTTGAAGTCGCGTATATTGGCATAGATATCATTTCCGGCATAGTAGGCAGAATCTACATCCAGCTTGATGTTGGTTATTCCGATATGCGATGCATCGAATCCTTCGGCAGCAGGAAGTGTATTGGTATCAAGATAAGCACTACCGTTTGTCAGTTTAAGTGAACCAGCCGAGTATGCCGACTTATGTAAGTCGACCAGTCCGTTCCGTAGAGAGAGTTTTTCGAGCGATGTTGACATGCTGAATGTATCCAGCGGCATTTGCATGGCAAACGAAACGTTTTCGAAATCAACATTTTTCAGTTGTATTTTCCAGAAAACCGGTTGCGAACTGGTCGTATCTGAGGCTGTAGTATCGGCCATGCAGATGGATAAATGAGTATCCTTTAAAGAAAGAGTGTTGACAATGGCAGTTTCCGGATCGAGCTCTACGCCATGTGAGGATACGAATAGCTCTCCCAGATTTCCTTTCAGCGTCATACCTTCGATGAGGTTTGCCGTATTTACAGATGCCTTGCTCAACTCCAGACCGTCAAGTTCGATTTTCTTTCTCAGCAGGGGAGTCAACTGGATTTTTGCTGTTAATTTCTTGGCATTCAGTATGGTATCCTGCTTGTCGATAATTACGGTATTGTTTACTACCAAATCTAACGGAAATGAAAGAGAGATTCTTCCTATCGAGATTTGCATACCTGTGGCTTCGGAAGCGTAGCGTGTAGCCGTGTTTACCAGAAAATTCTGAATAGGAGGTATGTATATCAGAATACATAACAATATAAATAATATGAACGGAGATGCTACGGCGATCCCTGTCCATCGCAGATATTTTTTCATAGGCCAAGTCAAGCTGTATTGTTTGTGCGAATTTATATAAAATAACCGAATTAGTATTCATTTTGTTCTGGAACTATTTAGTTGTATTTATATAAATTCTTTACCTTTGTGCTATAACTTAATTTTAAAAGATATATTATGAAACCAACTTTGTTTGTTCTGGCTGCCGGAATGGGAAGTCGTTATGGAGGTTTGAAACAGCTTGACGGTCTGGGACCCAATGGTGAAACAATTATGGACTATTCCATTTTTGATGCTATCCGTGGCGGATTTGGAAAGATTGTATTCGTAATCAGAAAAGATTTTGAAGAAGATTTCCGTAAGAAAATCATCAGCAAGTACGAAAACCATATTCCAGTAGAAGTAGTATTTCAAAGCATCGACAAGCTTCCTGAAGGATTTACTTGTCCGGCTGAACGTGTAAAACCATGGGGTACAAACCATGCAGTGTTGATGGGTAAGGAAGTGATCCGTGAACCTTTTGCCGTAATCAATGCTGACGACTTCTACGGACGTGACAGTTTTGCCGTAATCGGTAAATTCTTGTCTGAACTTCCTGAAGGAGCTAAGAATACATATTGTATGGTAGGATTCCGTGTTGGAAATACCCTGAGTGAAAGTGGTACAGTAGCTCGCGGTATCTGTTCTACCGACGAAAACAGACATCTGACAACAGTAGTAGAACGTACTGAAATTATGCGTATTAACGGTGTCGTTTCTTATAAAGATGAAAATGGCGAATGGGTAGGCATCGAAGATAATACTCCGGTTTCAATGAATATGTGGGGCTTCACTCCTGACTATTTCAACTACTCTGAAGAATATTTCATCGACTTCCTGAAAGAAAACATCGATAAGCCTAAAGCTGAATACTACATTCCGCTCATGGTCAATAAGCTGATCAACGATGGTACTGCTACAGTAGAAGTTCTTGATACTACTTCTCGCTGGTTTGGAGTAACATATGCAGCCGACCGTCAGGGTGTAGTTGATAAATTGCAGGCTCTTGCCGATTCTGGAGAATATCCTAGCAAGCTGTTCTGATAATTGAACATATACTATACAGGGAAATTTCCTTTATGCGTAAACTTTGTGTTTGTCATGAAGTAAGCGTGTAAAGGAAATTTTTTTTGTTGAAGTTATGCCTGGCCGGTAAATATTGCAAAACGGATTTTAATCTTTTTTTCTGAATTTTGGTTAACTTTGCACTAATATAAAAGATATTATGAGGAAGCACATTTTATTTTGGCTGCTAGTTAACTGGATTGGATGGATTTATGCGGAATCGGTGGAAAAAGAGATTCCGCAGCTTCTTGCTACACTCGATTCTATATTAGTACAAACTGGAGAGTTGGCATCGCAGAAAGAGCTTAAAATAGCGCAATTGAAGAAAAAGTTATCGAATGCTGCAAATCTTGAAGAGGAATTCTGGATAAATAAAATGCTATATGACGAATCTTTCGTATTCAATGCTGATTCCGCAATGAAATACGTTGACCGTAATATACAGATTGCTACCGAACTTAAAAAGAAGGACTGGCAGGATGAATGGCTGATAAACCGTTCGTTTATGTTTGCTGCAACAGGATTGTTAAAGGAAGCAGGTGAAGTGCTGGAAAAAGTTGATTCTACCAGTTTGTCTGACGGACTGAAACTCTCGTATTACTATCAGCGTTCTTACCTGTATTCGCATTTAGGGCAATATATGGGCGACCAGAAGCAGGTTAATAATAAATATTATAATGAGTTCGAAAATGCCAATAAGCACATGCTGGCCTTAGTCCGTCCGAAAGATCCCCTTTATTGGTGGTGTGTAGCGTCATGTAATGAACTCTCTCCTGGAGATAGCTTGTTTTCGGCTTTAGAGAACGTTGTATTGTCTTCTCATCATAATACACGGCTGGATGCAATGAACGCTTATGGCCTTTCGAATATGTATAAGCGGATAGGAGATAAAGAAAAAACCATGATTTATCTGATTTATTCGGCAATGGCTGATTTGAGAGTCTGCAATCGCGATATTGCTTCGTTGCAGGAACTTTCATCGTTATTGTATGATGCAGGAGATATTGACCGCGCGTATGCTTACATGAATTATTGCTTGAAGGCAGCTTTGCTTTATCCCAACCGGGTGCGTATCATTAATATATCTACAGAATTGGATAAGATATATGCTAATTATCAGCAACGTGATATAAGATGGCGTAATTCATTGCAAAATTATTTGTATGTAGTTACTTTTTTCTCGATAATCCTGGTACTGGCCTTGATTGGTCTTTATCGTCAGACGAAAAAGTTGAGAAAGTCGCGTACAGAACTGGATTCTGCAAATCACTCTCTTAATCAACATGTTGTTGAACTTTCACAGATGCATAAACAGCTGGCCTTAGCCAATCAGGAGCTTCAGAATTTGAATGAACTGCTTAGAAGTGCTAACCAGAAGCTTCAAGAGTCGAATGATGTAAAAGAAGAATATATCGGATATGTGTTCTCTATTTGCTCGAACTATATCAGTAAGCTGGATGAGTATCGGAAAAACATTAACCGTAAACTAAAGACTGGTCAGTTTGAAGAGGCAAGACAGTTGACTGATAACTCTTCATTGACTCAAAACGAACTTAAAGACTTTTATGCCAATTTTGATGCCATCTTTTTACGGGTTTATCCTGACTTTGTAGCGGATTTAAATTCTTTGCTTCGTCCTGAAGAGCAGATTTTATTGAAAGATGCAAGCGAACTGAACACGGAAGTTCGTATTTATGCATTGGTCAGATTGGGTATAAATGATAGTGTCAAGATTGCTGACTTTTTGCATTGTTCTCCTCAAACAGTGTACAATCATAGGTTGCGCATGCGCAATAAAGCAATTATACCTAAAGATAAATTTGCCGAAGCTGTCCGCTTGTTGGGAAGAGGAGGTAAGTAATAGGAAATTCAAAATAGACTTTTTTAGCGGAGAGAACTTCTTGATTTAAGTTTTTCTTCCGGTTGAGAACAGGCCATAGTACACGCTATTTTGTAGTGTGCTATGGTCTGTTTTTTTGTACTGTTCATGTTTTAGAAAACCTTGTTCCTTCCTGTTGTAATGAGAAGAAGAGGTAAATCTCATTCCCGAAAGCTGTTTTTCAGACTTGTAAAGGCGTATAAGTCACTCTATATGTCAATCGTATAGTTTACCTGTTGGTTTTATATATGTATTGATAATCAGTGTGTTGTCTTTTTATAATCTTACTTGTTAACTTTACTTTAGAATAGATTAACGTCCTTTAGTATCTAATTTTGCTTCCAGAATTTTTAATCAAATATTCTATTATGTTAACTAAAAAATTTACTAGTATGAAGAACAATTTTCAACCGGTACAGATTACTCGGTTTGTATTGTCTCTATGTTGTTTATTGTGTTTTTCTGTTCATTTGTTTGCACAACAAATAACAGTAAGTGGAAACGTCAAAGATTCATCGGGCGAGCCGGTAATTGGAGCCAGCGTTTTGGTGAAGGGAACTACCAATGGTGTGATAACCGATTTTGACGGTAATTTTAGTATTGCCAATGTAGAAGATGGTTCTCAAATTGAAGTATCGTACATTGGTTATGTAACGCAAATGAAAAAGGCAACAGGTACACAACCTTTGAATTTTATTTTAAAAGAAGACACCGAAACTTTGGATGAAGTCATTGTAGTAGGTTATGGAATTCAAAAGAAAAGTGTTGTGACAGCATCTATCAGCCGGGTTAGCTCTGACGATTTGAAAAATGTAACTCCTACCCGTGTAGATAATATGTTGAAGGGACAGACTTCAGGAGTAACGGTTACTTCTGCATCCGGACAGCCTGGTGATGCTGCAAAGGTACGTATTCGTGGTATTGGTACCATAAACAATTCTGACCCTCTTTACATCGTTGACGGTATGCCAGTTGATGGTGGTATCGATTATTTGAATCCTTCTGATATTGAATCTATCGAAGTCTTGAAGGATGCTGCTTCTGCTGCTGTATACGGTGCTCGTGCTGCCAATGGTGTAGTATTGGTTACTACAAAAGGAGGAAGCAAAGGAAAAGCTGTTATTAGCTATGACTTCTCATACGGTTGGCAAAATCCTTGGAGAAAGAGAGATGTTCTTAATGCTGTTGAGTACGAAACGTTGATGAATGAAATGGCTGTTAACTCAGGCAAAGATGCTCCTTATGCCAATCCGGAAGCAGCAGGAGAGGGAACAGACTGGCAAGATGCTTTGTTCAACTCTAATGCACCGATAATGAATCATCAGATAAGTGTCAGCGGAGGTTCTGATAAAGGTTCATACTTTTTGTCAACAGGATATTTCAAGCAAGACGGTATTGTTGGAGGTAATTTCGATCGTTCAAATTACGAACGTTTCACTTTACGTATGAATTCTAATTATACATTGTTCGATCAGACTAAAAACCGTAACTGGCTTTCATCATTTAAAATTGGAACTAATATCGGTTATACTCGTATTAAATCTGTAGGAGTTGATACAAACAATGAAAAAGGTGGTCCGTTGGGTAGTGCGTTGATGATTGCTCCTACACTCCCTGTGTATGCTGAAGATCCTGAAGCTGTATTGAAAGAATATCCTACAGCAATAAAAGATAAAAATGGAAATGTTTATACCATTGTTGGTGATGCGTATAACGAAATAACCAATCCGCTGGCACAATTGGAGTTGCCGGGAGATGTAAACAACTCTGATAAATTCGTCGCTTCTTTCTGGGGTGAACTTCAACTGTGGGACAATCTTAAGTTTAAAACAACTTATGGTGCTGATTTGGCATTCTGGGGAAATGATGGCTGGATATATCCTTACTATCTGGGAAAGAGCAACAGTCAAACTCAGTCTTCTGCATGGTCGGGCATGAACAGAGGATATACATGGCAGCTGGAAAATGTATTATCGTATGATAAGACCTTTGGACAGCACTCAGTATCTGTTATATTAGGACAGTCTGCAAAGAAATATCAGGGACGTACCTTGTGGGGAAAGAACTACAATTTGCAATCTCTGGATCCTGATAAAGCCAACATCAATTTCGGACAAGGAACAAAGGCCGATCAGGAAGCTACAGGACAAGCTCAGCCTTTTTCAACACTGGCATCTATGTTTGCTCGTGTCAGCTACAACTATGCTGAACGCTACATGTTCCAGGCAACAATACGTCGGGATGGTTCATCTAACTTTGGTCCGAATAACAAATATGCAGTATTCCCTTCATTATCTTTAGGATGGAATATCACAAATGAAAAATTCATGGAAAAACGTCCTGAATGGCTTACTTCTATGAAATTACGTGCAAGCTGGGGTAAGAATGGTAATGAACGTATTGATGCCTTCCGCTATACAGCCATTATGAACAGTGGTAACAATTATATTTTTGGTGCTAACGGCAATGAAGCTATTGTGGTAGGAGCTAAGCCTAATGGATTGCCTAACCCTGATTTGAAATGGGAAGAAACCAGCCAGACTGATTTGGGATTGGATTTCGGATTTTTTGGTAATGCACTTACTTTTACAGTAGACTGGTATAAGAAGAAAACAGATGGTATGCTGATGCAGATGCCGTTGCCTGCTTATGTTGGTGATACTCCTCCGATGGGTAATGTGGGTAAGATGGAAAACTCTGGTATTGAAATGGATTTGTCTTATAGATTCCAGGTTTCTGATTTGAACGTTAAATTCGGAGCCAATGCTTCTTACCTGAAAAATAAACTGATCGAACTGGGTAATGCCGAAGGTTGGGCTAACTATGATGCTATCCAGAATATCGGAACAATTACACGTGCCGAAAACGGAGAACCTTTCCCGTTCTTCTATGGAAAGAAAACTGCTGGTATCTTCCAGAATTGGGATGAAGTCAATTCATATGTAAATTCAAAGGGAGAGAAAATCCAGCCTAATGCACAGCCAGGAGATGTACGTTTTGTTGATGCGAATGGAGATGGAAAGATTGATGACGCAGACCGTGTGAAGATCGGTAAAGGTATGCCAGACTGGACTGTAGGATTCTCTATTGCTTTAGACTGGAGAGGATTCGACCTGAATGCTTTCTTCCAGGGTACTATCGGTAATGATGTCTTTGATGGTTCTCGCCGTATTGACTTGAAGAGCATTAACCTGCCTTCTTATATGTTAGACCGCTGGCACGGAGAAGGTACTTCCAACAAATATCCTCGTTTGAGTGAAAATGATGAAAATGGAAACTGGTTGTCTTCTGATTTGTATATAAAAGACGGTTCATACTTACGTCTGAAGAATATTCAGTTAGGATATACTTTGCCTAAGGCTGTAACAACAAAATTCTTTGTGCAGAATTTGCGTGTATACGTTGGAGCTGAAAACCTGTTTACAATTACAGGCTACGATGGTTTCGATCCGGAAATTTCTTCAGGTGGTACTTCTTTAGGTGTTGATAAAGGAGTTTATCCTCAGGCCAAGACATTTACAGTTGGCGCAAATATTACTTTCTAACTTTTAAACTGAGAAAAAATGAAAAAATATTTTATATGTGGTGCTTTAGCACTAATGAGTTTGGCTTCTTGCAGTGATTCTTTTCTGGAAGTATATCCTACCGTGAATATAAGTGAGGATGAGTATTATAACTCGGAAGAACGTATTTATAGTGCACTGGTTGCTGCTTACGATCCTTTGCAGTGGCCTGACTGGGGACTGGGACAGTATAATCCTTTGAATCTGGTTGCAGATGTTATGTCGGACGATATTTATGCCGGAGGTTCAACAGAGCAAGATAATGAGCACTGGCATCGCATGCATAAGTTTACAGCTACTCCCGAAATCGTTTGCAGTAGTTTATGGAGTGTATTTTATTCAGGAATCAACCGTGCCAATATTGTTATGGCAAAAATGGATGGTATTCCTGGTATATCTCAGGAAAATAAGGAACGTTATTTGGCTGAAGCACATTTTCTGAGAGCTTATTATTATACATGGCTGTGGAAATTGTGGGGAAACATACCTTATTATACCGTGAATCCTTCTACTTCTCCTTATTTGGTAGAGCAAATTTCAGCAGATGAAGTGTATCCGAAAATTATAGAAGATCTGGATTATGCATTGGGAGAAAATCGCTTGCCCGAATCTGTTGATATTACAATGAAAGGAAGAGTTACCAAAGCTGTCGCACAAATGCTGAAAGCAGAAGTTGTGATGTATCAGAACGATGAAAGCCGTTATGCTGAAGTCTTGTCGGATATGCGCTCTATTATATCTTCTCAGTTGTATAGTCTGCATGATGATTTTGCTGGAATGTGGGAAGATGCAGGCGAATGGTGTGAAGAATCTATTTGGGAAATAAACTATCACGATTTGAATGCTCAGCGTAGCTGGGGAAATCCGATTGCTGCCGGTGGTACAGTTCTTCCTACTCTGATCGGAATAAACGAATGTAAAGATGAAAAGTTTGCAGGCGGATGGGGATTTGGTACTGTGAATCCGGACTTGTATAATTCTTACGACGATGATGACCAGCGTAAGGACGGCGGTATTTTGAATTTTGCAAAATATCAAGAAACTCATCCGAATGCTTCGTATACACCGCGCTATGAAGATACTGGTTATTTCTTGTTGAAATATTTACCTCGCCAGGGTGGAAATAGTCAGTGTACGGGTGACAAGGACTTGAATTATAGAAATAACTTACGTGTATACCGTTATGCTGAAACATTATTGAATGCAGCCGAACTGATATTGCGTACTGGAGGCGATACTGCCGAGGCACAAAATTATCTGGATCAGGTAAGAGCCAGAGCTTATCGTACTACTGTAGAAAATTTGGGAGCTCATAAGGTTGTTGCCAATATTGATAATGTTTTGGAAGAAAGACATCTTGAGTTGTATGGTGAAGGTAAGCGTTTCTGGGATTTGGTACGTTCAGGAAAAGCTAATGAGGTTTTAGGAAGTCGTGGTTATAAAGATAACAAAAAGTACTTGCCTATACCGTCTAGTGAAATCGATAAGTCTGCTGGAACTTTGACACAGAATCCATATTAATCACAATGAGGAAAGGCTTTTCAGTGATTTATATCATTGGAATGCCTTTCCTGAAATGTAAATAATTTGTTTATGAAAAATAAAATATACTTACTGTCGGCTTCTCTTATGGTGGCGACATTTTCTTTTTTTTCTTGTGTTTCATCCGGAGAAAAGGAAACAGGAAAAGATGAGATAGAGAAAAAGGTCGAGAATCTGTTAGGGAAGATGACACTTCAGGAGAAAATCGGCCAAATGAACCAGCTGAGTCCGTATGGTAGTGAGGAAGAAATGTATGCTTTGGTCAAAGAAGGAAAAGTTGGTTCGTTTCTGAATATTGTAGATGCGGAAGTCGCAAATAAGATACAGAAGACAGCCGTAGAGCAGTCACGGCTGGGTATTCCCGTACTGATGGCACGTGATGTTATTCATGGATATAAAACAATTTTTCCGATTTGTTTAGGACAGGCTGCTTCTTTTAATCCGGATCTGGTTCGTGAGTCTGCCAGAGTTGCCGCTATTGAGGCTTCTGCCGATGGTATACGATGGACGTTTGCTCCGATGATTGATGTATCCCGTGATCCACGTTGGGGAAGAATTGCCGAAAGCTGTGGTGAGGACCCTTATCTTACAGCTGTATTGGGAAAAGCTATGATTGAAGGTTTCCAGGGAGATTCACTGAATGATCCGACTTCTATTGCTGCGTGTGCAAAACATTTTGTAGGATATGGAGCTGCGGAAAGTGGAAGAGATTATAATTCAACCTTCTTGCCGGAACGCTTGTTGCGTAACGTATATCTTCCGCCTTTTGAAGCAGCAGCAAAAGCTGGAGCTGCAACTTTTATGACATCTTTTAATGACAATGATGGAGTGCCTTCTACCGGTAATAAGTTTATTTTAAAGAATGTCTTGCGGGAAGAATGGAAGTACGATGGAATGGTTGTTACCGATTGGGCTTCTGCTACCGAAATGATTACTCATGGCTTTTGTAAAGACGCTGCCGATGCTGCAAAAAAATCACTTGATGCAGGAGTCGATATGGATATGGTTAGTGGAGCTTTTTCTGGCAACTTGGAAAATTTGGTGAAAGAGAATAAAATATCCGAAAAACAGATCGATGAGGCGGTTCGTAACATCTTGCGCTTAAAATTCCGATTGGGCTTGTTTGAAAATCCTTATGTTTCTACTCCACAATCAGTAAAATATTCACCAGAACATTTGGCTAAGGCAAAACAGGCTGTAGAACAGTCGGTTATTCTTTTGAAAAATACAAATCAGACATTGCCTTTAAATGCTGACGAAGTACATACAGTAGCTGTCGTTGGTCCTTTGGCTGATGCTCCTCATGATCAGATGGGAACTTGGGTGTTTGATGGAGAAAAAGCACATACGCAGACTCCTTTAGCTGCCTTGCGTGCTGTATATGGCGATAAGGTGCGTATTATTTATGAACCGGCACTGGCATATAGCCGCGACAAACAGACAGCAGGATTGGCAAAAGCTGTCAATGCAGCTAAGCAAGCTGATGTAGTATTGGCTTTTGTAGGTGAAGAATCCATTTTATCAGGTGAGGCTCATTCTCTGGCCGATTTGAACTTGCAAGGTCTGCAATCGGAACTGATAGAAAAATTGTCACAGACAGGAAAACCTCTTGTTACTGTTGTTATGGCAGGCCGACCACTGACAATAGCTAAAGAAGTAGAAGAATCGGATGCTGTACTTTATGCTTTCCATCCGGGTACAATGGGAGGACCTGCTTTGGCTGATATCTTGTTCGGAAAGGTGAATCCAAGCGGAAAAACACCTGTTACATTTCCTAAGATGGTAGGTCAGCTTCCAATGTATTATGCTCACAATAATACCGGACGACCGGCATTGGAGAAAGAAATGTTGCTTGATGAAATTCCGATGGAAGCAGGACAGACTTCAGTGGGATGCCGTTCTTTCTTCCTTGATGCAGGTTCTACACCATTATTCCCATTTGGATATGGTTTGTCATATACGACATTCAGTTATGATAATCTGAAGATTGTTTCGAACAAATTGACGGTCAGTGATACATTGAAAGTTTCTGTTGAATTGAAAAATACCGGACGTTATGAAGGTACAGAGGTTGTACAGTTATATGTGCAAGATAAAGTTGGCTCTGTAACCAGACCGGTGAAAGAGTTGAAGTGCTTCCAGCGTGTCAATTTACAGCCTGGTGAATCTAAGCAGGTTATGTTTGCTTTGCCGGTATCAGAATTGGCTTTTTGGAATATAGATATGAAGAAGGTAGTTGAACCGGGCGACTTTAAATTGTGGGTAGCTTCCGATAGTCAGGGAGGCTTGACAACTGAGTTTAATGTCGCAGAATAAATATAGGAGCTTTTTTTATGATAAAACAGATTATAGCACTCACTTTGGCCGGATGTTTATTTTCTTGCCAGCAATCTCAAAAGGAAGTTGAAAATCAACTGGATGAGAATAAATTTGTACATGTTGAAGGTGCCTGTCTGATAGAACCGGATGGAGATACTTTACACATAAAAGGTACTAATTTGGGAAACTGGTTAAATCCTGAAGGATATATGTTTGGTTTCACCAATACCAATTCTGCCAGAATGATTAACCAGATGTTTTGTGAACTGGTAGGACCTGATTTTACGGCTGATTTTTGGAAACAGTTTAAAGACAATTATATAACTCGTCGTGATATAGAGTTTATTGCCGGTTTGGGAGCAAATACAATCCGCCTTCCGTTCCATTACAAGCTATTTACTGATGAAGATTATATGGGACTGACAGCGGAACAAGATGGATTTGCACGTGTTGACAGTGTTGTTAACTGGTGTAGAGATAATAAATTGTATTTGATCTTGGATATGCACGATGCTCCGGGCGGACAGACTGGCGACAATATTGACGATAGTTATGGTTATCCCTGGTTATTCGAAAGTGAACGTAGCCAGCAGTTATTCTGTGATATCTGGAGAAACATAGCTGAAAGGTATAAAAATGAACCTGTAATATTAGGTTATGAACTGATAAATGAGCCGATTGCTCCGTATTTCGATAACATGGAGGAGTTGAATGGTAAATTGGAAGCTTTGCATAAGCGTGCTGTCAAGGCAATACGTGAAGTCGATACCAACCATATCATATTATTGGGAGGTTCTCAATGGAATGGCAACTTTAAGCCGTTTAAGGATGCCAAATATGATGATAAGCTGATGTATACCTGTCATCGTTATGGCGGAGCTCCTACGAAAGAAGCAATTCAGGAATTCATAGCTTTTCGTGATAGTGTAAATTTACCTATGTATATGGGAGAGATAGGACATAATACTTCAGAATGGCAGTCATCTTTTTGCAAAGTCATGGAAGAAAATAATATAGGATGGACATTCTGGCCTTATAAGAAAAAAGATGACTCGTGTATAATGGGAATCCAGATGCCTGATAACTGGAATCATATTGTAGCCTTTTCTGAATCTCCCAGAGGCAGCTATACCGAAATTCGTAAGGCACGTCCTGATCAGCAGATGGTACGGAAAGCGATGAATGATTTCATTCAGAATTGTAAGAAAGAAAATTGCATACCTCAAAAGGAATATATTCACTCGTTAGGTTTTAGTTTTCAATAGTTGAAATAGTTCTTGAAATATCATAAAACATTTAATATCATGAAAAAACAAATATTGTTAGGTGCGTTGGCGTTTGTTCTGTTTGCCTCTGTTTCGGCGCAGTCTGTCGATACACCTGTTTATTTAGATGATACAAAGCCTGTTGAGTTACGTGTTGAAGATGCCTTGTCCAGAATGACACTGGAAGAGAAAATTGCTATGATTCATGCTCAGTCTAAGTTCTGTTCTCCCGGTGTTTCCCGCTTGGGTATTCCTGAGATCTGGTGTACTGACGGACCTCATGGTATTCGTCCGGAGGTTTTGTGGGACGAATGGGATCAGGCCGGATGGACAAACGATTCATGTGTTGCATTTCCGGCATTAACATGTCTGGCTGCGACCTGGAATCCTGACATGGCTTTGTTGTATGGCAAGAGTATCGGTGAAGAGGCTCGCTATCGAAATAAAACAATTTTATTAGGACCGGGCGTAAATATTTATCGTACACCCTTGAATGGACGTAACTTTGAATATATGGGAGAAGATCCTTATCTGAGCAGCAAGATGGTGGTTCCTTATGTACAAGGGGTTCAAAGTAATGGCGTTGCTGCCTGTGTAAAGCATTATGCTCTGAATAATCATGAAGTCAATCGCCATACAACCAATGTGATTGTCGATGACAGAGCTTTGTATGAGATTTATCTGCCTGCCTTTAAAGCTGCGGTGCAAGAAGGTCATGCATGGAGTATCATGGGAGCGTATAATCTTTATAAAGACCAGCATTGCTGCCATAATCAATATCTTCTGAATGATATATTGAAAGGTGAATGGGGATTTGACGGAGTTGTTGTCAGCGACTGGGGTGGTACTCACGATACTGACGAGGCCATTACTAACGGTTTGGACTTAGAGTTCGGAAGTTGGACCAACGGACTGTCGAACGGAGCAAGTAATGCTTATGACAATTATTATCTGGCTAAAGCTTATCTGGATAAGATAAAATCGGGTAAATATACAACCAAAGAGCTGGACGAGAAAGTTCGTCGCATCCTTCGTCTTTCATTCCGTACGACAATGAACCGCAATCGTCCTTTCGGATCTATGGGAAGTCCTGAACATTTTGATGCGGCCCGTACCATTGCAGAAGAAGGTATCGTGTTGCTTCAGAATAAAGGAAATGTGCTTCCGATTGATTTGAATAAAGCTTCAAAAATTGCAGTAATTGGCGAGAATGCGTTGAAGATGATGACCGTTGGCGGAGGTAGCTCTTCTTTGAAGGTAAAACATGAAATTTCACCGCTCGATGGCTTGAAAAAGAGAGTTGCCGGCAAGGCAGAAGTTCTTTTTGCAAGAGGATATGTCGGAGATGCCAGTGGCGAATACAACGGAGTTGTTACAGGACAGGATTTGTCAGATAACCGTTCGCCGGAAGAACTGATTGCTGAGGCTGTCAGCCTGGCAAAAGAATGCGATTATGTAATCTTCTTTGGTGGTTTAAATAAAAGTGCAGGACAGGATTGTGAAGATGCAGACCGTGCACAGCTGGGATTGCCCTACGGACAAGATCAGCTGATAGAAGCTTTGTCAAAAGTGAACAAAAACTTGATTGTCGTAAACATATCGGGTAATGCCGTTGCTATGCCTTGGGTGAAATCTGTGCCGTCTATTGTTCAGGCATGGTTTTTAGGCAGTGAAGCCGGAAGCGCCATAGCATCTGTCCTTTTGGGAGATGTCAATCCTTCAGGTAAACTTCCTTTTACCTTCCCTGTTTGTCTGGAAGATGTTGGAGCTCATAAATTGGGTGAATATCCTGGTGTAAAGAGAGAGAACGAGAATATCTGGGATGCGAAATACAATGAAGGTATTTTTGTGGGTTACCGTTGGCTCGATAAGGAAAATATTAAGCCTTTGTTTGCCTTTGGACATGGATTAAGTTATACTCAGTTTGAGTACGGCAAGGTTACGCTGGATTCTAAAGAAATGACTCAGGATGGAAAAATTGTGCTGACAGTCCCTGTTACCAATGTAGGCAAGAGAGAAGGAGCAGAAATCGTTCAGCTTTATATTTGTGATAAAAAAAGCTCACTTTCTCGTCCGGAAAAAGAATTAAAAGGTTTCTGTAAAGTCAAACTGGCTGCTGGAGAAACTAAAACAGTTTCTTTTACAATAGACAAATCGTCTTTGAGCTTTTTTGATGACAAGCAGCATAAATGGGTTGCAGAACCTGGAAAATTCGAGGCTGTCATAGCTGCTTCTGCGGAAGATATAAAGTCGAAAACCGTATTTGAATTGAAATAAGTTTTTAGTTAATCTTTGCAGATAAATATGTTCTTCCCTCTTTCGGCTTTGTGATACGAAGCTGGAAGGGGGAAGTTTTTTTAAGGGAAGGGTTTAGTCTGCTCAAAATGGGAGTTTATTTTCTTTGTAACAGGATTAAAGCTGGAAGAGATGACTTTTAAAATTAGGTGCTAAAAAATACGCAGTAAATTTTCAGCTATAAAAAGTTGTATATTGATTCGTGATATAGTTGTAGTATAGGGTATAACGGGTGGGTTGGAGGTAGAATTAAGTGTTGTTACGCAGAATTTTTATTTATTAAAAAGATATTTTTTGAATTGAATCCGTTTCTGTTATTCATAGAAGCGGATTTTCTTTTTATGTACTTGCTTCTTGCTCATAATTTTGAATACTAGTGGTTTATAAAATATGAAATATTATTCTGAATAGTTTCTTTCTTTTTTTGAATAGATATTTTTCCTTGTATTATATACCTTAAATTACTTTCGCGTTGATTGATTTTTACAATCTTAAATTTAATTTATGATTTAAACTTTTTATTTAATGTTTTATGAAAAACTTGATGCATGTAAAACATGGTGGTATCTATTGGATACTGAGTTTTATTCTGGGGCTATCGGCATGTAAAGATAGCATATCAGAAGAAGGGAATATCCCTTATGATCCAAGTCTTCCTGTTGCGATTACAGGTTTTACTCCAGATTCGGGAGCGGTAAAGACACAGATGGTTATTGAAGGTGAGAACTTTGGAACGGATACATCCTTGGTTAAGGTTTTCATTGGCGGCAAAAAGGCTGTATTGATAAGTGCGAAAAGTAACTTTATCTACTGTATGGTTCCTGCAAAAAGTTATGAAGGAACTGTATCCGTTACGGTTGGTGATCAAACAGCTACAGCTTCTGAGAAATTTCACTATAATAGAGAAATGATGGTCAGTACGCTGTATGGAAAAGTGCGTGATGATGGTAAATATGATGTGGTAGATGGAGCTTTTGATGAATCATTTATAAATTATTATGGTGTACAAGAACCTACATGGTTCTCGTTTAATCCGAATGATTCAACAGAACTTTATATGTCGCAGGATAACGGAAAACCAATTCGTATTTTTGATTTAGACGAGAAGATTGTTCGTACAGGTTTGACGACCGGTGAAGCTGGTATTGGTCGTATGAGAACCCTTTCGTGGACTGCGGATGGTGATACATTGATAGTAGCCAGTGATGATGGCGGCGGCGGCGATAATGACAAGGATCGTAAGAGTGCGATTTATGTTACAAAAAATGGAAACGGAGAATTTAGAAATGCTGGAGTGTTAGCTGCCGGAAGACAGTGCAACGGAGTAGCAATTCATCCGGTTAACCATGAAATGTATTATAATAATTTCTCGAAAGGTGTACTTTATCGTTTCGACTATCATAAATGGGGAGTAGGACCTGAGAACTGTATGGCACATCGCGAATATATTACTACTATTCAAGATAATGAATGGGAATTTAATATTGTGATTCATCCTAGTGGGGACTATGCTTATCTTGTTGTAATCAATCGTCATTATATCATGCGTATGAATTATGACAAAGCGAAAAAAACATTCGGTGTTCCTTACCTTATAGCTGGTGGAGTAGGTCAGAGTGCATGGGTAGATGGTGTAGGAGCTAACGCTCGTTTGAACTCTCCTTATCAAGGTGTCTTTGTTAAAAATCCGGAGTATGTAAAAGCTAATAAGAGTGACGTATATGATTTCTATTTTACAGATTCAGGTAACCATTGTGTTCGTGTGTTAACTCCGGAAGGTGTTGTTACAACGTATGCAGGTCGTGGTAGTGCAAACCTTAATAATGAGGCTAGGGGATATGTAGATGGAACACTACGTGGTGAGGCTCGTTTCAATAATCCTCGTGGGTTGGCATACGATGAGCAAAATAATGTGTTTTATGTGGGGGATATGGATAATCATATTATCCGTAAAATTGCTATGGAGGATGAAGATAGTGCACATGAGTCGGATGAAGAGGAGATTAGTGCAGAGAATACAGTAAGTAATAAATGAAAAACACGGATAAAATGAAAAATATTATCACATTTCTTTTGGTGTTCTTCACCGCTACAACTGTTTGGGCTGAAAAAGTTATCGTATCGGGAACAGTTGTTGATTCAAATAAAGAGCCGTTGATAGGTGTAAACGTAACAGTAAAAGATGCTCCCGGACTGGGTACAATTACCGATATTGATGGTCGTTATCGGATTGAAATAGATGCATATAGCACTTTGTTGTTTTCATATATTGGATTTGATACTTATAAGGTATTGATCAAGGAAAACATGAAAGTGGTAAATGTACAGATGAAGGAATCTTCGAATAATGTTATCGATGAAGTCGTTATTACAGGTACTGGTGCACAGAAAAAAATCAGTGTTACCGGTGCTATTACAACTGTCGGAGTAAAGGAACTTCAAACAGCTCCGGGTGGAAACTTGTCAAACGCCTTGGCAGGTAATGTTCCTGGTATTATGGCTATGCAGACTTCTGGTCAGCCGGGACAAAATACTTCTGAGTTCTGGATACGTGGTATCTCTACATTTGGTGCAAATACGTCTGCTTTGGTATTGGTTGATGGATTTGAGCGTGATTTGAATGATGTAAATATTGAAGATATTGAATCTTTCTCTGTATTGAAGGATGCCTCTGCAACAGCTATTTATGGTTCACGAGGTGCAAATGGTGTTGTATTGATTACGACTAAACATGGTGGTGCTGGTAAAATCAATATTGATGCGAAGGTGGAAACTTCTTATAATACCCGTACTATTACACCTGAATTTGCAGATGGTATTACCTATGCAAATATGATGAATGAAGCACGTATTACTCGTAACCAGGAACCTATTTACTCTCCAGGAGAATTGGAAATCTTGCGCAGAGGACTAGACCCGGATCTTTATCCGAATGTTGACTGGATGGGTATGCTGTTGCGTGACGGTGCTATGCAGTATCGTGCGAACTTGAACCTGAACGGTGGTGGATCTACTGCTAGATATTTCGTGTCTGTCAGCTATTTGCAGGAAAATGGTATGTATAATACGGATGAATCTCTCCGGAAGGACTATAATACCAATACAAATGCAGGAACATGGAATTATCGATTGAACACTGATATTGATATTACTAATACAACATTGTTGAAAGTTGGTGTGTCTGGATCATTAAGAAAATGGAATGAACCTGGATTATCTGGAGATATATGGAAATCTTTGATGTATCAGAATCCTATCAGTATTCCTGTTATGTATTCAAACGGTTATGTACCGGCTTATGGAACAGGAGAACAGACTAACCCATGGGTACTGGCTACTCAGACTGGTTATAAAGAACATTGGGAAAATACAGTTCAGACTAATATCACGCTGGAGCAGAAGTTGGATTTTATCACTAAAGGATTGAGATTTGTTGGACGCTTTGGCTTTGATACATGGAATAAAACGAATATTGACCGTATTAAATGGCCTAAACAGTGGAAAGCACAGCGTCAGCGTGATGAGTATGGAAACTTGGTATTTACTCAGGTTACAGACGAACAGCTGATGACACAGAGCAGTTCTTCTGAGGGTAACCGTAAAGAAGTATTCGAAGCAGAATTACATTACGATCGTGCCTTTAATGAGCATCATATCGGTGGATTGGCTAAGTTTAATTATGATACTCAGGTAGCTACAGTAAATATTGGTGATGATATTAAGAATGGTATAGCCAGACGTCATATGGGATTGGCTGGACGTTTCAGTTATAACTGGAAGTTCCGTTATTTTGCTGATTTCAATTTTGGATACAATGGATCTGAAAACTTTGCCGATGGTCATAGATTCGGTTTCTTCCCAGCTTTTTCTGTAGCTTGGAATGTGGCAGAAGAACCATGGATTAAAAAAATAGCTCCTTGGTGTAATATGTTTAAGTTACGTTACTCTTGGGGTAAAGTAGGTAATGATAATTTAAATATTGGAGGTACTCAATATCGCTTCCCGTATCTTTACACAATTGGTGATGGAGGAAGTTATCAATGGGGAGATTACTCCTACGATCGTAATTATGTCGGATTGAAATATACAGATGTAGCTTCTGTAGGAGCTACTTGGGAAGTTGCTACCAAACATGATGTGGGTGTAGACCTTTCACTTTTCAATGATAAGTTTACTGCAACAGTCGATTATTTCCATGAACAGCGAGATGGAATCTGGATGGAACGTAAATATCTGCCTGCTATTATTGGTCTTTCGGGTATCACTCCAAGAGCAAATGTTGGTAGCGTCTTGTCTGAAGGTTTTGATGGTAATTTTGCATATCGCCAGAAAATAGGAAAAGTTGATATAACTGTACGAGGTAATATCACATATAGCAAGAATACCGTTCTGGAAAAAGATGAAGAAAACAATGTATATCCATACCAGATGGAAGAAGGTTATCGAGTAGATCAGGCTAAAGGATTGATTGCTTTGGGACTTTTCAAGGATTATGATGATATTCGTAATAGCCCGAAACAGGAATTTGGAACCGTACAGCCGGGAGATATTAAATATAAGGATGTAAATGGTGATGGTGTAGTAAATGATGGCGACCGTGTAGCTATTGGAGCTACTACCAGACCGAATATGATTTATGGTTTTGGTATTTCCGGTACATGGAAAGGATTTGACTTGAACGTTCACTTCCAGGGTGCAGGAAAGAGTTCATTCTTTATTGATGGTCCTACTGTCTATGCATTCAGTTCAGGTGAATGGGGTAATGTGCTGAAGGATGTAGCCGAATCTGACCGCTGGATTTCTGCTGACATATCAGGTAATCCTGCAACAGAAAACCCGAATGCAGAATATCCTCGTTTGTCATTTGGAGGAAACAGTAATAACTACCGTGCTTCTACATTCTGGTTGCGTGACGGTTCATATTTGCGTTTGAAGACATTGGAGTTTGGTTATACACTTCCCAAGCAGATTGTAAATAAAATCATGTTCAATAATATACGTATATTCTTCCGTGGAAGCAATATTCTGACATTCTCTAAGTTTATAATTGGTTATATACTGTCGTTGATTCTGTATACTGTTACGGTATGGTTTTCATTGTCCGTGTGGATTCTGACGGGACCGTATCCCATAAATTTCATGCGGATTTGTCCGTGCTGTCCCATACCGTTCCACTGCTCACGTGATATTTCCTTAATATCCATGCGGTACCCCCAAAGTACAAGAGAGTCAGGCAGGATTCCCTTGTAGAGTCTGCCTTTCAGGATTGCGACCAGCTCGTCCAGCTCGCTCCGGCTGTACAGCGTAAATGAATCGCTGCGGAAGGTGTATTCGCCTGTCCTTTCCCTGTCCCGGTGTTTCATGATATGATAGCGGAACCAGTTACGGGTGGTGTAACCGTCATACAACGGATTCGGTTCTCTGTATTCCCATTTCCTGACCGGAGCATCGAACCTGAGACTGCCCGTACTGCTGCGCTTCCCGAATCCCCATGTCCTGAATATGCGGATTTCTGTACCTGCGGGTTTCATGTTCCGGATATTGACCTGCGTCCAGGGACTTCCGGTGGTATCATAGGCGGCTTTTCCCATGTCATCGAAACAGAATACCGTTTCCGGTATCAGGCATATATCCGCATATTTTCCTGTTATCCGTTCTATATGAGCTTTTCCGAAATAGTCACCAGAACGTGAGACAAATTCCACGCAGTCTCCTTCTGTCGGGCACATCTGCCTGTTTCGGACATTCTCCATCAGTTCCAGCATACGGTTCACTTTCCGTACTTCCTTTTCTGTAATGGGATATCCGAAGTCACCGTTTGCCAGTTCAAGACTGTCAAGGTCATATCGTATCTTTGTATTCATCCTGTTCTCCTCCTGTTTTGTGTATAGCGTTCAACCTGTCGGGTGATCATATCACAGAATTTCTGGCCGTTTTCTTCCTCACCCCTGAAATAGGCGGCCATCATCAGCAGGTTCCTGTTGTAATAATGCACCCATTTGTCATGGAAATGTGCGCCGGGAACCTGTCCGAATGTTTCCTGAAACAGTTCCAGTGTCAGATCCTCGTCCTGTCTCCTGTTGTATTCCCATATTGCCAGAAGCAGCATGTCATTGTAATTCAGTCTCATATTGCGTTGGTATTTGAAATGGCCATTATGATGTTGCAGCAACCGATTTCCCGGGCATCCTCCTTCAGCTTTCCGTTGTTTACCAGTCTGTCGTATGCCTCATGCACAAACCTGTATGCAGGCGAATCATATCCGATACCGTAAAGATGTGATGTCGTCGCCACATTTATCCGTGATGCCATCATGGAAAGTATGTCCTCTTTCCCTGCCCGGCGGTTGCTGAAGGCATCCAGTATGTTCCGGTGGATGCACGTTCCGTATCTGGCACGGTAATATTCCATTTCTTCTTCATCGGTGAAGGAATACACTTCTTCCGCTATCGTATCCTTTACAAGACGGAATGTACGGCCTCCTTTTTTCAGTATGGCTGTAATCTGTGGAATATGCAGTGTTTCACAGTAGCCGCTTATTTCCATCGGATGCACGTACAGGCGTGTTTTTCCTTTTACAAGATACATGGCCTGTGATGTACAGCCGGTTATGTCCGTGTCGAATCCCTCTCCATGAAATTTCTCTTTTATTTCCTTGTAGAATGCGTCCGTTTTCTCATGGGAAAGACCTTTTCCCCATTCATATCCGCTTTCCAGACTGAAAAGCAGATGGAAGAGGGTTGTCCGCCCGGTCTTGCTTTCCCAGTAGCCGTAAAGGTCGGCCGTGCCGGATTTCGGTCCGAACCTGTATCCCTCCGGAGTATAGCTTTCTATCACTTCCAGGAGTGAGTTCATGAAATTTTCCGATTCTTCCGAATTCCACCATTCTGACGTATCGTCATCCATGGCATAAGCCGGTATATGGTTCATAACCTGCAGGTATTCCGGAGTTTCTTTCAGAATGTCCAGCATCCTTGTGACGGCTTCCTTCCTTTGTCTGATGGAGAACAGTTCTGTTACGGTATCCGCGTGAAGCCTGTTCTGTGTCTTCTGGTCTGTAATCATGACTTCTGATATTTATTGTTATACATTGTCTGCCTGTAAGGTACAGGCATTCTTATTTCTTGTTGTCCCTGTTGTCTGTTTGCCCGCATCCTTGCAAGGCTTGGCGGGAAAAAATACCGGAGCGAAGCGAGGATGATTTTTTCCCGCCAACCAGCCCGGCAGGGCCGCCTTGCGGGAGTTGCGCGGCAAACAGCTATTTTTGCAGCAAGAAATGAGGATGCAGTCATTTTATCCTTGTAAAAACTGGGAATTTAATGATTATGATTATAGTAATAACATGCACATATGTCGAATTATGTAGCCTGCAAATATGGCTAAAATGATGTTGTAGGCTTTGTCTACATATAACACTAAAGACTTATAAACTAACGCCTTATATTTTCCCGATAAATGTATCTTTGCTAAGATTAGCTTTGCTTACATTTTATATTAATTTATGTACCTATAAACTCTTATAAATAATCATATTAGGACTATAAAACACACGAAGTCTTTATACAAAAACTGAAACAATTAGAAACTTAAAGATGATTGTTGCCTTTTGGCAAATGTTCATTATCGTAAAAAACAAAAGATTGCCTTGTGAAAAACTTCAAATTTTATAGGGTGAAAAAACACGATATTAGCTATAATAAAAAATCCTATCAGTTCCTCAATAGGGAGTCTGATAGGATACTTTTCATATTCACCCTTTTATAATCTGGATGAAATATTCAATATAGTTTTAACTTTTACTTTATTAGAATTTAGTGTTGATGTTTCAGTAAGATCAAGTTATTAATAATATAAGACTATAAACAGTTGCAGCGAGTATCGCACTTATTGGAATCGTAAGGGTCCAAGCCGTCATTAAGCTTTTGGTAATTCCCCAACGAACAGCTGATAAACGACGGGTAGCACCTACTCCTATAATGGCTCCTGATATGGTATGGGTAGTACTTACCGGAATCTTTAGGTATTCTGTGAGATAAAGAGTGAATGCACCCGCAGTCTCAGCAATGACACCTTCTAAAGGGGTAACTTTGGTAATTCGATTTCCCATTGTACGTACTATCTTCCATCCTCCCGACATAGTTCCTAATGAGATTGCAGTAAAACACGAAAAAGCTACCCAGTTTGGTAAATCTGCTATGTTATTCACCCCCATATCGATACCTTGTGAGTGAGCTGCTATCAGTGCGGCTGCAATAATGCCCATTACTTTTTGGGAATCGTTTAACCCATGTCCAATACTAAATAAGGCTGAAGAAAATAGTTGTAATCTCTTAAACCATTTTTCTGCGGTGTGAGGATGGGCCTTTCGACATAAGTTAAGCACTATCAGAGTGAATATGAAGGCTACAAGCATACCTATAATAGGAGCTAAGAAGATAAAAAGTACGATTTTTAGTATGACTATACTTTGAATGGCACGGAATCCATAAGCTGTAATTGCGGCTCCTGCAAATCCACCTATAAGTGTATGAGATGAAGAAGAGGGAATTCCTCTCCACCAGGTCCACAAATTCCAAATAACAGCAGCTATTACTCCTGATAAAATTATAGGTAAAGTGATGTATTGTTCATGAACTGTTTTCGATACGGTATTGGCAATGCCGAAATCACCGATGAGGTATTTGGCTATAAAAAATGCCATAAAATTGAAACAAGTTGACCAAATTACAGCTTGAAGCGGAGTCAACACTTTGGTAGATACAATGGTAGCTATTGCATTGGCTGCATCATGAAAGCCATTGATATAGTCGAAAAGTAATGCCAATACAATAATGGTAATGAGTAAATCCATATTCTATGTCTTTTTTCAGGCATATTTTACAATGATGTTTTTGAGAACTTTACCGACATGGTCTGCGGCATCTGTTGTCTTTTCTAGCTCTTGCATGATTTCTTTTGTTTTTATCAGTTCTATGCCGTTCATTTCTTCATTGAATAGCTGCATGATAAACAGTTCGTAGACCTCATCTGCCCGATTTTCTATTTCATGAAGTTGTGAACAATAGTCTTTCAGTTTTGATGAATTTTTGTTGAGAGCTTCCAGATTATTCATAGCTTTACAGATAAGCGATGCCCCTTGTAAAATGAGAATGGCTAATTTTTTTCCACTGCTTGAGATAGTATATGGATTGTAGATGGCAATCCGTTTTGAAGCACTATGAATTCGGTCCACTACATCATCAATGGAAGAAGCTAGGTCATGTATGTCTTCTCTATCGAAGGGGGTGATAAAAGTCTGACCGAGTTCCATGAAAATTCGTTGAATCATTTGGTCTCCTTCTTTTTCTAGGGCTTTAATATTATGATAAAATTCTTGTCGCTTTTCTGGTGTATCATACTCCATGCTGTCAATTAGGAGTCTGGAAGCGTTAAGTACAATTTGTGATAATTGATTTAATAATGGGAAAAATTTGTTTTGTTTGGGTATAAATCGGCTTAACAGAGAATTTTTCATATTGTTGTCTGTTTATTTTTTATTCGTATATATTCAATGAAAGCAGGGCAGAGTGAGATTAACACGATCCCTATCACAAGCATTTCAAAGTTTTGTTGCACAAAAGGAATATTTCCGAAAAAATAACCTGTTATGCAAAATAGAGAAACCCAGATTATCGTACCAATGAAATCATAAATCAAAAATGTGTAATAATTCATATTCCCCATTCCAGCAACAAATGGTGTGAAAGTACGTATCACTGGAATAAACCTGGCAATAATGATTGTTTTTTTACCATATTTATAAAAGAAATAATGGGTTTTCTCTATATAATTTTGTTTGAAAATTTTTGAGTCCAGTTTTGTAAATAATTTCTTTCCGAAATAATGTCCAATTATGTAGTTACAGGAATCACCAAGCATGGCTGCTGTGGAAAAGGTTAGCATTAACCGATCAAGTTCTAATGGTATCTCTGAAAGTGATGCCACTGCACCGGAGGCAAATAGGAGAGAGTCTCCGGGCAGAAATGGCAGGACTACAAGTCCGGTTTCACAAAAGACGATTGAGAACAGCAAGGGATATGTCCATTCATGATACTCCTGTATGAACGTAATAAGATATTGATCTATATGCAAGAAAATATCAATGAAGAAATCCATGTGATTTATGTAGAGTTTTCATAAATGTAACTGCCTGTTCTTGTTTAAGATAACACGGTTCTATAACTGGTTCATATAAAAAAGTAATGTAGCTCAACACTTGAAATACAACATATTGATTATCTTTTGAATGAACTACCAGTAAATATAGCCGTTGTTCTTCTTCTGGTATGGCAGGAAAGTCACAATATTCTGTTAGGTATTTTTCTAATATATAGAACTGTTCTTTTTTGAATATCAAATTTTTTTTGCATATCCGACTACCTGTTTTTACATAAGCCTGATAACGAACTCGAAAGCTTAAAAAATAGACTGAAATACCTATAAGTATACTTCCGGTAACAATTCTTAATGCATCAACATTGGACTCCGACTGGTTTACAGGCAAGAAAAATAGACTGATACCAAGAGCAAGCAAACATATTGAATAGCCTATTGTGAGGAAACTCGTCTGTTTTTTTACATCTTGAGTGGGATATGATTGTGATAAATTGAAGGTTTCCATAAATTTTGTTCTTATTATAAATAAAAAGATATAGATAATTTATAATCCTCGTAGTGCTTGTTTAGCTATTACATTTTCAGGATCTAACTGGAGAATTTTATTCCAGTATACCTTAGATTGTTCATAGTCCTTCTTCAAAAAATAGTAATAGCCCAGATAACTTTCACATTCTATGATGAGTGATTTCGAAGCGTCTGCTTTCGTTTCTAATAATGCCAAAGCCGATTCATAGTAGGGTTTAGCCAGTCCTTCTGTACTTTCAGAATCGGCCATAGCATTAGTCCTGGCTCTCCAAAAATAGCCAAGATAATTGTCTGGTACACGTTGAGATATTTCAGCAAATATTTCATCGGCTTTTTTAAGATAAGATTTCTTTTCTAATTCATTCGCCGTATTGCTTCCTGCCGCCATATAATACAATCTTCCGAGCAAGAATCTGTCACTTACTTCTGCTTTTCCATTCAATTCATCTAAATAAAGTAAATATAGATGAATAGCTTCGGGATAATTCTGTAACTTTTCATAAACTGCAGATGCCTCTTTTATAATTTCTGGATGTTCATGTGATGTATCAGCTTTAACCGCTTTTTCAAACCATTGTATCGCTTCTTCGTTTTGCCCATTTGCTTGTAACAGACGGCCATGATACAAAAAGTCCAAATAGACATAATCGCTCTCTTCCTGGCCGTTGAAAAATACATCGGCGGCTTCAAGTCCTTCTTTGTAGGCACCTGTCTCATATAAATCGTACATTCGCAAACGTTTCAAAAGATGGTTATCCTTTTCTATGATAAGTCCTTTGTTTACAGAGCTTAGTGACTGTATGTAATCTTTATTTAGATATAAAAGCATGGCATAACGGCTGTAATCTTGCGCATTGGGAGTGCCTTGTTGCATGAATTCGTCATAAGCAGATTTGGCTTTACTATAATTCTGGGCTTGATAATATGCATTACCTAATTCTCGGTTTACTTCTGATAATTCAGGGTGATTTGCTTTCAATTTTGTCAACATTTCGATAGACAGTTGAGGATTCACTCCGAGATAGGCACGTGCGTATTTTAAATAGGCATCATAGCAATTAGTGTCAAATAGGATGGCCTGCTCATAGTATCCACATGCCATACCAACATTTTTTTGCGCTAAAGCAATGTCGCCAGCCAACATATATACAGGTGCTGATTTAGAATTGATTTTCATCGCATTGTAGGCATAGGCTTGTGCTTCGCTTAAACAATTATGATTCAGATAAGCATTGCCTATCGCAACTAGTAAGGAGATGTTTTTTTTATTTTTACCCTTTAGTAATTCGTTGAATCCTCTGTTAGCTGCTTCCGGTGTTTTATTGATACCAGCAGCAATCTGTGCTATTTCCTGTTGAATTTCATCAGTAAGTTTTTCCTGAGCAAAACAGTATGAAGTGGAGTATATTAATCCGCTACATATCAGATATAAGACTTTATTTTTAATCATAGGTTAAGTTACTTATTAAAATTAGAAATCATCTTTTACGTTTATAATTCGGACTGGTTGTGTAGCTGGTACCAAACCAGACTTAAGGATAATCCGCTGTCCACGTTCTCCGGTAAGGAAAGTCATCAGTCCAGTAGGAAGTGCCCCCCTAGGATCGTTAATAAGAATATATACCTCATGTGTCATCGGGTACTTTTTTAGAGCCAGATAGGCTTGATAAGGTCTGTAGCTATTGTTAGAGGTAGCTTGGGTACTATCGGATACTGATAAGACTCTAACCTTTTGATTAAAAGAAAGGTGAGTTGTATCTGCTTTGTTGCTTATCCAATTTGCACCAATAATGCCAATAGAATTAGGTGTTGTTGCTACATAATCAATTACCTCTTCATTATTTTTTAAGGCTCTTAGTGAGTCAAAAAGAGCTTTCCCTTGACAGATTGAATCAATGACATAATGAACGGTTCCCGAATTAGGGTTATCGAACACTACTTGCATACGTCCCAACTTTGATTGAGGATTCAATTCTTTCCATTTTGTAACTTTACCGGTTACAATCCGCCGGAAATCTCCCAATGTTATCAGTGAGTCTGGGTTACTACGATGAGTAATGAGAGCAATACCACTGTAAGCGAATCTGATAGATTCTGGGAAAAATTTACGTGTATGAAAAGAAATCAATTCTTTTTCTGTAAGCCGACGGTTGGTGATTGCTAGCCGTACACTATCTTTCAGCAACAAGTTAATAGCCTCAACTTCACTGCAATAAATAGGAGTTATCAAAGCTTCTGGAGTTAGTGCCTGATAAACTTGTAATTCCTCTTCTATGATGGGTTTGAATGATTCGTCTACTGCAATCCGAATTGCACCTGAATATAGGGTTTCCGTTTGTCCTTTTTCTCTAGAAGAAGTACAAGCTGAAAGCATAAGCATGCATAACAGATATAGTATTAATTCCTTTTTCATACACTTTAATAATTACTGCAATTTAAAAACAATTGGACAAGTATAATAAACCGGTACATTTCGCCCATTCTGTTTCCCGGGAATCCATTGTGGTAGTGACTTAACAACACGTATTGCTTCTTTATCACAATAAGGATCCAAAGAGCGAATGACTTTTACGTCTTCCACTTGTCCTTGGGCGGAAACCACAAAACGAAGGATGACCTTGCCTTGAATACCATTTTCCTGTGCTATTACAGGGTATTTCAGGTTCTTGGCAATATACTTAAGCAATTCAGCCGGTCCCCCTGGAAATTGCGGCATCTGTTCCACCATGGTGTAAGGCTCTTCTTTTTTTTGCGTTTCCGGAGCCTGGGTAATGACTTCCTGTAAGTCGGCAATGTCTTTCCCGTTCAGTTCATCGTTCCCCTTTACATCTGCGATGGATATCTGTACTTTGGCTTGTGTTAATTCGTCCTGGCTTTTCAGTTCATCATCTTCATGTACTTCTTCATCTTTTTTAATGACAGGTGCCGTAAATTTGATGGTACTTTTAAGAGCCGGAGGAGGAGGGGCAATAGGTTCTACCTTTTTAATCGCCTCTTCTTTTATTTCCGGTTCTTCTAAAGCAGAAAGTTGGGTTACTTCTACCATTTCTTCTTTTTGAGCCGGCATAGCCATTCTGATTAGACGTGGCAATGTAAATCCTACCAATGCTACAATTGTGACAATAACTAGAGCAGCTGTCTGCCGCTTACCTAGATCTTGACGCATCTTATAAGCGCCGTAACTTTTATTTCTATCTTGGAAAATGAGTTCACACCATTCCAAAGAAGTTAAATCAACCTTTGACATTTTTCCTTTTTTTAAAGTGATACATTTCTGTTTGTCGCACTGTGACTTAACTCGCCATGAGAGAGATAGTTGTTTATCAGGAATAAATCTCCATCTGTAATATCAACAATCACATATTTCCCTATACTGCAGATTTGCATTTCATCTAATGCATCTATCAGATTTTTATAAGTCGATTTGTCTGTAGCTTTGATGATGACCGTTGGTGTATCTTTTCCTGATTTTATACTAGCTATTTCCTGCTTGCATTCTTCGTCTGATATTTCGAGTCTTGCTTTTTTCTCTTTTAGTTCACGTACTTTTTTGACTGCTTCATAATTTTTACTAAGCAATAATTTACGTAATCCGTTGGCATCGTAAGTTGTTTCTTTTAGCGAACTATAATTTTTATAATCCGGCTCACCTTCGTAATAATAGAGTTTTCCATCTTCGGCAAGCAATAAAGTCAGTGCCTGAGAGGCCTTGACTTTATTTTGCTGTTCTTCAGTGATATTTTTGTCATTGGAAGGCATACTGATTTCCATCGTCTGTGGTTTGCTTAGAGAGGTACACAGCATGAAGAATGTGATCAATAACATATTCATGTCTACCATTGGAGTAAAATCCACACGAATATTCATTTTCTTCTGTTTATTGCCTTTCTTTTCTTTATTGTTATTTTCTTGAATTTCAGCCATAATCATTTAGTCTTTATTCTTCAGGACCTGATTTTAAGGACGTAATCAGATTGTATCTGTTTTCTTTAAGGTCTTGAAGAGAGTTCATCACTTTTTTTATGACCACGTATGGAGTTTGCTGGTCAGCCTTGATAGCAATGCGCAAGTCATGATTCGTAGCGCGGGCATTACGTACCCAAGCTTTAAATTGATTGTCTACACTATCACAAGGAATTCCTAGCTCCTTTAAGGTGCGGTCTTGCTGTTCTGTACTAAGTGAAAGGAAAGATTTCATGTTTTTCATTGGAACTCCAAAAGTTTGGAATAACGAAAACTTCTTTATCTCCTGTGGAGTAAATGTAACTCCATATTCCTTTCCCATAGCTTCTAACGTAGCTGCCATGTCAGTCTGCTTGTCAAGACTCATAAAAATTTTGCCCTCTGGATCAACTAGAATGGACATGATGTTCGTTTCAGGTATTTTTATTTCGGAGATTGACGCAGGAGTGACAACTTGGACAGGTTCTTTTTTTACAAAGCTAGCTGTTAGCATGAAAAAAGTAAGCAGCAGCACAGTTACATCGCTCATGGCTGTCATGTCGATGAACATATTTTTTTTCTGAATTTTAGCTCTACTCATAGTCGATTTTTTTTGTGAAACCTCTGTTCTTCTCTGCACTAGGAAGATTTACGACAGGATCAATGAGTAGCAGCAAAAGTCTGTACAATGGAGAAACCTACTTCATCAAGACTATATGTCAGTTTGTCTATCTTATTAGTGTAGTAGTTATAAGAAATAACAGCCAATGCACCCGTCAAGATACCAAACGCTGTGTTAATTAAAGCTTCGGAAATACCAGTAGACAAAGCAACGGAATCAGTACCTCCTCCGGCTGAAAGTGCAGCAAATGAACGAATCATACCAATTACGGTTCCCAGCAATCCCATCAAAGTTCCTAAAGTGGTAATGGTTGCAATGATAGGCAGATTCTGCTGCATCATAGGCAGTTCAAGTGCAGTAGCCTCTTCCAGTTCTTTTTGTATGGCAAGAATCTTTTGTTCTTTAGTCAGTTCATTGTTTTCTTCCATCTCGCGATATTTTCTAAGAACAGTGCTTACAACATTGGCTACTGAACCACGCTGCTTATCACACAACTCTTGTGCAGTCTCCAAATCTCCTATGGTCAAAGCATCTTTAATTTCCTCTACGAATCTTGAAAGTTTGGTCCTTCCAAAAGAAGCGCGAATAGTAAAATACCGTTCTACACTTAAAGTAAGTACTGTAAGTAAAAGTGTTTGAATTACAGGTACAATAATTCCACCTTTATAAATAGTACCTAACATATTACCTGGAAGTGGATGATTATTAGGGTCATTGTTCATGAAGTTAGCTGGGTTTCCAAATACAAAATGATAGATGCAAATAGCTACAATGAAACATGCAATGATAACCAAACCTGCAGCTTTAATTCCCTTAAATGATTTATTTGAGTTATGAGTTTTCATAATTTATGAGTTTTATAGAATTTTGTTTTTAGATAATAGGACATAAATGACTTGCCTGCCTCAAGAATCTGAGGTAAGAAACTTTATTCTACTCCGATACAAACTGCATCGGAGCAGAGAAAAACAACTAATCTATAAAACCGCTAAATGATGATTTTTCTCATGGCAAATACATAGTATTCGCATGAAGGAATTACACAATGAATGTTGGTTGAAGGGTAAAGGCACTCCTTGTCCTTCAACAAACCTACCTCACGTAGGGAATGATAAAATAATAATAAATGTAAAGCAAAATTAATGTTTAGCTCATCATTTCGCAGTACTCGCTCATTCAACGAATTGTTGAATACATAGTTATCCTGATTTAGGGTACTAAACAAATCATGAGTTTTATCCAAGGTCGTATGGATAAAATTGAGATTCTCATCTGTATTTGTCTGATTTGATATTGTGGACGAAGTTTGTATTTTGTTTGAAGTATGATTATATGAAACAGCTTCTGCCACCTCTATTCTCATAAAGATGACCGCAAGTAGCAGCATTATTTTAAATATAGCCTGTTTCATATATTTATTCATTCTTATTAGTCATCGGCAAATATAGGTAATATTCTTATATGGGCAAAATATTAATGAACTATTTTCCGTTTCTTCTAATTTTAAACTGTAATTAGCATAAAAATATCGGGTTTGTAATAATAGCATCGTAAGTTTTTCCGGACTTTTACTTTGTAAGTAATAAAAGGAATAATATAATACGATTCCTTGGAATTGTTATACTTCATTTTATAAGGTATATCTGCCTAATTCCTGCATAAAATATTTGTAGTTTAAATATATCAATATTCTAATTGATTTTGAAGTGAGTTTATCGATGTAATTACATGGATGAAGTATTTATAGGATGTAAAACGTGAAAGTTTTATATACAAAAGACTATAATCTTGAAAAGTTCCTGTCGTTGACAATGTAAGCATACTAGATTCAGTGATGCCTATATTTCCAAGGTTTTGTTTTCTTTATAAATTTCTAGACTTTAAGGTACATTATCGGATTGATATCAGTTATTGTAAAACTTAGGATCTATGTATGTATGCTCCATCCGTGGAAACGTTCCATGATGACGGCAAAGGACTCGTCCGGATTTCCATGATACAGCAGTCCTCCGACAATGCCTGTATTTCCGTCCGGATAGCGTTCGCAGAATCCGAACGAATATGGTGCATGGTCGTAATAAAGTTCGATTTCGCATGGACGGTTCTCGTTCTTCTCCCATTGTTTGAGACGTTCAAGACAGTTTTCTAGGGTCTTGTCATTGATGGATTTTGCATACTGTACGACCTTGTCGTAATACTCTTGTGAACAGCAGATTTTCATATAATTTGAATTTATTGGTTAGTAAATGTTTTTTTAGTCAATCCAGAAAGTACCGCAATGAGGGCATCTGCATCCGGCAGGATACTCATTCGAATATCGCACGTCACGGTGGCGTTTGTAGTTCATGTCACCGAAGGTGCATTTCCCGCTTCGGAATGTCTGCTCGTAAGCGGCTTCCTGTTTCTTGTATTCAGCCATCCGGCTTTTTCGGACTGATCCGGTAAAAGGTTTCATGCCCGTTGCCCATTTTGTGGAATCACACCAATCATTGGTCATACCGCAGACTTCATTGGCATAAGAATAATGTACCTGTGAATCGACAAACAGGTTCTCCCTTCGGAAAGGGAAAGTGATGTCCAATGGAATCCGTACATGATGTCCGGAACCGTTCCGGCTGTCGGCAATGGCCACCACTACATTCCCGTGGAAACGGATGCTCTTGAAATCCTTCTCAGGGTCTTCACTGATGAGCCTGTCAAACATGGCGTTGAAGTAGATGCGCAGTTCTCCACCGTACGTGGCATTCTCTACCAGTTCTTCAATCTTCTCGTCAAACTGCCCCTTTTTCAGATGCAGTGCGCGGCGTACCTTATGGCAAGCCATGGCGACCGATTCTCCCCGCAGTGAACAACCGGTCAGATATCCGATGATTTCCACTCCAAGCGAATAGAAAAAATTAGTAACGGACGAGTTGCGTATCAGGTCCTTTACCGGGTCGGAATCGTTCCGGTCGTAAATAAGTTCCCTGATTTCATCTTCATGCTCTTCAAACTCTCCGGCAAGATTGTCCGCTTCCATATTCTTTCTTGTCTCCTCCAGATAGTCGTGCATGTTTGAGCTTTCCTGTTCCTCATACCATTCGTATGCCTTTTCATAGAGTTTTTCCATATTGTTGGAACGGATGCATTCCTCCTGGATGTCTTCATGCTCATCAAGATCATCCCGGTAGTCCACGTAGTAGAGGCTTACATACTGTGGAATATAGTCTGTAAGTTGTAATGTCTTGTTCATGATTCCTGATTTTAAGAGTTATACAAACGAAAAAGCCCTGCTTGTCGTGCAAGGCCTGATTCTTGTGGAACTGAAACCTTTGGAATGTCTGTTTGTATGGTATCTCCATGTCTCAAGCAGATAATCCTTGGTTCCCTTGATACTTCCGTGTACCATACATCCTTTTTCATCATACAGGTAGCAGGTGTTAAGTAGAACCGGTATGCCGTCATGCACCTTGTACATGTGCAGCTCAATATCATTCTTTATGGCGGCAGACTTTTCCTTTTCCACTTTTCTGTGTATGGCTTTTCTGACCTCGCCGATATGAGGAGAGGTATAGCCGATTATTTCCGAATGGAATGCAAACTGATATTTTTCCATAACACTTTATTCGTATTAAAATTCTGATATAAGTTCATCTTCATATACCTCCAGTTCAAGACCGCTCTCGACAATCCTGACCAGCCAGCGGCATTCCTGTCTTTCCATCAGTTCGACGGCACGGTATCCCTTATAGGGACGTTTCAGAAATACAATGTCTCCGGTTTTCATATTTGTTCCTCCTTTTTATTGTGCGTAGATTGTTTCTATCAGTTCTGCATCCGTAAGATAGCGCAGTTCCTGTGTGGAGCAGAACAGGCAGATGCCATCCAGCAGTTCATTTGCCGCAGCATCCAGGTTTCGTACTCCTTCGATCAGAGATTCTTCCAGTTCCTTGCTTGAAACAAGATGTATTCCGTGAATGTCTTGAACAGTTCTCAAAGGGAAATGTCTTTCCTGATAGATGATGTCCTTTATCATGTCATCCTGTGGTGGCAGTTTGCCGCTGATTGTCTTGAACTGTTCGGGTACGAGTTCCTTCAACCTGTCAGGATTGAAGCGGAACATTCTGAATCCCTGATATTCAAATCCGGCAGGCTCTGCTATTCTGTTATTGGTCAGAAAATCATGTACATGTCTGTTGCAGTCCCGGTTGTCCACATAGGCATGGAATGGGGGAAGGGAATTGAGGTTGACGGTGATGTCCGTGTAGGATTCCCAGCATTCCGGATTCTCCTTAGACCGGGATTCAAGTCCTACATACAGATTATCATTGTCGATATAACTGTTCAGGACGAGTCTGACCTCAATGCGTTCAGCCGGATCTGTGGCTGTTTTCCAGTATAGAGTGTTTGATTTGTTCATACTTGTATTGTTTTTGTGAGAGAATACGGCAGTCATTCTACCGCATTCCCCCGAATGTTATGATTTGATATTTGTTTGTTCCTGTATCGATTCCTTTTTCACGGTCCTCAGTCTTTTAAGGAGATACAGGAAATATTCACGGTCATAGATCCGGAAAAGAAATTCCTCTGATGTCTCCTTGATATGTCCGATGAAAGTTGCGGATTCCCTACAGGGAGGATATTGAAAGAAATGTCCATCGGAAACAAGGGTGAGCTTCTTTCCTGATACATGGTCTATCAGTTCGTCCGGAGTTTCGTAATGTCCTTTCCCTTTATAGAACTGATAATGGTTCCGGCGAAGACTTTTCAGGGTATTCGCCATGTCCGTCCTTGCTTGTCTGGAATCTGATTGGATGACAAGGTTGCAGATGAATACGGACTGTTTTCCGTCCAGTGAAAAATAATAGGGAATGAGTCTGGCTCCGCTGATTGTTTTGCTTGTTTCCTCTTTTGAGATTACGGCTTTCCGGTTGATGATTTCCATGTGACGGTCTATCTGACTGTCCAGTTCGGATTGCGGAGTGAGTACGGAGCGCAGGCCCTTGAAATATCTTCCTTGACTGGTGAAGCAGAAAGAGTACATATTTCCGTAATACGGTTCTCCCACAAAGAACGAGTTTTGTCTCATGCGCAAGGGTGGCAGCACATCCAGCAGGTCATAGTAATCTTCTTCGGTGATTTCCTTGAAGGGTTCGGACAGGGACTGATAGTAAAGACGCAGCTTCTTGTCTATATCAGGAGGTGTTACGGCTTTCAGATAGGGATTGTTTTCCCGTATGCGCAGTTCTTCGATTGTTTCCCCACCATAGTCATTGTGGAATCCGTCACTCATACTTGTCAGGCATGTTCCGTCGAAGTAGCGGGAATCGATTACATATTTCAATCGGTCTTTCATGTCTTATAGGTTTTGAAGGTTCAACACTCTTTTGACTGCATATACGGCATTCTGTGTAAGTTGCCGTTGCCATGCCTGGTATCTCGGCGACCATTTGAAACCGTATGATTTCAGTTCCTTGCGCCTCTGGTCATCCGGAATACTGTCAAACAGGATTTGCAGGCGGTCTGCTTCATAGTTCCATACCAGCGTTCCGCCTTCAAATTTCAGTTCACGGTTTTCCCGTTCTCTGATTTCTTGAAGTTTCAGTCTAGCCTGGCGTGCCATTTCCGGCAGTTGGAAAAACCGGTTCCGCGGAGTGATAACCGGTTTCTTACATTGCGCATTGAAGTCTGTAATGAAGTCTACAGCTTTCTGTACGATTTCCACTTCTCCTTTTCCTGCATAGGTGCTTACCTTATTAAGGATACTGCTGACAAACAAGGCACGGCTGTATCCTCTTGCTTTACCGGTATCAATGTCATGAATGGTCTGTGCGCTGCTTGCAATGTCACGCTTCAGGCGGTTCCATGCCTCTTCCTGCTTCTGTTCTTCCGGTTTGGCAGCCTCTTTCATCCTTTCCATGGCAGCCTTGAAGCGGTTACGCCAGTCATGAAATTCATCAAATCTGTTCTGGTATGCGTCCAAGGCCTTGTTGTTGCGCTGGCAGTTGAATTTGGCAGGCCCTGTCACCATCGGACTGGCACATCGTGAGAGACTGCCCAATAGGGCGGAGAACTTGCTATGGTATGCACTGACATACTCGTTCTGCTTTTCTTCCGGAATCTGTTTCAGATCCTCTACAAGTTGTTTTTCATATTGCATGATGTCTGTTTCCGCTCTTGCTTCAGGTTCGAAGGAACTCCATCTGTATGCGTTATAAGCAGTATCAAGCAGGTCTTCCAGATAGCCGGGATACAGGAATTCCACAGTTTCCCATTTTTCAAATTCAGACGGATGAAGTTCTGTTTCTCCGTCTGCCGTTTCGATGGTGTGTACATAGGAGCCCATTCCCGTACAGCGTTTACGGAAATGAAAAAGGACGGCATCGTCATCCGTCCCTTGTTCTCTGATTTTCTTCACTCGGTAAGCATTCTTTCTTGTCAACGTGATAACCGTCTGTTTTCCGGTCTTGTCCTTCATGAGGTCTGCTACTGTACCTTCACATACCTTCTTTCCAACTTCTTCAGTCATATTCTTTTATTTAAATTAGACATGACCGGCTCCGTGGAGCCAGTATTTCAATTTCTTACCGGCCCGGCTGTTCTTTGCCAATGACCGGTGCAAGGCTTGGCGGAAAAAAATACCGGAGCGAAGCGAGGATGATTTTTTTCCAGCCAACCAGCCCGACAGGGCCGCCTTGCACAGTCAGTGGCAAAGGGCGATATTTGCTGTAAGAAATGAAATAATGGTTGAAAATTATATTGCGAACTTGTTTTGCAGTACTTTCATTTCATTGGCAATGGTAGAATTCATTATTTTGGCATAAATACGAGTTGTACGAATGTCCGTGTGTCCTAACATTTTGGCAATGGATTCCAAGGAAACCTTATTTGCAATAGCCAGTGATGCAAATGTATGTCTTGCAATATGTGTGGAAAGATTCTTCTGAATACCACATACATCAGCTATTTCTTTCAAATAACTGTTCATTCGTTGGTTGCTGGGAACAGGAAGTAATAATCCTTTTTCATTGCAGATTGGATTTGACTGATATTTTTCTAAAATAAGTCTTGGTATATCCAACAATGGAATGTCGCACATATTATCGGTCTTTTCCCTTGCTTTTCTTATCCACCATTCACCATTATCAGCCTGTACAAGGTGTTCCTTTTTCAGATTCTTTACGTCTGTGAAAGCCAAACCGGTGAAGCAACAGAAGATGAATATGTCCCTTACGGTTTGTAATCGTTGAATATCAAAATCTTTATTGATGATTTTGCGAAGTTCCATTTCGTTTAAGAATTCACGGTTACACTTGGTCTGTTTGAAGTGTATTTCTGCAAACGGATCATCAGTTATCCACTTCTTTATCAATGCAGTTTTGATGATTTTCTTTAAATTCTTCAGATATTTCACTGTCGCATTTTGCGCACAGTTTTTCTGTATTTTAATGAAATGTTCGAATTTGGTTATAAATTCATAGTTGATTGATTTTAATGGAATATCAGCCAGTTTATACTGTTCACTGATAAACTCCTTCAAATATCTTGCTGTACGTTCGTATCGAAGTACAGTACCTTCGGCATATTCCTTGTTCATTAATTCCCGATATTCCGAATTGTGTTCCTGGAATACTTCAAGCAGCATTTTGGGAGTAGAGTGTTCTCCATAATAGATATTTTTTATAATATCTGCTGTAATAGGTTTACCGTCCTGCTCAAGTTCACGGTGAATTTGAAGGATTTTAGTTCTTATCGTATCAAGATAGTGGTTTATTTCTTGATACTTCTTTTCCCTGCCAATCGCGCATTCTTTTTGCGTATTCCATTTTGTAACATCTATACTTCGCTTGATTTGTACCTCTGCACGTTTTCCGTTTATTGTGATACGCATACAGATTGGTGCTTCTCCATTTTTAAGCAGCTTTGATTTCTTCAGGAAAAACAATACCGTAAAATAGTTTCTTTGCATTGCCATACTCTTCTTTTTTTTGATGGTGTAAAAATACATGTTTTGAAAAGAGTTTGTTTTATGCAAAACGCAGAGAATCAGTGAAATATAATCCAATCAGGTGGACTTGTTTTTATGTGGAAATTAAGTCCACCTATTTCACCTCCAGTAAGATGCGGTATTCTGCTTCAATTTGCGGTATGGATAAAAAGAAAAACCGCTGATAATGATTGATTATCAGCGGTTTTCATTGTTTTGCTTTTTGTTTGAGTGATCCGCCTGGGGCTCGAACCCAAGACCCCAACATTAAAAGTGTTGTGCTCTACCTGCTGAGCTAGCGAATCAAACCTGTGTTGCATTCATTTCCTGATTGCGAGTGCAAAGGTAGGTGTTTTGAGTGAAACTGCCAAATGTTTTGGCAAGTTTTTTCAAATAATTTTTCCTTTACGTTTTTATCTTGCTGATTTATAGCGTATTTTGCTTTCGAAAAAAATAAGCCTTTACAAACCGGTTTTCCTGAAATCTTGTAGATTCCTGTTCCTGCCGGAGCCTTACATTCGGACAGCCTGATTTTTTACATGCCGGCAGCCGCTTTTTATCTCCTTATTTATTCTCGGGCGCCGGTCTGCCGTTCCATTCTGGCCGGCCGGATCTTTACGAATGACTTGCCTGAGCCTTTTTTTCCTCTTCTACCGCTTTCCGGTAACAACATCTGCACAGAGGCTCGTATTCTTCCTTTTCCCCCAGCAACACCCGTTTGTCGTTGGCTACGGTACGGTGTGAAACATAGGCCAGATCTCCGCACTTCACGCAGATGGCATGCACTTTGGTCACCTCGTCGGCGATGGCACACAGGGCAGGCATCGGACCGAAAGGCACACCTTTAAAGTCCATGTCCAGTCCGGCAATGATTACTCTCACCCCTCTGTCGGCAAGTTCGTTGCATACGTTCACCAGTCCGTCGTCGAAGAATTGCGCTTCGTCTATGCCCACTACATCAATTTCCGAGCTGAACAGCAGGATGCTTGCCGACGAGTCTACCGGAGTAGAAGGAATCGAATTGTTGTCGTGCGAAACCACTTCCGCTTCCGAGTAGCGCGTATCGATGGCCGGCTTGAATATTTCTACCCGCTGGCGGGCAAAGGTAGCACGCTTCAGGCGGCGGATCAGTTCTTCTGTCTTGCCCGAAAACATCGAACCGCAGACAACTTCTATTCTTCCTCTGCGGCACGTTTCATGTGTATGATCTTCTGAAAAAACAACCATTGGTTCAAAAATTTGGTGCAAAAATACAATTTGTGTCGTTAATTTGCCTTATCTTCTATCTGAAATTTCATTTTTCGGCTATTTTATACACAACAACTGTTAAATATTGAATGAAATTAACTAGTGAGATTAAAAACTTTCTATCTTTGCTATATTAACAGTTGAAATATTGTATGGGAAGATTATATGTTGTTCCTACTCCTGTGGGTAATTTGGAAGATATGACCTTTCGTGCCATCCGTATTTTGAAGGAAGCCGACCTGATTCTGGCGGAAGATACGCGCACGTCGGGCATTTTGCTGAAACATTTCGAAATCAAGAATGCGATGCAGTCTTATCATAAGTTCAATGAGCATAAGACGGTAGAGGGGATTATCAACCGGTTGAAGGCAGGCGAAACCATTGCACTGGTTTCCGATGCGGGAACTCCGGGCATATCCGATCCCGGCTTCCTGGTGGTACGCGAATGTGTGAAAAACGATATCGAGGTACAGTGTCTTCCGGGAGCTACGGCTTTCGTTCCGGCACTGGTGGCTTCAGGCCTGCCCGACGAACGTTTCTGCTTCGAAGGCTTCCTGCCTCAGAAGAAAGGACGCATGACCCGTCTGAACGGTCTGGTAGAAGAAACGCGCACGATGATTTTCTACGAGTCACCCTACCGGCTGGTGAAAACGCTTACCCAGTTTGCCGAGATATTCGGTCCCGAACGTCAGGTTTCTGTCTGCCGTGAGATATCCAAGATACACGAGGAAAGCGTGCGGGGAACCTTGCAGGAAGTCATTGCACACTTCACGGCTACCGAGCCGAGAGGAGAGATTGTCATTATACTGGCAGGAAAAGAAGATTGAAGTTATAAATTCTAAACAGATAAAAAACTATGAAGAAAGTTGTTTTATTTTCATTATGTGCTGCGGCCGTGCTTGCTTCTTGTAACAATGCAGGTCAGAATAAAGATGCGTTGAAACTTCAGAACGACTCGCTGATGATCGAATTGTCTAACCGCGATGCCGAACTGGATGAAATAATGGGAGCATTCAATGAAATTCAGGAAGGCTTCCGCGAAATCAATGAAGCTGAAAACCGTGTGGATCTTACCGGCGATGCTATCGAAAACAAATCGAGTGCCGACAAGATTAAGGAAGATATCCGCTTTATCAGCGAAAAACTGAAATCAAACCGTGAACAGATTGCCAAACTGGAAGAACAGCTTAAGAACAGCAACTACCAGTCGGCACAGCTCAAAAAGGCTATCAAGAACCTGACTGCCCAGCTGGAAGAAAAACAACGCCAGATTGAAACCCTTCAGGCTGAACTGGCTTCGAAGAATATCCGTATCGCCGAACTCGATGAGGCTGTTTCCGATCTGAACAAGAACGTTGACCAGCTGACTGCCGAAAACGAGGCTAAGACAAAGACCGTTGCTGCTCAGGACAAGGCCCTCAATACTGCATGGTATGTATTCGGTACGAAGTCGGAACTGAAAGACCAGAAGATTCTGAACCGTGGTGATGTGCTGAAAGACAATGAGTTCAATAAAGACTACTTTACAGAAATCGATATCCGTAAGGATAAAGAAATCAAGTTGTACTCTAAGCGTGCTACGCTGCTGACTACTCATCCTGCCGGTTCATACGAACTTGCTAAGGACGACAAGGGACAGCTTACTTTGAAGATTACTAACCCTAACCAGTTCTGGAGCGTATCACGCTATCTGGTTATTCAGGTTCGATAATTATAAATAACTGAATTTTAATTAAATCTGTTATTCATTCTCTGTTCCGGAGGATGGATAACAGATTTTTTTGTTTATCTTGCACCGGTCAACCAATCAGAAAGGAGAAACTTATGAAAACATTCCGATATCTTATCGTTGCTGTACTGTTCCTGCTGGTGGCAGGCACATCGGGTGCACAGACCCGTGAAGAAAAGAAAGAGGCCCTCAAGACTTATGTCGGCGAACAGGTCAACGGCCGCACATTCAAGCTGGAGGCAAGCATGGCATATCCCATGAGCGGCAGAAGCATTCCGCTGACTACACCCTACGGATTGCAGATGAAGAAAGACTCCGTCGATGTCTATCTGCCTTACTACGGCAGGGCCTATCAGATACCCTATGGAGGAGGAGAGGGGTTGCGCTTCAAGGCTCCCGTAGAAAACTACTCCAGCAAGCTCAAGAAAGACCGCTACCGGATAACGTTCGAGGCTACGACCAGTGAAGACAACTTCAGGTTCTCGGTCGACTTGTACGACGACGGTTCGGCAAACATCCATGTCACCATGCGCAACAGACAGCCCATTCACTACACCGGACAGCTCGATGCAACCGAGTTGCAATAAAAGATGCCTATCTTTGCGTCAACGGAACAGCAGAAAACAATAAAAACATCATGGAAACAAATGAGATTTATGCCGTCAGACTCGAAAAGAAAGGAGTAAAACCTACAGCCGTACGCATCCTGGTGCTGAAAGCCATGCTCGAATCCCCGTGTGCCCTGTCGCTCATTGAGCTTGAAACACTTTTGGGCACTGTCGACCGCTCCACCATCTTCCGTACGCTGAATCATTTCCTGGCGCACCACGTGGTACACGACATCGAAGACGGCAGCGGCTCACTGAAGTACGAGGTCTGTCCCGACGAAGACACCTGTACCGTCGACGACATGCACACGCATTTCTACTGCGAGGTCTGTCACCGTACCTTCTGCTTTCCGTCCATCCACATTCCCGTTGTCGACCTGCCCGAAGGCTTCCGTCTGCACAGCATCAACTACATGGTAAAAGGCGTGTGCCGCGAGTGTGCCGCCCGCATGAAATGACTGTGTAGTCCTCTTCCGTGTCTGTACTAAAAGCGGAAACTGACGCCCGCATACGGCAGGCAGTTGCTCTTCCAGTGTACCGAATAAAAACTTAGGATCTCTTCCTCCGGCGGATTACCCAGCACGTTGTACAGTCCCAGACGCAGCGACAGCAGTTTCCTGCCGAACGACTTCCGGTAAGCATATCCTACGTCTATGCGGTAGTTCATCGGCATGCGCTGTTTCCGGAACTCCGATGCCGGCAGCGGATCGAAATTCTCGTCAAGGTCCAGCATCTTTCCCGAGCGCATCATACCTCCCACCGAAATCAGCGAGCGCATGTTCAACTGATACGACAGGGCCGTATTCAGCTGATGCGGAATGTCGTACATCGAAGGCATCTTGCCGTTGTCGGGCAGCTCGCCGAACCACTCCCGGCTCCGTGCGTACGTATACGACAGTTGCAGCTTCCACCGCTTCCAATTCTTGAAGAAATACATCCTGGCCCCGTAGCTGTCGCCGTTTCCCACCATGATATACTCCTGCCACTGTCCGTCTTCCACGAACACCTCCGGACGCAGGGCCACCACATTCCTCCGTGTCTTGTAGTATGCCGAAACCTCCAGCATCCCGTTGTCGAGGAAATGCTTCCATCCCGCCTCGTAGTGTTCCGACGAGCGCGGCTTGTAACCGTCAATGCTCGGCATGCGGAAATCCGTAGGCAGGTCCCAGCTGAACAGCCTCAGGCAATGATAAAACTGCTCCATCTTCGAGAAGTTGAAGTACAGCATGTCTTCCTCTCCCGGAAAATACTTCACCGACATGCGCGGCTGGATGCTGTAATACGGACGGTGATTGCGCGGCAGATAGCCCACGCCGTGTACTCCCACCTGTACCGACAGCCGTGGAGATACCCGTATATGATTGTCGTAGAACAGCGATACCTGATTTACCGGCTCATGGCGCACACCGGCGTCCGTGTCAAACGAAGCCAGCTCGTACACCTCGTGCGAGTATTTGGCTCCCCACTGCGCACGGTAGATATTCTCGAACGCATAGTCGAATTCCGTCGATACGTTGACCGACCGTATGCCGCTGCGTATATATCCGGCAGTATCCGTGCCCAGCATCTCGCTCCGTGCCCGGTTCGTATGCGACGAGTAAAACACCGCCGTACGGTTGCCCAGCTTGCCCGCCTGCGTATGATACGCCAGCTGATATACCTGATTCTCCCACCGTAGTACCGACGTGTTCTCCTCCTCGTCCAGCAGCGGCAGATGATAATCGTCCCTCGCACCGTATGCCAGGAAGCTGAGCGAACTCACCTTCGACAAGGCATACGACAGTTTCGCATTGTAATCGTACGAAGCATGATTCAGCCGGTTCTCTTCCGAAAGCAGCCTGTCGAAGAAATCCAGCCAGCTCCTTCGGGCACTCACCATGTACGACAGCTTGTCCTTCACGATCGGTCCCTCCAGCGTAGCCGAAGCCGCCGGCATATCCAGCGTCAGCGTACCCACATGCTCCTGTTTGTTGCCCTCCTTCAGGTTCACCTCCGTCACCGACGAAAGTCTGCCCTCCAGATGCGTATCGAAAAAACCTTTGTGAAACACCATGTTCTTCACCGCGTCGCCGTTGAAAATAGGCAGCAGCGAGTTGATATGCCCCGGATGAAACACCGGAACCCCGTCCAGCAGAAACTGGTTCTCGTCGTTGCTTCCGCCGTCCACTTGCAGGTTGCTTCCCGCCAGCGACGACGTCACCCCCGGCAGAATCCATATCTGCGAAAACAAGTCATTCCCGCTGAAAGCAAGCATGTTCGAAGGAGTCAGTTCCCCCAGCTCCTCACTGCGCTTGTTCGATTCCACCGTCACCTCTTCGATTTCAAACAACAGCGGCTTCAGCGTCGTCGTGAAAAAACGGTCCTTGTCCACCCGCACCTGCCGGCTGTACGGATTGTAGCCCATGTACGAAACACTCAGCTTATACACACCCTCCGGCGCATACAACTTGAATACCCCGTTACCGTCGGAGATACAGTTCCACTGCTTCCCCTTGCCGTCGTCCAGCGATACCACAGCCCCGTAGAGCCGTTCCTTGCTGCCATCCTCGAACACCGTTCCGCTGACGTAGAAGCTTTCCTTCTCCCTCACCTGAATCATCAGCTTGCGCGGCGGTACAAACTCCGTCCGTACCACATACCCGTCGAGCACCAGCTCCAGCAGTTCGCCCACCGTCATCTCTCCCGAGACATTCACCTTCCTCACCCTCGACAGGTCGATGAGCGACGCATTATACGACAGCACGATATGCTTCTCCCGCTCAATCTTGCGGAACCATTGAAGCACAGTAGCAGAAGAAGCGTCGACATGCAACGTTTCTTCTGCTACCGTACGTACCGGACCGGCATTCTGTGCCCACAGTCCGGCTATTCCACATACCACGACAACTGCCGTCAGTATGAGATACCTTTCCAGTCTACTCATTATACAGTCTGTAATGCGAATCCTCTTCCAGTGTTTCGTACTTGCATCCACAGAGAAAAGCCAGTTCGCGGACAATATCCTCCCCGTTAGCATGATCTATCCGGGTAGTCACCAGATTCTTTTCCAGTCCCTTGCCGAGTTCTATCCGTATTCCTGTTTTCTGTTCGATCTCCTTTACCACATCCGATATCGGAGCATTATCAAATATCATCATTAATTTATCCTGTCCGAAATACTGCTGCGGGTTGTCTATTATACCCACTTCCAGTTCTCCGTGTTTCAGTTCCACTTTCTCGTTGGCGATAATCACCACCTCGTTTTCGTCATCACTTACCCGTACCCTTCCGGTTTTCACGAAAACCCCCGGCTGCTGACTGTCGGCGGCATCCACCAGAAACGATGTACCCAGTACCTCTACATCCAGCTGTTCGGTTTCTACCCTGAATGTCAGTCCGTGCAGCTTCCTTACCCTGAAGAACGCCTTTCCCTTCAGGCGGACCACTCTTTCCATATCCTTATCCGCCTGTGCGAACTTCACCGTGGCATGCGGATAAAGCACCACTTCCGAACTGTCGGGCAGCCACACTCGTTTCAGCTTCGTGCCCGAGTTGGCAAATTCCGTATATCCTTCCTCCCGACTGTGCAGAAAGAATCCCGTAGCCAGAGCCACAACGAACAGCACACAGGCAGCTGCCGAAATCATCATACCGATATGCGGTCTTATGCCCAGCCAGAACGATTTGTTTTCCAGCCTGCTTTCCACCTTTTCCCATGCCGCTGCCGCGTTGAATTCCGCCGGTTCCGGTTTCTTTACAGGCGCTTCTACCACCCGCTGCATACGTTCAAACTCCTCCCTGTTTGCCGAAATCCACTCATCCAGAACCTGCTGTTGCGCTCCGGTCAGCTCCTCTTTGGCAAAATACCTGGCAAGCAATTCATTTATATCTTCTTTGCAATCCATACTCTATTCACAATTTACGATCATTGATAAAATGATGACCACAACCGCAGTCAGTGCCACACCATACGTTGCCACATACTCCCGCAGCATCTTGATAGCCTTTGTCATCTGGTTCTCGATGGTTTTTTCCGATAAGTTCAGACTCTCTGCTATTTCGCGATACTTCATACCCTGAAGTTTAGCCATCAGGAAAATATCCCTGCATCGGGGAGGCAGTACAGCCAGTACCGATTCGAGCACCTCCTCCGGCGACTTGCCATCCGCATCCTCTTCATCGTCCGTCAGGCAACTTGCCGGCTGGTGATAGTCCTCTATCGACACCACATCATCCTTGCGCTTCCTCAGAAACGAGATGCAACTGTTCTTTACGGCAGTCGTCATATAGGCGGCAAATTCCTTTTCCTCCATCTCGTCCAGTCCCTTGTTCCATACACTGATGAACAACTCCTGTACGATATCCTCCGCATCCTCCTTGTCAGAAACATATCCGCAGGCTATGCAGCACAGCCTCGGATAATGCTCCTGAAACCTGGATTTGAATATTTCCTTTCTATAGGCTTTCATGTTATCGCGTCCGCGTCAATATACAGATATTAGAATTTCACACTCACACCAGCGGTCAGGAAGCCCTTGTGTCCCAGTCCGGCTTCAACGAAACCACCGATACGGTCGTTGCCCACTCTCAGACCGATCGGATTCACCTGATAAGCGAACGCCGTATTCAAGTCCGTTTTCTGAGCCGCCTTCTTGCCCGCGTCAGTCAGTCCTGTTTCCGAGTGGCGTTTCAGGCTGATACCCGCCGCAGCACTACCATACAGTTCCACCAGTCCGCGTCTGAAGTAAGTAAATTCGGCAGTCGGAAGTACCAGGAAGTTCAGTTCCTTTTCCTTGATAGACGGAGCCGTTTCGCCTGCCAGCATCAGCTTGCTGCTTGTCTGCGAGAATCCCAGGTCAGCTCCCAGCTTAAATCGGTTCAGCGCGTAGCGGTAACCCAGTCCGTACACCATGCTTGCACGCTCATCGCTGCGCTTGGTTCCGGTAATTGCGTCCGCCAGTCCGATACCCAGTACATCCACCGTACTCTGAGTCAGTCCGTCACTCACCGAAAGACGGAACTCATGCTTGTTTTCCGAAGGGGTAAAGTTCTTGCTGGCTTCCTGAGCCTTAACCAAATTAACACCAGTGAATAAACACAAAGATAATGCAATAAGTTTAATTTTCATAATGTTTAGTTTTTTGAGAGTTAGTATAGTTTTTGTTTCACCTGATCGGGTGATTTTGACTAGATAACGCAGCCCTCCCGAAAAACCCCTATGCCCGGAAGAAATTTTTTTCAAAAAAATACATCCTGTATACAAAAAACGTCCGTTTGTCCACACTAAAGTGTACGATAGTCCATATCACCGGTTTCTGCTTTTTGCTGCTATAATAGTAATGCTTACTTTTATAGACCATTTTGTAAGTAACTAAATATTTGTTATCATGAAAATTGAAAGATTTTTCAGTAAACTGCTTTTGGTTGCAGTATTATGCACTTTCTGTGCATGCAGCAGTGACGATGATGAAGACCTGAATACAGGCGGTTCAGGCCAGGGTATCTCATTGAATATCGGAGGAACAAACATCAATCTCAACAATGTGTACTGGGCTTCCGAGGCCAACGACGACAACACCACTTACTACGAGTTGCAATTCATGTCGTTCGATATGTACGCATACCAGGAAGGTGGCGACTTTTCATCATTCCCGTCAAGCTATTCAGTCGTTTATTTATCTTTCGATGCCCCCGGTTCACCTTCTGAACTTCCGGTCGGCACTTTCAGCGAAGACGATTACGATTTGTCGGGAGCTTTGGATATGACTCTTGACAACGAGGAAGGACGTTACTATGTAGAAGAAGGTTCAGCAAGCAGCGATCTTGTAATCACCAGAGACGGAAACAACTACACCATCAGCATCCCGTCGCTCGAAATCGTTTACTCCGATCCGAAAGAGGTTGGTTCAGGCAGATGGAACTCCACTACTGTAAACTGGAACTATACAGGAACTGTCAAGAAAGCTCCCCAATATTAACAGAAATACTTGCCCTGCATGCACAGATACATGCAGCTTGCAGGCAAAAAAATAAGAAACAGGAAGTGTGTCAAAACGAAAATGGTCGTATCAGGCTCTGCTCTTGAGTGTTGATACGACCATTCATTTTCTCTATCAGTATGTCCGGATTCTCAAAGCTTGAAAATCCGTTCCATCAGTTTCCATTTTTCCTGAGAAGACTGTCCCGGCAGCACCTTCTGATACTTGGACATATGCTCCTCCCATTCCGCCTGACGAGGCAGCGTAGCAAGTCGGGCATAGTCACGTTCCATATCAAACTCGTCCGTCGTATCCATAATCATAAACAGGCGGTTGCCGTAAATATAAATCTGCATATCCACGATACCCACTTCACGGATACCCGCTTTCACTTCCTCCCATACGTGCGCATGCTCTGCCACGTAAGCCTCTATCAACTCCTTGTCGTCGTAGAGATCCAATGTTTGACAATATCTTTTCATTTATACCGTTCTGTTTTGTTTTTGAAATCCTATCGCAAAATAAATACATTTTTTTCTAAATATAAACTATCTAAATCATTATGAATTAGAGAATAATTGAGATATAACCCGATTTTTTTCTTATCTTTGCACTCCCTTGTTTATGAGGGGGTGTTGAATTTTGTCTGTGACAGATAAAATGTTTATGGGGATGATTAAACTAGAAGCTTATTGATTCAATTAAAAATAAAATCTAAATAATAAATTCAATAAAATGGTAAATCTAATTCCGAGATTATTAAGAGTGATAATCCCGCTTTGTGGCTTTTTTTGTGTTATATCATGTACTAAACAAGACGGCCCTGTGCAGGCAGACACGGTAGAAAAATTATTAAGTATTAATGGGGGAAGCAATACTTATACAGTTTCAAATGTAGAAAAGACCGGCTGGCAGATTACAGAATGTCCGGAGTGGGTTACTCCCGTCTGTATGTCAGGTTCAGCGTCTGATGATATTCAGTTGTATATAGAGAGTAATGCCCGTCATGCATTACGGACTGGAAATGTTACAGTAACTTATGCCAATGGAGTAACATATACAACTCGTGTAGATCAGTCAAATGAAAAGCCCGATTTCAATTTACAGCGTTCATATGCAGTAGGATGGAGTTTCGATGTACGTACATATATGGATAGCCGTGGACTGAAAGAACAGATATTCAATACTCAGAAGATTTATAATGCCGATCCCGACATGTATTGTATAGAGCCAAACTCTAGTAGTGAATTGAATTATTATTACGGTGAGAGTGGTTCCGACTTATCAAAAGATATGTCTGGAAAATTAGATGTTGAAGGCAAATACAATTTGTTTAGCCTGAATCTTCAGGCTTCCTTTGGCAAGTCTGCACTCGATAACTCCAAACGTATTTTTTCCTGGATACGTAATGTTTATACTCAGCAAATAGTGTATCTGAACCAGTTCGATTTAGAAGAAGCCCAGGAGGAAGGATGGTTTACAGCAGATTTCACCTCCGAACGTAAAAGAGTTATTGATAGTGGAGGAAGCGACGAAGCGATTCGTTTGCTGGTAGAACATTATGGAACTCATATTATTCTTCAGTCCTTGTTAGGAGGATGTTATGATTATTACTATTCATCGGTGGTAGAGCAGCATAATGATAATTTGAACATTCAGGCCGCCATTGAGTTTGGGTTTAGCTCAAAATTCAAGCTCAATGCTGATGCTACCTATAAAGACGACTTCGAGAATCTGAGCAATGAAACGATTGAGAAGTTTTCTGTAAAAGGTGGAGATGCCATCACATTGGCCAATGCTGTAGAGTCCGGCACTGTAACAAACGAGATGACAGATGCATGGCTGGCGTCATTGCGTGACCAGAACAAGCTGGAGCTTATTTCGTTTAAAATCACTTCCATTTCGGCATTGTTTCCCGATAATATAGCCGATAAGATAGATAATTACATGGAACGTATGTATTATAAAGATATTAATGTAACCCGTTCTGTTAATAATATAAATTAAGATATGAGCATGAAAAATATATTGTTGAAGTTTTATTCCTTTTGTTTCCTGTTAGTGATTGTATCCTTCTTTTCGGCATGTTCGGACGATAAAATTACTATGCCGGCAGTGGATGGAAATACCTCTTTGGAAAAAGTAGAACTGAAGCGCATCAATACCTTTTTCGATTTGGATTTGCCTGTCAAAGGAGATTGGACTGTAGTCTATGCTCCTGAGTGGGCTTTGCCTATGGAAGAGCAGGGACGTTCGGGCGAAGCCGTTCGGCTTTTTGTTGAAACCAATGATGAAGAATCAGACCGCACTGATACGCTGAAATTGGCAATAAACGATAATTCTGAGCTGAAAATTGTATTGGTACAGCATGGAACGTTCAGCGATGATGAAAATGGCAGTTCGCTGGAGTATGAAGATATGAAGTTGACCTATGGGGTAGGCTTTTGCGTAGACGTACTGAAAAGACCGGACAATGGAAAATATAAATTGCTGTCAAATACTCCCTTGAACTTCAAAAAGCTCATTGCCGCACTTGAAGAAGCCGGAGAATCGGACGCACTCTATAAGGAGGAGAACTATTATTCTCGTACTGAGTCGGTGACCGGAAATAGTACTTTGGCCATAGCCAATCAGCTGTCTATTAATGCAGGAATAGAAGTTGGTATATCTGCTTTCAAGGGATCGGTAGAAGGAGGATATAGCAAGAATGAGTCTGGTAACGAACGTATGTCTTATGCCATGGAAGAAATTCAGCACATTGTAGGTTCGCGGTATATGCGGGCCGGCATGTTACGCTATCTGGCTCAACATGAAAGTGATATATTTCAGAAAACATTCTTGAAATATATCAATAAGCTGAAAGATAATCCGAACGATGTAGCTACGATGAAACAGATTTTCAGTACATACGGAACACATATCATTACTCATGGCACATTGGGAGGAGAGTTGAAGCTTTCTATGCAGATGAAGGTAACCGATGATACTTCAGATAGCGATATCCATGCAGCACTTGGTTTGGGTGCCAAGGTGATTGATGTGAGCGGTGAGTTCTCGATGACTGAAAAAGAAAAGGCGATAGCCAGCAATACTACTATTTCACTTGTCACCTACGGAGGTAGCAATGTCTATACCATTGCTCCCGGAACTACCTTCCAGCAGTTCCAGCAGACAGTCAAAGACAAGGATAAACTGGATGCTTGGGTACAAACCATACAGAACGGTACCCAGTTGGCCCTTATCGATATTGTAACTACCCCTATTTACGAACTGATGCCGACAGAAGAAGCGCGTACTGCTATGCGTAATTATCTGGTAGGTGATTATCAGAAATCCGTATATGCTGACGATGAAACCTATACCGGTCCTAATTTGTATATGGTTCACGGATATGATATCAGCAGTAATGTGGCTGTAAAAAGTGAACTGTATATTCCGGAAATCGATGTCAGACTGGAGGCATATCGGAAAATCATTCCAGAACTGTCCGAAGATTACATAACAGTCATTTATTCGGGCACTAAAGAGGAAATGAACTATAAAAGTGGCTTTTTTGTTGGAAATAAATCACTTAAGCCTTGTAAGTTCCGTTATACCAATAAAGGAGAGTTTACTACAGAAGTTTTCGACCTTTTGGACGAAGGTTTTATAACAGAACTGTATGTAGATGCTACAGGTGATGTGACTATTGCACCAAAGGGAGCTGAAGATATGTATCAAGACCTGAAGTTTACAAATCAGAGTGTAGATGTGACACTGGCTCAGGAAGATTTCCGGGTAGCGTCGGATATGTCTGTTACCGGACAGACCGATAAGTCTTTGATTCTGGCAGATGGAGTGACTCTTACTCTGAACGGGCTGAAAATAAACAATCAGATCAAGTGTGAAGGTAATGCCCATATCATACTGGCTGACGGTTCGACAAATGTAATCAACGCCTCTAAGTTGTTTGGCATGGCAGGTATAGGTGTTGCCTCTAGCGGTAAGTTGATTCTTGCAGGAAATGGTCGTGTTGAAATTACTGCCGGTGAATATGGTAGTGGTATCGGTTCCAGTTATTACTCCGCTGTTGGCAAAACTTGTGGAGATATAGAAATTCAGGGTGGTACGTTGTCTGTTAAGGGAGGTGATGCAGCCCCCGGTATAGGCTTTGGAGTAAAAGGAGGAACTATTACTGTTACAGGAGGAGATCTGACAGTTACCGGTGGATGGTGTGGTCCGGGAATTGGAACCACGTATGGTGGCTCTTGTGAGGGAATCGTTATTAGTGGAGGAACAGTCGTTTCTGTTGGCCATGATGTAGCGGCCGGTATCGGTACCGGTGAATTGTCTTCCTGTAAAAGCATTCTCATTACAAAAGATGTAAAGAGCGTGATAGCTCAAAAAGGCAATGATGGTTATGAATCGATAGGTTTGGGAAGTAATGACGATGGCAGTACCTGTGGTGAGATAACTATCGAGGATCCGTCTAAAGTTACTCAAAAGTAAGCAGTATATATGAAATTGATTCGGTTAAGTCTTTGTATATTATTGTTTTGTGTGACCTGGTCTTGCAGCACGTCAGATGAAAATAATATAGAAGTGGGTTTGGACTCTGCATCGGAAGTGGTCTACGATGCACGCTGCCAGACCGATACCGTACGTTTTACTGTTTCCGGACATTGGAAAGCGACAGTTTCGGATGAATGGATAACCTTGTTGCAGACCGAAGGAAACGGTAGCGGTGTCATTCCACTTTATATCCAGCAGAATGATAGCGAACAGACCCGTCGGGCTACGCTGACGGTGCAGCTCGAGGATGAACGGCAGTTGACTGTTTCGTTCATTCAGTACGTGCCCGATACAAATGGCAGTATAATCGTCGATTTGCCACGTACTTTTGGATTGGGTTGGGGGTACGATTATAGTATTGACCATGCCGATCTGGAAGGTTTGCGGGGACAGGTTTTCGATGCGGCTGCTTTGCACAACGATTATGGAGAAGACGCTGTCATGGTAGACCGTTCTACTGCTACCCAATTGTATTTTGCCCGTGCAGAAAGCAGTCAGCAATTGCAGAGTGAGATTGCAGGTAAATTTACGGGTTCGGTCGATCTGTTGGTGGCAGGTGTCAAAGTTTCCAGTGAATATAAAAATCAGATTGAAGAGCAGAAGGACTGCCTGTATATCTGGTGCCGCGACTTCCGTACGGTTAAGTGTTCTTACTTTTCGAATGATGTAGACCTGTTGAGCGACGATGTAGTGCGATGGTGCACCACTCGCGATTTCCGGAATTCCGTCAGACAAGATAATGCAGAAGAGTTTGTACGCAAATATGGAACCCACCTGATAACTACGTCCTACTTAGGAGGAAAACTCGACTATTACTTTACTGTCAGTCAGGATGTCAAGACGTCAACCGAGCAGATTGTTACAACTATAAATGTAAAGCTTCTGTGGTTCAAGAAATCTTCTACGACAGTCGATGAGAAAGTCTGGACTGAGATAAAGAAAGATTTCGAAGGACAGTTCCATGTATCGGGAGGTGGAGAATATGGCAAGCGGCTTAATGAGGAGTTTGATAAATATGTATCAAAAGGAGAACCACTCCAGGATCAGACTTTGACAGACCAGTGGTATGCTTGTTTCGAAAATTCGAATACCCCCGATGAAGATCTGGTCATGGTCGATTTTTATGTGATTCCTATTTGGGACATTGTAGAAGTCTTAAACCCTTCAAAAGCTCAGGAGATAGAAGATTATATAACAAATAAATATTTGAAAAAATAAAGGAAAAAAATAATGAAAAAGAAAGCTATTTTTAGAAGTCTGGCTGCTGTTACATTGCTTGCAGCACTTGTATTGAGTTTCACGGCATGTTCAAGTGACGAAGAAGAAACACCGCGTGTATATACTTACGAAGCTTCTGGCAGTCTGTCAGGAACAGGAAGCGACGCTTCTGCTGCGTTTACAGCTCTGATAGATTATACCAAAGCTATTGAGACTGTAGTTGGAGGCTCATATACATTTAGTGAAAAAGATACTGAAGTAATCAATACTTGTGATGCTATATACCAGAAGCACCAGACAGAGCACCCTACACTGAATGGAACAATTGAAATACGTAAGACTGTAGGTACAACTTCTTCACCCGATGAAACATTGCCCAGTATTGTGCTTAAGACTTACAAGTATGAGTGATAAATGGCAAAGCTGATACGTTTTATATTTCAGAGGCTGCTGCTGTTTTCTCTGGTCCTGTCGGTAAATACTTCCTGTAGCGACGAACCTGCCTCCGATGTTGACACCCGTCTCCGGCTGACAGTCGTTACTTCCATATCCGGACTGGGAGATATGGGCTACAATGACAATATGATGTCAGGCATCATGAGATTTTATGAACATCATGATGTCAATATGAGTCTTATCAGACCTAATAGCCTGGATGAAGTACAACAGGCTATTCAGAATTGGCAGGAAAGTACTAAAGAGGGCCCCCGAAGCTTGTTGTTGCTTGCCGATAATGCATACGAGCCAGTCTTGGAGAATTCCAGTCTGGCCCTTGCTCCGCAACAGCAGGTTTTGCTTGTCGAAAGTAAAAATACCCGTTTGCCTGAGGGAGTCTGTACATTTAATATCAATCGCTACGGAATATCGTATCTGGCAGGATGTATGGCACGGAAACATCAGGAAGCCTGTGTGATAGCTGCTATGCCTGATAATCCGATTCTGGAAGAAGCCGTCAAAGGATATACCGATGGTTATCAGACAGACAATGACAAGAAAGTAAAAGTCATTTATCTGGCAGATGATACTTCAGGCTTTAACATGCCTGATAGTGCTTACCGGGTGACCGGAACCATTGACAATGCCTTTATTTTTCCGTTGGCCGGAGGCTCTAACAACGGCATTTATAAGTATTCCCGTGAGACTCCTTTTTATATGTCTTTAGTTGCGGGAATGGATGCCGATTGTTCGCTGTTCAGCTCGCGTATACCTTTTTCCGTTGTTATATATATAGACCGGTTATTGGAAAACTATCTTGTAGCCTGGTACGAAGGACAAGAGTTTGAACCCTTCCGTACCTACGGCATGGATTCAGGGATGGCAGATATCATTATGAATCCTGTATTTTATAAATATCTGGAAATTTGGGAAGAGTATTATGGTGATGTGGAATATTGGAATAATGCTTACCGGAAATATAAGGACGAAGCTTTGGAAAAAGAAATGTCCTATGTCGCAAATTAAGAAACTAGGTTATCTGTTGCTTACAATATTCATATTAGCTTCATGCCGCGATAGGAGTGATTCCTCTTTGGTGAAAGCTGATAAAGTTTGTAAGGTAGCCGTCATTATGCCGTCAGAAAGCCAGGCACGTTGGGACAGAGTAGCCCAATGGGCTTTAGATAACATAGATATGGCGCAGCAGGGACTTCAGAAGCACATCCGTCTTGAATTGGAATGGCTGGATGAAAATGCAGCCGGTTGGGAAGAATTGGCGGCACGTGTGGTTGACGACGACAGCTATGCAGCCATTATCGGCCCCCAGTTATCAGTACATGCACGCCGGATGGCACAATTATGCCAGAAAAAGAAAAAAACATTGATTCTTCCGATTGCCACTTCCACCGAGTTTCAGCGCAGCTTTGCCGGATCTGGTTATGTGTGGAACCTTTCCCAGTCCGACATCACACAGTGTGAATTGTTGCTCTCTCAAGCAAAGCTCTCTGAGTGCAAGGAGATAAGCCTGCTCACTTCCGACGATGATTATGGCAAGAGTTTTAGTGATTGGTTCGCTTTTCAGGTCACCGAGCTGGGTATGACTGTAGAAGACATTGTGGTTTACCATTCCGAAAACCAGATTCGTGAAGCAGTTAGAACACAGTATAACAAGCCGTTAAAGTATAATAAAGCATTGATTTTTGCTCCGGGAAGCAAAGAAGATGCCTTGATTTTTGACGATGAACTCTCCAAGCTTAAAGCTTCTGTCAGTGGCTTTTTTGAATTTCCGTTACTTCTCTGTTCGGATGTCATGAACTCCCCCTTTCTGCTTAGCCACTTGAAATATTCCAAATACGAAGGACTTTCTCCGTCTGCTACACCGGAGTCTGGTTTCAATAGTATTTATCAGGTAAAGTATGGTGAAGAACCTTTGAGTGGTGAAGCCCATTTGTTCGATGCTATCACGCTGCTTTCATACGCTTTGACTCGTCAGGAGGCTACCGGCGAAAGCCTGAATGACGCCATACTTGCCGTAGTCGATGGTAAGACCGCATGGAATGTCGGTTGGTTGAAAGACGATATGTGCCGTACCTTTTCCATGCTTCAAGCAGGAGTGGATGTCAATTTAAGCGGAGTGACAGGAGACTGGACCTTCGATGAACGTACCCATGCCAGTGTGCTCAACACAACTTATAGCCATTGGATGCTGCGAGACGGTACGTATGCTACTCTGGAATACCTTTCTACTGATGGAGGCGCTAATACGATATCCACTACCCAGGCCTGGGAATGGAAGAACAATCATATGCTTTCGTTCAACTATGACCAGCAGGACTTTCAGTATCCTGAGCTTCAAGACCGGTGGGCAGTAGTTGTCGGAGCTTCCGATGATTGGGCTAATTATCGTCATCAGGCCGATGCCCTTGCCATGTATCAGCTCTTGAAGCGTCATGGTTACGACGATGACCATATTTTATTTGTTATCGAAGACAATATTGCCGATAATCCCAGAAACTTGTACCCGGGAGTTGTCAAGGTACGTCCCGATGGCGAAAATGTACATACAGATGTTCATGTAGATTATAAACTCAGCCAGTTGTCATTCAAGCAATTTTCCCAGCTCATGCAAGGAAAGAAACTTCCGGAATTTACACAACACTTACCCTCTTCTCCCAACGACAATATCATCATCTTCTGGTGTGGGCATGGTGTACGCAACAGCTTAGCGTGGGGAAGTAACGGTGATGTATATGGTACTGACATCCGTGATATGGTAGAAAAAATGCAATACAGAAAACTCCTCTTCGTACTCGATGCCTGTTATAGCGGCACGATAGGCGAGGCATGTGAAGGACTGCCCGGTGTATTGGTTATGACCGCGGCAAATGCAGATGAACCTTCTAAAGCTGATATGATGGATCCGGAGATGGGAATATGGCTTTCTAACGGATTTACTCGTGCGTTTCAGGAAGCGATTGATACCAATGTACACATTTCTCTGAATGATCTGTATTACAAGCTTGCCCGTCAGACAGTAGGATCACATGCCATGGTGTATAATTCGACTAACTATGGCAATATGCATCGCAATACAATGGAAGAATACCTTAAGTAGAGACTACGGGCTTTTTACAGCCCGTTTAGTCCCTGCGGAAAATATCACGCGTATATACTTTATCTTTCACATCATCCAGACACGCATCGTAGCGGTTGGCGATGATAGCCTGCGCCTGCGCCTTGAAATCCTCCAGTCTGTTCACCACCTTCGATCCGAAGAACGTACTGCCATCCTCCAGCGTCGGTTCGTAGATGATAATCGTAGCCCCCTTCGCCTTGATGCGCTTCATCACACCCTGAATGGAACTCTGGCGGAAATTATCGCTGTTCGATTTCATCGTGAGGCGGTACACCCCGATGACACATTCCTTTTCCTCCGCCGGGTTATAGCTGCCCCGGTTGTAGTAATCATAATATCCCGCCTTGTGCAGCACCCTGTCGGCAATGAAATCCTTGCGTGTACGGTTGCTCTCCACAATCGCCTGAATCAGATTCTCCGGCACATCCTGATAGTTCGCCAGCAGCTGCTTCGTATCCTTAGGCAGACAGTAGCCCCCGTAGCCGAACGACGGATTGTTATAATGCGAGCCGATGCGCGGATCCAGACAGATACCCTGAATGATAGCCTGTGTATCCAGTCCCTTCACTTCCGCATACGTATCCAGCTCGTTGAAGTACGACACACGCAGCGCCAGATACGTATTGGCAAACAGCTTCACCGCTTCCGCCTCCTTCATACCCATGAACAGCGTGTCCACATCCGGCTTGATAGCCCCTTCCTGAAGCAACGCCGCAAACTCGTGTGCCTTCTCCTCCAGCTGCTCACCTGCGATCTCCTTGATAGCCCTGTTCTCCTCATCCAGTCCCGCTATCAGTTTCGGGAATCCCACGATGATACGGCTCGGATAAAGATTGTCGTACAGCGCCTTGCTCTCACGCAGAAACTCTGGTGAGAACAGCAGGTTGAACTTCTTTCCCGCCAGGGCAGGAGAGGTACGGAACTTCTCCGCATACTTCACATACAGACTCCGGCAGTAACCCACAGGAATGGTACTCTTTATCACCATCACCGCATCCGGATTCACCTCCAGCACCAGGTCGATCACCTCCTCCACGTGCGACGTATCGAAATAATTCTTCACCGGATCGTAGTTTGTAGGAGCCGCAATCACCACAAAGTCCGCCTCCCGATAAGCCGAAGCCCCGTCGAGCGTAGCCGTCAGGGTCAGTTCCTTTTCCGCCAGATACTTCTCGATATACTCATCCTGAATCGGGCTGATACGGTTGTTAATCTTCTCCACCTTTTCAGGAATCACGTCCACAGCCACCACCCGGTGATGCTGCGCCAGCAACGTAGCGATAGACAGACCTACATAGCCCGTACCCGCTACAGCGATTGTATAGTTTTTCATCATGGAAATGCTCTTTTGTTTATACCAGCCAATAAGCTTAGTAGTTGATAGTTACAAAGTAAACAAATAAACCTTAAAGTGCCAAGCCAATACAAAAAAATCGCCACGATACCCTCTGTATAGAGTACCGTGGCGATTCCCGGAGTCTTATATTATATAGCATCTTCATCACGATTGAAGTGCTCGAAGAAAAATTCCTGTTTTGCTTTTAGTGAGGCAGTTTCCTGATGCATGAATTTACATCCATAATCGTATAGTGACATCGTTGTTCCATGTTCAGTTGTATCTTTAAATTTAAGATAAGTCTTGTAGTAGTTGACCAGATATTCATCGGGAGTCATGTCTGCTGCAAACAGAAAAATATACTCACATCCGATGTGTTGCATCACCTCGAGTATCTTAGGAACAATAAACATCCAGAATACCACTACTCCTAATTTTTGATCGATATTAAATTTATTCCATATTTCCCGATGCAGATCATTTGTGCAGAAGTGTACTATTTCTATGCCAGCAAATGTTTTTCCTACTCTTTTCAAATCATCTTCCGATGCTTTTTCCAGCTCTTTGATGATTTCTCCTTTTTTTGCGTAAGATATTTTTGCCAGATCATTTTTGATTAGCCCTTTACCAGTTCTGATTCGCTCTATGATAGATTCTACGGCCTGCCTGTCACTTTCATTTAAGTCTGGTTCATTTTTCAGTTCAATGACGTATTCATACAGTTCACGGATTCTTTCCAAAGAATCTACTCCTTTAATACTTTCATATAAAGAACCACACTTTAATGAAAAATAGAAAAGAATTTTTCCATCCGGATTTTTGATAAGATAGTAAGCTATGTTTCCTTTCTCATCTTCTTCGAATGCCTCATTTTTGAGTGTATCGGCCAAGCTTTCATTTTTGTAATTGATGAAATCTTCTACATACCGTAAATTATCTTCATTAGCTGATAGCCGTTCGCATACCAGTGAATAGATATTCCTCTTTTGTTCATCGGTGATTCTCATGGCAGTAAGAGTATACAGTTTAATTCATCAGTTTTTTATATAGAAGTCGGCGGATCTTTATTCTGTCAGCATCCCATCTGATATCATTGGTATCAATCTTCCTGTCACAATTTTCATTCTCAGGAATACCGTTTCTGGCTTTTTCCCAGCAGTATTCTCCGTGCGTAATACTGCTTAAACTCCATGAATCCTTACTGGCATAAGTGTCGAATACCACATCAAAAATCTTTTTATACCTGTCGGCAATAGATTGTGGTATAGCTTTCGTTAAGCTTCCATCTTTATACATTCGTCTGATACCTGTCATTACAGGACCATATTTCCAGGCTTCAAATTCCTCCTGAAAGATTGGTTCGTCTGTCTGAATGATAGATTCTCGCTGAGTAAAATAAAGGAGCTTATGCAATTTCATTTCATCAATACATTTACCGAACTGTTTTTGGTAACGCTGGTAAATATATGAGGCTATGTCAGTAACTTTTTCCATAATTCCTTTGTAGACTTTTGTTTATCACAAATGTAACAAATAAACCTTAAAGTGCCAAGCCAATACAAAAAAATCGCCACGATACCCTCTGTCTGGAGTACCCTTACTTATCAGTTGTATCGGCAGACAATATAAAAAAACGGGCAGGCCGTAAAGCCCACCCGTTTCATTAGAAAAACTTATGTATCAGAAATTTCCTTTATTGGCATTATCCCACCAGAGGTGTGTACCACCCTTATCGCCCGAAATACCGTTTTTGCTTGAATTTTCCTTATTCAACAGTTCCAGACCCATGGCGACACCCTGTGCATTTGTATCATATGCGTTGCTGCTGTAGATAACTCGGCGTACACCTTCTTCCTTGTTTACTCCACCGTTACTTTCGTCTACGTAAGCAGGGAATAAGTGCGGATAACCGGTACGTCTTTGTTCAGCCCATGCTTCGATAGAAAGCGGGAACAGAGCGAAATACTTCTGTGTAATGATACGTTCCAGTTTTTCCTCGTTGCTGGCTCCTTCGTCCCATTTTACACAAAGTTTGTTTACAGCCGGTGTATTCAGTTTCGGATCTACCGGATCTTCAAAATCAACTTGGGTTGTCGTACCGTTGATATATTCATCCACAGCTCCTGCAGCATAAGCATCTACGCCGGCATATTTTCCGCGATAGCTCAGCTCGTTTGTCATAGATACGCGGATACCGTCTTCATACAGACTCTGTACGCTTGCAGAACCGATGTCCCAGCGCAATTTAGCTTCAGCCAGCAAGAAATAAGATTCAGCAGCCTTGAAGATAGGCAGTGGCATAGAGTATACTCCGATTGTATTTTGCGGGTCGATCCACTGAGAGAAGTTAGCCCAGTTGTTCGGTTTTCCCGGCAGACCACTGGCAAATCGGATACCCAGATACTGTGTATTGGCCGGTACTACCACCTTACCTTCCAGGTTGGTAACATCCTTGATATTCTTTGTCATGTACAACGGCTGGCGCGGGTCTTTCATACCTGTCATCAGCGTAACCAGATTCGCGTTGAATCCGCAGTCACCCCAGTTGAACATCAGCCACATTTCGTTTTCCAGACTCTTGTCGATGACAATATCCGTATTTACGGTTGCCAGCGTATTGGCAGCCGCTTCTGTAGCCACCTGCTTCAGGTCTATGCCGGCTTCCTTCATTTCAGCCTCACGTTTAGACAGACGGAGCGCCATGCGCAATCTCAACGTATTGGCCACCTTTACCCACAGTTCAGTATCAGCATTACACCAGCAGTCGAAAGTAGCGAGAGTAACCTTTTCGCCTTCACTCATTCCTTTGATATCGGTGATAGCCTTCTCCAGATCCTTCAGCATAGCTACGAACAGCTGTTGCTGGCTGTCGAATGGATAGTACGATTCATATTCTCCCGACAAGATCGAGCTGTAAGCCAGCGGACCGTAAGCATCGGTAGTCATGAGTGTACCATATGCCTGTACGACTCTCATTACGCCGGAAAGTCCCAGTGTACCCTTTTGGTCACAATCGGCAATGATCCGTCGTGTATTGTTGAATATATGCAGGTAATAGTTTTCGTACATACCTCCACTGTGTCCGCGGTTTTCCCCCATATCTCCATTGGTAAAGTTACCGTTCGGAGTCATGAAATAACCGCTGTACAAGTCGATTGTCAGGTTTGTCCAGAACTGGAACATGTTCTGCTGAGGCGGATAGCAATATTGCATCGGTTCGGTACACTGTGCAGAGAATGGCAGATCATTCGGGTCTACCTGCACACTGTTTGTGTTCAGATCTTCAAAACTGTCGGTACAAGAAGTCATCAAGTTGCTTCCTAACCACGGGAGAGCCAGCAGAATGGCATATTGATAAAATTTATTTCGTTTCATAATCAGGCTTTTTTAGAAGTTAAGTTTCAGATTCAGACCAAAGCTGCGAGAAGTAGGCAGTGCGAACATGTCTACACCCTGCACACCATTTCCAGTACCTGCAGATACATCCGGATCCATCGGAGCATCTTTGTAGAAGAAGAACAGGTTACGTCCGATGATAGCAGCTGTCAGGTTCTTTCCTACGCCGAACAGGTTACGGAACGTATATCCCAGGCTCAATTCACGCAGACGTACGTTTGTAGCATCGTAAACATAGAATTCATTGGCATACGGACTGTTGAAGTTACTAGCTCCCGTTGTAGTATACCATGCTTTCGGATCAAATTCCACGCCGTCTACCACTACCTTACCTGCGTTACGTGCATCTCCGGTACGTTTTGAAACGCCCCAGCCATCCAGTGTTGCTTCAGTCATTGACAACACTTTACCTCCGAACTTACCGTCAATCAGGAACGATAAAGTAAAGTCCTTATAATGGAATGTATTCGACCATCCGGCGTTGAACTTCGCATTCATGTTGCCGGCATAAATCATATCCTCGGTTGTATCACCGCTTACTATCGGGTTACCGGTAGCTTCATCCTTCATCGGTCTGCCGTTTTCGTCGCGCATGATATGGCGTACATACAAGTCACCGTACGATCCGTCCTTCTTCAGGATAATCTTGGCACCACCGAAGTCTGTCAGTGTCAGTCCGTTTGGCAGGTCATCTACAAGTTCTACGATTTTGTTGTCGTTGTACGACAGGTTCAGGTCTGTACTCCAGCTGAAATCATCATTAAACTGCTGATACCATCCTGCGCTGAATTCGAATCCCTGGTTCTGTACGTTACCGGCGTTTACATAACGGTTGCGCAATCCCGATTCATACGGAGCAGCTACAGAGAAGAACTGATTCTTGGTATTTGTCTTATAGTATGTCAGTCCCATAGTCAGTCGGTTCTGGAAGAATGTACCGTCGAATCCCACTTCGATAGAATGAGTCTTTTCCGGCTTCAATGTACGGAACGGAGCATTTTCCGGTGGAGTGATAGCACCCTGCGACTGCAGTGAGTACAGCAGGTTACTCATAAATACCGGTACGTCATTACCTACGATAGAGTAGCTGGCACGTACCTTGAGCAAATTCACGTTCTTGCCCATATCAACAAATCTGTCGAGCAGGAAGCTACCTCCGATAGACGGATAGAAGAACGAGCAGCTTTCTGTGTAAGCCAGTGCAGACGACCAGTCGTTACGTACAGATACGTCGACGAACAAACCATCCTTGTAGCCGAACTGAGCTGTAGCGAATACAGCGTTCAGACGTTTTTCTGTATTCCAGTTATCATTCTTGCCTACAACAGACATGTTTCCGTAGTAGTTGTTCGGGGTGAAGATGTTCGGGTAATATATATTACCGTTTCCGGGTGAAGTAAACTGAGTACCTTCAGCCCATAAGTCAACATGTGCAGTCTTGCTCTTAGTGAAGCTTGAACCGGCAGTTGCCGAAACAAGGAAATCATTGAATGTATGGCTGTAGCTCAGCAAGACGTCACCATACAGCTGATCGCTGAAGTAACGGTTATCCTTCATACGTCCCATCGGGTATAAGTTGGCGATACTTGAAGCATACAGATTATGCTGCCAGCGTTCTTCACCTCTTTCGTAACGCATACGTCCCTGGATATTCAAGTCTTGGGTAATATCCCACTTGATGCTTCCTCCAAATTCATAACGGTGACGGTCGGTGATCGGAGTCTGTCGGTTCAGTGTCCAGTAAGGGTTACTGTACTGCTGCAGTCCGGTGTTTGTCCAGTTCTGGATATTACATCCTCTCGATTCATCATACACCTCGAAGTTGTTTTTATAGTAGTTCCAGTCTTCACCTCTCGGGAACAGGTATACACCAGTCAGCGGGTTGAACAGGAATCCGGCAGCAGCCTGATTCTTCACATACTGGTTGGTATACTTGGCGCTGAAGTCAATGTGAATATTCTTCAGGACATTAAATCCCACTTTCGAATTCAGGTTATGGCTGCGGTAGGTATTGCTTGGAGTCATACCTTCCGAGTACACGTTACCATAAGAGAAGTACGCCTGGATATTTTCATTACCACCGGCCAGCGAGATAGAGTTGTTTGTTGTAAATCCGGTGCGATAGAATTCTTTCGCATAGTTAGGTGCTTCCGAAGCCAGTTTTTCGCCCCAGCTGTATGTACCGTTGTCGCTGACTCCATATGTATTCTGGAATTCCGGAAGAACCATTGGAATTTCCATAGTAGTATTGCTGGACACGTTGATTGAAACTTTGCCCGACTGAGCCGACTTGGTTGTGATCATGATAGCACCATTGGCAGCCACAGCACCATACAATGCGGCAGCCGATGCACCTTTCAGCAATGTGATAGAAGCGATATCATCCGGGTTGATAGTCGACATCACGTCGCCACCGTCACGTTCGCCACCATAGTTGCTGCTTACCTGAGCACCCGAAACACTGTTCATTACCGGCACACCGTCCACTACGATCAGCGGCTGGTTGCTACCACTGATAGACTTGTTACCGCGGAACAGGATTTTAGAAGAACCTCCGGCTCCGGTAGAGTTTGGTGTAATCATCAGACCGGCACTTTTACCCTGCAGTGAGTTGATCATGTTCACACTCTTGATGTCGTTCACATCACTACCTCCCACAGTCTGTGCAGAATACGTCAACGTTTCCGACTGGCGCTGGATACCCATAGCCGTTACCACGACTTCACCCAGGCTTTCGGTATCCGAAACCATAGAAACATCGATAACCTTTCTTCCCTTCACTGCTTCTTCCACCGTTTGCATGCTGATATACGAAAATACCAGCACATCGTCCGGTCCCACAGTAATAGAATAATGACCGTTCAGGTCGGTTACAGTACCATTGGTAGTTCCCTTTACCAATACGTTTACTCCGATTAGAGGATCGCTCATTTCTTTACTGGTAACACTTCCGCTTACAGTAATTGTCTGAGCATAAATCCCAGTCAGAAACATTCCTATCAGGAACATTGTGACTACTAGAAATGATTTCTTTTTCATAGTTAAACTATTAAGGTTAATACTCTATTTTCGATTTTAAGGTTAAAATATATTGTAAATATTCTCGTTGTCAATTAGTGTATTTCCCTGTAGTCAGTCAACTGTCCCGTTTTTTGTGTGTGTATTTTGATATAGTTTATATTATTTGTATAGTTCTTGTATTTTTATGTATCGCCTAAATTATATAATTAATTTTAAATAGAGAGTTTTTTAGGGACAAAATCTCATTCTCTATAACATTTTTTATACAAAGCTCACTGTAGAAACTCCGGCATGATATCGTCCAGACTTGATTGGAAAAAGATCAGGTCGGCCCGTCCCAGTGTAGAATACATCAGATAGTGAGGAATAACATATTCATAGTTACAGTTCAGGTTTTTTGTAAATTTTTTATCATTCAGTTTTTCATATACCTCCCTTCTTTTGTCGAAAAACATAGATTGCACAGCCAGTTCGCTGAGTGTATCCAGTGTTTCTTTCTTTAAATTTAGATTTTCTTTTTTCCCGATGGGAGCATGTATATAAGATGTTCTCATCAGGTGCGATATGAATGACAGCCAGTTTAAATGTATATTCTTGTGAGCGGCCTTGTTCAGGTTACGTAGCAGCCGGATATATAATACGGTTGCAGGCAGTACGTGCAGAGGCATATACGAAGTCGTGACAGCATTAGCTCCAATCTGGAAAAAAGCGTTTGCTATTGTATTTATGGTATTGTAAGTGGTAAACGTGTTACATGCAGAGAGGAACACCAGTTGCGGGCCTATTCCGCTGTTTACCACATCATCCCCGGTTACGATATCGTTTCCCATCATGATAAATGAGTTGTGTGTTGTTTCATCTACCCCTCCGTGCGTATCGATTATCAATAGTTCCGGTCCGGTTTCCTTTACGGCTTCGAAGAAGCTGGCTTTATCCAGGCACGTTTTTATCTGAAATCCCAAGGTTTTAGCCAGTTCCCTGACAGGTGATTGTGCCATCATAAACTCCGGGTCTTCATTTCCGAATACGACAAGCGTTTTTTGCAGGATATCCTCCGGTATGACATACGGTCTGAATTTTGCTTCCATATATTGTGCCAGCAAGCTTGTAACCGGTGTTTCAGGCAGCCTGCACACCTCGTGTGTGAATCCCAGCGGTACACCGTCTATCATCATCCATTCTATAGGAAGGTCAGTCATGGCTACAATTTGTGAGCTGTACTCTTGCAACATTTCAACAGCTTCTGGCGAGAGCATTTCATCGGTCATTTTTTTCCCGATTTTTTCCATCACTTTTCGTATGTTTTTGTTTTTGTTTGGCGATGTAGCCAGCCTTTCGATATGTTTTATCCCTACGAATGAAAGTTCGGAGTTGATATTCTTTCCCATAATCGGGAGTCGCAGATAAGGTGAGAATCTTATTGAGCAGTGCAGTTGAGCCACAAAATCGAAGAATGTGCTTCGGGGGATGAGAAAATTATTAAGCACATACTTCATGGCAGGATATAATTCTTCGGGCAAATTTGTTACATCATAAGCTACAGTATAATTATGAGTTTGATGATAACCCATTATTTTTTCAAGATTCTGTGCCATTTTTTCTTCTTCCGGCAGCAGATCCTTTTCAGGAAGTTTACGCATTTCAATACTTGTGTAAGGTGCTGCCAGAATCAGGGGCGCCCGGTAGTGTTCTTCCTGAAATTTGATGTCCTTCGTTAAGTCAGCTGCTATATTTTCGATCAACCTTATTTTTGTTATCTGTTCTATTAGTAGATTCTGTCTTTCGAATCCCGTCGTATTGTTCAGAGCTGCTTCCGATGATTCCAGTCTCCTTTTCAGTATTTCATCTTTTGTCAGCGGAAGAGAGTAATCCCAGTTTCCCAGTATCGAATTGATCGTTTGAGTGTTTGTTCTTGTCGGCGAGAATACATCTCCCGTGTCGTAAACACTTTTATCAAGACAAGGAACCGAGAAAGGCAGTCTGCTTTTGTCTATTTCATAGTTTTTGTTTGCGTAGTCGTAAAACCATTTCCAGATATCACTCAGTCTGGTTAGAGTAGTACATGGAAACTTGCATACATTATCCGCTTCGTCCGAAGTAAGGCAGACAAAATCCTCGTTCATGTAGTCTTTTAACAGGTTGGTGTAAGTTTCGATGATACGTTCTTCTTCGGTACATAGCAGTATCACATGCGGCTGTTTGGGCAAATCGAGCAATGATTTTATAGCTTCTGCTGTAATATCCGGATAGACCATAATCAGTCTGTATCCTGATATCAGGCCATAATATTTGCTCAGCTGGTAATATTCTATGCCATAGATAAACTGCGCCATACTTTGAGGCAGACATCCGATATACCCTAACATCGGATGCTGTATAGATTCCTGTGGAATATTGGTAAACTTGATAGAATCTCTTTCTCCGAGTAAGGCTATATATAATATAGGGCTACTTATATTATTGCCGTTTATCGTCATGTTTCGGTCTTTTTTAATGTTCTATACAATGCTTGTTCCGCTATGCATGGAAAACTCCCTGATGGCTACTGGCAGTTGATACCTACAAAGTAAGCAAATAAAAACCGTACCGTCAATCCCGGACAAAAAAAAACGCCACGATACCCTCCGTGTAGAGTATCGTGGCGGTTTCAGAAAGTTTCTTTCACTTGTTGTCTGGCTGTCGTATCATGCATCGCATCAGGCCGGCAGCTCGTATTATTCCGTCAGGACTCCTTTGTCGGAACCGGTTCCACGCAAGAGGCCATGATATCCATCAGTTTCGACAGCCCTTCGGTAGGCGCCTGCTGGCTGGCAGTGACGTGCACCTGATATTTTGCCGTCTGGTCGGTACTGCGTGTGTTTTCCCTCGACGACGACACTTTTCCTGCCACCTGAACGTTCACTCCGAACCATTTCGATGAAATGTTTGTCGAAGCCTCCGTTTCCGTCGTATTTTTCACCGAGTTGGTATCAGTCACCTCCATCTGGAAGTCAACGTCCACCCGGTCGATCAGCAGCGAAGGTATCGGTACCAGTCCGATGAATGGAGCCTTAACCGTCTGTTTGGCAGTTTCTCCCACTACGCCATCCTGCACAACCGGTCTTTCCAGTTCGAAATCCAGCGTGCGTGTTTTGTTCGTAGGGTTACCGTTCTCGTCCGTTTCGTATGCTATACGCTGGTAATAGTCCCATGCGGTAGAAGCCAGTTTCTCCTGAGCTTCGGCGGCGGCAATCAGCGGACCGCCTATCAGGTCGCGCATAGGCAGGCCTTTGAAACTGTCTGTTACCGTATCACCCAACAACTTCTTGTCGTTTTTTTCACCTGCATCTACAGTATTATCTCCGGCATTTTCTTCAGGCAGGTTAGCCTTCTGCATCACAGCCATTCCCGCAGCCATGATGTCCTGCACCTCCTGAGGCATGACGATACGTCCGTCCTTGTCTATTGTAGCTTCAATGTCCGTACCCCCAAAGTTCATTTTGATTTTTTTTTCTTCTGCCATAACCTTTACGCTTTAAAAGAATTCTTAAATCAGTTTGTTATATTCGTTTGTCAGGCGTGCCACACCTTCCGGCGTATCTTTCGCCTTAAATCGGATTGTAATTTCCATCACGTCATTGTCGGTAGCCCTGATTCCCTCCATCTCCATCTGCATTTCCGCGTGTGTCAGGTTCTGTCCGTTTTGCAGCCTGTCGTTCATGGCCTGAGTTCCGATGTCTCCTATTTTCGCCTTGAACTTGATTTCCACATCCTCTATGCCCAGGTGACTGTGCGGAACCAGCGACATCAGCGGCACGTCAAGTTCCCGGTCTCCCACTTTTACCTTCTGCGAAACCGGACTTCCGTCGCTGTTGTTCCAGAATTTCATAAGCCCCTGCATCTGCTGTGCCTGTAGCATATCCTGTGCACTGTTGATGGCATACTGCAATCCTTTCAGTATATCCGAGAACGCATATTTCTGTTTTTTTTCAAATAATCCCATAAACCGTGTATTTTTCAGTCAGAATACAATTCGTTTTTTGTACGGCAGTTTTATATTCCAGTTTTTGTTAAGCAAGGTTTCCCCATATATTCCCTGAGTCGTTCTGTCATACTTTATCAGCAATCCCCACTGATCCATATAAAACAGTTCGATGCATATCCTTATAGAGATAGGTATACCGTCTCTGTTCTGTAGCACATTAACCTCGTATCCTATAATCAGATCATTCGTATTTTCAGTCATCCTGTTCCGGTTTCTGATTATAGTTTTGAGCCAGTTTTCGATGGTTGCATGTTGCCTGTTGGCCCTGAATGTCAGCGGAACCAGATTTTCATTATTCAGGCTGCCGTCAAGTTCCGAATTGATGATGTGTCCCCGGAGATACTTTTTGTTCGGAAAATCCCTGTTCAGCAGATCAACCACATCATTTCTGCCGGGAAAAGTCAGTCTCAATCCATGTGAGAATCCTTTGAAATAGAAAGCCGTTCCACTGCTGCCATACGTCCTGTTTTTGTAATACAGTTTTGGTCCGTTACAGATAAGTCCGGTTTTGTTATACAGAACGCGGAACTGGCTAAGGTCCCTGTAGATTGGTTTCATCACGTTTACATTTAGTATGTTTCTGCAAAGAAAGCAATTACGCCATAAAGTATCAAGCTAAAAATATACAAAAAAGCAATCATTTCCTGATATTGAAAATGGACATTACGAATATAAATGCCAGGATGCTGCATAAAAACATCAGAATTCTCTCATTGATACTGAAAGGCAGTCTATTATATTCATTCGGGAGGCTTATTCCGATTTTATTGTCATGCATCAGCTTGTTTTTGCGTACGTATTCATTATGCAAGTACAGAAAGAAGAAATCCTCTGGTACTATTGTCTTTAAATAAAAAATGGGATAGACGGTCATCTATCCCATTACATATACCATCAGAATTGTAATCTGGTAAATCCTTATTCTATAAATTTGTTTATGATAGTTAGAAATATGGCTTGTTTCAGCGACATAGCATTGCTTTAAATCGTTCTGCTAAGTCCGCCTTCATGCTCTGTCAAAACAAATAAATAGACGATTTTGTGCATTTCAATGAGCAAACTCCTTGATGCGCTGCTCCTCGCTCAGGCGACACACCAGCAGCTGTCCGTTCTTTTCCGCTACAATGTAACCGTCGAGTCCTTCCAGTACCACCCGCTTTTCTTCTGCCGCATGCACCACACAGTTCCGGCAGTTGTACATATCCACCCGGCCGCCTACCTTGGCATTGCCCGCTTCATCCTGCGGCAGCAAGGTGCGCAGCGAACCCCAGCTACCCAGATCACTCCATCCGAACTCCGCCGGCAGTACAAAGATATCCTCAGCCTTCTCCATCACCGCATAGTCGATGGAAATCTTCTCGCAAGTAGGGAAGAGGCGCTTCAGCTCCTCCGCCTCTTTGTCCGTAAACAAGGCAGGCTCCAGCTCGTCCATCACTCCGGCAATCTGCGGCGCATACCTGCGTATGGCATTCGTAATCGTGTCCGCGTTCCACACAAAAATCCCCGCATTCCAGAAATAATTTCCCGCAGCCAGATACCCCTTTGCCGTTTCCACGTCCGGTTTTTCCTTAAACGCTTCCACCTTGCAGATACCCTTTGCGTCCGCTTCCCCCTGAGCAGCAATGTACCCGTAGCCCGTTTCCGGTCGGGTAGGCATCATCCCCAAGGTCACGATAGCCTGCGAGTCCGCTGTCTTCTCCAGCGCTACGGCAATGCAGCGTGCAAACTCCGCCGTATCAATCACCAGCGCATCCGAAGGCGTCACCACGATGTTCGCCTGCGGAAACTCCTTCCGGATCTTCCAGCATGCATACGCGATACACGGCGCCGTATTCCTTGCTTCCGGTTCCGCCAGAATATGCTGAGCCGGAATCTGCGGAAGCTGTTCCTTTACTATGTCGACATACTTTTCCGATGTCACCACCCAGAAATTCTCTTTCGGGCAGATACCCTTGAAACGCTCCACTGTGAGCTGAATCAGCGATTTTCCAACCCCCATTACGTCGATAAACTGTTTGGGATATTCGGGGGTACTCATAGGCCAGAAACGGCTTCCTATGCCGCCTGCCATGATGACTATATGATTTTGCATGCTGGTTTTAATAGCTTTTAGAAGTTCTAGTCCCTGCGGAAAATGTCACGTGTAATTACTTTATACTTTGTAAGCATTCAATTTTAGAATTCTATTTTAGACGAATGCCGGAAAGCATCCGTCTAAAAAGTCTCTACAAATTTAATGATTATTATATTTGTGTCTTAATATGTGAAGAAGACCTTCATTATCGGTTTCAGGAAAATTACTGCCTGAATTTTACACTGTCTGATGATTGATACAAATACCTTTCAAATACCATTCATACAAACGGTGGATACCCTCATCTATTTCTACTTTATGATGCCATCCCAAGCTATGCAACTTGCTTACATCTGTCAGCTTGCGTAGCGTACCGTCCGGTTTTGAAGCATCCCAGCGCAGTTCACCCTTGAATCCTATTTCCTTCATGATTTTCTCTGCTACTTCACGGATAGACAATTCTTTGCCCGTACCCACGTTGATGTGGCAGTTACGGATTTCAGTGATACCGTCTGCATTCTTCTCTGACGCATCATACGTCTGCTTGAAATCTACGTTCAGCAGTACATGCACACTGGCATCAGCCATTTCCTCGCTCCACAGAAATTCACGCATCGGTTTTCCCGTACCCCAAAGCGTAACAGCTTCCGGTGTGATACCGAACTTCTTCAGTTTTTCTAGAATCTCCGTATCCGAATTGTTTCCGTTTACTCCTTCCACAGGACGCAGGTTTATATCTTTGCGTACTGCATTCCAGTCGCCCTCGTTCAAGCATTTCGCCAGATGAATCTTACGAATCATGGCCGGCAGTACGTGACTGTTTTCCAGGTGAAAGTTGTCGTTCGGTCCGTAGAGGTTTGTTGGCATTACGGCGATGTAGTTCGTACCATACTGCAAATTAAAGCTCTCACACATTTTCAGTCCTGCAATCTTTGCGATAGCATATGGTTCATTTGTATATTCCAACGGAGAGGTGAGGAGTACTTCTTCCTTCATTGGTTGTGGCGCCTCGCGTGGATAAATACAAGTGCTTCCCAGAAAAAGTAATTTCTTTACTCCATGGCGAAAACTTTCTCCGATAACGTTCTGTTGAATCTGCAAGTTTTGGTAAATAAAGTCAGCCCGGTAATTCAGGTTGGCCATAATGCCACCAACGTGCGCTGCTGCCAGAATCACAGCATCTGGTTGTTCCTGATCGAAAAAATTTCTGACGGCTATAGGATCTAGTAAATCCAGTTCCTTGTGTGAGCGTCCTATCAGATTATTAAATCCTCTTTCTTTAAGGTTGTTCCAGATAGCGGAACCCACTAATCCGTGGTGTCCCGCTACATATATCTTAGCTGATTTGTCCATAGTGAAAAGTTTCGTTCTTAATATTCAATTCATTATTTTACGATTCCTTTTTCCAGATACTCAGCAAGGTTTGTACGGATTTTTTCTCCAGCCTTTTCTACGGCTACCTTAGCCATATCGTGTTCTACCATGATGCGTACCAGATCTTCGAACGAAGTCTTGGCAGGGTTCCATCCCAGCTGAGCCTTAGCTTTAGTCGGGTCGCCCCACAAGTTTACTACGTCGGTAGGGCGATAGAAGTCTTCCGAAACTTCCACCAGTACCTTTCCGGTAGCCTTGTCGTATCCCTTTTCGTTGATTCCTTCACCTTTGAATTCCAGTTCGATACCTGCGTGTTTGAAAGCCAGGTAGCAGAATTCACGTACCGAGTGCTGAACACCCGTAGCGATTACGAAGTCTTCCGGTTTGTCGTTCTGCAGGATCAGCCACATACATTCCACGTAGTCCTTTGCATACCCCCAGTCACGCAGGGAGTCTAGGTTACCCAAATATAGTTTTTCCTGTTTTCCCTGTGCGATACGAGCAGCAGCGAGTGTGATTTTTCGTGTTACGAAAGTTTCTCCACGACGTTCCGATTCATGATTAAACAAAATACCTGAACAACAGAACATGTTATAAGCCTCGCGATATTCTTTTACAATCCAGTAGCCATACAGTTTAGCTACCGCATACGGGCTGTAAGGATGGAACGGGGTGTTCTCGTTTTGCGGTACTTCTTCCACTTTTCCGTAAAGTTCCGAAGTTGAAGCCTGATAGATGCGGCAAGTTTCAGTCAGTCCGCACTGGCGTACAGCTTCCAGTACACGGAGTACTCCTGTAGCGTCCACGTCAGCAGTAAATTCCGGTGAGTCGAAGCTTACCTGTACATGGCTCTGTGCAGCCAGGTTGTAAATTTCAGTTGGTTTTACTTTATTTATCACCTGAATCATACTCATGGAATCTCCTAGGTCCGCATAGTGCAGGTGAAAATTCGGTTTTCCTTCCAAGTGAGCGATACGTTCACGGAAGTCTACTGACGAACGGCGGATAGTACCGTGTACGTCGTAACCTTTTTCCAATAAAAACTCGGCCAAGAATGAGCCATCCTGTCCGGTGACTCCGGTGATTAAAGCTATTTTTTTCATGTGTAAATAGTTTTTTATCCGATAGGAAAGCGTATTTTTCCATTTCGGACAATTGTTGTGTTTTTTGAGTTATTATTATATTTTGTTTGTTTTCTGTATATTTCCGTATCTTGCCGCATATATTGCAATTACTACGAAGCAAGACAAAGGAATGATGAATCCAGTTGCCATAGAACTTGAATCTGCTATATATCCCATCAGTATAGGTGCTACGGCTCCTCCCACGATAGACATGATGAGAAACGATGAAGCCCTTTTTTTATGTCCTCCCACTTTTCTGAGTGCCAGTGCAAAAATAGTGGGGAACATGACAGATTCGCACAAGAAGCAGAGCAGCAGGCAGTACCATCCCACTTTTCCCGGCAGCAGAATCACAGCTGTCATACTTGCTGCCGCTCCGAGTGCACATCCGGTCAGTACCTTTTCGGCTCTGATGGCACGCATTATCCAGCTTCCTCCCATTCGTCCTGCCATGAAGAGTCCCATACCACCGAAGGAGAGCCATACCGATGCCTCATGTGCCGATACTCCCGCTGCTTCTGTGGCATAGTTGATGAAGAAACTGTTGATTCCAGTCTGTGCGGCTACATACAGAAAGAGCGAAATCAGTCCGAAAGTAAAAGTAGCCTCCTTCCACAGTCCCTTTTTGTCTGTTTCTGTTTTCTCATGTGAGGTAGGAGAATCTTCTATTTCCGGAAGCTTCACTCTGAAAAAAATCAGGGCTACTGCCAGTACGATACATCCGATGATGGCATACGGAGTCGATACATCACCTCCTCCTGCAAAGAGAAAGAATCCTCCTACAAGTGGTCCGCATATCCATCCCAGTCCGTTGAAAGACTGGGCCAGATTCAGCCTTCGTTCGCTTCCCTCCGGCTCGCCCAGTACTGTTACATACGGATTGGCAGCTGTTTCCAGACAAGTCAGTCCACAACCGATAACAAAGAGCGAGAAAAGAAAGAATTCGAACGAACCTATTCTTCCTCCCGGTATAAAGAGTAATGCTCCTATGCCGTACAATACCAGACCTGTCAGCACGCCTGCTCTGTATCCGAAACGGCGTATGATATTTCCAGCCGGCAGAGCCATAATAAAATAGCCTCCGTACACCACAGCCTGTATCAGTGCCGAGCGTGTTCTTGTTATTTCCATAGTATCCTGAAAATGTTTGTTCAGTACATCCAGGATGCTGTGTGCGAACCCCCACAGAAAGAAAAGGCTTGTAATCAGAATAAATGGAAGGAGGAAGTTCTTTCCTTCCTTCGTTTTCACCAGACTGTTTCTTTCCATATCAGCTTCTGCTTATTTCCAGTCCCTTTTTCGATAGAGTCATATCCACGAAACGTGCTCTGTCGTTCGGTCTGTTTTCATTCAGTATTTTCTGTATTCTGGCGGCAGCTTCCGGGTCTTTAGCCACCATGTAAAGGTATCCTCCTCCTCCTGCTCCCGGCAGTTTATATCCCAGACAGAGGTCATCAATTTGTCGGGTGAGTGCTTGTACAGCCGGCGGGTTCGTACCTTCGTCTAGCAGCTGGTTTTGTTTCCATGTCTTTCTGACGAGTCTTCCTGCTTCCTCGAAATTGTTTCTCAGGATGGCGTCGTACATATCTGTTGCATGTAGCTTCATTTCTCTCAGCAGTTCCAGGTGTCGTGAAGAGTTGAGGAACATCCCTCTTACAATCTCCGCCAGTATTCCTTTGGCCGTACGTGTGATTCCTGTATAGTAGAGCAGATGGCACTTGCGGTATTCACTGCTGGTAAACAGGTAATCAGGCAACCATCTCACCAGTGGTTCCTGATTCCATCCTGCACTGGTTTGTAGCATTTTTACTCCCTGTAGTACACCTCCGTACTGATCCTGCCATCCTCCTCCGGTAGTGAGTAGCTGTTCCAGAATCAGTGTACGGCTTCCGATTTCCTGCTTGTCCCAGTTCAGTCCGCAGAAGTCATTTACGGCTCCCAGCACGGTAGCTGCAAGGATAGAGCTTGTTCCCAGCCCCGAACCTGCTGGTATAGCCGAGAGCAATGTCACTTCAATACCCGTTCCGAAGTTCTTGAGCTGTTCTTCCAGAGTGGCAAAGTGTTCTGTGTTGAAATTCGGATGAAATCCTGCCAGAACCAGTGCAGCTTTTGGAATAGAGAAAGGCGAACCTACCTTATTGAAAGTATACAGTTCTTCATAAGTCGTCACCACTTCCATAGCTCCCAGGTCGATGGAGCGTAAGATTATCTTATATTCTTTCGATGGTTTCACATACACCTGCAAGGGTGGTTGTCCGTTCAGTTCGATAGCAATGTTTACTACATTTCCTCCCTCCATGAGGCTGTAAGGTGGCGTATCCGTCCAGCCTCCGGCAAGGTCGATTCGTACAGGGCTTCTTCCCCATACAATCTGGTCTTCATACACCGATAGCTTAGGCTGTTGGCGGAAGTCTACTGTACCTACCAGTCCGTTTCTCATGAGTGCGAATGCTTTTTCTTCCATCCGCTTTACTTCTTCCGTACCGGCACCCTGAATCTGCATCGTACGTGCACGGAACATTGTGTCAGCGATACGTGTGAGCAGCGGTGTCTGTTCATCCAGTTCTTGGGGTAATTTCAGGTTGAGCCGTCCGTATTCTTCGGCTGCTTGTTGCAGGTCGAGCTGGTAGAACACACTTTTTTCGTGATTTTCTGCCAGAATCTTCCAGTTTTCCTTCCGGAACTCTTCACGTTGCGCAGTCAGTTTTCTCAGGTCCGCATAGGCCGAAATTTCGTCAGCCGATTTTTTTTCCGCCTGCATCCATATTTCCCTGCCTTCATTTAATTCCGGTTCTGCTGTCATCCAGCGCATCACTGTTCCCAGTTCTTCCACCGAATGGCATACTGGGAAAATAGCTGCTGCCTGCAGATCATGGCTTCCTCTGATATCTTCAGGTTTCAGTCCACGCATACGTAGCCATTCCGATGCAGGTATTCCCTGATATAGAGTAGATTCTACACTCAGTGCTCCCTTGAAAGCATCATTGAATCCGTAAGGTCTTGCGACGAATCCTCCTTTTCCCATAGGAACCACATCAATACAGATTCCTTCGAGTACCTCCAAATTCCAGTTGTTGCAAGGAACTCCTGTGATGATATTCCGGCTGTGCAGTTTCCATCCCTGTCCCACATGACTGTTTTCTATCCATACTTCTGCGTTGTCGGCAGTCAGGCTGCAATCTACGCGTGCGTTTTGTACGAAAATAGCCGGATGTGGCTTCACTTTCCGGTGGATGATGGCCCTCTGATCCGTTACACAGTTTTGTATTGCCAGTGTCGACGAAATCATCTCACGGCTTGTACCGTAGTGATGGAACTCTCCGCCGGGCAAAGGCAGAATAGCCACCTTCAGTTGTGTCAGTTCTTCGTCGTGCAGGCGCGGATGTTGTCCCAGTGCCGGTCCGAATTCCGAGTACATATCGTAGAATCCTATTTTTCCTTCCTTCTCCGAGCGTTTCACCATCAGTTCCACAGCACGGTCGCTTAGCAGCCAGATACCGATATCCATCAGGAAGAGATAATCTTTCATCAGAGTGCCTAGTTCCTCCACGCTTGGTTTCTGTAGCATGAAGTCCAGCTGGTCTGGCGTTTTCCTCGACGATACAAATACCCCGTGGTTCTTGGCCAATTGTGGATCTACCCACAGACCGTAGCACACGACGTCTGCTTCTGGAATCTCCTGCAATGGCTGAGTAGCACGGATATACACATCCCCGCTTGCCACGAGCGTATGCAGGTTCTCCGGTGCCTTCTCCATGATTTTTTCATACAGAGGCAGCTGTAGGGAAAGCAAGTTCTGTGTCAGTTTTTGTCCCCGTCCCCATCGGAATACCGGAATTGGTGTCAGAATCTTGCCCGAAGGCGCATACGCCGGCAGTCTGCGGCTTTGTCCTCCTGCGTGCAGCAGGATACGCTTTTCAGTGGCCAGCCATTCGGTCAGTCCCTTTTCCGTATTTTCTTCTTCCATGCAAGCCTTAAGCAGCCATGCGGTTCCTCCTCCGGATCCCAGTTTGCTTCCTATGGGGTCGGATGTGCAGAACCATTCGCTGCGATCCGCCTTTTCAATATCGTGAAAGCATTCCACCAGGTTAGGAGGTAATGATAACAGTTTCTTCATTCTGTCCGTTTAAAGTTTGAATATTCGTTTCATTGGTATCCATTTCTCATTGGCGGCCTGTCCGGGTGTTGCTTTTTGGTATTTTGCCATGTGTGCCTCCCATTCTGCCTGTCGGGGCAGGGTAGCGAGCCGTGCATAGTCGCGTTCCATATCAAAGTCATCGGTAGTATCCATAATCATGAACAGGCGGTTTTCGTAGATGTAGATTTGCATATCTACAATTCCAACTTCTCGTATTCCTGCCTTTACTTCCTCCCATACATGAGCATGCTCTTCCACATATGCCTCTATCAGCTCTTTGTCGTTGTAGAGATCCAAAGTCTGACAATATCGTTTCATTGTTTGTTATAGATTGAAAATTGATTTTTATTTCTATTCCGTTGCGCAGCCTATGGTCAGAATTTCCGCATCTGTCAGTGCTTCCAGCGCGTGGCGCTCTCCTGCGGCTATGCAGATACATTCATCGGCATGGCATACTGTTTCTTCTGTTTCCATACAGATTTTCACAGTTCCTTTTCTTATAAGGAACACCTCCTCCATGGTAGGGTGGACGTGCATTTCGCTCCGTTCTCCTTGTTTTAGTCCGGTGACGGCTATCTGTGTCAGATTCGTCTGGGTGTCCTCTTTAGCCAGCAGTACCCGTTTCGTTCCGCATCCGTGCGAGGTCGTTACGGGGATTATCTCGTGCAGCAAACGGTGTTTCATATACTGTTTGCTATTTGGCGAATTCCTTTATGCGCTGCTCCTCGCTCAGGCGGCACACCAGCAGCTGTCCGTTCTTTTCCGCTACGATGTAGCCGTCCAGTCCTTCCAGTACCACCCGCTTTTCTTCTGCCGCATGCACCACACAGTTCCGGCAGTTGTACATATCCACCCGGCCGCCTACCTTGGCATTGCCCGCTTCATCCTGCGGCAGCAAGGTGCGCAGCGAACCCCAGCTACCCAGATCACTCCATCCGAACTCCGCCGGCAGCACAAAGATATCCTCCGCCTTTTCCATCACTGCATAGTCGATGGAAATCTTTTCGCAAGTAGGGAAGAGGCGCTTCAGCTCCTCCGCCTCTTTGTCTGTAAACAAGGCAGGCTCCAGCTCGTCCATCACTCCCGCAATCTGCGGCGCATACCTGCGTATGGCATTCGTAATCGTGTCCGCATTCCACACAAATATCCCCGCATTCCAGAAAAAGTTTCCCGCTTCCACGTACTTACATGCCGTGTCCTTGTCGGGCTTTTCCTTGAAAGCCTCTACTTCATATATACCTGCTTGGTCGGCATTTTCTTTTGCCGCTATGTATCCGTAACCTGTTTCTGGTCGATTGGGCTTCATTCCCAGTGTAACGATAGCGGGCGAGTCCGCTGTTTTTTCCAATGCCGTAGCTATGCAGCGTGCAAACTCCGCCGTATCAATCACCAGCGCGTCCGAAGGCGTCACCACGATGTTCGCCTGCGGAAACTCCTTTCGGATCTTCCAGCATGCATACGCGATACACGGCGCCGTATTCCTTGCTTCCGGTTCTGCCAATATATGGCTTTCCGGCAGTTCCGGCAGCTGCTTTTTTACGATGGCTGTATACTTTTCGCTGGTCACTACCCAGAAATTCTGTATGGGACAGAGTGGAAGGAAGCGCTCTACGGTAAGTTGTATCAGCGATTTCCCACATCCCATTACGTCTATAAACTGTTTGGGATATTCTGGGGTACTCATGGGCCAGAAACGGCTTCCTATGCCGCCTGCCATGATGACGATGTGATTTTCCATTATTTTATATGTATAACTTTAAGTATTATTGAATATAAATAAGCTGTCAGATAAGAACTTATTAAACTAATTATAGCTGAAATCCAGATATTATTTAATGGTAATATTTGAAAACAGCATGTAAAAATCAATACGTGAACTAGATACCATTCGTATGATATTTTATTAGTGAAAAATATGAATCTTCTCCACATGCGAGGAAATATCTTATATGTTATTAAGAGGAGGGATAAATATCCCATTAATGATGGAATATCATTAAAAACTTTAAACCATCCTCCTTTTATGCCTGTTATTCCTGTAAGTATAATCCCTATACATGCAGTAAATATAAGAAGTTTAAGTGATGGTATTTTGATATTTTCAGGATGTTTGTAATAGAGTTCAGCTAGCTTCATTCCTAATACAAACTCCCAAAGGTATTGTAAAAAGAAACTATTCCATATGCGTTGGTCATTAATTCCTATGATTGTGGTAAAAGTGCTCCATAATAGACTGATTATGAGAGATGAAAATACTCCTTTCCATTTATTCTCTTTAGGAAATAAATGAATTATTAAAGGCCATAGCAAGTAGAACTGTATTATTGTAGATATAAACCACATTTGATAACCTAGCGAGCCTTCCAAAGACTCTACAAACATCTTAAATAGAAAAATATGGCTTGATAATTCTAATAATTTGTTGCCTGAAGTATAGTAAAAAGGTATAGATGCACTTAATAAGATTATTAAGATATAAGGAACGTATACTTTAATAAATCTTCTTTTTAAGAAATTACTATATGATAATGGCTTGTTGAGATGTGATAGATATAATCCAAAACCGCTGCAAAGGATGAAAACATGTACTCCTGCTCCTCCAAAAGAACTTGCAGTTCTAATAATTTGAGGTATGGAATAACTTTGTATTAGATGCATTAAAACAATTGTGAGGATAGAAAATCCTCTTAAATAGTCTATGACCTCTAATTTCTTCATAATAAAATGCTAATAGTTTATAACTCTTTATGTCTTCTTATGGGTTGTTTTTAGCCTACTTCAAATTTTGTAACTATGAGATGATAAAGTTATTATGTAATATGGTTTAATATTGTGGCTAATCGTTTCTTATTTATTGCCACTTATTTTTAGTGCCAATAACTTGCTTTGCAGACTGTTTCGTAAATAGATTATTTCAGGTCGAATGGATTTTTGTAAAGTCCGAGCAGTTGCTGCGTGAAGTAATAGAAGAATTGCATGTCGTCCACGAAATAGCGTTTGAAAAGACGTTTAGGTTCTTTTAAGCAACGATACAGCCATTCCATACCTATCTTTTGCCAAATTATAGGAGCACGTTTTAATGTTCCGGCTTCAAAGTCGATTGTAGCTCCTAGTCCCATGAAAATGTCTACTCCTGGCATACGACTTCGATATTTCATTATCCATTTTTCTTGTTTGGGAGCGCCTACACCTACAAGTACTACATTGGCTCCGCTTTCGTTTACTATTCGAATCAGTTCTTCACATTCTTCCGGCTTTTTTTCAAATCCATAAGAAGGAGAGTGTGCACCTATTACAATTTTTCTTCCAACTTTTTGGTTTATTCTTTCCATTGCTTTTGCTGCAATTCCTTCCGCTGCTCCCAACAAAAATATTTTGCAGTTCGGATCATTTTTATGATATTCATAAAATGCTGTGAAGAAACTGGAACCAGGTATAGCTTCCGGTAGTGAGTTTTTTAGAAGTTTGGAAAGAATATAGAGAATCTTACTGTCGCAAACTACCCATTCAGCCTGTTGGTATACATCATAAAACTCTTTATCTTTCTGTAGTTTTACCAAATGGTCTACATTGGGAGTGATAAGAACACCTTTTTTTAATTGCTGTAGCAGTTGTTCTTTATTGGTATTCTGTATATTTATATTTAAAAACTGGACATAATTCATAGATAATAATTTCTATAAGTTTTTAAGTTGAATATATAAAGGCTGGTTAATAGAGTTTAGGTTGAATATAAGGTATTTTTACCAACTTTGTTTTATATAAGATTTTGTTAAGGTGGATATAAAATCAGATGTAAACAGATAATTATTGTATTATTTTATTTATAACATTTGCAGCGTAACTTATGCTGTATCTATTTTTAAATAAATCTCTTGAGTTGTTTACTAATTCTGATTGTAATTTAGGATTTTGCATTAATTCGATAGATTTCGTAATTAGTTCTTCAAAACTATCAGCTTCTATATAGTGTATTCCCGGTATCATGGTACGGTCTGTAACACTTCCTTTTATGGCAACAATGGGTTTGCTATATTGCACAGCTTCAGCTATTTTAAGTTTGAATCCGCCTCCTACTAGCTCAGGAACTATAGCTATTCTTGCTTTTTCATAATAAGGAATTACAGATTCTACTGGGCCAGTCATATGTACTCCTGGGAAATTTTGGTTTACATAATTTACATCTGCCTGGTTGGCTCTTCCTACTATCATAAGTTCATGCTGGCTTTCTTTAAACTTAGAAATATTGGAGGCACTTAATAGTAACTTTAAGTTTACGTATTTAGGCCCCCAATGGAAAGCTCCGCAAATGATAAATTTATCTTCTATTTTGTCCGTTTTAATATTACAATTATCAATATTTATGACAGGAGGTAAAACTTCAATAGGCTTATTGGGAATAAATTTCTGAAATAATTCTTTATCTACATCACATATCGTAGTAATGCAATCAAACTTACTAACGTATTTTTTTTCGTAATATTGAGTCTTAAGGTAATCTAAGTAGTAAGCTAATTTTTTTATAGGATTGCTTTGATATATGTATGTTGAATGAGAAAGTTGGGTTTCTAGATTGTGAGAGATAAAAATCTTTATACCAGGGAAGTCTTTTATATAATTTATTAGATATGATAATCTGAACATATTTACAAAAATAGCATCATATGTTTCTTTTTGTAAAATGTCAGTTACTTGTTTTATCATTTGTGGTGTTTTTCTGTTGGATATCATGGCTGGATATCTAGAAAAACCTATTGAAAGTATGTTTTTGTAAACAAAAGGTACATAAGTTAATTTATCTACTTTCTTTTCCAATTCAGAATAAGTTACATATTTGTCTTTCGCTTCTTCGTAATAGGCCACTACATGTAAATATGTATCTTTGTTGTGCTTAATGCTATTGATAATATTCCAAGTGTACAAGTCATCTCCTCTTGATGCTTTTTCTGGGTTATTATATGTAATAAATAATATCTTTTTCATATATTAAATCTTACGATTTTAGTTCTTTAAATATTTTTTCCCATTTATCTACGATGATAGATACTTTATATCTTTCGCAACTTTTTAGTCCTTCATGGGCCATCATATTTCTTTTTGAGGAATCTTTCATAATTACTACTAACTCCTTGTAAAAAGATTTTATATCATTATCACCTACTATAATGCCATTTATCTTATTTTGAATGATATCATGTAATGATGAATAAGAATCCATTGCAATAGGAACCACTCCATTTTGAAGTGATTCGACAAGTGCCATAGGAAATCCTTCATATGCAGAAGTCATAACAAATATTGATGCATGTTTATAATAAGGTAATGGATTTTTGTATCCCTCCATTGAAACGCGTTTTAAATTTAAAGACGAAATCATTTTTTCGTAATATATCTTATCAGGACCGTCTCCCACTATTTGTAGTTTCCAATCGTCTAATTCTGAGTTGGTTTCTATGTAACTCCATATTTTTAATATTCTGGAAATTTGTTTGTGCTTTTCTAATAAACGCCCTACAAATAGTACTGTTTTTTCTTTTACATCCCAATTTATCGAATCGCTAATATTATAAACCAAAGGATTAAATACAAAATCCGTTTTGTTGATAATGTTTTTTATATTGGATTTTTCTTTTCGGTAAAAATCCATAAATGATGGAGCCAAAAATACTAGCTTGTCTGAGTTTTTAATATACTTATCTAAAGAATATAAGTGTTTCTTTTTCTCAAGGGAACGATATAGAGGCAAAAACAATTTAAGAGTTTGCCCTTTGACTCCATGAAAATTTAGCACTTTTTTGGTGTCAGGATCCATATGAAGACATTTTATAATCTTTACTTTTCCTCTGTTTTTAAGACTTGTCAGAAATTCTACGGGCCACCACTGGTTTATTAATATATCGATAGCGTTTTCAGAGATAAAATTATCAATAAACGATTGTACTTTACGTGCTGTTTCTTTGTTAACAAAGAACTCTGAAGATTTTTCATCATATGCTATATTGGGAATATACTTTTGTACAATTCTTGTATCTAACTCAGAGTCATATTTTTCAGATTTTTTTGTATAAACGACAAAAATATTGTGGCCACGTTTGACCAACTCGTTAGCCAAACATTTAGTAACTGTTTCCCCACCACCATATGAAGGCCATATTCTATGTAAAAACGCTATATTCATAATTATTGTATAAATAAAAACTAGGGCTAATTCCTGAAATAAATATTACGGATATCTTATTTTAACAGGTGAATGAATGTGTTATATTTTTATCCATCTGTCTGGTATTATATGATTAATATTTGCCAAATGACTTTCAGGATTAAACCAGTATTTTGGAGCTATAACGATTTTCTCTATATTATTATTTAACCATGCTCCCCACCAGCTATATGTACTGTTTGCGATAATATTATGTTTAGCACAACTCATTAGCTGCATATCATAATGATTTCCTTTACCTATTGTAGGATTCCAGTTTATAAGCGTGTAATCTTCAATATCTAAATATTCTTTCACAATATCAGGACTATCCGTAAAAATGAAAAAATTTGGATTTTCGACATGTTGTTTTATATAGTGTACAGCTTTATCATAATATGATTTAGGACAGGTATTACTGAATATATTCCATGTTCCATAGCCATCTCCTTTTCTTATATGTATTGCTACAGAGTTTGATTCTTGCATCAATTTTGCTATACGTTTATTGCGTTCATCCTCAAAATCGGGAAAAATAAAGGCTTTTCTTACATCTATTTCTGCATCTTTAAAGTACCTTTCATCTTGCCAGGAGCTTTCTACATAGCATGAATTCTTCAATTGTTTCCAAATCTTGTCATTGAAGAGATATGCATGTTCTATAATATAATTTGTTGATAATCGTTTCCATAATCTAGAAAACTTATCATTACGCCCTGCTGCCCAATATTTATTTCGTTCTGCTTCTGTTATTTCCACGTTTGGAAATATACTTTGTAATGTCATTTTGTCATGAGCGAATTCTGTCTTAAATGTTTTCGTATCGTAACATACTTTATATCCTTTTTTCTTTATAGCTAAAGAAAAAGCATATTGAAACATCTTATTGGCAAGACCGCCACCGATATATATTGTAATCATTTTTTAGAAATTTTATTTATAATTATTTGTTGTATGTAATTGCTTAATAAAGCAAAAGGAATAGATAATATTATAGTGGAGAATAATATTATGAAACAATTTTGAGAACTGTTAATTAGCCATGACCATTTGTGAGAAGGAAGAAAAAAGATGGAGTGACAATACCATATATTCATACTTAATGTTCCTAAAAAAATAAAAAAATATTCGATTTTATGGCTGTATGAGCTGATATGATTACATAATTTATTAAAATAGAATATAATAAATACTGCAATGATACAATCTATAGATATACCTCCATATAATTCTGACTTGAAATGACGTAATAATAAAAAACACAATAAAGTAAGAAATACAATAAAATTATTATATTCATTTATTTTATCTAACCATTTATTGCGATTGCAATATATGCCAATAATCACACATGGTATCCATTGGAAATATACATGTAACAACTTTTTTACTAAATATAGTTCGCTATTTTGTGTTAATATGCATAAGATATAAATAGCTAAAAATACTAATAAGATATTTGCCTTTTCAATTATCTTTAATATCAAAGGCATAGTAAAAAGCACCACAATATAGAATCTGACATACCATGCAAAAACAACATTTACATAATCGTAATGCATTATTTCTTTTACACCTACTTCAAAACCGAATAAGTTGAGGATTGCTATTTTTAAGCTGGGAAGTTTATCTGAAGTAAGATAACCCAAAATTATGAATATTAAGGCAACTATCCAATATGATATTAGAAAGTGTAAGCATTTATTTACTATGTACTTGTATGATATGAATTTATTCTTAGCCTCCCAAAAAGCCCATCCTGATAAGAATGCAAATACTGCTACGCAAATTTTACAATAACTTGATATCGTATTAAATAACCAATCAGAAGATATATATCCAGGTATAATTGATATATTTCCTATTAATTGAGAATTCCATGCATGATGAATAATCATCATTAAGATTGCAAATCCTTTAATAATGGTTGAATCTTTTTTTGTAATTACAATCATTTTAGATTCCAGAAAATGGTTTATTTTATGTATGTGAACTGAGTGTTTTGTTAATAATAATTTTAGCTAATTCAGAATCATTGTTATCGCTTGTACCAAAAACTTTCAGATCTTTAAAATACTTTTCCTCGTTATTCTCTAATTCTTCTCTGGTGAGTCTATCATTTACTGGGTATAATGTTTTTTCATGTTCAAGGATTTGTTCTACTGTAAATTTCTTTTTGATAATTTTTGCTGAAGGTCCAACGACAACGGAATATGGTGGAATATTTTTATTTACAATAGTTCCAGCGCCGATAACGCATCCTCTTCCAAGGTGGGCTCCAGCTAGAATTATTGCTCCAACTCCGATCCATACATCTTCTTCTACAACAATGTCGCAAGACTTATCATTCATATGAGATGCTCCAAGATAAAACTGTGGAATATTAACGGTACTTTTATGATTATTTGTAACAAAAGTAACATTAGAAGCAATTACTGTATATTTTTTTATTATGACTTTCTCTGATGGAGAATTTATAACTGATATACCGCTTCTTACCTTAACAAAGTCTTTAATATATACATTTTGAGGATTTCCAATAAAAGCTGGATACTCTAATACTGATTCTTTTCCCATGCACCCCAATTTATCGGGAGAAGGAAAACGTTCAATCATCCATCTACGGAGTTTTTTTAGTTTGAAAAAGAAATTTATCATACTGCTATTTTATTATATAAAGATGAATATTTTTTCATAATCCATGCGGAAAATTTCATTAATAATGTAAATCTTGAATCTGATTCATGTTTAATTCTATAAGCCTCTTTTTTATCTCCTAACATTAGTCGCCTCTTATATGTAAAAGTGTATTGTTGATAAATAAAAAAACGTCTATATATATTTTCTAATGATAAATTACACATGTAATTTCCAAATTCAGATTCAATAGGTGTGTGTTTTATACTGAGGAATTTGTTATCATCAGTATATACCATTGTCAATTGTTTGATAATGAATATCTCATATGTAGAAAGCATCTTTAACAAAAAGCCATAATCTTCATTATATGATATACGCTCATCGAATCCTCCTAATGAAAAAAATATTTCTTTTGTTAATAGAAGATTTCCAGTACGTGGCATAATATTCTTTAACCACCATTGGCGTAATGGCTTTTTGACTCTCCCTTCAATTCTTGGAATCTTTTGAATTTCACTATTTTCGTTTTTTATTGTAAAACCACCACTGATAATAGGGGTACTATCACTACAATTGGTAGTTAAAGAAGATAAAGCATTGGGTAGTAATATATCATCTGCATCTAAAAAAAAGAGCCATTTACTACTTGCTTTCATGGCGCCAAAATTTCTTGCTGAAGAAACTCCACCATTTTGTTTGTAGATATAATTTATTCGCGTATCGTTTATTGAAAGAACTATTTCTTTACTATTATCAGTTGAACCGTCATCTACTATAATAAGTTCAAAATCTTTATAAGATTGTGTGAGGACAGATTGTATTGTTCTCTTTATACAATTAGCTTTATTGTATAATGGTATTATAATGCTTATCATATTAATGCTGTTTATAAAATAATTGTTCTATTGGAGGAATCATACGAATTAAAAAGTTGTTTTTATTTCTTCGTAAGAATTCTTTTAATTTTTTATGATGGTAATTGCTGTTTATTAGTGATTTATCATTTGAATGTAAATAAATGCCTTTAGGAATACATTCTAGAAATAGTGAATGCCATTGTGGAATAATAACGTCATAGGCAAATTTCCCTTCAATAAAACTCAGCACATTATTTATGTCAGGTGCTTCTTTCATATTTAATGCTTTTATAATATAATCGGCTAGTTGAGATGTCTTTTTGTATAATGAGTTTTTATTATATACAGTGTCAAGGTAACCAGGGCATTCTATTGTTGTGACATTGCATCCCATGATTTGCATTTCAATGGCTGTAAGTCCAAAAGTTTCTGTTAATCCTCCAGGATTGGGAACCCCAACTTTACACCTATTAATTATATCAAATTTATTGTTACCTAAAACACCTAAGAATTTGACCGATTTCAATATTCCTTTATCGTCAGAAACATATGGTATAAATTTTTTTTCGAACTTTTCATCTGCTAAATTGAATGAACCTAATCTTGCTTTTTCATTATACAGATTACCTTTTCCTATTACATATAACGTAGCATCTGGAATTGCTTTCAATACATCCTTCCATGCCTTTGCTAGATGTAAGAATCCTTTACATTCTATTAAACTTCCTATATAAACTACATTATTCCCTCTTTGGGTATACGGAATACTTTTTTGGGCATTATCTTTTAAACAGTGTGTCGGAATTGCATTATAGATATAATCAGACTTGTTATATGCAGGGTGATCCCGATATAAATCAAGTTGTTCTCTACCGACAGTTATAATTCTAACAACATTGGGTTGTTTTGCATAGAAATCAAGATTTTTCCATGATGCAAAATTATGACACCAAATAATAAAATTAATATTGGGGAAATTGATTATAACTTTGTTTTCTACGGATGTATAATTTACTACACAATAATCTTCTTTGTTCTCAGAGCATTTATTTGCAAACTCAGTGAAAGAGTGACACTCTACAACTTCTAGATTCTTGGGTAGTACACCTTGGTAATCAGTGTATAATGTAACTTCTAAATCATCGTATTTTAAAGATAATAATGTTGGAATTAAAATTATGAGATATTCAGAGCCTCCAAGTCCTGGATTTCCTTCTATAATTTTAGAACAGTCTATCGTGTTTCTATTTTTCAGATAAAAAGCAATTTTCTTCTTCATGATTGTTTTGCTATAGAATTTGTATTTTTTTGGATGTATTTATAATGAGCCATCTCAATAATGTATAGAACTATGGAATGAACTAGGAAATTTCCATTTCGGCATATTTCCCAGTTTGTTATACTAGTTGTTAAAAGAAAAAATAGATACATTCCAAGGTATTTGTACTGATTCTCTACTTTTATACGTATTCCTTTAATAAATAGCCAAATAAGAGCTATTGCTGTTGGTATACCTAATACCCATGATAAGCCTATGAGTCCCCAGTCTACGTATTGTATTCCTGCTATTCTAAGGCTTTCAAACCATTTTCCGAATTGTGAGGAAGTACCGTAAGGAATTCCAGAACCAAAGAAAAATTCTATCGGGTTAGTAAAATAGTCATTCATAAAGAAGTTAAATTGAATGACACGAATATAATCTGAATCTCCCAAATTTTGACCAGATGCGTTCCTTTCCATCATACCCATTAGTTTTTCTTGAACAGCTGGTATAGTCAATAAAATTATTGCAATAATGCCAAATAATATGAAATATTTTATCTGTTTTAATTTAATTCTTCGATCTATAGCATAGAACATATATATTATTGTTATAAATAAAGATGCCACAAATTGACGATAGCCGGCAAGAAGCATTATAAAAACACCTAGGAAAAAGAGAGGTAAATATTTTATTCTTTTCGTTGTATACCATTTTGATAGGCCATACATCAGTCCGACTAGATATAAGCCAGAAGACATGACTCTTAAACGAGTTCCTCCCATTTCAGAGTCTTCCCCTATCATCCATTCGTCTATTCCAAGGAAGTTATATCCGTAAGGCAGTAAATAATATTGTAAAATATAGAGAATATCAAGTATACAGACGAGTGTTAGTAATGCATTTTCTGCTGTTTTTAGATTTACCTTGTTTGCTTTCAATATAAAGTAAAACAATAATCCATAATAAAATTGCATTGCTTTAATTGAATCTAAAAAATTTTGGTCTCGAAATATTTTGCATGATATAGTTGCTCCTATTATTCCCAGAAAAAATAAGATAAATATTCTTTTATAAATGGAGGATGTTGATTTAATTGCAGAATATGTTCCGTAGGTTATAAGAAAAATTACAGATATCAACTTTAATTCATAAGCGACTCCAAAAAACAAATTGAATAAGCAAAACAAAAGAATGATAAGCCATTTATTCATATAAAGTATTTTTTAAAAAGTCAACTGATAAACCTCTAAATTTTTCCAATAGGGCATCTGAACTATCATAATCAATTTGTGTGCATAATATTTTTTGAATTGAATCTATATCTTCATTCCAATTACATAAACGTTGTGACAATCCCAAGCATTCAAGTAGGGAGGTAAAACGTTCTGTACCTCCCGCAACATTATTCATTACAACAAATTGCTTCTTAAAAAGTATACAGAATACCATACCATGAAAAGAGTCTGTAAAGACATATTTGGCATTCATAATCTGTTCTAGCCACTCTAAAACAGATGGTACTTTTTTGTATTTTTTCAAAAGAGAGAATGGACGTTTATATGCTAATTTACATTTACTTCTTTTATATATATGTTTTGTTTTAACGTTTAGTTTTTTAGCCAACTTGTCCACCTTTTTCATATTCGATGGTGAGGCTCCTAAAATATATGTAACAATTTCATTATTGTCTGCTAAGTTTTTTTTAAGGTGTAATTGCTTGATATAAAAATCCGCGTCGTGTAATAGTGTTGGGTCTGCTACCCATTTTCCGTCAACGTGGAATACATCCTTTAATATAGTAACACCAGATTTTTCGCGCACAGAAATAGCATAAAAATCTTTTAGTAGTTCTTCTATTCTTTTTCTTCTTTCTTCAGGATGTTTGCAACTGTTCTTTCCGAATGACGCTGCATAACTGATTTTCTTTATGTTTTTACTTTTAACAAAGAACAGATACGGACTATATTCAAATGAATGTACAAAAAAGTCATCTCGCCAGATTTGATCACTTCCTACTATAATGGCACAATACCTTGATGTATCTAATTTTATATATTCTTCATTTTTAAGTATTCTTACAGATTGAGGTTGCAAATAAGTTTTTTCGAAGCTGATAAATCCTTTTCCTTCCGTTTTTTGTTGTAATTGTTTTAACCATTTTGCAAGGTTATTAGAATACTCATAGTAATAACTTGGTCTTCTGTCTATGTATTCTATATCAAATCCTAATTTTTTTACTATTTGCCCTAAAGCAAAAGCCTGAAGCAATGCACCATAGTTATGAGCATAATGTGGTGTCAGTATAGCTACTGTCTGTTTATTCATATAATCCAAGTATTTTTTTTATGATTGATTTTATCTTTGTCTTCATTGATATGGGATACATAATTTTATTAATTTTTGTAAGGCTATATCCTTTGTTAAATAAATCCCAAAATTCAATTCGTCTATTTGTAAGTGAAGTACTTTTGAAATACCCTATATTATTTGCAAATGCTTGGTCAAAAGTAGGTTCTATGTATTCAATGTTTTCAAAAGGAATAAGATCTATTCCTTTTTCATTATTAATTATGGCAAGGGTAATTCCTTTGTCATCATCAAAATCTGGATAAAATTTATTTACTCCCCAAAAATCAGCAACCGTTATGTTGCTGTTGGATTTACCTGACTTGGATGGACATTTATAACAAGAAGGACGAAGTATTAAATCATGTAAAAATAAGCTACCATAAGATGTTTGGGAAAATCTGGATGAGAAAGAATTAATTTTTTGGTTTTCGCATGTAGGTGTAAGCATAAGTGAGAAACTGAATTTCTTCCAACCCAAACTTTTTTCTCTGAATTTGATCTCTTTTATGATCCCTTCATAATTAGAGCCTTTGGGGAAACTTATTTTTTTGTTGTTTGCAATCCGACTTGAATTTAATTTCGACAATTCCTCATTTAAGAAAATACGAAATAATTTTTGACTTGGTACACCATGACATATAAAGTCTATAGTTAGCAAATTGTCGTAATTACAATGTAAATAATTATGTAATCCTGCTATCTGACAGGAGGTACCGGAGAATAATACCAATCTTCCTTTCTTGAGGAAAGTTTCAGCATCTTTATACGAATTATCTACAAATGCTTGGGTATATTTTGAACCCTGAAATTCTTTGAGCCCATCTAGGGTTTCGGTATACGCAATGCGAATATTCCATTTTGAGTCGAATTTAGCTCCAAAAACGACTCCACCTTTCTTTATAATTTCTTCTGCTATGGCAGTAAACAATCCTCCAGACGAACTATTCATCCTAACTTTTTCATCTTTGTTTTTACAAGCAAAGACCTTTATTGGATGTTTTTCTTTTTTTTGATTAATAATAGGGCATACTCTTTCGCAAATACCACAATCTATACATATATCCTTATTGATATGAGGATAAAGAAAACCTTCTTCATCTTCAATCATTGATATACATTGTTTCGGACACCGTTGTACACAGGCTGTGCAACCGCAACAGTTATGCTTCTCTGTTATATTAATCATCTGTATAAAATTTTATTATATATACTACTTAATTTAGAGCAGACAAATTTTCTTTCATTGATAGATAAACCTATTGTATAAATCACAAAACTGACAGACAGCAAACAGACTATACAAACTGTAAAAAAGCGCAGTATAGTATTATCCATGGTTTCATATACAATTAATGGTAAGATGGTTGATAGAATAACTACAAGGAAAACTTTAGTATATATATTTATAAAGTAATCTTTAACTCTAATACCAATAAGTGAACGTAGCATTATCATACGGACAACTTGTGTTATAGATTCCATGATAAAATGTACTATAAATACTGAGTATGCCGGCAACCCCAATTTCAGGCATAAATATGAAATTGGTAAAATCATAAGAAGAATACTACCACATACAGACTGATATTTTCGGACTTTGCCTGTCGCTTGGTTAGCTACCATCAAAGGGTTAGAAAGAGTATAAATCAAAGAAATACATATCATTATCCTTAAGAAAATAACTGTATTATCTGGTACTGTATTTAACCATACCTGCAATATAAATCTTGTTTCCAATAAGATAGGAAGAGATATCAGAAATAAAAGGTAAAAAGAGAATCTGGCACTTCTATACATTAGTTTATGCATTTCGTTCATTTCTCCATTCGCGTAGGTTTTGGTTATTTGCGGATTTAATGCCATCTGAAAATTGCCTACAAACTGTTGGATTGCACCTTGTACTTGTATGGCTATGGCACGAGCTGCATTTACGACTGGACCGTAAAAAACATTTAGTAACATATTTAAACCTTGACTAAATAATACAGCGGATAAATTGCCAAACATGCTCCATCCTGCAAAACCTGTCATTTCCTTAAATAGTTTTTTATCCCATACTTTATGGTATTTTGACTCTTTAAAATGTTTATTACAGTAAATACTATAACAGAAGCGTATTAATATTTGTATTACTAATATCAAGATTGCATAAAAGATTAACTTATCGAATGGCGATATTAAGATTGCATATACTATAACTAGTTTTAATATAACCTCCAATACAGATATATAGGCAAAAGCTGACATCTTTTCGTGTGCTATAATGTCCGCATTATATGGTACGCTTAATATCATTACTACTGTTGATATTATAGAACACTGTAATACCCAAAAAGCTGCGTCCATTCTATCTGCAGGTATTTGCATCTTCTCATTTAAAAACCACAAGCCTATAGTTTCACCTAATAATACAATTAACACAGAAATCAATACATGTATCTGCAATGAGGTGCTAAAAACTTTTTGCAAGCTATCGTAATCTCCCTTACCTAAAGCAAATGTAATATATCTTTGTGTTGCTGACGCCATAGAGCTGTTGATAAATCCGAACATGGCAACAACCCCACCTGTAACATTATATATACCATAGTCTTGAACTCCTAATGTGTTTAATACTACACGTGAAGTGTATAGGCTAACAGCCATCATGAACAGCATACGTATATACAATAAAAGGGTATTTTTGGCTATTCTTTTATTATTTTGGGAAGTATCAGTCATGTTTATAAGTAGAAAAATTATATTTAATGAGAATCAGAAGTGAGCGTCCAATTTTTACATACTCCATAGGAAAAGCCACTTTTCAGCAATTCCTTGTTAAGAAAATAAAAATTGAAAATGAATATTAATACTAGTTAGTGCTGTGTCCGATTATTATAGGAAGAAGATTTTCATCATTCTTTCTACCTTTAATAATTTCGTGGAAGAATTTTTCAAATATTCCAATGCGGACATCTTGTTTATGTGGCACGTTGATAGCGGCGTATGATAGGTAGTAAAGACATTAGCTATGCGACTGCCAACAAAGAACAGCTGTTTCTTACGTTCATCTCCTCGAAGACGTATGAAATGTTCTGCTATTGAATTGTTGATGGCATAACACCTATTCGTTCAGATAAACTATGAACTGTTTCTGGAAAAACAGAAGATAATTCAAGCCTTGTACTTCAGCTTTCCATGAGGAGGGTGGTTGGAATACGACTGATAATTTTTTTGTCTGCAACTAAAGTTGGCAACAAGTTCTCTCTTTGACTGAAACCCCGCTTAACTTATAGGTACCTTCCTGCCTGTATCGTTTGTTGAAACAGTTTATCAGATATTCTGCACCAGGGGCATTGATATCTTACTAGAATGGATTCTGTATCCTTTCAGGAATAGGGGAAGAAGACACTTTTTTCTAATTTGGCTGCCGGTTTCGATTGTGCTTAAACCAGTATTAGTACTGTTTAATGATGTGTATCCTTGTTATCCTACTCTCTTCCGTGTATTTCCTCCGTTTTGTTGCAGATGATCAGTCTTTAATTCTTGATTATTCTTTCGCTCTGAAAAGTAAAATTAATTTCCTTTTTTCTCGCTTAACCGAATAATTCAAAATCACTTCTGTTATACATACTTTTAATACTTTTTGTTACAGTAGTGAATATCATATTTTTATTCTTTGAGGTAATACGTCAAAATTGGACGCTAACATTCAATTTATATTGTAATTATGAATCCATAGGAAAATACGAAAATTGTAGCATAAAGAAAATCCGTGTTTAATCTCCGTATTTCCTATGGAAGTAAGGTAACTCTTTACCTTACTTATTTTTTCTCTTGCTGTTTTTTCTGTTCAGCTTCATAACCGTAACCATAGCCATAGCCATAGCCATAGCCCTTACCGTAACCGTACTTGGCACCGTAACCGTAGCCGTAACTGTTCTTACGCTTGCTCATGTCGATGTCGTTGATAACGGTTGCCAGTTTCGGGAACTTATGCTCGTCGCGCAACACATTGATATAGCGGTAGCCGGCTTTCGGGGTTACGTCGGCACGGCATACATATACGCAGATGTCTGCCACACGGCCGATGATGGCGGTATCGGTCACCATACCGATGGGGGCGGTATCGAGTATCACGTAATCGTAACGTTCTTTCAGCTGGTTGATGGCATCTTCCAGTACGGTGCGTGCTACCAGCTCGGTCGGGTTGGGAGGTACCGGTCCGCCCGGCAGGATGTCCAGATTCGGGCTGATGTCCGAGCGCTGGATCATGTCGGTCAGTTTCACATGGTCGGGGTCGCTCAGGTAGTTGGTGATACCTTCGGCACGGCGGCTCAGGTTGAACACCTTGTTCAGACCAGGCTTGCGGATATCCATACCTACTACGATGACTTTCTTGCCCAGATAGGCGAGACTCACGGCGGTGTTTCCGGCTACAAACGATTTTCCTTCACCCGGCTGGGTAGAAGAGAAGAGGATAACCTTGTCGGTCTTGCCCAGCATGAAGAGCAGGTTGGTACGCAGACCGCGGAAGGTTTCTTCCATCACGTCGTTCTTGTTTTCGCGTACAACGATGGCACCGTGCTCCGGCTTTTTGCCTCGTGGCAGTTCGCCCAGAATAGGTACGGTGGTGAGTTTTTCTACGTCGTCGCGGTTTTCTATCTTGTACTTCAGCAGGTCGCGCAGGTAGACAAAGCCCACGGGGATGCCCAGCCCAATGATAAGGGCGGCAAGGGCGATGATTTTCTTCTTCGGAGAAACTGGGGCAGGATCAGCCTGTGCTTCCTCGATGATGCGTCCGTTGGTAGCGGTGGCTGCCAGAGTGATGGCATTTTCCTCACGTTTCTGCAGCAGCATGATATAGAGCTGTGCCTTGATTTCCTGCTGGCGGGAGATGGTGAGGAACTCCTTTTCCTGCTGCGGGGCGCTGCTGATGCGGCCTTCGAACTTGCGTGCCTGACGGTCGATGTCGCTGCGGGTAATCTGGAGTCCTTTCAGTACGCTGGCTACCGTGGTCTGTACGTTGTGGCGCATGGCCTCGATGCCGGTGTTCATGTTTATTACGGCAGGATTGTTCTCGCTCGAGGTACGGAGCAGCCGCTTGCGCTCGATGAGCATGGTGTTATACTGGTCGATGACCGAACTCAGGTTTTGGTCCTGCAAGCCTACATTGGCAGGAATGACTTCCTGTTCGTTGGCAGGATTGTTGATATAGTCGCGCAGGAATTCTACCAGACGTATCTGGGTCTGGTTTTCGATGCGCAGCTGTTCGTATTTGGAGTTTTCTTCCAGTGCGAGTTTCGCGTCGCTGGTCAGGTCGGTCAGTCCCGACTTCTGCTTGAAGTCCGCCAGCTGGGTTTCGGTGCTGCCCAGTTCCTGATTGATGATGCCGATACGGTCTTCGATGAAGTCTGCCGTCTTCTGTGCCACCTCGTTCTTCTCGTCGTTGGCATCCTGGTTATAGAAGGCTACCAGGCAGTTGATAAAGTCGATTGCCCGTTGGCGGCTGCTGTTCTTTACGGCTATCTGGGCAATGGTGGTAGTTTTGGAGGTTGCTTCTACAGTTAAGCCTTCACCGTATGACTTTGCCACAGCGGTAGGAGCACCCACATAAGCTGCCAGGCGGATATCGCCGCTTTCCTTAGCCTTCCATTCGTTCAGGATGGAGTCGTTTGCCGTAAAGCTGAACACACCCGCCGGGGTGGGGAATACCGCTGGGAGTTTGTCGAAGGTTTTTTCCGCTTCCTGTTCTTCCTCGTCGAGGATATAGCGTACCTTGACGTACAGTTTGCCTTCGGGGCTGTAGCTCAGCTTCAGTTGTGCGCCTGCCTCCAGTTTTTCCGCCTCTTCGGGCGACATGAATACATTGATAGGAGAGCTCTGGTACAACGGAATGTCGTAGCCCAGCATGCGGTCCTTTGCCATGGTAGTGTAAAGCCCCAGCTGGGTTACTACCTTGCGGATCAGGGTGCGGCTTTTCAGGATTTCCACCTCATTGTCGAAGTTGTTGCTCATGGATAGTCCGCCCAGGCTCTGCATGGCCTCGAGTGCTCCGGATGCTGCTCCCATGCCGCGCTTGCTGGAGTCGTCTTCCTTGATAAGTACGGCGGAAGTTACGTTATACACCGGTGCCTGATAGCGCAGGTACACAAATGCGAGGATGAGGCAGACGATGACGCTTGCCACAAACCAGGGCCAGTAGGCAAGGTATTTGAAGAAGATGGCATAGAGGTTGACGTTCTCTTCGTGCTGCTGTTCGTTGTTCGGGTTCTGTTCTTCTATCATAATGTTTGCTGTATATTCTTTGGATTTTTAAAGGAAAATGTTTATCGCAGGATGTTGACAAGCAGGCTGGCAATGGATACCAGAATGGAAGTGGCCGAGATGACGGTAGTGGTTGTGTTACCGATGTCGGAGTTCTTCGCCTTGGTCTTGTTAGGAGTGACGTACAGGATGTCGTTCTGCTGCAGGTAGAAGTAGGGCGACAGGATAAGGTCGCTCTTGGTCAGGTCGAGCAGCATGATTTCGCGCTTGCCGGTAGCATCCTCACGGATCAGCTTCACATTGTCGCGTACACCGTATACGGTCATGTCGCCTGCCATGGCGAGGGCTTCGAGCACGTTTACCTTTTCGTTGCTCACGGTGAAGGTTCCCGGACGGTTTACTTCGCCCAGTACGGAAATCTTGTAGTTAGCCATACGTACGGTCACGATAGGTGCTTCCTTAAGGTAGGGTTTCAGGCCTTCGCGTATCAGGTCTTCCGCCTGGTTTTTGGTAAGTCCGCCCACCTTGAGGCGTCCCAGTACGGGGAAGTCTATCTCGCCGTCGTTGTTTACCAGATACTGCTGCAGTGTAGGCTGCGTGGTGGTATTGATATTGGTTATTGCAGCGTTCATCGGAGTCTGTACGGTCAGGTTGAAAGGAGCTGCTGCCTGCGGGTCGGTAGTATTTACCGTGATGCTGAGCAGGTCTTTAGGCATGATCTTGGCATCGTAGAGCGGAATTTCCTTTCCGTACTGGTTTACAGTTTCCGGATCTTGCAGGTAAGGAACGTTTTTGTAGGAGGTACATCCCGACAGCCCTGCCAGAAGTACCAGTATCAGTGTGAATGCTTTGAATTTCATAAGATAAATGTATGTTTGCAGATTTTTTATTCGGTTATTTTCCCATCAGCCGGGCAAAAAAGCCTTTCGGCTTTTCGGGTTCGTACTCCTGTTCGTACTTGCGCATCAGGTCTTCATAAGAAAGCTTCTGGTGTACCATTTCGTAAATGGTTCCCCAGTCCGGCAGTCCGCCCAGGTTGCGGTCGTCGATGAAGAGGTCTGCTTTCAGTTTGCGCGAGTAGTGATTGTTCTGCCCTTTTTCTTCTTCGGGGTAATCGCGGTTGATGGCATAAAAATCCAGTCCGCGTTCATGGCAGAACTGTACAGCCTCGTCCAGCAGGCGTCCTTCGCGTACACTCCATAGTATCAGTTTATGGCGTTCGGCCTGCAGTTTTTTTAATGTCTCGATGGCAAAAGGAATTTCCTTCCCGATGGAAGGATACTTGTGCTCGACGATGGTTCCGTCGAAATCTACGGCAATAATCATTTTGTCAATTAATAATGGATGTTACTATGTTATGTGAATGCCACAGTCAGGCACTTCATGCCAGAATCTGAGAAAAGTTGCTTATAGTATTGGTGGGCATATCGTTGCTTTTCTGTGGCATTTTTCCTTCATTCTGTATCTTCGATGGTTTCGCACCAGGTGTAGCTCACTTTGAGCAGGGCGGTACTTTGGGGCATTTCGATGGCGATGTAGTGGCGGCCTCCGTAGCGGAGGAACTTGCCGGTCACACCGTAGAGCGGACCGCGGCGTACTACCCGGACGGGGACGCTACGCTTGCCGCGAAGCTTTTCGGAATCGATGAACCGCGTGCCCTGGATGTCGGGGTTGGTGGCATGCATGAAGTTCTGCATGTCGCGTTCGCTCACCGTGCAGTAGTCATTGCCGTTGCGCTCCTTCTTCAGGAAATAGACGGGCAGCGGGGCTTCGGAGGCGAACTGCCGGCACCAGTTGGCGTCATAAGGACAGTGGATGAAAATCAGGTTATGGATGGCCGGTACCAGTACATGGCTGCATTCACCCTCGCGCCCGGTGTCGCGGAGCTCGTATGTCATGGGGATGTAATGCTCGATGCCCTGCTCTTTGAGATAGGCGGCTACTGTAAGTTCTTTGTTGTACACCGTCTGCAGGGGAAGCCATACCTGTTCTTTTTCCATGTTTACCGGATGTTTGTTCTTCTGATTTTTGTTCCCTTTATCTCTAAAAAATTATTAGCTTGTTGAAACAAGGATATAATTCTCTCTCCTTCCTAGCGCCTGAAAAACACTATGAATCAGTTTGTTATCTCCAAAAATGGAAGATGACGCACATCGTGCTTCTGTCTAGGAGTATACTCCCACAGCCGCATAGGAAGTCGTTCTTCGGCGCAAAGATAACAAATTTATATGCAGAAAGGTTTATTTTAACCCTTTTTTTAGATATGATTGTTCAATTTTTTTATTTTTACACAAGGACTGCCGTCTTTTTCCGAATGTGGACGCAAACGGGCTGGCTTGTCAATTTATCCGTTTTTTTGTCGATTGGTACAAAAAAATCTCCGGATGCCGGCATCATGTGCAGACAATGTCCGGAGATTTTTTTGAATATTCGTACGAAAAGCCGGAGCTTTTGTACGAATATCCGGGTAAACTTCCTGATGTTTACTTCAACTTTTCAGCTTTTTTTCCCGTCGGGTTGCCTTTTCGGGAGTCCGTGCCCACGGAAAGCTGCTTCAGAATCCTGAACTCGTTTTCTCCCGGCTCCTCGTCGGGATCGGCCTCGCGTACTATCAGGTTCGTCTTGTGCATGATGTAGCTCTCTATGATCAGCCTCAGGGTGGTTACGTCGAAATCTATCTCGCACACCTGTTCGGCTGCCTTGAAGAAGGTGGCCAGCGTCTTGAAACGGAAGTTGCGGACGGTGTCGAAACACGTGTGCGTGCCGATGCCCGTGATGCGCTGGATTTCCGACTTCGATACGTGCGACAGGGCGTACAGTGTATCGATGAACTTTCTTAATTCTTTGAGCCACTCGTCTATCTGTTGCTTCGTAGGCTCGCACGAAGCGTATAATTTTCCGAAATATTTCATTAGTCTTGTCTCTCGGGGTTTATCTCTGCCGTATAGGGCAGTAATTAATACTCTGCCAATCGGTATTTTTACCGATGAAAGACAAGAACGGAAGTTTACCTGTCAGGTTCTGTTGATGACACAAAGATAACGGAAAAATCGTGGCTGAACGTTTTTCTTTGCGAGAAAAACTTCCCTTGCTTTTACTCTTTCTTTATAATATATAATAGGAAAGGGTGGCAACACTGGTGGTGCTCTTGTGGCCCGCCGGACATTGTAATAACTTGTAACTCTGAGGGTTTGCTATGCTACACTTTGGTGACGGTGGTGGCCCGCCCTTTCGGGTTGCGTAAAAAAATGAAGAATTATGGAGGTGATAACAACTATGAAAAATCCTGGCAATCTGGGCTTTCTGGTACTTTCGAGGCGACTGCTTACCCAGATGTTTGCCGAAATGTACGGAAAGTGGCATTCCGACTCGCAGGCGTATGTGTATCTGCTCATGGCGGCGTGCTTTACCGATCAGGGTGATACCCCTGGATGCCTGAAACGGGGCGAGCTGTTTTTCTCAGGAAGGGAGCTGAGTCTGCGCTTCGCCTGGAGCCGGAGGCATGTGAACCACTTTATCGGAGAGCTGGAGCAGAACGGTGTGGTGGAGGTGATGAAGGTGCAGAACTGTTCGAAGCTGCGTCTGCTGCACTACGATACGCTGTGCCGCATGCGGGTGAAAAACGGTGCGGACGGAAGGCGCAGGAGCGCGGGCGACGAGATGTTCGAGGTGTTCTGGGAACAGTATCACGACATGACGCAGCAGCCTGCCCTCGACATCGAGGCGGCACGCAAGGCGTGGGGGAAGCTGACGCTGGCCGAGCGCGAGGAGGCGGTGGGAAACATCGAGATGTATCTCTGCATGCTGCCGTCTATCGACCGGGCTCGTACGGCACTGAAGTATTTGCAGATGAAGAGTTTTGTACTCAATTGATTATATTTTTATCTGTGTTGTCTGATGAAACTTTTTAAATTGTCAATCATTGCTGTCCGATAAAACTTTTCAAACCCTCAATAACTTGTTGATATATAAGAATTAAGCAATAATTTTAACAGGAGGGTTTATCCATGGAAACAATACAGACAATCAACCTGTAGGATATGTTTATCGGACACTGATAATATGTTTATCTGTGTTGTCCGACAAAATGTTTTAAGTCATCAATAACTTATTGATATACATAGAAATAAAAGGTGATTTTAACAGGAGGGATTATCCGTAAAGGCAATCGGATTTTCAGTAATGTAAAACGTTTTATCGGACAGCAGTCATATTTTTAGGATTATGGGGATGGTTTATGCGGAAGAAATAGAAGGGGCGGTACTGGGGGCGTGCCTGCTGGAGCGTTCGGCTCAGGCGGTGGTGCTGAAAAGTCTGCGTGCCGAGATGTTTTACCTGACGGCGCACCGGGTGGTGTTTGAGGCGATAAACGCGCTGTATGCACGGGGAGCGGCGGTGGATATGCTGACGGTGACCGAGGAGCTGCGTGCTCAGGGACGGCTGGACGATGCGGGCGGTCCGTTTACCGTGGCGAAACTGGCGGCGGGTGTGGCTACGTCGGCTCACCTGGAATATCATTGCAGCATCCTGTTTCAGTATTACCTGAGGCGGAAGCTGGTGGAGGTGCTGACACGGGAGCTGGCGGCGGCAAACGATATGACGTGTGATGTGTATGATGTGCTGATTGATACGCAGCGGGAACTGGGGGCGCTGCTCGAGGATTCGCCGCTGGAGAATCACTTGCACCCCATGCCGGAGGTGATGGATGATACGGTGGCGCTGGTGGATCGCCGGCAGGAACTGGCGGTGAACGGGCTGACGGGTGTGCCTACGGGCTTGCAGCGGCTGAACGAGATGACAGGGGGATGGCAGCCGGGCAACCTGATTTTTACGGCGGCGCGTCCGGCCGACGGAAAGACGGCACTCGACCTGTTCTTTGCGCGTCAGGCGGCGATGGCGGGTGTACCGGTGGTGTTCTTCACGCTGGAGATGACGGCTTCGGAACTGGGCGAGCGTATGGTACTGGCGGAGAGTTCGGCCGATCCGCTGCGTATTCGTCAGGGCAGGCTCTCGCCGGAGGAGGTGGAGGATGTGCACCGTACGGCGGAACGGATGAGCGCGCTGCCGGTGCATGTCGACGATACGCCGTACATCAACGTCGACCAGTTGTGTGTCATCGCCAAGTCGCTGCGGGCAAAGGGGCTGCTGGGCTTGCTTATCGTCGACTATCTGCAACTGCTTGCCACGGTGAATCCGGGGCGTACGCGTGAACAGGAGGTGGCGGAGTGCAGCCGCAAGTTGAAGGGGCTGGCGCGCTCGCTGGGCTGTCCGGTCATCGTGTCGAGCCAGCTCAACCGTCAGGCGGAAGACCGGGCGGGGAGTCCGGAGCTGCGTCACCTGCGTGAGAGTGGGGCCATCGAGCAGGATGCCGACCTGGTGATTCTGCTGCACCGTCCGGAGCGTTATCACATCCGGGTGGATCCCGATACGGGATGGTCTACGCGGGGCATGGGCATCGCTACGGTAGCCAAGCACCGCAACGGGGCGACGGGAAAGGTATATTACGGGTATAATCCCAGCATGACGAAAATCGGCGAGTTCGCGGGTACGCCTGTGACTGCGCCGGCAAACAATTTAAAGCGTAAGGAGGATGAAAGAAAGAGCAGTGACTTATTCGGTGGTTCCGCGGGTTGATCCGCGTGATATCTCGGCAGAGATGACGTATTATGCCCGTGCACAGGCGCGGGGAGAGGTGACGCTGGGCGACATGGCGCGCCGTATTCAGCGGCGGTGTACGGTGACACGTGCCGATACGCTGGCGGTGCTTGTGGCGCTGGAAGAGGAGGTCTGCCGCGGGCTGTGCAACGGCGAGATTGTCCGTCTGGGTGAGCTGGGTTCGCTTCAGGTGGGAGTGAAAAGTGAGGGAGTGCGGCTGGAGGCTGACTTCCACGAATCGATGATAAACAAGATATGGGTGCGTTTCCGTCCGGGCATGGTGCTGAAGGGGATGCTGGACGGGGCGGCTTTCGAACGGGTTTCGCCGCGCAAGGAAGCCGGACGTGCCGGAAAGGGGATGCGGTATGAAAGAGAATGAACATGGCGACGGGGAATTCCGTCTGCGTATCTACGGCAAGTCGGAGCTGGCTTGTCTGTATTTTCCCGACCGTTCGCCGGAAACGGCACGGCGCAATCTGTACCGGTGGATGTACCGCTGTCCGTCCATCCGCGAGGGGCTGGCGGCACTGGGCCACGACAAGCACCGCAAGTTTTTCCTCAAGCCGGAGGTGGAGGTGATCGTGCGGGGACTGGGGGAGCCGTAAGGTTAATTCTTTAGTATTTTCAGAATTTATTTAACATTTTATATTTTAAATTTATTACACTTATTAGGTATCTTTGCACAAATATTTTATTAAAGTGGAGAGTTGGGATTCCCGTGTGGAATGAAAAATATAATATGTTAAGGCTGAAATCATTTTTTTTGCTGATGATATTACTGTGGGCAGGAGTATCTCCTGCCCCAGCTGTTCCTGCCTTTTCTGAACTGAGGCAGATGGCTTCTTTTTCGCCTAAGGAGGTGCTGGTTCTGGCAGACAGCTTGTATGATGAGGTGGCATATCCGCATTATAAGCTGGATTATATCAAGGCGTGTGCCTACTTCAGGCTGTCGATGTTTACTCAGGCATTGCATACCGCAGAACATGCCTACAATTCCGTCGAGATAAAGTCGGATTCGCTGCTGTATTCCAGAATTTTCATGATTCTGGCAGAAGCGTCGGTCTTTTCGTACTCTATCGAGAAGGCTGCACGCTATATCCAGAAGGGAAAGGCCTACGCTACGGCTTCGGGAAACGATATGCTGATGGGAAATCTGATGAATGCAGAGGGATATTTGTACCGCAGACTCGGACTACCCAGAAAGGCTTACGAGTGTACGCTAGGGGCTGTGAACCTGCTTAATGAAGCGGAGGGCGAGGAACGTGCTTTCCATCTGTCGCGTGCCTACGGGTTTCTGATGAGGTACTATATCAGCGACAGGAAGTTTCAGGAGGCGTGGCAGACAGGACTTATACGCAACCAGGTGATTGGCGGGCTGAAGCCTTTGCATGGACTGGACAACCAGTGCGGCTATCAGTTCTGCAAGATGGCCTATCTTGCCTGTATGCTTGGAAAAGAGGAGGAAGCTGTATCGTACTACAACAAATATCTGCAGACAAACTTTTCGAAGACGTATGTGGGGCAGCTGGAGATAAACGATTACCTGCTGGCACGCAAGGATTACAGCGGGGTGCTGAGCAATGCAAAGGCTTACATACAGGAGATGGACCGCAGGGATACGCTCAACATTTCGTATGTACGTCTGCTGCAGCAGGCTTGTACGGCTTACGAGGCGATGGGCAACTATCATGCGGCGTATAAACTGGCCAAGAGGAGGCTTGCCATACAGCTTTCCATGCGTACGAACAATGAGCGGAATTATCTGATGGGAGGTATGAATCCGCTGGAAGAAATAGATGATAAGAAGAAACTGGCACAGATGGAAGCAGACCTGCATGCCCAGCAGCGGTTTCTGTTGCTGCTGGTGGTGCTGGCAGGAGTACTGTTCTGCTTCCTGATCGTATTTTTCACGGTGAACAGGATGCTTTACCGGAAGACGCGGAAGATGGACGAAATGCTGCGCCGGCAGATTCTGCAACATGAGAGAGAGCCGGTTGTGGCAGAGATTATTGCGGAAAGCGGGAAGGAGAAACTGGAAATAGACCGGAAGGAAACGGAGCCGGCCGCGGGAGAAGCCGGTGGGAGCGATGCCGGTCCGTCTGATAATGAAGAAGAGTCCGTGTATCAGGGAAAATATCTGTTTTCGGTATTCGACACCAGAGTGCGCAGGGAAAAACTGTATTTGAATTACGCTCTGGGACGGGATGACTTTGCACGTATCATGGGGGTAGATAAGAACCGTTTTGCCTATCTGCTGAAAGAAGGAGGAGCTGTAAATCTGACCACTTATATGAACGGGTTGCGTCTGGAATATTCGCTGGAACTTTTCAAAAAACATCCTGACTGGCCGGTGAGTAAGATAGCCGAGCAAAGCGGAATTCCCAACCTTTCTACTTTTTATCGTCTCTTTAAAGAAAAATACGGGACAAGTCCAAACTTTTTTAGAAATCAGTTTCAGGAACAAGAGTGAATATTTGTAAAAGAACTCTTGTCCTGTATGTCATTCAAAATATTCTCTTCTTCTGCCTGTAAGAATATAAAATTCTTATTCTGTCCGTAAAATATCTTTAGAATAGTCTGGTATTCAGCATGTAAGGACATTTTGAGAAAGGCAGATTCTGCTTGTGAAAAAATCATACGACAGATTGGAAATTAATTTTTGTTGACAATCTTTTAGCCTTTGATAACTTTGTGGTTGTAAAAATTTTTAGAACAAAGGACTATGAAGAAACTGTTTGCATTAATAACCTTTCTGATAGCAGCCTTATCCGCTTCTGCGCAGAAAGCAGCGGTTAAGACGAATATCCTTTATGATGTCACAACAACGCTGAATATTGGAGTTGAGTTTAAGGTGGCTCCCAAATGGAGCATTGACCTTTCGGGAAACTATAACCCTTTTGATTTGGGCAAGGACCGGAAAATGAAGCACTGGCTGGTGCAGCCTGAGGCACGCTACTGGTTGTGCGAGGCTTTCAACGGACATTTTCTGGCTATTCATGCACTGGGCGGAGGTTTCAATGTGGCGGATATGGATCTGAAAATTTTTCCTTCGTTTAAAAATTATAGATATCAGGGCAACATGTACGGCGCCGGACTGGGCTACGGTTATCAGTTCGTGCTGGGAAACCGCTGGAATCTGGGACTGGAAATCGGTGCGGGATGGATTCGTGCCGACTATGATATGTACGACTGCCCGCACTGCGGCGAATGGAGAGGTTCCGACAAGAAGGATTATTTCGGAGTTACCAAGGCGGCAGTATCTTTGATTTACATGATTAAATGATGGAGGAGCAAGCTATGAAAAAATATTTCGTATATGCAGCAATGCTGTTTGCCGCTGTTTCGGCAGGAGCACAGACACCTTATCTGGAGGAAATAAATATCACCGGACAGCAGGTTACCAAAACTTCCGACCGCAAGGCAAATGTGAAAATGGAATTCTCGCTGGACGGGCTGAAGATGAACAGACAGCATTCTTTACGGCTGGTTCCGGTTATCGTTTCGGAAGACGGCAATATGGAGCAGGAGCTTCCTCCATTGGTTATCAACGGGAAAACCAGAGATAAGGTACAGCAGCGTGCACGTGCTTTAAACGGAGATGAGTTCAATGCGGATGCAATGATGACCGTACGCCGTGAAAACGGTGAAGCACAGGCTGTTTCGTATGAAGCTTCGGTTCCTTTCAAACGCTGGATGATAGGCGGTAACGTGCAGGTGAGGGGGTATGTTACAGGATGTGCGCTGTGTGATGAAGGTCACGAAACAGCTTCGGCCTGCGATATTTTTCCTGCCATGAAGCCGGTGTATGTGGTTCCGTTTATCCAGCCTAAGGAGGAGATCGTGAAACGCCGTTCGGAAACACGGGTGGCACGGCTGGAGTTCCGCCGGAACAGCGACCGCATCGACGCGGCATATAAGCAGAACCGCGACGAGCTGCAGAAAGTGAAAGAATCGTTTCAGGTGGTGCGCGACAACAGCGACCTGACGATAACGGGGATTTACGTAACGGGTTATGCTTCGCCCGAGGGTACGATGACCTACAACATGGATCTGTCAAAACGCCGTGCGCAGGCATTTACCGACTATGTGCGCCGCGACCTGGACGGTATAGACCGTTCGCTCTATCATGTAGCATGGAAAGGGGAAGACTGGGACGAGTTCCGCAAGGAAGTGGTGCGTCATACAGAGCTGGAACAGCAGCAGGAGATTCTGCAACTGATAGACAACTGCGGCGACGACAAGGATGCATGCGAGGCAGAAATGAGAAAACTGGTTCCGGCGGCAGTATATACCAAGCTGGTGAACGAAGTGTATGCGCCGGTACGCCGCAACGAGTACCGCATAGAATATAACGTGCGTCATTTTACCATCGAAGAGGGACGGAAGATGATTGTAGAGAGTCCGCAGCTGATGAGCGTGAGCGAGATTCACAAGGTGGCAGACAGCTACGGCAAGGGTACTCCGCAATATATCGACTGTCTGCTGACGGGGGCAAAGACTTATCCGCAGGACGTGGTGGCCGTGAACAATGCGGCACTGGCACTGATAGAGGCACAGCGTACAGCCGAGGCAGTAGCTCTGCTGGAGAAATCTCCTCGCGACGGTGCATTGCAGAACATGCTGGGGGCGGCTTATGTGAAACTGGGACAGCCGGAAAAAGCCATCGAGGCGTTCGGCAGGGCAGCAAAAGCCGGACATGCGCATGCAGCCAAGAATCTGGAAACACTGCAGGCATACATGGAGTATATAGCAGAATAATGAGAAATAAATAACTTAAGTTTCGCAAGTAAAGTGTAGCTCCTCAGGCGGCTGGTGTCAGTCTGTCGAAAGCCTGCTTTACTGCTTTGA